>Ga0126306_10001062_pt1 | contig 14289 bp, 17 predicted proteins | sample Plot27_FD_92592 | JGI IMG/M metagenome (GOLD analysis project Ga0126306, IMG submission 92592) | Serpentine soil microbial communities from UC McLaughlin Reserve, CA, USA - Plot27 | ecosystem: Environmental > Terrestrial > Soil > Grasslands | place: USA: UC McLaughlin Reserve, Lake County...
GCCTTCCACCGGGTGACGAGCACGCCGGTCGCGCCGTTGAAGAGCGGTGGGAAGTAGCCGAACACGAGACCGCCGACGAACCCGAACTCGCACACCACGAGGTAGACGTCATCGCCGGTCAGCTCCCAGCGCCGGCACACTCCCTCGGTCGCGTAACGCAGCGTGTTACTGGAATGCGCGATGCCCTTCGGCGCGGACGTCGTGCCCGATGAGTGCAGGATCATCGCCAGATCGTCGGCGTCCCGGGCCACGCGGTCCGAGTGCCCGCCGGTCGCCAGCTCGCCGACGTCCTCCGGCGTCAGCATCAGTATCAGTCGCACGCGATCCGCCACCGCCTCGCACCTCGCGATCTCCTTCTCGCCGCCGAAGCCGACGACGCAGGTTGCGCCGGTCTGCTCCACGAGCGCGGCGAGCTGAGTCTCGTTGAACATCGGCGGGAGCGGCGCCAGCACGACGCCGCGATGGAGACAGCCGAGCATCGCGACCGCAGCCTCGATCGAGTGGCGGCCGAGCAGGATGACGACGTCGCCGGGCTCGACGTTGCCCTCGGCCAGCCGGATGGAGACGCCCTCCGCCGCGCGGAGCAGCTCGTCGTACGTGACCTTGCGGTCATCGAGGACGAGAGCGAGCTTGTCGGGATTCGCCTCGGCGCCCGCCGCGAAATGGGTCCACAGATCGCCGGAACGCCAGTAGCCCTCCTCGTAGTAGCGCTCCGCTTGGGGCTGGAACATCAATGTGGTCATTACTCATCCCTCTTCGCCAAGTGTCCCGTGAACCGATGTCAATTTAGTCGCTCGTGCAGGCCGAATCAAGCGACCGTCGCGTCCGGATCAGCGCACGGCCATGCCGCCGTCAACGGTGAGCACGTGTCCTGTCACGAAGCTGCTACCCGCACCGAGGAGGAACAGCACGGCCGCATCGAGCTCCCCAGCGCGGCCGCCGCGGCCCAACGGAGTCCCCGCGAGCAGGAAGTCGGGGAACTGCTCCGGGTCTTCGCCGAGCTCGGCGGTCATCTCCGAGGCGAAGAAGCCGGGCGCGACCGCGTTGACACGGATCCCGTATCGACCCCATTGCGACGCGAGCTCACGCGTGAGACCGATGATGCCGGCCTTGGACGCGACGTAGGCGGCGTCCGGGATCTCGCCGATGGAGCGCAGCCCCATCACCGAGGCGACATTCACGATCGACCGGCCGCCGGCGTCGCGCATGTGCTGGGCGGCGACCCGGGACAGCGCGAAGGGCGCCGTCAGGTTGAGATCGATGACGCGAGCGAACGCCTCGGTCGAGGTCCGCAGTGCGGGAGCCGTCGCGCCCATCCCCGCGTTGTTGACGAGCCCGTCAAGGCGTCCGTGTCGTTCGACGACCGTCTCGATCAGGCGTTCCCGGTCCGCTTCGTCAGTCACGTCGCACGTCACCGTGTCGGCCCCTGGGATCTGATCGCGCAGTGCGGCCAGGCGCTCCGCGCGGCGGGCGGCGAGCACCGGCACTGCCCCCGCGGCGGCGATCGCGCGCGCCACCTGCTCGCCGAGCCCCGAGCTGGCGCCCGTGACCACGACGATGCGGTCCTTCAACGAACGGTTGTCCATCGACTCTCCTCGCACCCCAGCTGAAGTCAATTCAATGTACCAGGAAGCGCTACGCTCCGCACACGCGAGGCCCGGGCCTTCGCGCGGAATGGCCGGCAGAGCGGGATGCCGGCCGTAGGAGTGCTAGCTTCTTTGGCGGAGGGCGCTGCGCGAAGGACAGACCGTGGCTGGATCGGGAGAACTCGACAAGAGGCGCGAGAGGCGGCCGCGGCAATCGGCCCGCAGCAAGCGCGCGGACATCCTCGCAACGGCGACTGAGTACTTCGGCCGCCACGGGTACGAGGACACGAAGTGGGCCGACATCGCCGCTGCGGTCGGCATCGGCTCGACGGCGCTGTACCACTACTTCGAGTCCAAGCTGCACTGCCTGTATGAGATCCAGGACGCCGCGGTCAAGTCGGAGCAGGAGCGGTTCGAGCGCATCGTCGCGGAGCACGAGGACTTCACCGAGGCTCTCGTCGCCGTCCTGAACGTCGTCTTCGATCTCAGCGAACGCGAGGTCCTGCGGAACCGCGTCCTGGTCGCAGAGCAGGCGCTGGTCGGAGTCCACCGCAACTCACCCCGCGAGGAGGAGGCACGGCGACTCGCGCGCTCGCACATGCGCGACCTCGAGTTCGTCTGGGCCACGTTCCTCGCCCGCGGCATGCACCAGGGCGCGATCCCCGAGGCCGACGCGCGACTGCTCGCGCGCGCGATCCTCGGCCTTTACAACAGCGTCTGGCACTGGTACCGCCCGCGCGGTGCGCTGTCCCTCACGGAGGTGCGGGACTTCTTCGTCCCCCGCTGCCTGGCCGTCGCCGGACTGCCGCTCGATGCGAACGTCCGGGCGGCGCAGGCGCCGCGCCGCAAGCGGTCGCGGCGCGCGGTGGCCTGATCCGGCGCTCGGCGGAGCCCTCGTGGTCAGCCGGTCTGGAAGGTCACCGCCGGCGACCGGCCCACTATGTAGCGGCTGATCCGGCCGTCCGCGTCGAGCCGGATCGCCGCGACGAACGTCGCCACCACCGCGCCGTCCTGCCGCGTCTCGCCGAGCACCAGCTCCGCCTGGTCGTGCGCGGACTCCAGCAACACGTGGTGCGTCCATTCGGGCGATCCGCGCTGCGCCATGTATTCGTCGAACTCGGCGCGCCCCCCGGCGAAGTCGCGCGCCTCACCGGACTCGGTGGAGAACAGGATCGAGAACCGCAGATCGTCGGCCAGCATGTCGATCGAGCGATAGGCGTCCGGGCCGTCGAGGACCTCATAGAAGCGCCGCAACACGCCGGTCATGCGGACAAACGTACCGCAGCCCGCCACCTGAGTCTGGCTCGTGCCGTCGTACCCGGCGTGCCGGTGCGGAAAGCCGACTCTACTGATATGATCTCAGTTCGATGAAGCTGAAGCCTTCGCAGGCCGAACAGGAGCTGCAGCAGGAGATCCGAGCCTTCCTCGCGGGGGAAGGATCCTCGCCCGCCGACCTCCCACACGCGCTCGACGAACGGATGGAGGTCCTGCGCCGGTGGCAGGCGTCCTGCTACGAGGCGGGATACGTCGGCAGGGCATGGCCCGAGCACTTCGGCGGCGGGGGCCGCCCGGCGGTCGAGCAGATACTCGTCGACCAGGAGCTCGCGGCCGCCGGGGCGCCGGAGTTCGTGAACGTCGTCGGGCTCGACGTTCTCGGCCCGTCGCTGCTGCGCTTCGGCACGGACGAGCAGCGGCGCCGGTACATCCCCACGATCCTCTCGGCGGAGGAGATCTGGTGCCAGGGCTTCTCCGAGCCCGAGGCGGGATCCGATCTGGCGGCGTTGCGTACGCGCGCCGTCGAGCACGACGGCCATTTCGTGCTCAGCGGCCAGAAGACCTGGGTCTCGTGGGGGCAGTTCGCCAGTTGGTGCGGGGTGCTGGCGCGGACCGATGAGGACGCCAGCCGCCATCGCGGCGTCTCGATGCTTATCGTCGACATGCGGTCGCCCGGCATCGAAGTGCGGCCGATGAGACAGATCACCGGCCACGCCGAGTTCTGCGAGCTGTTCTTCGACGACGTCGTCGTACCCGTCGAGAACCTCCTGAGCGAGCGGGGCGACGGCTGGAAGATCGCGATGCATACGCTCGGGCACGAGCGCGGGACCGCGGCCCTGCCGCGACAGGTCAAGCTGCGGACGTGGCTCGACCGCGCCGTCCGCGTGGCGATGGACAGGAAGCTCGGCGGCCGGCCGCTGATGGCCGACCCGCAGGCGCAGATCGAGCTCGCGCAGGCGTTCATCGCCATCGAGGTCCTGCGCCACCACGCCTACCGGACCGTGGGAGAGTTCCTCAGCGGCGGCGCGGTGGGGCCGGACAGCTCGACCGTCAAGCTCTTGATGGCCGAGGCCGAGCAGCGACTGGCCGCCACGGCGCTCGAGCTGCTCGGGCCGACGCTCCAGCACGCTGATCCCGCCGAGGTGACCGACAACGAGTTCTGGTACGAGACCTACCTCTACTCGCGCGCTGCGAGCGTCTACGGCGGCACGCAGCAGATCCAGCGCAACATCATCGCCGACCGCGTGCTGGCGCTGCCGCAGGACTAGCCCCATGGACCTGGACCTCTCCGACGAACAGATTTGGCTCAGCGAGTCGATCGAGACGCTGCTCGACCGCGAGTGGACCGGAGCCGCCGCGGCGCACGACGCCGGTGAGCCGGAGCGGCGCAGGCTGTGGCACGCGCTCGTCGAGTTCGGCGCTCTCAGCATCGAGCGCGACGAGGGTCTGGGCGCCGTCGAGCTGTGCCTGGCGGCGCGGGCGGTGGGCGCTCACCTCGCATCCGCCCCGTACATCGGCAGCACCGCCCTGCGCTTTGCCGTCGAACCGCACGCCGCCGATCTCCCCGAGCGGTTCGCAGAACTCACAGGCGGCGACGAGCGCGTCTCGATCGCGCTGCTGGAGCCGCGCGGCGGATGGTCGCCGGCGGACGTGCGCGCATCGCTCGGCGCCGACGGGCTGCGGGGCGACAAGGTGGCGGTCGAGCACGGCGACGAGGTCGAGTTGCTGGCGGTCGTCGCAGTCGCGGCGGGGGCGCCCACCCTGGCCCTCGTCCCCGCCGGCGCTCCGGGGGTGCACGTGTCGGCGCAGCCCGCGTTCGACGTGACGGTGCCGATGAGCGCAGTGCGCTTCGCCGGCGCCACGCCCGCGGCCGTCGCGAGCGCCGCCGTGGCAGGCGAGCTGCTCGCGCGCGTGACGGCGATCGGTGCGCTGCTGGCCGCCGCCGAGTCGGTCGGCGCCGCCACCGCGATGCTGGACGACGCGCGGCGCTACGCCTCCGAGCGGCGCCAGTTCGGGCGGACGATCGGGAGCAACCAGGCGCTGCGGCACCTGCTGGCCGACATGTACGTGCGTCAGAGCAGCGCCTGGTCGACCGTGCTCTACGCCGCTGCAGCACTCGACGACGACCTGGCCGACGCCCATCAGACCGCGGCGGTGGCGAAGGCGTACGTCGCGCGGGCCGCGCGCGAGGTCGCGCACGGCGCGATGCAGGTCTTCGGCGGCATCGCCTTCACCGAGGAGCATTCCGCCCACCGCTTCCTGCGCCGGATCGTCGTGCGCGAGCAGCAGTTCGGCGATGCCGCCCATCACGAGCGCGAGCTCGGGCGGATGCTTGCGGAACGGGCGGCCGGACGTCCGCAGTCGGCGACGACCCCGATCACTCCGGCGCCAGTCAGCTGACGAAAGGACTGTTCGTGTCCACGGGCTTCAACGACCCGACGGCCCAGCGTCTCGAGCGGATCGCCACGGGCGCCGAACCCGACGTCGTCGGCCCGATCCTTGCCGACGTCCTGCACGATCCCCGCTGGCTCGCTTGCGACGTCGCGCTCGTCTCGGGCGGCAAGTCCAACCTCACCTACCGGGTCGCCTCGGACGCCGGCGAGGTGATCCTGCGCCGCCCTCCGCTCGGGCACATACTGCCCACGGCCCACGACATGGTGCGCGAGTACCGAGTCCTGACAGCGCTCGCGGAAACCGCCGTGCCGGTGCCGCGCACGCTGTATCTCGGCGACGGGGGGAGCCCGCTCGGTGCTTCCTTCTACATCATGGAGAGGGTCCTCGGGCACGTCTGCCGCAACGAGCTGCCGCCCGCGTACGCAGAGACACCGGAGCGACGGCGAGCGATTGGCGAGGCCCTGGTCGACGTGCTCGCGGCCCTGCACACCGTCGATCCGGCGGCCGTCGGACTGGCCGAATTCGGCCGGCCGGCCGGCTTCATGGAGCGCCAGCTGCGCCGTTGGTCGAAGCAGTGGGAAGCAACCAAGGTGGAGGAGCTGCCGGCGCTCGAGTCGCTCCGCGACGAGCTCGTGCGGACGGTCCCGGCGCAGCGCGGCGAGTCGATCGTCCACGGCGACTACCGGCTGGACAACACGGTCCTTCACCCGAACCGGCCCGGCACGATCGTCGCCGTGCTCGACTGGGAGATGAGCACGCTCGGCGATCCGTTCACGGACCTCGGAGCGCTGCTGGCGTTCTGGAGCGAGGAAGCCGACGACGAGGTGCTCATGGCTGCCCGCATCGTGGCGCCGGTGACTTCGGCGAGCGGCTTCCCATCACGTGCCGACGTCATCGCGCGCTATGCGGCGCGCACCGGCATGGACGTGTCCGCCGTCGACTGGTACCAGGCGTTCGCGTTCTTCAAGCTGGCCGTCGTCTGCCAGGGCATCGCCGCGCGGGCGGCCGGCGGGGCGATGGTCGGCTCCGGCTTCGAGGAGGCGCAGCGGCTCGTCGCGCCGCTGGTCGATGCCGGCCGCTACCTCCTCAGCGCGCGGCCCGCGGCATAGGCCGCGGGCTCGAGCGCTCAAGCCTCGACGGGCTGCTCGCGGTAGCGGCGCGACTCGCGCCGCGCGATCGCCATGTGATGGACCTCGTCCGGCCCATCGGCGATCTGCAGGATCCGCGCCACCGCGTACAACTCCGGCAGCGGGTTGTCCTGGGACACGCCGGCGCCGCCGTGGGCCTGGATCGCCCGGTCGATGACCCAGGTCGCAACCTCGGGCGCCGCCACCTTGATCGCGGAGACCTCGATGCGAGCCCCTTTGTTTCCGACGGTGTCCATGAGCCACGCGGTCTTGAGCACGAGCAGCCGGACCTGCTCGATCTTCACGCGGGCTTCGGAGATCCAGCGTTGCACCACGCCGTGCTCGATGATCGGGCTGCCGAACGCCGTCCGGCTCGCGGTCCGCTCGCACATCATCTCGAGCGCCCGCTCCGCCATGCCGATCGCTCGCATCGCATGGTGTATGCGGCCGGGGCCAAGACGCTCCTGCGCGATCCGGAAGCCGTCGCCCTCCTCGCCGAGCAGGTTGGCCGCAGGGACGCGCACGTTGTCGTAGAGGATCTCCGCGTGCCCGCCGTGGGGGCCGTCGTCGTAGCCGAAGATGCTCGTCGATCGCTCGACGTTGACGCCCGGCGTCTCCCGCGGGACGAGGATCATGCTCTGCCTGCGGTGGCGGTCGGCGTCGGGATCGGTCACGCCCATGACGATCAGGAGCTCGCAGCGTGGCGACATCGCGCCCGACGTCCACCACTTGCGGCCGTTGATGACGTAGTCGTCCCCGTCGCGCTCGATGCGCATGGCGATGTTCGTGGCGTCCGAGGACGCCACGTCCGGCTCGGTCATCGAGAAGGCCGAGCGGATCTCGCCGTCCAACAGCGGATCGAGCCAGCGCCGCCGCTGGTCGTCGGTTCCGAAGAGGGCCAGCAGCTCCATGTTGCCCGTGTCGGGCGCGGCGCAGTTGATCGCCTCGGGCGCCATCCACGGGCTGCGACCGGTGACCTCGGCCAGCGGCGCGTACTGCGCGTTGGTGAGGCCCGCCCCGTAGCGGTGCGTCCGCGGGAGGAACAGGTTCCAGAGTCGCCGCCGGCGCGCCTCGGCCTTGAGCTCCTCGATGACCGGTGGGGTGGCCCACCGGTCATCGGCCGCGGCGACCTCCTCGCGGAAACGCGACTCCGCGGGGTAGACGCAATCGTCCATGAACGCCAGCAGGCGCTCCCGCAGCTGCAGGGTCTTGTCGTCGAATGCGAAGTCCATCGTCCTTGACGCGCGGCGCGTCTAGCTGTGCTTCCAGACCGGATCGCGCTTCTCGAGGAACGCCTGGACGCCTTCCTTCGCGTCGTTCGACTGGTGCGCGACGTTGCACGTCATGCTCTCGAGCGCGATGAGCGTCTCCGTGTCGCCGTCGAGCCCGCGGTTCGCCGCGAGCTTGGTGATGCGCATCGTGAAGGCGCTCTTGTCGATCATCGGCGCCGCGAAGTTGGCAACCGCCTGATCGAGCTGGTCGGTCGGCGCCGAGACGTTCGCAAGGCCCCACTCCTCGCACTCCTTGCCGGAGAGCAGCTTGCCCGTGAAGAGCAGCTCCTTGGTCTTGCGCAGCCCGATGTAGCGCGGGAGGCGGTAGATGGGGCCGGCGCCGCCGAAGAGGGCGCGGCGGATGTGGAAGTCGCCGATCTTGGCGTCGTCGGCCGCGATGGCGAAGTCGCACGAGATCATCAGCTCGAAGCCGCCCGCGACCGCATAGCCCTCGACGACCGCGATCGTCGGCTTCGACAGGTTGAAGGCCCGGTCGAACGTTCGCGCGGAGACCTGCGCGATCTTCACCGAGTTGTTCGTCGTGCCCAGGAACTCGGCGTCGAGCATGTTGAGGTCGGCGCCGGCGCAGAACGTATGCCCGCGCCCGCGGATGACGACGACGCGGACGTCGTCATCGTCCTCGGCCCGGTCGAGCGCCTTCCCGAGGTTCGTGAGCAGCGCCCAGTTGACGCAGTTCTTGACCTCGGGTCGGTTGAGCCAGATCGTGGCCACGGCGTCACTGACCTCGTACTGGATCACGTCCTCTGTCGAAGTCTCCGCCGTCGGCTGGTCTTGCACCGCCATCTCGTCGCCTCCCACTGCTCGAATTTCAAACTGAATTCAGATCATAGTCATGCGTGCCCCGCTCTGACAAGGGAAATGCTCGACAGAGTGGTTTTCAAACGTTACCGCCTCGCTCGAGCGCCAGGGCGTGTGCCATACTGAACTCGATTCAGGCGCCGGGTGCTCCGGCACGCGTCCTGTGGAGGTCGAATGGAAAACATCGTCCAGATACCAGTCCCCCTGCCGAAGATCCGTTCGGTCAACGTCTGGCTCCTGCGCGGTCAGCCGCTCACCCTGATCGACACGGGCCCGCGTGACGACGAGGCGCTGGACGCGCTCGAGGTGGCCCTGCTGAAGTTTGGCGTGCGGCTCGAGGACATCGAGCTCGTCCTGCCGACGCACCACCACCTCGACCACACGGGCCTCGCGGCGACGATCGTCGCCCGCTCCGGGGCGGCAGTCGCCGCGCTCGACCGCGTCGCCGCTTACGGCGAACGCTATGCCGAGCGGGCGGCTGGCGACCGGCAGTTCTCGCACGCGCTCATGGCTCAGCACGGCGTGCCGCGTCACGTCGTCACCGCAAACGAGGGCTTCTGGGAGTACATCGCCAGGACGTCCGAGGCCTTCGCCACCGACATTCGGCTCTCGGACGACGATCGCATAAGGGCGGGCGGGCGCGACCTGCGCGTCGTCGCACGGCCCGGTCACAGCATCACCGACACGCTGTTCGTCGACGACAGCGCTCGCATCGCCTTCGTCGGCGACCATCTGCTCGCCGGGATCTCGTCGAACACCGAGATCTACCCGGCGGTCGAGCCGGAAGGGACACGGCCGCGTGCGCGCGTCGAGTACCTGCGCAACCTGCAGCGGACCGCCGAGATGCCGCTCCTGCGTCTGCTCACCGGGCACGGGGAGCCGGTCAGCGCGCATGCCGACCTGGTCCGGCGTCGGCTTGCGGAGCATCGCCGGCGCTGCGAGCGGATCGCTGCGGTGCTGGAGTCGGGAGCCGCGAGCGCCTATGCGATCGCCGGGCGTCTGTGGTCGGCGCGCACGGTCGCCGAGCAGCCGCTGCTCGTGGTGTGGGAGGTCCTGGGGCACCTGGACCTTCTGCTGGACGCCGGAGTAGTGCGCGAGCACATCACCGACGACGGCACCAAGTACGGCGCCGTGGCGTTCGAGCTGAATCCGCCGAGCCGCGGTAAGTCCACTCCTCCCCGAACGGCTCGCGCGCGCAGCATTTGCTTCCAGGACGATCGTGAACCCGAACCCTCAGGAGGTGGGCGTCCTGAACGCGCCGGCCGACACACTCGCCATGACCCGCGGCGCTGACCACACAACCGAGCTCTTCGACCTCTCCGGAAAGGTGGCGATGGTCACCGGCGGCACGCGGGGGCTCGGGCTCGCGATGGCGAGGGGGTTTGCTCACGCGGGCGCCGAGATCGTGGTCGTCAGCCGCAAGGGCGACGCCTGCGAGGAGGTCGCAGCCGCCCTTCGCGCCGAGGGCGCCAAGGCGGCCGCATGTGCTTGCCACGTCGGTCACTGGGAGCGGCTCGACGCGCTCGTCGAGGAGGTGTACCGCGACTTCGGGCGGGTCGACGTGCTGGTCAACAACGCCGGCGTATCGCCGACCTACGGGAAGCTCACCGATGTCAGCGAGGAGCTGTTCGACAAGGTGATCGCAGTCAACCTGAAGGGCCCCTTCCGTCTTGCCGCGCTGGTGGGCGAGCGCATGGCGGCGGGTGACGGCGGCTCGATCATCAACGTCAGCAGCACGGGAGCCGTGAGGCCGACACGGGACATAGTGCCCTACGCCGCGGCCAAGGCAGGCGTCAACGCCATGACGGTCGGGCTGGCGCATGCTCTCGGTCCGCGCGTCCGAGTCAACGCCATCATGCCGGGGCCGTTCCTGACGACGATCTCCCGGGCATGGGACATGGAGATGTTCGCCGAGCGCGCCCGTACATTCCCGATGCGGCGGGCGGGTCAGCCGGAGGAGATCGCGGGGGCGGCCCTATATCTCGCCAGCGACGCGTCAACGTACACCACGGGGACCATCCTGACGGTCGACGGCGGCGCCCAGTGGAGCATGGCCGGCACGGGCGAGGGCGCCCCTCCGATGATCGGCGACCGTTAGACTTGAGGTCAGGTCAACTGAGCGATACGGTCGGCGCCGCATGAGCTCGAACCAGCCGCTGTGGCTCCGAGCCGTCTACCGTCTGGAGCGCGCCGTCGGCACCCCGATCGAGTCGGCGGTCCGCAGCAATACGTACTTCGACATCGTCGCCATGGTCACGCGGGCCAGTACGAAGACGCGCAGGACGGCGGAGGGCGCTTCGCGCCGGGCGCTGCACCTTGTCAACCTGCCCGCTGGCTCCGACGTCAGGCGGCTGCGCGAACAGCTGTCGCGGATGGAGCGGCGGCTCAACGAGCTGACCGAGGAAATCGCCGAGAGGGACGGCAGCAGCCGCGCCCCACGCGATTGAGTCCGATGCGGCAGGCGCTCAATCCCACCAACCTGATCTCACGCGTCAATCGCGACGTGGAGCGGTCAGTGCTGCGCGCCCGGAATGGAATTCGCTACGTGCGCGGGTCGCACCGGCCGAAGGTCGGCGCGACTCCCAAAGAGGTCGTGTGGAAGCGCGGTAAGGCGGAGCTCTGGCGCTACAAGGGCGGCACGATCCGCTACGCCCCTCCGGTGGTCATCGTCCACAGCTTGGTGAGCCGCAGCTACATCCTGGATCTCCGGCCCGGCAACAGCCTGGTCGAGCACTGGCTCGGCGCGGGCCTGGACGTGTTCATGCTCGACTGGGGCGTTCCGGACGAGCTCGACGCCGACAACGACTTCGAGCGCTACGTCGACTGGTACCTTCCGCGCGCCATCGCGGCGGTCCGGCGCGAGACGGGCTGCGACGAGGTCACCTTGTGCGGCTACTGCCTCGGCGGCGTAATCGCCGCGCTCTACGCGGCGGGGCGCGACGACGCGCCGGTCCGCAACCTCGTCCTGATGGCGACGCCGGTCGATTTCTCGGAGATGGGCGCGATGGTCGCGGCCCTGCGCGAGGGCCGCCTGGATCCTGAGGACCTCATCGACGACACCGGCAACGTGCCGGCGGACGCGCTGTACAGCGGTTTCTACATGCTCGCGCCGACGACCGAGATCGCGCAGAAGGCGACTCTGCTCGAGAACCTGTGGAACGACCAGTTCGTCGAAGGCTTCCAGGCGATGGCTCAGTGGTCGCGCGACCATGTGCCGTTCCCGGGCGCTGCGTTCCGCCAGGTCGTCGAGCAACTAGTGCGCGAGAACGTGCTGATGACGGGATCGATGAGGCTCGGTGACCGCCGCGTCGATCTAGTCAACGCGCGCGGCAACCTCCTCAATGCGATGGCCGAGCGCGACAACGTAGTGCCGCCGCCGGCCGTCGAGCCCGCGACGCGGCTGATCGGCGATCCGGCGCGCAGGGAGGAGCTGCGGCTGCCCGGCGGTCACGTGACGTTCGGGACGGGCAAGTCGGCCGTCAAGCACACCATGCCGCGGATGGCGGCGTGGATCATCGAGCACAGCGACGAGCGGAGCGAGCCGGAGGAGCGGGGATGAACATCCGACCCATCGAACCGGGCGACGAGGCCGCACTGATCCGCTTCTTCGAGCGCATCCCGGAGGCCGACCGGACGTTCCTCAAGGAGGACGTGGGTGACCGGGAGGTCCTGGCGGACTGGTCGCGGCCGGGTGCCGCGCGGTCGATCGCCATCGAGGACGACCAGGTCGTCGGCTCGGTCGCGGTAGTGCCGCTCCACGGCTGGTCGAGCCATGTGGGGGAGGTGCGGCTGGTCGTGGACCCCGAGCACCGCGGCCGGGGCATCGGGACGGTGCTTGCCCGGCGGGCCGTACTCGATGCGCTCGCGATGGGCCTCGCGAAGATGGTGGTCGAGGTTATCGCTGATCAGGACGCGTTGATCGGCATGTTCAGGAGCCTCGGCTTCGAGCCGGAGGCGTTGCTGCTCGACCATGTGCGCGACCGCGCCGGTGAGCTGCGCGACCTGATGGTGCTCGCCAACTCGGTGGACGAGCAGTTCGCCGCGATGGCCGCCGCAGGGATCGCCGATGCGCTGTAGCGCTCTTGCGGCAGCGGTTCCGCAACTACTTCCAGCGCACGAACCGGATACTGGTTGTGTACTGGTCTCAAATGGGCACAGACGGCTAGCCCTCGGCTAGCCCGCATGGCACCGGCCGGCGTAGTGCGCGAGCACGGCAAAGTGCTCGTGCAAGACGGGGACAGTCCGCAGGGCAGCCGTCACGATGGTGGCGGCGCCCGCGATGAGCACCCGAGCGCTCGCGAGCGGGATCATGGGCGGCGCGCCGGTCGGCGACACAGCGCTACATCAGCACCCGGCGGCCGGCCTCGGTCGCGTACTTCGTCACCTCTCGGGTGAAGTCTGCCTGGGCGCGGGCGATCTGTGAGATCCACTCGACGTCGGTCCCTTCCGCGGCGCGGGCCTGGAAGTCGGCGAACGTACGCATGCTCTGCTCGTACGCGTCGAGGAATCCCTGTCCCCAACTTGCGGCCAGCCTCGAAGATCTCCTCGTTGAGGACGCGGATGCAGTCGATCGTGTCCTCTGCCTGCCTCTTCGCTTCGTCACCAGCCGACGCCATGACCTACCCCCTTGCGGTTGGAGCGGCGCTCGATACGCTGTGGCGAGCATAGGAAATGAATTGACATAGGTTCGTTTGCTATGCTAACCTAGCTTCAGCTAACGAGCTAAGCCATCCACTCACCGATAAAGGAGATTCGAAATGGCTACGCAGACGAAGTCGAACCCCATCACGGAGTCGGTCGAGCACGCCGCCGAGCGCGTCGCGGAGCTCAACGAGAAGGCCGTCGCCAACAGCAGGAAGGCGGGTGCCGCCTACCTCGACACGTATGAGAAGACGGTCCTCTCGCTGGCCGACTCCTACGAGAAGGCCGCCGGTGCCACCAAGGTCGACTGGCTCGCGAGCGTCGCGACCGCGCAGGCCGACCTCACGCGCGAGCTCACGAAGGCGTACACGAGCGCCGCTCGCGAGTTCGTCTCCTAGTCACCAGCAGTTGGCCGCGGCGCTCAAGCGCCGCGGCCATCGGCTGCTCGGCCACCACGCCGCGGGCTCGCGGCGCCCGTGAAGGCCGCATACACGTCGAGCAGCGCACGCCGCTGACGAGCGCTGAGCCGCTTGTCAGCGTGGATCGCAGCGACCACCGCCGACTCGTTCTCGCTGTCCTTCGGCGATGTACGGCGCCGAGCGCCGCGTTCCTGCAACGCCTCCGCCGACACCTCGAGGTGCCGCGAAATCGCATCCAGCACCTTCTCCGACGGCTCGCGCAGACCGCGCTCGATCTGCGAAAGGTACGGATTCGAGATTCCGGCGAGATCGGCCAGTTGCCGCATCGAGAGCTCCTGAAGCTCACGCTGCGTGCGGATGAACTGACCCAGCGGCGACTCGTTCGCCTCGTCCTTGGAAGCCATCTTCGGAAAGCGATCCCGAGGTTCCGCCCGTCGCGCCCGATCTTGCGCCTTGACACGGGCGAAGCACCGCACCATACTGCGCCGATAACCTGAAGTCAGTTCAATGCGGCGGATAGAGACGAGGGAGAGGTCGACGTGACGGAGACGGCGAGTCATCACGAGGTGGTCGAGCGCGACCTGGGCGGGTGCCCGGTCATGCATCGCGACTTCGCTCCCGAGCAGGCGGCGGGATGTCATTGGGAGCTCGCGGACGAGCTCCGGGAGACGAGCCCGGTCTTCTTCAACACGTTCGCCCAGGGCTACTGGATCTTCACGCGCCACGACGCGGTGCGCGACATCTACAAGACGCCCGA
>Ga0126306_10001063_pt1 | contig 14282 bp, 12 predicted proteins | sample Plot27_FD_92592 | JGI IMG/M metagenome (GOLD analysis project Ga0126306, IMG submission 92592) | Serpentine soil microbial communities from UC McLaughlin Reserve, CA, USA - Plot27 | ecosystem: Environmental > Terrestrial > Soil > Grasslands | place: USA: UC McLaughlin Reserve, Lake County...
CCGCCGCTCACCTCCCGCACGTCGTCGTCTACCTGCGTCCGCTCCACCGCTCAGATCCAGCTCGTCCCACGCACCGCCGCTCACCTCCCGCACGTCGTCGTCTACCTGCGTCCGCTCCACCGCTCAGATCCAGCTCGTCCCACGCACCGCCGCTCACCTCCCGCACGACCGCGAAGCCGCACCACCAGGTGCGTCGTTCCTCAAACAAACGACCGACCGGTACACGAGCCCGGATACTGTTGCTGAAACACATCAGGGCGAAGGAAGCGCGCCGCCACGCCGGGGCTCGTTCACCGCCGAGGGTAGGACCGGAGCCGAGTTCATAGCAGCGATTGTTGGACGCTTTCTGAGACATGGCATTTCCACCCGCCTGATACGCGAAGAACCGACCGTCCGGGGCCCGCAGAGCTCCCAAGGCGACGTTTCGACCATGACACGTCGATGCAATCCGACGGTGCCCTCTGTCCCTGTTGCGTGGTGATTCCGAGTCAGACGTGTTGATCATTGACGAGTGCGGCATTCTCGCACCGTTAATCCCGTTCAACGTGAGCCCGTAGTCACTCTCAGTTACGCATCCGGCTTGCCTTGATCGGGTGCAGACCTGGTGTCTGCTACGGGATCGGCGTGCCGTCGCAGCGCCGATCCGGTCAGTGGGTGTCACGGTCCGATCGACTGCGGCTACCTGGGCGAATGTCATTCATCGGAGCCAATATGCCTCATCGACTGCCGATTTCCCAATCCGTTTCCGTGCGTAACGCTCCGGTCGCCCCGAGCACCGATCGAGACATGCGACGGTCTCAATTCGGTAGCTCGCTGTTCACGGAGCGTATACACAACAAACGGCGCAAGGCTGGGGCCTTGCGCCGTCTGAGTGAGGATCAAATAACGGTCAGTGGTCGCGGTCCTGCGTTGAGGCGTCGGGCCGCTCGCCTTCCGCGGGAGGGTTCTCGCGGGGGAATGACGACGGAAGCCGGCGGAGACGCTTGTTCATGTTCCGGATCAGCAGCACTGTCGCGATCGACAGCAGGATGATGACGAACAGGCCCATCGGACCGGCCAGCGCACCTCCACGGGTGTCGCCGAAGTTGTTCACGTCCTCCAGCGCGCCGGCCAGCACCGGATCCGCGGCCATTGTTGCGAGCATCACAATCCTCCCTGACGCCGGCGGCCGGACCATCGCACGACCCGCCAGGCGGCCTCAAACTCACGGTACGCCGCACCGGCCGGACCACGCGAAACGGGAGGCGCCAAACGCGGCGCGATCAGGCGTCGCGGACCCCGGCGAAGAGGTCGCTCTCCGGCGTCTGGGTGTCGACCAGGGACCGCACCAGCTCGTAGTCCTCAGTCGGCCACCACTTCTGCTGAACCTCCATCGGCACGTGGAACCAGCGACCGTCGGGGTCGACCTGGGTCGCGTGGGCGCGCAGAGCGTCGTCGCGGAGCGGGAAGTAATCCTCGCACCGCACCCGAGTGGTGACGCGGCCGCTCATGTCGTCCTCGCCGCTCCAGTTGGCCAGCCACTCGCCGTACGGCGACTCCAGGCCGAGCGACACCATGGCCTCGTGCAGCGCGGTGACCCTCTCTTTGGTGAAGCTCATGTGGTAGTAGAGCTTCAGCGGCTGCCAGGCCTCGCCGAACTCGCGGTACCGGTCTGGGTCGCCAGCCGCTCCGAACGCCTCGACCGAGACCTTGTGGCACATGATGTGGTCGGGGTGCGGATAGCCGCCCTTCTCGTCGTAGGTGAGCACGACGTGCGGCTTGAACTCACGGATCAGCCGGACCAGCGGTGCGGTGGCCACCTCGAGCGGCTCGAGCGCGAAGCAGTCCTCAGGAAGCGGCGGGAGCGGATCACCCTCCGGCAGCCCCGAGTCGACGAAGCCGAGCCAGGCCTGCCGCACGCCGAGGAGCTCGCGGGCGCGCTCCATCTCCAGGCGCCGGATCTCGGTGATGTTCGCCCAGACATCCGGCCGGTCCATCTTGGGATTGAGCACCGAGCCGCGCTCGCCCCCGGTGCAGGTCACGACAAGCACGTCGACGCCCTCCCGGACGTACTTCGCCGTCGTCGCCGCGCCCTTGCTGGACTCGTCGTCGGGATGTGCATGCACGGCCATCAGGCGCACCTGTTCGGACACGCGGTGCTCTCCTCGTTGCGGCCCCGGCGGGACCTCGGCGGATACGGCTCTCGCGAGCCGACCGGTGCTTGGTCAGCACCGATGCGCAGCGCCAGCGGCGGCACTGCCAGGATTGTTCCTGATGGCACCGACAGAACGACACCCGCAGGCGACACCGGGGAGTAACGCGGTGGCGGCTCCAACATTCCCGCCCGGGCGGTACGGGCGCCGGCGCGCGCCGCGGCGCGCGCCGCGCTGGGTGCTGCCGCTGCTCGTGGCCGGGGTCGTCGCCATCGGCGCGCTCCTGAGCTGGCAGCTCTACCGCAACTACGCCGGCGACGCGATCACCAGCCGGGTCACTGCGTACACGATCGTCTCCGACTCCGAGGTTCGGATCACCTTTGAGGTGATCAAGGACGGCGGCGAGCCCGCCACCTGCATCGTCCGGGCCCGGTCCCGGGACGGCGAGGAGGTGGGCCGCGCCGAGGTGCCCGTACCGGCCGGCGAGCAGGGCCGGCGCTCCACCGTGCTCACCTACACGCTCGCGACCAGCAAACGCGCGGTCGCGCCCGAGGTGTACGGCTGCGCACCCGGGGAATGAACCTCGCAGTTGTGGGCGATCTCACCGGATCCCGCGTCGTGACCATGGCGGTGTTGTGAACGATGCAGGCGTCCGGCGCTGATCCGGCTATCCTTGAAAGCTCGCTTTGCGGCACTTACTCGCTATACCCCTAGGAGCACCGTGTCTACGACCGATGAGGCGCGCGCGACCTGGCTCACCCAGGAGGCGTACGACCGGCTGAAGGCCGAGCTCGAGGAGCTCATCGCGCACCGTCCGGCCATCGCGGCCGAGATCAACGCGCGGCGTGAGGAGGGCGACCTCAGGGAGAACGGCGGCTACCACGCCGCCAAGGAGGAGCAGGGCAAGCAAGAGGCCCGGATCCGTCAGCTGAAGGATCTGCTCCGCCAGGCAAAGGTCGGCGAGGCGCCGGTGACGGCAAACGAGGTAGCCCCCGGCATGGTGGTCACCGTCCAGTTCGACGACGACGCCAACGACACCGAGACGTTCCTTCTCGGCTCCCGGGAGATCAGCGCCACCACGGACCTCACTGTCTACTCACCCGAGTCGGCCATGGGGACGGCGATCCTCGGTCACAAGCCAGGCGACGCGGTGAGCTACGAAACTCCCCACGGCGCCACGATCAACGTCTCCGTGGTGAAGCTGGAGCCGTTCACCGGCTGACCGGCCCGAGCGCGCCCACACGAGAACGACCGCTAGCCGTCGGTGCCGATGTCGGTGCCGTTGCCGGTGCCGATGAAGAACCCGCGCAGCGTGTTCACCGTGACCGACACGGGGTTGTGCTCGGCTGGGTGGGCTGTGGATAAGCCGGCGGCGGGCTGGTGCCGAGATGGCAGAGTGGCAGGCGGTCGAACCCGAAGGAGGTCTCCGTGCGCGCACGGCGGTGCATCGCCACGCTCCTCGCCGCGCTGCTCGCGATGCCGCTCCTCGGGTGCTCCGACGACGCGGCCGGGCAGGCCGAGGCCGCCGCGCGGAGGTTCCTCACGGCGTGGTCGAACGGGGACGCGCAGGCAGCCGGCGCAGCCACCGATGCCCCGGACGGTCCGCGCGAGTGGCTGCCGGCGGTGCAGCGGCAACTAGGCGGTGCCAAGGTCTCGGTCAAGTTGGGCGAAACCGAGGCCGACGGCGACGAGGGGAGCCAGCGGTACACCGTCTCCTGGGCCGTCGCCGGTCAGCCGGAGCCGTGGTCGTATGAGGCCAAGCTCGCGCTGGCGAAGCAGGGTGACAACTGGACGGTGCGATGGGACCCGTCCGTGATCCATCCCGAACTGGGCGCCGGTCAGAAGCTCACCATGGAGCGTGCGCTGCCGGAGCGGGCGTCGATCCTGGACCGCGCAGGCCAGCCGGTGTTCAGCAAGGTCCGGGTCGTGACCGTGGGCATCGAGCCGGGCAAGGTGCCGGATCTGAACGCGCTCGCCGCCAGCCTCGCGAGCGCGCTGGCCGCGCACAAGATCTCCGCCGCCGACATCGTCGCCGACGCACGGAAGGCCAAGCCCACCGCGTTCGTGCCGGTGATCACCCTGCGGTATCCGCAGTACCAGCTGGTGAAGCCCAAGATCTACCACCTTCCCGGCACGATTTTCCGCGACGGTGAACGGCTGCTCCCGATCACGACGACGTTCGGCCAGCCGCTGCTGGGCAAGGTCGGCGAGGCTACCGCGGAAGTGTTGAAGGAGGCCGGCCCGGCCTACGCCGCCGGCGACCAGCTCGGCACGTCCGGCCTGCAGCGCGCGTTCAACGCGAGGCTGGCCGGCACCCCGAGCGTCACCATCTCGCTGGCCGACTCGTCTGGCAAGGCGGTCAAGCGGTTGGCCAGCTTCGACGGCAAGCCGGGCGAGGCGGTCAAGACCACACTGGACCGCGGCGCGCAGAGCGCGGCGGAGACCGCACTCGCCGGTGTGCCGCAGCAGGCATCCATCGTGGCGATCAAGCCGTCGACGGGCGAGCTCCTCGCGGTCGCCAACAGCGCGAGCGTTGGCTTCGACATCGCGCTGGAGGGCAAGTACCCGCCGGGCTCGACGTTCAAGATCGTCACCGCGGCGGCACTGCTGCAGGCGGGCTCGGTGCAGCCCAACAGCACCGTGCCGTGCCCCGGTTCGTTGGTGGTCGGCGGCAAGACGTTCATCAACTTCGACAAGTTCGACCTCGGCGCCGTGCCGCTGCGGACGGCGTTTGCCCGGTCCTGCAACACCACGTTCACCAGCCTCGCCGGCAAACTGCCGCAAGGTGCGCTGGCTCAGACGGCGGCCCAGTTCGGCGTCGGGGTGGACTGGGCGCTCGGCGTCCCGTCGTATGACGGGGCCGTTCCGCCGCCGCGCGACGCCACCGAGGCCGCCGCCGACGCGATCGGGCAGGGCACGGTGCTGATGAGCCCGCTGTCGATGGCTCTGGTCGCCGCGACGGTGCAGCGCGGCACGGTGCCCATCCCGTCGCTGGTCGCCGGCGAGCAGACCCCTCCCGGCACCACACCGCAGCCGCTCAGCCCAGCGGTGCTGGCGTCGCTGCGCGACTTCACCAGGGCCGTCGTGACGCAGGGCACCGCGGCGGACGTGCTGCGCAACGCCCCCGGCGCGGTGGCCGGCAAGACCGGGACGGCCGAGTACGGCGACGCGAAGCCGCCACGGTCGCACTCGTGGTTCGCCGGCTACCGTGGCGACCTGGCGTTCGCCGTGTTCGTCTTCGACGGTGCGAGCGGCGGCAAGGCGGCGACCCCGGTCGCCGGCCGATTCCTCGCCGCGGTCAGCTGAACGTCGCCTTGTAGCCGGCGCGGCGCAGCGCGGAGAGCAACTGCTCGGAGTGCTCGTTCCCCTTGGTCTCCACGCTCAGCGACACCTCCACCTCACCCAGGTGCAGCCGGGCGTCGTGGCGGAAGTGCTCCACGTCCAGCACGTTGACGCCCTGCTCGGCGAGGAGCGAGAGCAGCCCGGCCAGCGACCCCGGCCGGTCGGCGAACTCGACCGTGAAGTGCAGGTACCGGCCGGCCGCGGCCAGACCGTGCTCGATCACCCGGTGCAGCAGCAGCGGGTCGATGTTGCCGCCGGAGAGCACCACCACAACCGGCGGCTCGAACCGGTGCGGATCCGCCAGCAGCGCGCCGACCCCCGCCGCGCCGGCGGGCTCGACCACCAGCTTCGCCCGCTCCAGGCAGAACAGCAGCGCACGGGAGATGTCCTCCTCCGAGACCGTCACGATGTCGTCGACCAGCGCCCGGACGTGCGCGAACGTCAAGTCACCCGGGCAGCCCACCGCGATACCGTCGGCGATCGTGGACATGCTGTTCAGCGGGACCGGCTGACCGGTGGCCAGCGAGTGCGGGTAGGCCGCCGCGCCAGCGGCCTGGACACCGACCAGCCGGACGCCCGGCTTCAACTCCTTCACCACCGCGCCGATGCCGGCGATCAGCCCGCCGCCGCCGGTGCTGACCAGGATGGTCCGCACATCCGGGCACTGCTCCAGAATCTCCAGGCCGACCGTGCCCTGACCCGCGACGATGTCGAAGTGGTCGAACGGGTGGATGAAGATCGCTCCGGTCTCCTCGCTGAACCGCTTCGCGGCGACCAGTGCGTCGTCCACCGTGCTGCCGGCCAGTTCGACCGTGGCGCCGTACGCCTTGGTGGCCGCGACCTTCGGCAGCGGGGCGCCGGTCGGCATGAAGACGGTGGCAGAGCAGCCGAGCAGCCGGGCGGCGAGCGCCACGCCCTGCGCGTGGTTGCCCGCGCTGGCGGCCACCACCCCGCGGGCGCGCTCCTCACTGGAGAGCCGGGCGATCCGGACGTACGCGCCGCGGATCTTGAACGACCCGGCGCGCTGCAGGTTCTCGCACTTGAGCCAGGCCGGCCCGCTGACCTTCGCGGCCAGCGGCCGGCACTCCTCCAGGGGAGTCACCCGGACCACGTCGGTGAGGAGCTCGCGAGCCGCGCGGACGTCGTCAAGGCTGACCAGCCTCGTTGCCAGTGCCATAGCCAGATCGTGCCATCCCGTTTCGGGAACCGGTTGGGCACACCTGCCGACGGGGCGCACACTCGTCCTAGGCCAGCGACGGGGAGGACGCGATGACGGCTCTCACTCTCGGCCGCGCCAGGGTGGTTCGTCCGCCCGGCCCGCCGTACTCCTCGCTCGGCAGCATCCGGGCGATGCGGCGGTTGCGCCCGAACGGGTTCTTCGACACGATCCACCGCGACCATCCCCGGCTTGCCTATGTGCGGTTCGGGAACGAGCACGCGTACTTCCTGTTCGAACCGGATCTGGTACGCACGCTCCTGGTCGACGCCGGCCGCGCGACCGCGAAGGGCCGCGGGCTGGAGCGGTCCAAGGAGCTGCTCGGCGAAGGGCTGCTCACCAGCGAGGGCGAGTTCCACCGGCACCAGCGCCGCCTGGTCCAGCCGGCGTTCCACTCGACCCGGGTGGCCGGCTACGCCGAAGTCATGTGTGACGAGGCGCGGCGCGTCGGGGACGGCTGGCGCGACGGGGCCTGTGTCGACATGTCGACGGAGATGTCGCGCCTCACCCTCCGGATCGTCGGCCGCGCGCTGTTCGGCACCGACCTGCGGGACGAGGACATCGCCACCGTCTCGCGGGCGCTCAGCACGTTCCTCGCCCGGTTCCAGCTACTGATGATGCCGGCCGCCGCACTGCTCGGCCGGTTGCCGACGCCGGCGAACCTGCGGTTGCGCGCCGCCCGCGACGACCTGGACTCGCTCGTCTACCGGATGATCGCCGAACACCGCGCCAGCGGCGACACCGGCGACCTGCTCTCGATGCTGCTGATCGCCGGGGCGGACGAGGCGGGAGGCGGGATGTCGGACCGGCAGATCCGCGACGAGGCGCTCACCCTGCTGCTCGCCGGCCACGAGACCACCGCGAACGCCCTGACCTGGGCGTGGCTACTGCTCGCCGACGACCGCGCGGACGCGCTGCGGCTGCATCGCGAGGTGGACGCACTCGGCCACCCGCCCGCCCCCGACGACCTGGACAAGCTGCCGTTCGCCCGCGCTGTCATCGCCGAGTCGATGCGGCTCTACCCACCCGCCTGGACGCTCGGCCGGCGGAACACCGAGCCACTCACGATCGACGAGTACACCGTGCCGAAGGGGTCGCTGCTGGCCACCAGCCAGTGGGTCGTGCACCGCGATCCGCGCTGGTGGGGCGATGCCACGCAGTTCCGGCCAGAGCGGTGGATCAACGCCGAGGGGCAGTTCGACGAGACCGCGCCGGGCGCGCCGCGGGGCGCGTACTTCCCGTTCGGCGCCGGTCGCCGGGTCTGCATCGGCGAGTCGTTCGCCTGGACAGAGGGCGTGCTGGTGCTGGCCACGCTGGCCCAGGGCTGGGCCGCGACGAGCCTGCCGGAGACGACGATGGACACCCTGCCGGCCGTCACCCTGCGGCCGGCACACGGCGCTCCCCTGCGGCTACGGTACCGGCGGTGAGCTCGGGGCGGCCCGTTAGTCATGTGCGGTTCGCCCTGGGCCGACATAGCGTGGTCCCGTGACGTCTACGCCCGCACCATCCCCCACGACCGTCGGCGCGCTCCGGGACTCGGGGCACGTCCACCGCAGCGTCAAGGCGGAGCTGCGGGAGAACCTCCTCGCCCGGCTCGCCGCCGGCGAGGAGACCTTCCCCGGCATCGTCGGCTTCGAGGACACCGTCCTGCCGGAGCTGGAGCGAGCCTTGCTGGCCGGCCACGACCTGGTCCTCCTCGGCGAGCGCGGCCAGGGCAAGACCCGGCTGATCCGGTCGCTCGTCGCGCTGCTCGACGAGTGGACCCCGGTGATCGCCGGTAGCGAGCTCAACGATCACCCCTTCGGCCCGGTCAGCGTCTGGGGCCGCCGGATGGTCGCCGAACGCGGCGAAGACACGCCGGTCAGCTGGCTGCACCGGTCGCTGCGGTACGGCGAGAAGCTCGCCACACCCGACACCAGCGTCGGTGACCTCATCGGCGACGTAGATCCGATCAAAGTCGCCGAGGGGCGGACGCTCGGCGACCCGGATACCATTCACTACGGGCTCGTGCCCCGCACCAACCGGGGCATCGTCGCCATCAACGAGCTGCCCGACCTGGCCGAACGCATCCAGGTGGGGCTGCTCAACGTGCTGGAGGAGCGGGACATCCAGGTCCGCGGGTACCAGCTCCGGCTCCCGCTCGACCTGCTCGTTGTCGCCTCGGCGAACCCCGAGGACTACACCAACCGCGGCCGGATCATCACCCCGCTCAAGGATCGGTTCGGCGCCGAGATCCGCACCCACTACCCGCTCGGGCTCGCCGACGAGGTCGCACTGGTTGCCCAGGAGGCGCGGCTGACCTGGGCGGACACCGCGCATCCGGCGCCGATGGTGCCGGACCACCTGGTCGAGGTGATCGCCAGGTACGCCCGCGCCGTGCGGGACGCCCCGCAGGTCGACCAGCGCTCCGGGGTGAGCGCCCGGTTCGCGATCTCCGCCGTGGAGACCATCGCGGCGGCGTCGGTCCGCCGGGCGGCGCGCACCGGCGAGACGGCGGTCGCCCGCGTCTGCGACCTGCCCACCGTAGTCGCGGCGAGCCGCGGCAAGGTCGAGTTCGAGGACACCGAGGAGGGGCGCGAGCTGGAGGTCCTCGATCACCTGCTGCGTCGCGCGGTAGCCCAGACCTTCCGCGCCCACCTGGCCGGCCTCGACCTCTCCGGCCTGCAGAGCAAGTTCGACGAGGGCGCCACCGTGACGGCGGGGGAGGAGGTGGCCGCGGCCGACCTGCTGCGCCAGCTCGGCACCGTGCCCGGGCTGGCGGCGCTGATGGATCGGCTCGGCGTGCCGGACGGCGCGGAGTCGCCGGGGCTCGCGGCCGCCGCGGTGGAGTTCGCACTCGAAGGGCTGCACCTCAACCGGCGCCTCGCCAAGGACGACGCCGACGGCCGCACGGTGTACGGGGGCTGACCGCGATGGCCGGGCGGCGCGGTTACCGGTACGGCCCGTGGCACGGCGGGCCGGATCCGCTCGCGCCACCGTATGACGTCGCCGAGGCGATGGACCGGATCGGCGACGACGTGCTGTCCGGCTCCACCCCCGCCGAGGCGCTCCAGCGGTTCCTGCGTCGCGGCGCCGAGGGGCTGCGTGGCCTCGACGAGCTCCGCCGCCGGCTGCGACGCCGGCGCGAGCAGCTCCGCCGCTCCGGGCGCCTCGACGGCACGCTGGAGCGGGTCAGGGAGCTGCTCGACCGGGCACTGGAGGCTGAGCGGCGGGCCCTCTTCGCGGACCCGGACGACCTGGCCCGGCTGGAGGAGGCCGAGCTTGACGCGCTGCCGGAGGAGACCGCGAGCGCGGTTCGCGCGCTGAGCGACCGGCGGTGGCGCTCGCCGGAGGCCGCCCAGGCGTACAGCGAGATCCAGGACCTGCTCCGCAGCGAGGTGCTGGACAGCCAGTTCGCGGGCATGAAGCAGGCGCTGCAGGGCGCCACCGCCGAGGACATGCAGCGGGTCAAGGACATGCTCGCCGATCTCAACGCGCTGCTCGCCAAGCACGCGCGCGGCGAGGACACCCAGCAGGCGCTGAAGGACTTCCTCGACAAGCACGGCGAGTTCTTCCCGGACCGGCCGTCCACCGTGGACGAGTTGATCGACCAGCTGGCCCGCCGCGCCGCCGCGCAGCGCCGGATGATGGACGGCCTCACCCCCGACCAGCGTGCCGAACTGGCCGACCTGATGGAGCAGGCGCTCGGCGGCGACCTGGGCCTCGCCGCCGAGCTGGACCAGCTCAACGCGCTGCTCCGCGCCGCCCGCCCGGACCTGGCCTGGGGCGGCGATCCGCAGATGCAGGGTGAGAACGCGCCGGGCATGGGCGACGCGACCAGCGCGATCGCCGAGCTGTCGGACGTGGAGGCGCTGGAGCGGTCGTTCGGCCAGTCGTACGCCGGCGCGAGCCTCGACGACATCGACGAGGAGGCGGTCGCCCGCGCGCTGGGGCGGCAGGCCGTCGACGACCTGGATGCGCTCCGCCGGATCGAGCGGGAGCTGTCCCGGCAGGGCTGGCTGACCCGACGCGACGGCACGCTGGAGCTGTCACCCCGCGCGGTCCGCCGGCTCGGCAGCACCGCGCTGCGCCGCGTGTTCGCCCGGATGCACGGCGCGGGGCCCGGCCATCACGACGTCACCGACGCCGGTGCCGCTGGCGAGCCGACCGGCGCCAGCCGGGGCTGGGAGTTCGGCGATACCCAGCCGCTCGACGTGGTCCGGACGGTCCGCAACGCCGTGCACCGCGCCGGCCCGTCGCGCGGCGGGGTGCGGCTGGCGGTCGAGGACTTCGAGGTGGTGGAGACGGAACGGCGGACCAGGGCCGCGGTCGCGCTGCTGGTCGACCTGTCCTACTCGATGGCACTCAACGGCACCTGGGGCGCGGCCAAGTCGACCGCGCTGGCGCTGCACACGCTGGTGACCACCCGGTACCCGCAGGACGCGATCGAGATCATCGGGTTCTCCCAGTACGCCCGCATTCTGCGCCCCGCCGAGCTGGCCGGTCTCGACTTCGACCCGGTGCAGGGCACTAACCTGCAGCACGCGCTGTTGCTGGCCCGCCGCCATCTCACCCGGCACCGCGACGCCGAACCGATCGTGCTGGTCGTCACCGACGGCGAGCCCACCGCGCACCTGCAACGCAACGGCGAGGCGCTGTTCTGCTGGCCGCCGCTGCCCGAGACTGTCGCGCTCACGCTCGCCGAGGTCGACCGCGCAACCCGCTCCGGCGTCACCCTCAACGTCTTCATGCTCGGCGAGGACCCGCAGCTGGTCGCGTTCATGAACGAGGTGGCCCGGCGCAACCGCGGCAGGTTGTTCACCTCCGACGCGGAGACGCTCGGCGAGTACGTCGTCCAGGACTACCTCCGGTCCCGCGACGCGCACGCCCGCCGGCGGCGCTAGCACGTCGTCAGCGCGCTAGCCTGCGGGCCGGCCCGGGCGGGCCCTACGCTGTCGGCCATGCACACCTTCCTCGTCCTGCTGCACGTGCTCGCCGCCGTGTTCCTGATTGGACCGCTGGTCATCGCGCCGATGTTCGGCCTGAGGGCGCTCCGGCTCGGCGCCGCCGACGCCGTGCGTGACGCCGCCCGGCAGACCACGCTGTACGGGCTGCTCTCGCTGACCGTTTTCGCGTTCGGCGTGCTGGCGGTGGCGACCGAGGAGGACGACTACACGTTCCGTTCGATCTGGGTGAACGTCTCGATGACGCTGTACATCCTGGCCCTGCTCCTTGTGCTCGGGGTGCTGGCGCCGTCGCTGGGCAAGGCGGCGCGGCTGCTCAGCGCCCCCGAGTCGGTGCAGGTCGACCCGGTCGACGGCGAGCTGCCGCAGCCGGAGCCGGCCCCGACCCAGCCCGTCCCGCTGGCCGCGCAGGAACCTGAGGTGAAGGGGAAGCTGGACGCGCTGCGCGGACGGATCGCCGCCTCCAGCGGCATCGTCGCGGTGCTGATCTTCGTCACCACCGTGCTGATGGTGCTCAAACCGTTCGGCGACTGAGCGGCCCGGTCGCTACGGTCGGGCAGTGAACGACGAGGATCTCGAGACCAATCGCGCGTTCTGGGACGAGCGCGCCGCCCGCCACGGGCAGGATGCCTACTACGACGTCGCAGGGTTCCTAGGCGGCTCGTCCCCACTGCACGACGTGGAGCTCCGACTGCTCCCCGACGTCGCCGGCCTCGATCTGCTGCACCTGCAGTGTCACTTCGGATTGGACACGCTCGCATGGACCCGCCGCGGCGCGCGCGTCACCGGGGTGGACTTCTCGGCAGTCGCGGTGGAGCGGGCGGTTGGACTGGCGGCGCGCGCCGGGCTGGCTGCCGAGTTCCTGCAGGCGGACACCCAGCGGCTGCCGGCCAGCCTGGACGGCCGGTTCGACGTCGTGTTCGCCTCCTACGGTGTGCTGGCCTGGATCCGCGACGTCAACGCCTGGATGGCCGGCGCCGCCAGTGCGCTGCGTCCGGGCGGCCGACTGGTGCTGGTGGAACTGCATCCGGCCGCGACGATGGTCGAGACCGTCGACCCGCTGCTGGTGGACTTCCCGTACGGCGGCGCGGCGCCACTGCACTTCGACTCGCCAGGCTCCTACGCCGATCCGGAGCTCGACACGGCCGCCAACGACACCGTGCAGCACGCGCACTCGCTCGGCGAGGTGGTTACCGCGGTCGCGGCGGCCGGCCTGGTGGTCCAGGAGCTACGCGAGTATCTCGACGCCGAGAGCGACGACCGCGGCATCCTGGTCCGCGGCGACGACGGCCGGTACCGGCTGCCATTCGGCGACCAGTACCTGCCGGTGCTCTACAGCCTGGTCGCCGGCGCGTCGTCGGGCAGCCAACCGGGCGCGTGACGCGTCCACGGCGCAAGCGTGCTGAGCTCCCGGGCGACGGCGAGCAGCAGTTCCTCCCCGCCGGGCGCGGCGACGAGCTGCACCGCGGCCGGCAACCCGTCGGACCGCATGCCGGCCGGCACGGTCATCGCCGGCACGCCGGCGATGCTCCACGGCGCCGCGTACGGGGCGAACCGCATCGAGGCGATCATGTTGTGCCGCCACGACCGGCCGGACCAGCCCGCGGCCTCGATCGGCCCCGTCGCGAGGACCGGCATGACCAGCACGTCGTGGTCGGCGAAGTACCGCTCCACCCGCTCGCGCCAACCAGCCAGCACCGCAGGCCGGACCAGGTCACGGCGGAGCACCTGCTGGCCGAGCGTCACGTGCCGGCGGGTACGCGGCTGGAGTTGGTCGAGGTCGAGCTTGAGTTCGTCGGCCTCCGTCGCGACGCCGGCGACCCAGTGCGCCAGCGTCGCCATCGCCACGCGCACCGGGTAGTACGGGTCGGCCTTGCGGGCGCTGTGACCGACGGCGACGAGGGCACGAGCCACCCGGCTCACGGCGTCCACGGTGTCATGGTCCGGGAAGACGCCGGTGAGCGGCGAGCGGCGGGAGACCGCGATCCGGAGCCGGCCGGGAGCGGCGATCGCCTCGCCTTCGCGCCGGCCCGCGAGCACTCCGAAGACCCGTTCGACGTCCTCGACGGTGGTAGCGAGGACGCCGTTCTCGGCCAACCCGAGCCAGCTCTGCCCCCCAAGGTCGGACGGGACGACGCCGCGTCCCGGCTTCATCCCGACCAGGCCGCAGCAGGCCGCCGGGATCCGTACCGAGCCGAGCCCGTCGTTGCCGTGCGCCACCGGCACCATGCCGGCCGCCACCGCCGCCGCGCTGCCGCCGGACGAGCCGCCGGGCGTGCGGTCGGCGTTCCAGGGGTTGCGGGTGATCGCCTCGGCGTCGTCGGTGGTGGCGAAGACGGAGAGCTCGGGGACGCGGGTGAGGCCGACGACCACGGCGCCGGCCCCGCGCAGCCGCCGGACAACCTCGTGGTCCTTGAACGCGGCGTCCCGCGACGTGGCCGCCGAGCCGTCGCCCAGGTACTCGCCGCTCACCGGGACGTTGTCCTTGATCGCGATGGGGACGCCGGCCAGCGGGAGCGCGTACCGGTCGGCCCGGCCGTCGACCGCCTCGGCCTCAGCGCGCGCCTGCTCGGCCCGGACAGTGCGGAACGCGCCGATCCTGCCATCCACCCGACCGATCTGGGCCAGGTGCTCGTCCACCACGTCCCG
>Ga0126306_10001064_pt1 | contig 14282 bp, 17 predicted proteins | sample Plot27_FD_92592 | JGI IMG/M metagenome (GOLD analysis project Ga0126306, IMG submission 92592) | Serpentine soil microbial communities from UC McLaughlin Reserve, CA, USA - Plot27 | ecosystem: Environmental > Terrestrial > Soil > Grasslands | place: USA: UC McLaughlin Reserve, Lake County...
ACCGGTCGTGCTGGTCGGCCACTCCTACGGCGGCGTGGTCATCACCGAGGCCGGCACCCACCCGAACGTGGCGGCGCTGGTGTACATCGCGGCGTTCGGCCCGGACACAGGGGAATCGGTCAGCACACTCATCGCCGACCCGCCGCCCGGCGCACCGGTACCGCCGATCCTGCCACCGCAGAATGGGTTCCTCTTCCTCGACCGTGAGAAGTTCCCGGCCTCCTTCGCCGCGGACCTGCCGGCTCGGCAGGCCGCGTTCATGGCCGACTCCCAAGTTCCGTGGGGCGTCGGCGCGCTGGACGGCGCGGTGACCGAACCCGCCTGGCGGAGCAAACCCAGCTGGTACCTGGTCGCCACCGATGACCGGATGATTCCCCCACCGGCGCAGCACGCCATGGCCGGGAGAGCCGGCGCCACCCTGTCCGAGATCGCGGCCAGCCACTCCGTCTACCTATCGCAGCCAGAGGCGGTGGCCAGCCTCATCGCGCAAGCCGCGGCCGGCGCCGCGGAGCGGTAGACACGACGCCAGACGCCGTCCCCCTGACCGTGGTCGCCGCGACGCCCGGCCCGGCCGCGGTCAGGGGCTGCGCGACAACCACAGCCTGGTGACGTCCACGACACCGCTTGGGTACAAGCTGCGGCTTCGAGTTGGGAACGACGACAACCCCGGAACGGCAGCGCCCGTCTCATCCGGGACTAACAACACGAGCGGCAAGCGGACTGACCAGCTCGACGAATGAGTGGCCGGACAAGGATGCACACAATTCGGCAAATGAGTGCTCTTGATCGCGGCACAGGTACGGTGACCGCCTTCGGGCGCTCGACGGCGCCGGGTGGCTGGGCGTCACCGGCAATCTCGGAAGCAGCCCCTGGAGCACGCCCTGAGCGCTGTGCTCGTCCGCCATGTAGCCGGTGATCTGCGTTACCGCGAAGACGTAGACCAGGTCGAACAACAGCTCGAGGGTCGTCGCCCGATGGTCCTCCGTGGTGGGGCGAACGCCCCCCAGGACCCTGCCGCGTCGCTGCCCCTGGCGCTGCTCAACTATGGCCAGCCCTCCTCGCAATGGTCCGCGTGGAGCATAGGGTCCGGGGGCGAAGCAGACGACGTCGGGACAGCATGCCAGACCGCTGGCCACCCACCGGACCATCGTTCCATGAAAGCCATCCGTTCCGAGCTTCTCCCCGCGATGAGGAGCCTGACCCGGCGCGAAGGGCCGAGGCCGCCCCTCCAAGTGCCTTTGCGATCCCTTGGGCAAGAGGAGCGGGCGGCCCGGGGCCTGCCCTCGATGACACGCGCGCCCACCCACCACGACCTCGTGCCGCGCGAGGCTGTGGACAACCAAAGCGACGCCACCGGGGAGGCCAGATGACGACGTTACCCACATTGACGAGCTCATTCGGCGGGTGTGCAAGCGGAGCATAGGTATTCGAACCGTGCGGTACTCGGACCGCGTGACTCCCGGGCCCTGGATCCCAACCCGAAGGCGGATTACCCCGGCTGCGCGTGCAGCCGTCCGCGATAGCGAGCCGGAATCGCTCGGCGAGCCACTGGGAGCGACCGCCGGGCGGCACGTCGCCGATGTCGAGTTGCGGGAAGTCGGACCCGGACGTTATGGACCGGTCATCTGGGCCAGCTTTGGTCCTACCCATCGGACCATTGTGGCGGGCAGAGTGGCTGGGTGAGCATCGCATTCCTGGTGACCACGCTCATCGTGGTCGCCACCCCGGGTACCGGCGTCGTGTACACGTTGTCGGCCGGTCTGTCGCGCGGTGGCCGCGCCAGTGTGATCGCCGCGTTCGGGTGCACTCTCGGCATCATCCCGCACATGGTGGCTACGATCACCGGCCTGGCGGCGCTGCTGCACGCGAGCGCGCTGGCGTTCGAGATTCTCAAGTATCTCGGCGTGGCGTACCTGCTCTACATGGCCTGGGCCACGTTGCGGGACCGGGACGTGATCGTCGTGGCGCAGGAGACGGTCCCCCGCTCCGCCGCGAGGGTGATCGTCTCCGGCGTCCTGATCAACGTCCTGAATCCGAAACTGACCATGTTCTTCGTCGCGTTCCTGCCGCAGTTCGTGAGCGCCGGCGGGCCGAACTCCCTCGTCCACATGCTGGCGTTGAGCGGGGTCTTCATGCTGGTCACGTTCGTCGTCTTTGCCGGGTATGGCGCCTTCGCGGCTGCGGTGCGTGACCACGCGACCGCACGCCCCGAGGTGATGACCTGGATGCGCCGGGTCTTCGCCGGCTCGTTCGTGGCGCTCGGCGTCAAACTGGCGCTCGCCGATCGATAAGGGCTCCACGTCATGCACTTTCTGCACTCGCCGGACATCTGGGCAGACCATCCCGACCTCGTCGCCGGTGTGGTGTTCGCCGCCGGGATCACCGCGGACGCCGCCGTCGGTCCGGCGGTCGCGCGGCACAGCGCCGTCGCGGCGGCGCGCCTCGCGAGCGGCTCGGAGGGAGAGCTTCCCGAGATCCAGGCATGGCGGCGGACCTTCGCACGGATGGGCCTGAAGCCCACCCAGTACCGGTGTGCCTCCGAGTCGCTGCTGCGGCGCTACCGCAAGGAGCGATCCTTGCCGCGCATCCACCCCCTGATAGACCTGTGCAACGCGATCTCGCTCGCGTTCGCGATCCCGGTGGCGGTGTTTGACGTCGCCCGGATTACAGGTCGCCTGGAAGTCCGCCACGCCGCCGGCGACGAGAGCTACCTGACCTTCTCGGGCGAGACCGAGCACCCGGATCCGCACGAAGTGATCTTCGTTGACGCCGCCGGGAACGCCCACGCCCGCCGATGGACGAACCGGCAGAGCGCGCACTCCGCCGTCCGGGACACGACGACCACGGTCCTGATCGTCGCGGAGGCCATGCACGACACCGCGTCCGTGGACGTGCCGAAGCTGACCGCCGCGGTTTCGGACGAACTATGCGAGGTCTGGTCAGCAGCGCCGATGACCGCAGCGCTCACCCGGTCCGCGCCGCGGTTCGACCTTCCGGCGTAGCGTCGTGTGGTCGGTCGCCAGCGCATCGCTGGCGGCGCCTGCGACAAGTGCCACTGGCTGATACACAAGCGTCACGATCACCCCGGTCGGGGTCGGTCAGTCTGCCATCGGGATCTTGGCCAGCCGAAGCTCCAGAACCTGCTCGTGGCCGAACGACTGTCCGGTGGGTTGGAATCCGTACCGCCGGTAGAAGCCCATCGGTGAGCCCTCTCCCGGAACCACGCTCGTTGCCAGCACTTCCCCGCCCGGACGGGTCTTCACGTACGCGACCACCCGGTCCAGACCGCGCGCGACCGTAGCTGCCCTGGAAGCGCGCGTCGATGAGGAATCGCCACAGGTAGTAGCGCCACCGTCTGAGGGGAATTCCCGGCGGGAACGCCTCGGCCAGCATCACGGAAGCCCACCGGGCACTCGTCCCAGTAGACGGCCCGGTACCCACGGTCTGGCATACGGCGCAGTGGTTGCTTCCGCAAGCCAACTCGACGAGGCTGACGGAGCGTGGGTTCCGGTGGTCACGCCCGATGGGCCTGTGCCGCTCGGACGGTCCGGTCCGCCACGCCTGCGTCGGGGTGCCAGGACCATCGTCACGCAAGCGGTGGACGCGTGCTTTGTCCCGTCTCCGGGATACTCCAGTCCGGAGGCAATCCCTCGACCACGGCGGCATACCGGCGGGCCCCTTCGCGATGCGCCGTGAACATCGCCATGGGCGCTTGGTCTGGGGTCAGGCGGTCAAGCACTGCTTCGTAGCTGGGTGTCGTGCGGCCCGTCGCGCTTGAGCAACACGTACAGCTCCACCGGGAACCGTTGGCCGCGGGTGTGCTGAGCGCGAAAGCCATCGAACTCGTCGAACCGATGCACTGGCGGGGTCCACCTCGACCCGAGCCTTGGGGACTTCGCCTGCCCGGAGCCAGTACTCCCTCTGCTTCAGTAGGTCCCTGCGTCGAGGACCGTGCGGGCGACGTCGAGGAAACGTCCACGTCCACACGGAGCTTCCGGCTCGGCGCTTTCTGCCATTGCTCACGCACGCATCGTCCGTCATTCTGGGCCCCGCAGCCAGGCTTCCCCGGTGCCGCGTGGGCGTTCTGCCACAGGTCGAGCGTCCTGGCGGAGTCCCGTCTTCGAAGTGCATCTCTGCGTATCATCTTTGGCGTGTCAGCAGTGGACGACTACTTCGTCGACCTGGACGCGTCTACGCGGGCCGCATTCGAGCACATCCGGGACCTGGTGATGGACATGGTGCCAGAGGCCGAGCAAGGCACGAGCTACGGGATGGCCGCCCTCAAGTACAAGCAGAAGCCCCTACTGGGTTTCCTCGCCGCGAAGCGTCATCTCAGCATCTTCCCGTTCAGTTCGCGGGTCATCGACGCGGTGCGCGACCGTCTCACCGGGTACGAGCTGTCCAAGGGAACCATTCGGTTCACGGTCGCTATGCCGCTCCCGGACGAGGTCGTGCGTGACATCTTCAGGCACCGATTAGAAGAGATCGTCGGCGCTGCCTGCTGAGATGCCGCTTGGCGCGTCGGCACATGCTAGGGCGAACAGCATGCACGTTGGCAAATGCGTGCGTCACGCGGTCGCCGGCCGGACCGAGATCGACGTGGCCACGGCTCACCTCAGCCCCGTGGCGGCGACGGCGGTGTTGGTGTGTTTGGGACATCAGGATTCCCCGATCCGCGCCGCGGTCCGCACCCGAGGGAGTGGCTCGGGTGCGGCCCGCGGTGCGCTCAGTTGGTATCGAACTCGATGGTGACGGGCACCTGGTTGGTGAGGATGTCGAAGACGGCGGAGCGGGCGCGGGACTGTTCGACGATTTCGCGGAGCTTGTGGGCCGGGGCGTCGCCCTTGACGGTGAAGCGGACGGCGATGTTCTGGTAGCCGTTGCGGACGTCGGGGTTGAGTCCGAGGATGCCGTTGAGGTCGATGTCACCGGTGACGGTGGAGCGGACCTCGGTGAGCCGGATTCCGCGGGCGGCGGCGATGTTGGCCAGCCCGGCGGTCAGGCAGGCCGCGAGCGCGTGCAGCACGTACTCGACCGGCGTGGGGCCGTTGTCGCGGCCGACCAGGACGGCGGGGTGATCGGCGTCGAACTCGAAGGTGCGCTCGTGGGTGCGTTCCTCGCCGACACCGAAGTAGCCGTGGATGGTGCCGCGGCTGTGGGTGCCGCTGATCCAGTGGTTGTGGGCGCGGAACTGGAAGTTGGCCGCCTCCGGTGCGGCCTTGACCGCGTCGAGGGTGGCGAACAGGGTGGCGGTGTCGACGCCGTTGGGCATCGACTCGTTGAGCGTGGCGGTCATTTCGGTTCTCCTTCGGTGTGGCGCTGCGCGGGCGCGCAGGGCTGGGTGGGGCACCAGATAGTGGTGCGGTCAGGCCGACGCGAGCGTGCGCGCGCCTGGAACTGGATGGGCGGCCAGCTCGGCCGCCTCGATGTCGATGGCGCGGCTGAGCTGCTTCTGCAGTTCGGCAAACTCGGGTACCGGCGGGTACGTCGCCAGCGCGGAGGTAATTTCGAATACTTCCCGCAGGGCGTGGTCGCGCCGGTGTTGATAACCGGCCAGGGCCCTGGTGTCGTCGGTGTCTCCGCGCAGGGTCTGGTGCAGGGCGACGGCGAGCAGTTCGGCGTCTCGGTAGGCGTCGCTGAGGCCATGGCCGGTGATCGGATCGCGGTGGTAGCCGGCGTCGCCGACGAGCGCCCAGCCCGGGCCGTGCGGCTTGCGCAGCTGGTTAGGGCTGCGCATCATGCCGGTCACCGGTGAGGTGCGCCGTCCGGCGCGCAGCCGGGCCGCCAGCTCGGGTGCTGCCCGCTCCAGTTGGGCGGTGAAGGCTTCGGCGCGGGATGCGGCCCGGCGGCGGGCGGCTCGTGCGTCCGTGGACGGGGTGCAGATCCAGATGCAGGCCTCGCCGTGGTGGGTGGGGAATACTCCGGCCATGGCGCGGTCGGCGATGAAGAGTTCGATGCCGTTCCATGGGAGGCCGGCGAAGTAGGCGTACTGAGCGGCGCCGTCATCGCCTCGCTTCTCGATGACCTCTGCCCGGACCGAGCGCGCCACTCTGGATCCCAGTCCGTCAGCGCCGATGACGAAGCGGGCGTCGATCTCCAGCGGGGCGCCGGTGCGGTCGTGGCCGTAGACACCGGCGGCTCGACCGGTGTCGTCGAGGCGTACCCCGGTGACCGTCACGCCAAAGCGGATGTCGACGCCTGCACTGGCCGCCGCCTCGGCCACGATGGTATCGAGGATGTAGCGGCGGGGCGCAACGAGCAGGTCCACCCCGGCCTTGTGTTTGATCGCCCGCGTCACGGACTCACCGGCGGCGGTGAAGGTGACCCGGCGGATGGCCGGCGCGCCGCTGGCCAGCACCGCCTGGAGCAGTCCCCACCGCTGCAGCTGGACCACACCGGTGCGGGCGAGCTGGTGCGTGGAGAGAGTGTCGGCCGGGAAGACCGCCCGGTCGAGCAGGACCACGTCGTGTCCGAGCCGGGCGAGAAGCAGCGCGGTGGCGGCGCCCGCGGCGCGGGCGCCCACCACGACGACGTCGTGGCGGTGGCGGTCGGAAGGCATTGAACGCAACTCCAGGTCTGCTTAGAAGGGCGGTAACGCCGCTGGTCGGTGCGAGGATCGGGCCGGAACTCCGGGAAGCGTGCACGGCGCGGATGTGACGCGGGCTGTGACGGGCCCGCGACGGTGGCAGGACCGGCTGCCAGGGCAAATACTGTGACCGTGCCGGAACCACTCGCGATCCACCTGCTCGGCGAGCCGCATGTGACCTACGACGGGGATCGGCGCCCAGTGCCCCGCGGCCGCAAGGCGTGGGCGCTTCTGGTCTACCTCCTGACCACCGCGTCGGCGCCCAGCCGCGAATGGCTCGCCGAGCTGCTGTTCTCCGACGCCAACGACCCGCTCAACGCGCTGAGCTGGAACCTCAGCCAGCTGCGCCGACTGTTGGGGCCGGAGGCGGCCATCGGCGGCGGCCCGGTCGAGCTGCGGCTTCCCCCCGGCACCTTCATCGACATCCGCGCCCTGACGACCGGGACGTGGGTGCAGGCGCTCGGCGTTCCGGGGCTGGGCCGCGAGCTCCTCGAAGGCATGGCGTTTCCGTCAAGCCCGGCGTTCGAGGCGTGGCTGCTCGCCGAGCGCCGGCGACTCGCGGCGGCGGCCGAGAACGCGCTTCGTGAGGCCGCACGGGCCAAGCTCGCGGCCGGCGACCCGGACCGGGCCGCGCAGCTTGCCATACGGGTCGTCGCCGCCAGCCCCCTCGACGAGGACGCCCAAGAGCTGCTGATCCGCGCGTACGCCGCCGCAGGTGACCGGGCCGCGGCACGACGTCAACGAGACTCCTGCGTGGCGCTGTTCCGCCGCGAGCTCGGCACGGATCCGGGCCAGGCAGTCCTCGACGCCGCCGAGCCGAACCCGTTGCCCAACCTGCGCGAGCATCCGCCGAGCAATCCAAGCGTGATCGCAGGTCTGGAAACCGGGCTCGCCGCGATGGACGCCGGCACGGTCGACGCCGCCGTGGACGCGCTACGGCGGGCGGTCGCGCAGGCGCACCAGATCGATGACCCAGCCCTTCAAACCAGGGCGCTCCTCGCCCTCGGCTCGGCGCTCGTGCACGGCGTCCGAGGGCGCGACGGCGAAGGTGCCGGCATCCTCCTGGAGGCCATCGAGGTCGCCCACCGCCTCGAAGACGACACGCCGGCCGCCCAGGCACACCGCGAGCTCGGATACGTCGAACTCCTCCGCGGACGCTACGACCGAGCCCAGCGCTGGCTTCACGCGGCCGTCTCGCTCGCCGGTGATGACCCGGCCGAACGAGCCTGGGCGCACGCCGTCCAAGGGGTGGCGTTGACCGACATCGGCCGTCACACCGACGCGCTGCACGAACTGGGCGAGGCGTTGCGCCTGGCCCGAGCGGCCGACGCCGGCCAAGTCGAGACCTGGGCGCTGGCCTTCACCGGCCGCAGCCACCTCCTACGACGTGAGCTCCCCGCCGCCCGCGAGGCACTCCGCGCCGCCCTGGCCGTCGCGCGCCAGCTGCGCTGGACGGCCTTCATCCCGTTTCCCGAATCGCTACTCGCCGACGTCGACCTGGCCGAGGGAAACACCGACACGGCCGCCTCGGCCTACGACCATGCCTACGCCCTGTCACTCCAGCTCGGTGACCCGTGCTGGGAGGGGCTCGCCGCCCGCGGGAAGGGCCTCGTCGCCAATCGCCGCGGAGACCCTGAGTCGGCTCTGCGCTGGGTCACCGAGGCCCGCATGCGGTGCGTCCGGCTGCCGGACGCCTGGCTCTGGGTCGAAGGCTACTGCCTCGATGCCCTGTGTGCGCTCGCCATCGAACACCGCCGAGGCGCCGCGACGCAATGGGCCGCCGACCTCGAGGCCCTGGCGACCCGAACCGGGATGCGCGAACTCGTTGCCCGCGCCTACCTGCATCGCAGCCGTCTCGGCGACCGGGCCGCGGCCGACGCGGCCGCCGTCCTCGCCGCCGAGGTAGACAACCCGGCAGTCCTTCAAATCGACTGACATCGCCGGTACCGGACGCGAGGTGAGGGCGCGGTGCGCGCAGACGGTGAGCTGGCGCGGGGGCCGCGAGGCCGGCAAACGGCTCGCGTGGGCTGATGCCTACACCGCGCTTTCGGCGGCTGACCAGTCGATCTCCTTGACCGGAGAGGATCTGGAGCTGCTGGCGAGCGCCACGGCTGGATTCGGTATTTGTCTCACCGAGTCTGGTCCGGCCTTGCCGCGCGGCGGATAGCGGCGGTGGCTGCGGGCAGTCTCGTCGAGATCTGGTCGCAGTAGCTCAGCCCCACCGCCCAGACTAGGACGGCACGGAACAGGACGCTTCACTCGCCAGGTCGACAGGCAAGTATCGGCTTGCATATACTCGCCGTTGTGGCTGACGTGTACCAGGCTTTGGCCGACCCCACCCGCCGGAAGATCCTTGACGAGTTGACCGAGCGTGACGGCCAGACCCTGTTCGAGATCTGCTCACGACTGGCCATGAAGCATCGACTCACCTCGTCACGCCAGGCTGTCTCCCAACATCTCGATGTACTGGAAGGCGCCGGCCTGATCGTCACCCGCCGGGTGGGTCGCTACAAGTTCCACCACCTTGACAGACAGCCGCTGGAGCACATCGCCGACCGATGGCTCAAGCCCGACCCACACAGGAGATCCGATGAGAATCCACCTGACTAGCGTCCTCGTCGACGACCAAGCTAAGGCACTGCGCTTCTACACCGACGTGTTGGGCTTCGTGGCGAAGACCGATGTGCCGCTCGGCGAGCACCGTTGGCTGACCGTGATCTCGCCCGACGATCCGGACGGCACAGAACTGCTGCTCGAACCCGACGCCCACCCCGCCGCCAAAGTCTTCAAAGAGGCGCTGGTCAGCGACGGCATCCCCTTCACATCCTTCGCCGTGGACGACGTGGCCGCCGAGTTCGCCCGGCTCGAGCGGCTCGGCGTGCGGTTTACGCAGGAGCCCGTCGAGATGGGACCGGTGACCACTGCGGTGTTCGACGACACCTGTGGCAACCTGATCCAGATAGAGCAGCGCAAGTAGCCGACGCCGGGAGGCTGCTCTTGGCGCGGGCCGCGCCGCGTTAACCCAAATGCTGCGGCCCGGCGCATGGTCTGCCCGAGCTGCACCGCCGCTGGCACCCATCCTGCATCCGCAGATCAGACTACGGACCAGATCCGGTGAGAGTCATCGCGGAGATCACCTCTCACCGGATCTGGCCGCAACAGCTCAGCCGGTCGATCATTCGGTAGGCTCGATGATCACGACTGGGATGTCTCTGCTGGTCGCCTGCTGGTACCCCTGGTAGGACGGCATCGTCGCGACCATGAGTTGCCACAGCCGCGGCTTCTCCTCTGCCGTGGCGGTCCGCGCCGTCGCCGCGAGCGTCTGCGCACCGATCTGGACCGTCACGTGGTGGCTATCAACGAGGTTGAGATACCAGGCGGGATGCCTGTCGGCTCCGGCGTTGGAAGCGGCGACGATGTAGCGGTCACCGTCTCGCGCATAGACCAGCGCAGTGCGCCGCAGCTTGCCCGACCTGCGACCACGGGTGGTCAACAACATATCGTTCATACCCGGCCTGGCCTGGCCATTCGTCTCCACATACCGACGGATGTGCCGGTTCACCCAGTCGCTCGGGCTGTCGAAGACCTCCTCCGCCATCAGCCCGCCTTGATACCGAGATGCGCACGGTGGTGTTTGGCGGTGTCGATCTCATCGAGCAACGCGACGGCGAAGTCGGCGTAAGACACCCGGCTGGTGGCCTCGGCAGCCGCCGTCCAGTACCGGCCCGTGCGTACGCCACCGTGGTCGAAGTCACCGGCCGGGCTGACGACCAGCCAATCCAGCTCCGTGGTCGCGGCGCGCAGCGTCTCGATCCCAGCCGCGTGCCCCAGGTAGAAGGAGCGGTACTCCTGCGGGTAGCCGGGCGTGTCCATCAGCGCCACCCCGGACGCGGTCTTCAGCACCGACGCCAGGCCGACCACCAGCAACCGACCAACACCGGCCCTCGTCAACCCGTCGAGCAGGGCGCGGGCGGCGCCGGTGAAGAAGGCCTCAGGCTGCGCGCCCGCATCGTAGACAGCGCTAATCGCGGCATCGTGCCCCTGCGCGACCCGAGCGACACTGTTCACATCGGTGACGTCACCGGCCAGGAGGTGCACACCGTCGGCCGCCAGGTCGCCGTACTTGGCTGGATCACGCACAACAGCGGTGACCTGATGACCACGCTGGCGCGCCTCCCCGACGGCCGCCCGTCCGGCCCTGCCACCCGCGCCGAAGACCGCAATCTTGCTCATCCGAACACCTCGCCTCCAGGGCCGGGCCTCGATGGCCGACCGCCGCGCCAGACGGTATCCGGGCACGTGGTTACCGATCGGATACCGGCTACCGTTGGGCCGTGAGTGCGCCACTGGACCCGAACATGTTCGACCCGATCTGCCCGTCCGATCTCTCGCCGATCCGAATCGGCGACAAATGGGCAGGAATGATCATCCGCTGCCTGGAGCACGGGCCACGGCGGTTCTCGGAGCTTCGCATCCCTCTGCGCGGCGTCACCGCGAAGGCACTCACCAAGTCACTGCGGGCACTCGAAGGCGACGGTCTGATCATCCGCACGGCCTACGCCGAGCCGGTACGGCGCGTCGAGTACGAACTGAGCCCACTCGGCCGCAGCATGCTCCAACCAATGGCCGCAACGTGCGCCTGGGCCCAGGAACACTGGGACGAACTTCTCGACGCACGCGAAGCGTCCTCCCCGCTCGGCCCCGCCAGGTAAGCACGCCCAGCGTGGGGTCAATGAAGCTGCGTGGAAATCCGCGCTAAGTGCTTGCCGAAGTAGTACAGCTTGTCCAGTACGCCGCTAAGCCGGTCGATCCCAGGCGCCGCCACGCGCATCGCCTCGGCCAGGTCGGCACCAGCGTGGCGAGCAGATCCACGACCTCCCGCACGTGCCGGTGCGGGTCATGGTCCCGACGCTGTGTCCCGGATCATCCGAGGATGTCGGCCGGGGTGAAGGCTTGGACGTCGGGATGGCGCGTCAGCGCCGGATCGGCCCCGCCGCGTGCCCAGAATGCGTACGTCGTCGCAGCTACCGGCGGCGGCTGCACGTGTGCGGCCCGGCGCCGGAGGTCGGTGAGGTCCCGCTCCGTGAGGGGCTTGGCCTGCCATCGACACTCCCCGATCAGTGCTAGGTGGTCGGCGGTCAGCCCAAGCACGTCGATCTCCGCGGTCTCGTCCTTCCACCACCGGCCGACCACCGTGTCTGCCGGAAAGCGTCCAGCGGCCACCAAGCGGACGGCATGGTCGCGGCCGGCCGCTTCGAAGACCCGCGCCAGGTGCGTCTGCCAGCGCCCCTCGGTTCGCTGCTTGACGGCGGCACCCTGCCCTCCCTCAATGAGGTCCGCGTCATCACGGAGGACGGCAAACCAGTATGCAAGGTAGTCATCCGCGATCTCATACATCGGATCTGTGGAGCCGCCTGAGCCGAGGGACCGTACCGAGCGTACGTACCCCGCTCGGCGCAGCCGGTCGAGCGTGTAGTCGATTCGCTGTTGCGCCCGTCCGGCGATGCGTGAGCGTCGGCGCGCACCACCTGCCATCGCGGTGAGGACGCGTTCATAGCCGCCCCGCCAGTCCAGGTCCTCGGAAAGGATGTCGGGGGCATCGCGGAGCAGGAGCCCGCCAGGGGTGAAGGCCAGCTCGAGAAGGTTTTCGTCGACGGTGCTGGCTGCCGACCATCGGCGCAGGTGTAGTGGATAACCGCCGCAGGCGGCGTAGGCCTGGATGAAGTCTTCTGGGCGCAGGTCCGGTTGGAAGGGACGCGCATCGGTGAGGGAGAACGGATCCATGCGCCGTTCCACTCCGGCGCGGCGATGCAGACCGCCGTGCGGACCGAGCATCTGCTCCATAACTGCCACCGCTGAGCCGGAGAGAACCACCATGAGCCGCTGGGTACGGATGTGGTTTTCCCACACCGCGGAGACGGTGTCGGCGAAGTCAGCATGACCGCCAGTTAGCCGAGGAGCCTCATCGATTACCAGGAGCAACGGCGCGGCCTCGGCCAATCGGGCAATGAATCGCAACGCTGATTCCCAGGTGGGGAAGGTGCCGGGGGCGAGGTCGCGGACCTCGTCGCCCAGTTGCTCCCGCAGTTGCTCCGCGAAGCGTTGTAGTTGGCGCTCCTCGGTGTCCTGGCGGGTCGCGGTGAAGTACACGGCCCTCTTGTTCCGGGCGAAGTACGTGAGTAGGTAGGTCTTGCCGACGCGACGTCGCCCCCAGATCACGGCAAGCTCCGGCTTGCCCCTAGCGGACCGGTCCCACGCCGCCTGCAGCTCTGCCAGTTCCACCGCCCGACCCTCGATGTGCACAGGACGATAGTACTACAATCAGCTTGTACTACAAAGAGTTTGCGCCATGCCGGGTCTTCGAACTTGACCGGGCTGGCGGGTCTCGGCGCGTGTGACGCGTAGGGGCTCGTGGCCTCTGAACACTGGCTGTTCTCTACGCAGTCAGGGAAGAGGCCACGAGCTTGAGCAACGGTACGACGTTGCTGCTCGGCTTGCGGGGCGTCACGGTGGATCGTGTCGTGCTGCGGGTCGACGGCGTTCGGGAAGTACATGTGTTGACGGCGGATCCGACCGCGGCGGGCTGTTTGCCGGGTCGTGGAGTGTCCGCGCGGGTCGTTCACCGAGTCGATCGGCGAGGTGCCGGCGCGGGCGCGGGTGACGTCTCGGGTGCGGCGGGCGATCGCGGCGGCGGTCGGGGACGCGAACCGAGCGGTGAGCGAGGTCGCCGAGTCGTTCGGGGTGTCGTGGCCGACCGCGCACGCCGCGGTGATTGAGGCGGCGGCGGTGGCGCTGGTCGAGCCCGCGCCCACGCCCGTGCTGGGGATCGATGAGACCCGCCGGGGTAAGCCGCGGTGGGAACGGGATGCGGTGACCGGGAAGTGGCGGCGGGTCGATCGGTGGGACACCGGCTTCGTCGACCTGGCCGGCGGCCAGGGTCTGTTGGGGCAGGTAGAAGGCCGGACGAAGGCGACCGTGATCGACTGGCTCACCGCCCGCACGCCGCAGTTGTGCAGCCGGCCGGTACTTCGTTACGGCGGATGACGTCCTGGAATGCGAGAGCACCAATGAGCTGATCTGCAACCGCAACCTCGCGGGCCGATCACGGCACCCGAACCCGCGCCGAAGTCGCCGCTCGCGCCTCCAACCTCCTGCTCAAACGGCCGCACGACGACGAAGGCCACTGATGGACTTCGGCACCCGCCTCAAGCGCGGGCCTGACTCGCGCGGCGGCCACCGGTGCCTGCCACTGTCATCGGCACGAGAGCGCGCGATCAGCGGTATGACAAAGTGCTCTTCTAGGGTGGGCCGCGGTTCGGGCGTCGAGATGTGATCGTCCGGTGCGATACCCAGCTAGGCGGTCAGTTGTGAGAGCGCCTCGAAGTCCGCACGATCCTTCGCCCCTTCGGCGGCACCTTCGCGCGCAGACGATTTGCCGGTCCTCAGCAGTGCGAGCGGGATCGTCCTGCAGGTCACGCCATGTAGCTGCCGCCGGTCGTCGCCCAGGGGCTCGGTTGACCACACAATCGGCTGATCGGCGAATGGGATGAGGATCCTGCCGTCTTCGTCGGCGACCACGAAAGTGAACTCGGCCTGTGCCGTCAGCCACTGATAGCGAGTGCCGACCACCTCGTTCGCTACCGGTGTGTGCCGCCACCCCGCACTCTGGAGCGCCGCCCCGATTGCGTCGTAATCA
>Ga0126306_10001065_pt1 | contig 14281 bp, 13 predicted proteins | sample Plot27_FD_92592 | JGI IMG/M metagenome (GOLD analysis project Ga0126306, IMG submission 92592) | Serpentine soil microbial communities from UC McLaughlin Reserve, CA, USA - Plot27 | ecosystem: Environmental > Terrestrial > Soil > Grasslands | place: USA: UC McLaughlin Reserve, Lake County...
CGGCGAGCCCGATCGGCACCGCCCACTGGACTGCCTCCCGGACGGTGCCGCGGGAGGTGAGGTCGTCGGCGCCGGTGCCGGCCCGCACGGCCGCGATCAGCAGCAGCCCGCCGGCGATGATCAGCAGCACCACCGGCAGGGTGAGCCGCCGCCGCTTCGGCGGTGCGACCGGCGCGACCAGGCCCGGGCTCTCGACAATGGTGCTCATGCCTGAGCTCCCTTCGCGGTGCCAGCGGGCACGGGCTCGACCGGCTCGTCGGTGTGCAGCTCACGGCCGACCTGGCGCTGCTCGGCGCGGCGGCGGATCCGGTTCACGACCTCATACGCGACCACCACCGCGAGCACGCTTACGCCCTGCATGATCGTGACGATCTCGCGCGGGATCCCCTCCAGGTCCAGGATCTGCGCGGACCGGTCCAGGAAGGACCAGAGCAGCGCGCCGAGCGCGATGCCGACCGGGTGGTTCCGGCCGAGCAGCGCGATCGCGATGCCGGTGAAGCCGATGCCGGTCGGGAAGTCGGTGCTGAAACGGTGCAGGTCGCCGAGGAGCAGCGGCAGGCCCACCAGGCCGGCGACCCCGCCCGAGATCAGCATGCTGATCATCACCATCCGCTTGACGCTCACCCCGCTGGCGACCGCGGCCCATGGGTTCGCGCCGGCCGCCCGCAGATCGAAGCCGAACCGGGTGCGGTTCACCAGCACCGCGTAGCCGATGCCGATGAGTATCGCGACGACGATGAAGCCGTAGACGTCCCTCGCACTGCCCGGGATCAGTGGGATGCCCGACACCCAGGCACCCTCGGGCAGCTCGCGGGTCGTGATGATGTTGCCGCCCGGTGGTAGCACCCCGAACCACTCGGTGCTGACGAAGTACGCCAGCAGCCCGCCCGCGATCGCGTTCAGCATGATCGTCGAGATGACCTCGCTGACCCCGCGGGTGACCTTCAGCGCGCCGGCGATGCCGGCCCAGGCCGCGCCGACCGCCACCGCGACGAGCACCAGCAGCAGGGTGAGCAGCGGCCCCGGCACGTCCTGCATCACTGTGGCGCCGCCGACGATGGCCGCGACCATCGCAGCGAGCTGGTACTGCCCGTCCACACCGATGTTGAACAGGTTCATCCGGAAGCCGATCGCGACCGCGACCGCCGAGATGTAGTAGAAGGTCGATCGGTTCAGGACGTCGGTGATGCTGTCCGGCCGGGTGCCGTACTCGAACATCCGCTCGTACGCGTACGACGGGTTGATGTTGCTCACCACGAGCGCGATCGACGACAACGCCACGGCGATGAGCAGGGCGGCGGCCGGTGCGGCCAGGGCCAGCAGCACCCTGCGGAGGCTGAACCTGCCGGTCATCGCCGCTCCTCTCCCTCGCGAGCGCCATCCGGCGCCACCGCCGCGTCCGGACCAGCCGCCGTACCGGTGCCGGCGGCCGCGGTCGGGCCGGCCGGCGCGGGCGCCGCTTCGTCGTCCACGGTGCTGTCGGTGGCGTCGAGTACGGTGACGGCCTCGGTCGACTCGCCGGCGCCGGTCATCGCGGAGCCGAGCTGCTCCGGGGTGACCGTGGCCGGGTCGGCGTCAGCGACCAAGCGGCCGCGGAACAGCACCTTGAGCGCGTCGGAGAGGCCGATCAGCTCGTCCAGGTCGGCGGAGATCAGCAGCACACCGAGGCCGGCTACCCGGGCGGTGCGGATGTGGCCCCAGATGTCGGCCTGCGCGCCCACGTCGACGCCGCGGGTCGGGTGCGCGGCGACCAGCAGCACCGGGTCGTGGCTCATCTCCCGCCCGACGATGAGCTTTTGCTGGTTGCCGCCGGAGAGCGAGGCCGCGGTGACGTCGATGCCCGGGGTCCGGACGTCGTACATATCGACGATTCGCTTGGTGTCCCGGCGGGCGCCGGAGATGTCCAGGAAGGGCCCGGAGACGTTTGGCCTCTCGGTCTGGTGGCCGAGCATGCGGTTCTCCCACAGCGGCGCGTCGAGCAGCAGGCCCTGCCGCTGCCGGTCCTCGGGGATGTAGCCGATGCCGGCTTCCCGGCGCCGACGGGTACTCCACTCGTCGACGGTCTTGTCGGCGAGGCGGATGGTGCCGGTCGCCGGCCGCATCCCCATGATCGCCTCGACCAGCTCGGCCTGGCCGTTCCCCTCCACGCCGGCGATGCCCAGGACCTCGCCCCTGTGGATGGTGAACGAGACGTCGTCGATGATCGGCCGGCCGTCCGGCGAGGAGACCGTGAGGTGCTCCACGGCGAGAACCGGGGTGTCGGTCACGGTTGACTCGCGCGTCTCCGGGCTGGGCAGCTCGCTGCCGACCATCAGTTCGGCGAGCTGGCGCGCGGTGACCTGCTTCGGCTCGACCGAGGCGACGGTGGTGCCCTGGCGGATCACCGTGATCGCGTCCGCGACCGAGAGCACCTCGTCCAGCTTGTGCGAGATGAAGATGACGGTCAGCCCCTCGCTGGTCAGCTCGCGGAGGTTGTCGAAGAGTTCGTCGACCTCCTGCGGCACCAGCACCGCGGTCGGCTCGTCCAGGATCAGGATCCGCGCGCCGCGGTAGAGCACCTTGAGGATCTCCACCCGCTGCCGGGCGCCGACACCGAGGTCCTCCACCAGGGCGTCCGGGTCGACGCCCATGCCGTAGGCGTCCGAGATCTCGACGATCTTGCGCCTGGCCGCGGCCCCGATGCCGTGCATCGGCTCGGCGCCGAGCACGATGTTCTCCAGCACGGTCAGGTTGTCGGCCAGCATGAAGTGCTGGTGGACCATGCCGATGCCGGCCTTGATCGCGTGCTGCGGGGTGGAGAAGGAGACTTCGGTGCCGTTCACCGCGATGGTGCCGGCGTCCGGCTTCTGCATCCCGTACAGGATCTTCATCAACGTCGACTTGCCGGCGCCGTTCTCGCCGACGATGGCGTGCACGGTGCCGCGGTCGACGGTGATGTGGATGTCGTGGTTCGCCACCACGCCGGGGAACCGCTTGAGGATGCCGTCCAGCCGCACCGCCGGCGGTGCGGCGGGCGCACTCACCGGTGGGTCGGCGACGGTATCAGCACCTCTGCTCACGGGACGAACACCCCTCCTCGCGCGACGACGGCGGATGCGTTCATTCGGAACCTTCATACGGCAGTCCGGGCCCGGAGGGACGGTACCGCCCCCCGGACCCGGATGCCGCTGAACTGCTAGGCCAAGCCTGGCCGGCCCAACCTGCCGCTACGCGCCAGGCTTGGACGGCACAGTGATCTTCCCGTCGATGATCTGCTGCTTGTAGTCCTCGAGCTTGGACTTGATGTCGTCGACCTTGCCGCCGGAGGTGGAGTAGCCGACGCCGTCGACCTTGAGGTCGAAGACCTTGGGGCCGGCCTTGAACTGGTCCTCGCCGACGCCCTTGACGAAGTCGAACACCGCGACGTCGACCCGCTTGAGCATCGACGTCATGATGACGTCGCGCACCGCGGGGTCGGCCGACTGGTACTGGTCGGAGTCGACGCCGATCGCTAGCGCGTTCTTCGCCTTGGCGGCCTCGAACACGCCGGAACCGGAGCCACCGGCGGCGGCGTAGATGATGTCTGCCGTGTCGTACATGCCGTCCGCGGTGGTCTTGCCGGCCGCCGGGTCGTTGAACCCGGTGCACTGCGGCGGGTTGCTCAGGTACTTGACCTGGACGGTGATGTTCGGCTTGACCGCCTTCGCGCCGGCCTCGAAACCTGCCTGGAACTTCTGCAGCAGCGGCACCAGGCAGCCGCCGATGTAGCCGACGTTGTTCTTCTTGGTCTTCAGGGCAGCCGCCGCGCCGACCAGGAACGAGCCCTGCTCCTCGGCGAAGACAAGCCCGGTGACGTTGTCCGCGCCCTCGACGACGCCGTCCACGATGCCGAACTTGACGTCCGGGAAGTCCTTGGCGACCTTCGTCAGCGACTCGGCGTAGGCGAAGCCGACCGCGATGACCGGGTTGTAGCCACCGTCGGCGAGCAGGCGAAGACGCTCCTCCTTGTCCGCGGGCGGCTCGGCGGCCTTGGCGGAGAGTTCCTTGATCTCCAGTTTCAGGTCGGACTTGACCTTCTCCAGCCCGGCCGCGGCGGCGTCGTTGAACGACTTGTCACCGCGCCCGCCGATGTCGTACGCGAGACCGACCTTGACCGACTTCTTGTCGCTGCTGTCGTCATCGCCAGAAACCGACTTGCCGCCACCGCAGGCCGCAAGCGCCATCGTGCCGACGGCCAGAATGGCGGCCAGCTTCATCCCACGCGCTCGGCGCAAGACGATCTCCTTCCCCAGTAGCACCGCCCCAGTGCAGTGCAGAACGTTGAGAGCGTAATCCCCGCTGAGAGACCTGCCCGGCATCGATGAGGGGTCGTCACCGGACCGTGATGTCGCCCCGACGACGCAGGTCACAGCCGTCCGCCGTGGCGCCGTGCCCGGGAGTGTGGCGCCGAGCCTGGCCAGCCCGCGTCGGCCACTTCTGACGAAAACGGGCGGTCGGGAGCTGCAGACTGTGCCATGTACGGTGCGTGACTCAGCGCGACCTGTCCGGCGATGTGACATAGGTATCAGGGCATGTCGGTTCAGTCACACCCGGCAGTGACCGCGCCCACCTGCCGCATAGCATTTGAACTGTTTGGGCTCGTCACACATCTGGCTACACAGAGTCGCCGGGTACGTTCCGGCGTCGTCGGGTTCGGCTCCGGCCCCGGGCTGGCGCGCTCAGGCCGCAGTCCAGGCAACCGATCCGTCACGGAGGCGTGTCACCGTGCCCAGCGCCGCTCCCACGTCCCGCCGCCCGGCGGGCACGCTCTACCGCGGGCGGGAGGGGATGTGGTCATGGGTGGCCCAACGGGTCACCGGCGTGCTCATCCTCTTCTTCCTCTTCGTCCATGTGCTCGACACCGCGCTGGTGCGGGTGTCGCCCTAGGCCTACAACACCGTCATCGAGTCGTACAAGAACCCGGTGATGAACCTGATGGAGGTCGGCCTGGTCGGCGCGGTGCTGTACCACGCGCTGAACGGGCTCCGGGTGATCGCGGTGGACTTCTGGGAGCGCGGCCCGCGGCTGCAGCGCCAGCTGCTCTGGGGGATCATGGCGATCTGGTTCGCGGTGATGGTCCCCGGCGCCTACTTCATGCTCGCCCGCACCGTAGCCGAGTTGTTCGGGAGCAAGTGATGACCATCATCCCTTCGGCCCGCTCCCAGCCGCTCGGGCTTGAGGCGCCGCGCGCCCCCCGCCAGCGAGCCCGGTCCCGGACGAACTTCGAGCTGTACGCGTGGATGTTCATGCGGCTGTCCGGGCTGCTGCTGGTGGTCCTCGTGCTCGGCCACCTGTTCATCATGAACATCCTCGACGGCGGCGTGCACCGGCTCGGCTTCGCGTTCGTCGCCGGCCGGTGGGCCTCACCGTTCTGGCAGGTATGGGACCTGGCGATGCTCTGGCTGGCGCAGCTGCACGGCACCAACGGCCTGCGCGTGATCATCAACGACTACGCCCAGCGGGACGGCACCCGGTTCTGGCTCAAGATGCTGCTCTACACCGCCACCGTCCTGGTGCTGCTCACCGGAACGCTGGTCATCTTCACCTTCGACCCGAACATCTCCTAACAGGGGCCTGGTTTTAAGGGGCACAGCACCATGCAGTTCCACCGGTACGACACGGTCATCGTGGGCGCGGGCGGCGCCGGCATGCGCGCCGCGCTGGAGGCCAGCAAGCGCAGCCGCACCGCGGTGCTCACCAAGCTCTACCCGACCCGGTCGCACACCGGCGCGGCCCAGGGCGGCATGTGCGCCGCGCTGGCGAACGTCGAGGAGGACAACTGGGAGTGGCACACCTTCGACACGGTCAAGGGCGGTGACTACCTGGTCGACCAGGACGCCGCCGAGATCATGGCGAAGGAGGCCATCGACGCCGTCCTCGACCTGGAGAAGATGGGGCTGCCGTTCAACCGGACGCCCGACGGCAGGATCGACCAGCGCCGGTTCGGGGGCCACACGCGCAACCACGGCGAGGCACCGGTCCGCCGCGCCTGCTACGCCGCGGACCGCACCGGCCACATGATCCTGCAGACGCTCTTCCAGCAGTGCACCAAGCTCGGCGTCGAGTTCTTCAACGAGTTCTACGTGCTGGACATCGCGCTGAGCGAGGGGCCGCGCGGGCATCCGATCTGCACCGGCGCGATCGCCTACGAGCTGGCCACCGGCGAGATCCATGTCTTCCACGCCAAGTCGGTCATCTTCGCCACCGGCGGCTTCGGCAAGGTCTTCAAGACCACCTCCAACGCGCACACGCTCACCGGCGACGGGATGGGCATCGCGTTCCGCAAGGGCCTGCCGCTGGAGGACATGGAGTTCTACCAGTTCCACCCGACCGGCCTGGCCGGGCTCGGCATCCTGCTCACCGAGGGAGCCCGCGCCGAGGGCGGCATCCTGCGAAACGCCGACGGTGAGCGGTTCATGGAGCGGTACGCGCCGACGATCAAGGACCTGGCCCCCCGCGACATCGTCGCCCGTGCGATGGCCACCGAGGTGCGCGAGGGCCGGGGCTGCGGGCCGAACTCCGACTACGTGCTGCTCGACCTGACCCACCTGCCGCCGGAGCAGTTGGACGCGAAGCTCCCCGACATCACCGAGTTCGCCCGCACCTACCTGGGCGTGGAGCCCTACGACACCCCGGTCCCGGTGTACCCGACCGCGCACTACGCGATGGGCGGCATCCCGACCAACATCCAGGCCGAGGTGCTGCGGGACAACAACCACGTCGTGCCGGGGTTGTACGCCGCCGGCGAGGTCGCGTGTGTCTCGGTGCACGGCTCGAACCGGCTCGGCACCAACTCGCTGCTGGACATCAACGTATTCGGCAAGCGGGCCGGCATCGCGGCGGCGGAGTACGCGAACACCCACGACCACGCGGAGCTGCCGGAGGACCCCGCCGGCGCGGTGATCGAACTGGTCGAGCGGCTGCTCGACTCCACCGGCGAGGAGCGGGTGGCCGACATCCGCAAGGACCTGCAGAACACCATGGACCTCAACGCGGCTGTCTACCGCACCGAGGCCTCGCTCAAGCAGGCCGAGGACGACCTCGCGGTCCTGACGGAGCGCTACTCCCGGGTGTCCATCATGGACAAGGGCAAGCGGTACAACTCCGACCTGCTGGAGGCGGTCGAGCTGGGCTTCCTGCTCGAGCTGGCGGAGGCGCTCGTGGTCGGCGCGCGGGCCCGGACCGAGTCGCGCGGCGGCCACTCCCGCGAGGACTATCCGAACCGGGACGACGTCAACTTCATGTGCCACACGATGGCGTACCGCCGGCCCGGTGGCGACATCGAGCTCGACTACAAGCCGGTGACCGTGACCCGCTACCAGCCGATGGAGCGTAAGTACTAGTGAGCACGACGACAACCGCGGTGGCTGGGATCTCCACGGTCACGCTGAAGATCCGGCGGTACAACCCGGAGCTGGACACCGAGCCGCACTGGGAGTCCTACGAGGTCCCCGTCGAGCCGGGCGACCGGGTGCTCAACCTGCTGACGAACATCAAGGGCTACTCCGACGGCACGCTCACGTTCCGCCGCTCGTGCGCGCACGGCATCTGCGGTTCGGACGCGATGCGGATCAACGGCGTCAACCGGCTGGCCTGCAAGGTGCTGGTCAAGGACCTGGTGCGCAAGGACGGCGACACGATCACGGTGGAGCCGATCAAGGGCCTGCCGGTGCTGAAGGACCTGATCGTCGACATGGAGCCGTTCTTCGAGGCGTACCGGCAGGTCCAGCCGTTCCTGGTGACGACGGGCAACGAGCCCACCCGGGAGCGGCTGCAGTCGCCCGAGGACCGGGCCCGGTTCGACGACACCACCAAGTGCATCCTCTGCGCGGCGTGCACCACGTCCTGCCCGGTGTACTGGAGTGACGGCGCCTACTTCGGGCCGGCGGCGATCGTGAACGCGCACCGGTTCATCTTCGACTCGCGCGACGAGGGGTCGGAGGAGCGGCTGGAGATCCTGAACGACGCCGAGGGCGTGTGGCGCTGCCGGACGACCTTCAACTGCACCGAGGCCTGCCCGCGCGGCATCGAGGTGACCAAGGCCATCCAGGAGGTCAAGCGCGCGCTCCTCTTCCGCCGCGTCTGACCTGTGCGGGCGGCGACCCGCTACGTCCAGAACACCGCGACCGCGATGTTGACGAGGGTGAGGCCGCCGATCGCCAGGAAGTGGCCCTTGGCGACGTTGGCCTTCCCGCGCACCACGATCACCATCGCGGCGATGATCACGGCGATGATCAGCTTAACGGCGAGCTTCGCCGGGTCAGGCTGCTCGTCGCGGGGCAGCGGCGCGGAGAGCGCGAAGCCGGTCACGATCTGGGTGATCGCGCCGTAGACCATGGCGCTGTTGATCCGGTACTCCCGCGCCAGCGCCTGCACGGCGAACCCGCCGAGCAGCAGCGCGACGCCGACGAGGTGCAGATACCGCAGCACGAGCCGGACGATCTCCCACGCCTCCACGGCGCCCTCCCAACTGACGACAGCGCGTAGACACTAGCGCAGCGGGTGGCAGCACGTGCGGGAGCCCTGTCAGCCGCGGCGCGCGGCGCGCCACCCCTTGACGCCGAGGACGCCCACCGCCGTCCCGATCGCCAGCGCCGAGACGATCAGCACGGCGTGAACCCAGAGGAAGCTCGTCGGGGTCCCGCCGTCGAACGAGCGCGGATCGTCGTAGATCGCCTTGCCGAACCGCGGCCAGATGAGCCAGCTCCACACCGCCACGCCGACCAGGAAAGCCGACCACCGTCGAGAGAGAACCACGCCGGTGAGTATGCCCGCCGCCCCGAGCAGCCGACTTCGGCACCAGGTACCGTCCGTGGCGTGCAGCCACGCCTCCCCACCCACCCCAGTCCGGAGACGCGCGCCAGGAAGACACCCGGCAGAACCGTCCGCGCAGCGGCGCTGGCCACGGCAACGGCAGTGGCGCTACTGACCGTCGGCGCCCCTGCCAGCGCCGCCAACCGGCACCCAGCGCCAGCTACCGCCGCGGCCCCGCGCCCAGCATCAGGCGCCGGCGCCGCCGCCGGGGACACCGTCGTTCCGTGCCCGATCGCGAAGGTTCCGCCGGTCCCCGGCGCGCCGGTGCGCCCCGTCCCGCCGCCGCCCCAGCCGTCCCGCCGCCCGGACGCCCCGATCGTCGGCGGCGACGCGCTCGCCAGCCCCGGGCTCGTCGTCCCGGACGGGGCGCCACCGCTGCCGAGCACGATCGCGGCACAGGCCTGGGTCGTGGCCGACCTTGACTCCGGCGACGTGCTCGGCGCCTGCGCCCCGCACGCCTACCACGCGCCGGCGAGTACCCAGAAGCTGCTCACCACCCTGGTGGCCCTCGGCAAGCTCGACCCCAAGCAGGTCGTCACGGTCACCCAGGACGACCTGGACTTCGAGCCAGGCAGCTCCGCGGTCGGGCTGGTCAAGGGCGGCAAGTACACGGTAGAAACGATCCTGCTCGGGCTGCTCCTGGCCTCCGGCAACGACGCGGCCAACGTGATCGCGCGGCTCGCCGGCGGCCAGCGTGGGGTGGCCGGCACCATCGCGGCGATGAACGCCGAGGCCCGCCGGCTCGGCGCGCTCGACACCACCGCGGTCACGCCGTCCGGGCTGGACGGCCGGACCCAGCACACCTCGGCGTACGACCTGGCGCTGATTGCCCGCGCTGACTTCGCCCGGCCCGACTTCCGCCGGCTCACCGCCACCCAGCGGGCCGTGATCCCGGCCCAGCCGCCGAAGTTCCGCGCGTTCCAGATCCAGAACGACAACCGGCTGCTCACCACGTACGCCGGCGCGATCGGCGGCAAGACCGGCTTCACCGACCTGGCTCGGCACACCTACGTCGGCGCCGCGGAGCGGAACGGCCGGCGGTTGGTGGTCACGATGCTCCGCGGTGAGCACCGGCCGCAGCGGCTCTGGCAGCAGGGAGGCGCGCTGCTGGATTGGGGATTCGCGCTACCCCGCGGCACCAAGCCGGTCGGCCGGCTGGTCGACCCGGGCGAGCAGCTCAGCGCCGAACCGAAGGCCGACCGGCAGGGTGGCCAGCTCGCCGGGCCGGGCCAGGTGCGGGTGGCCGGTCCGGGTCACCGCTTCAATCTCGTCGACCTGCTCGGCGCGCTGCTGGTGCTCGGCAGCGTCGGGATCGGCAGCTGGTGGGTCTACCGCAACACGCGGCGGTCGCTCAGCCGCCGCGCGTAGGGGCGTCCACCGGGGCGCGGCGGTCGGCGTCGTCGCGCATCTCGTGCCGGCGCTCGGCGAACGGGTGCCGCTCGATCACCTCGCCGTGCTCGCTGGTCGCGGTCAACGCCGCGCAGAACAGCAGCAGGTGGTTGAGCAGGTTCATGAAGATGAGCAGCGCGGCGGCGCTCGCCACCACCGCGTACGCCGGGTTGCCGGCCGTCCGGACGAGGAAGAACTTGCTGAACCGGGCCAGCAGCTCCAATCCGAGCCCGCCGATCAGCGCCGGCACGATGAGCCGGCTGAACGGCATCTTCAGCCGCGGCAGCCCGGACAGCAGTGCGACGAAGACCGCGATGTTGATCAGCATGCTGATCACGAACGCCGCGACCGACAGCGCCGTCCGGAGGGCGCTCGACCGGATGCCGAGGTGCTCCAGGCCCCAGCCGATCGCGTCGTTGAGCACCGCCGAGAACACGATCGAGGCGGCGAAGAGCACGCCGAGCGCGAGCAGCACGCCGAGGTCGACCACCCGGGCCAGCACCTGGTTGCCTGGCGTCTCCTGCTTGCGCCACATCAGTCGGATCGACGATCGCAGCGTGTTCACCCAGCCGAGCCCGGCATAGACGACGCCGACCAGGCCGATGATCCCGGCCGTGTACCGTGCCTCCGCGATCCGGCCGACGTCCAAGGTCGGCAGGTACGCCTCGAGGAACTCACTCACCTCGGCGGTGAACCGCGCGTTCCGCCCGAGCACGTAGCCGAGCAGCGCGTACGCGAGCAGCAGCAGCGGGAAGACGGCGAGGAAGCCATGGTAGGTGACCGCCGCGGCGAGCCGGGGGCCCCGCACCTGGTCGTAGCGGACGGCCGCCCTGGCGAGGTGGTCCAGCCAGCCGTACCGGCGGCGTGCCCGGACGAAGCCGTCCGACACCCGCTGCCATGCGCGCTTCGCCCGCTCGACCACGCCCCTTCACCTTCCCCGGACGGGCGTCCGGCTAACTCGCCGCCACGCCGTCCACTCTCGACCGGCGGGCGGGGCCTCAGCCGGCCTTGGCGGGGCCGACCTCCGCGCCGGCGAACGGGAAGTCCTGCTGCGGGCGCCAGTGCCCGTCGGTGCCGTGCTCGAAGAGGGTGAACCCCCACGCCCGGAACTGCGCGTCGAACCCGGCGAGCCGCTCGTAGGCCGCGTCGAGCTGGGCCGCCGGGACGTCGTGGGCGACCGTGACGTGCGGGTGGTACGGGAAGTGCAGCTCGCGGACGAGCGGCCCGCCACGGACGTCCGTCTCCAGCATCTCGCACTCGCTGATCCCGCGTGCGACCACGACGAACACCACGTCGGTGACCGGCCGGAACGTGCCCGTACCGCGAAGATGCAGGTCGAATGGGCGATGCTTGGCGGCGACCGTGCGCAGGTGCTCCTCGATCACCGGCAGGTCGGCGCTGTCGATCTCGGTCGGTGGCAGCAGCGTGACGTGCGGCGGCACCGATTCGGCGAGCGGGTCGCCCGCCTTGATGCGGTGCTGGACGAGCTGATTGCCCCATGGCTCCGGGATGCCGATCGCGACCCCGATGGTCCGGCGCATACGTCAGTGCCCCGTCGCCGGCAGGAAGCCGATCCGCTCGTACGCCGTGGCGAGCGTCGGCTGGGCTACGGCACGCGCCTTCTCGGCCCCCTTGGCCAGGATCCGGCCCAGCTCGGCGGGGTCGGCCAGGTACTCGGCGGTGCGTTGCTGGATCGGGGTGACGAAGTCGACCACCACGGCGGCCAGCTCCTTCTTCAGGTCCCCGTAGCCGCGCCCCTCGTACTGGGCCTCCAGGTCCTTGATGCTCCGGCCGGTGAGGGTGGAGTAGATCGAGAGCAGGTTGCTCACGCCGGGCTTGTTCTCCGGGTCGAAGACGATCTCGCGGCCGGTGTCGGTCACCGCGGACCGGATCTTCTTCGCGCTGCGCGCCGGGTCGTCCAGCAGCTCGATGATGCCGGCCGGCGAGGAGGCGGACTTGCTCATCTTCGCGGTCGGCTCCTGGAGATCGAGGATCTTCGCGGTGTCCTTGACGATGTGCGGCGCCGGGACCGTGAACGTCTCGCCGAACCGGGTGTTGAAGCGCTGTGCCAGGTCGCGGGAGAGCTCGAGGTGCTGGCGCTGGTCCTCGCCGACGGGCACCGCGTCGGCCTGGTACAGCAGGATGTCGGCGGCCTGGAGCACCGGGTAGGTGAAGAGGCCGACGGAGGCGCTGGCTGTGCCGCCCTTCGCCGACTTGTCCTTGAACTGGGTCATCCGGTTCGCCTCGCCGAAGCCCGTGATGCAGCTCAGCACCCAGGCCAGCTGCGGGTGCTCGGGCACGTGGCTCTGGACGAACAGCGTCGAACGGGACGGGTCGACGCCGAGCGCGAGCAGCTGGGCGGCCGATCCGAGGGTGCGGCGGCGCAGCGTCTGCGGATCATGGCGGGCGGTGATCGCATGGAGGTCGACGACGCAGTAGAAGCAGTCGTGGGTCTCCTGCATCGCGACCCAGTGCCGGAGCGCACCGAGGTAGTTGCCGAAGTGGAACGAGTCGGCTGTCGGCTGAATACCGGAGAGCACCCGTGGCCGCGAATCACCCATGGCGCGCATTCTGTCAGGACGGCCCGAGCCAGCGAGCCGGTGGTCCACATCCGCCGAGCCACCATCAGCCCCACCTGGCCCAGTGCTATGCCCACTCCCGCCCCGGTGTCGGAATGTTGCGTGACTGAATCGATCCAAATAGAACAACAGTCCGACAGTCAACGAAGCGGGGCACCGGCTGGGCGGGCGCGCGGGCTGGGTTTACGGAACCGGGCGGTCCTGGCCGGTGTCGTCTCCATGACGGCACCGCGACCCTGAGGGACCCAGCATGGCCGATCTGCTTGAGGGCTCGCACCCGGCGCAGGAGCCGGGCGAACCTGGCGGGCCCCGGCGGCCGGTGCTCCTCGCGGCGCTGATCGCGGCGGCCGTCGTGGCTGGCGGCGTCGTGGCTGGCGGCGCCTGGCTGGCCCGCAACACTCCGGACGACGCGCCCGGCATCACGGCCCGGAGACCCGCGCCGGCCACCGAAGAGCCGGCCACCGGGGCGCCGGTCGCCGGGCCAGGCATCGCCACCGCCGAGACCGATCCGCTGGCGATCGCGGTGAGCTTCGCCGACGCGGACCACGGATACGCGCTGTCCGGGCGCTGCCAGTCCGCGAGCGGGCCGTGTCACTACACGTTCAAGGCCACCGCCGACGCTGGGCGCAGCTGGCAGGCGCGCGCGCTGCCGCTCGCGCCGGTGACGCCGCCGGACGGCTACTCCGCCGAGATGCGGGTCATCGGCCCGACCTCGGTGCTGGTCGACGACCGCGGCTGGCGCTGGTTCAGCAACGACGCCGGGCTGTCCTGGCAGCAGCCGCCGGCCCCCACGATCACGCCCGTGCCCGCGGTTCCGCCCGGCACCCGGGTCACCGGCGCGTGCCCGTACGCGTACGAGTCCACCGCCGGCTGCAGCCGACCCGTCGCGGTGCTCGATCCGCGCACCGGACAGCGCGCACCGCTGGCCAACCAACCCGCACTGCGTGCGGTGCTCGGCACCGAACGCCTGCCGGACCCGTCCGACGGCAGCCTCTGGATCCCCGGCGTCGATCCGGCGACCGGCGCCGCCGCGGTCGCGGTCAGCCGGGATCGCGGCCGCAGCTGGCGGACCACCACGTTCCCGACGCGCGCCACGGCACTCTTCGGCGTCAGCGTGCGGACCCGGGACGGCGTCACGGCGTACGCGTTCGTCCACGGCCAGGTACCCGCACCGGCCAAGAACGGGCTGGTCGCCGTCTGGCGGACCACCGACGGCGGCGCGCGGTGGCGGCCGGTCGACCCCGGGGCCCACCCGAACACCGCACTGGGCGTTGCGCTGCTGCCGGACGGCGGGCTGCTCATCACCACCGAGACGTTCGAGGGCCCGAACGCCTGGTACAGCGACGGCGGCGCCCGCACGTTCCGCCGCGCCGCCGGCCCCGGACCGCTGCTCGCCTGGATCGAGGAGGCCGGCGGCCGGTACACCGCGGGTGGCGTCTTCGGCGGCTACTACACCTCCACCGACGGCCGGAGCTGGACGC
>Ga0126306_10001066_pt1 | contig 14278 bp, 13 predicted proteins | sample Plot27_FD_92592 | JGI IMG/M metagenome (GOLD analysis project Ga0126306, IMG submission 92592) | Serpentine soil microbial communities from UC McLaughlin Reserve, CA, USA - Plot27 | ecosystem: Environmental > Terrestrial > Soil > Grasslands | place: USA: UC McLaughlin Reserve, Lake County...
ATAGATAAGGTCCAGGTTATAGAGATTGTAAAAAATAAAAATAAAAAGAATAGTAATGAATCTATTACTAATTTACTGGATTAGTTAGTTAGTAGTTAGTTAGGGTTGCATTCATTGTCATAGTAGAAGTATCGTTGCCCATTGACATGGTATCATTTCCTTCATGTTGAACTGCATACGCTAATGTTGCATTCATTGTCATTCCACCACTAGTATCATTTCCTCCTCCTGTATGGTTCATTGCATATGCTGCTGCTAATGTATTGCTGCCGCCACCACCACTATTGTTGTTGCTTATTCCTAAGAGACCTATTGCTAAAAGAGCAACTAAAGTTGTTGTTGTTATTGTTATTAAAACTATTTTCATTAAAACAGTTAATGTACTATAGTTAATAACAATTGGATATATTTTCTATATGGTGGAGTTAGGCCCTAGAATTCATCTTTGTTAAGGCTATGACAATTAATAAAATCGTCTCCAATTATTAAATATAATTTAACTCTATTATATCTAGTCATTATATGCCAATAGGTGATTCTACTATCAACAAACCACAACATGTATTAAAAAAAGGAGCAAGAGGAACAGGGGATGCCGATTTAGGAGAAGTTAAAGAAGTTTCAGATGAATGTGTGATTACAGAAAAAGGTGTTATAGATAAAGATAGATACTATATTCCAAAAACTTCTATAATACATATTGATGAATAATTTGTATGGTTTGGAATAACAGAAAAAGAGGCAAAACAATACAAAAGGATTAATTTCTTTCACACAAACAATATTATTTTTAATTTAATAATTTTTTTGGTCCATATTAGCAGCCATAGCCTTCTACATCTCTCCCCAGAGAAAGGTGGGTTATGGTTAATAATTCTTATTCTTCTTCTTAGTAGTAGTATTGATTGATTTAACGTTGTTTACTGATTTTTAAATATAGTATATAATAAAACTACTTACTCATACAAAACCACCAAAGAAACCTTTTGTCATAAGAAAGCCATAACCTGTATGTATATGAAGAATAACCTGCCATGGTCTTCTTCTTTACAGATAGGTTATGGTTATTAAATTGAATAAATTTATCTCAAATTATTAAATAGAATATTTTATAATGTTATTATCAACCATTATTTGACCCATTCATAGCCTCACCCAGTTGTGTCTATACCCATGATACGATAAGGATGAAGCTATGACAATTTCCTCATAATAATAATAATAATAACAACAACAACAAATAAACAATATTGTCTCCAATTATTATATAGTATGCATCATGAAGGTTAATACAGTCCAAAGAAAAATAGAAGTGATTTTCATAGCCTTCCTATTATTAGTATTGATAATATTCCTCAATAATAGTAGTTGGTTATGGTTTTTACTAAATAAATAATAAATCTCTGCTATTTCCATATTATCTAGGTTATGTCCATAGAATTAGTAGTATCAGAAATTGTAGAAAATGCATTTAATATAGATTTTAAAACAATGTTTGCAGTTATTTTCAGAACAACAATAGTTACATTATTAATTGTATTTGTAATAAAATGGCTTGGAAATAAAGGCTTAGGTCAATTAAGTACTATTGAACTTATAATAATATTAGGATTGGGGAATGCAGTTAGTGAACCCATGTTAAATCTAACTGAAATTTCCATACCCCAAGGCTATGCTGTTATCATTGTAGCAATAGCAATATTCAAGATGTATGATTATTTAACTACTAAGTATAGAAGATTTAGCAAAATGATAGTTGCAAAACCAATATTGTTGGTAGAAGATGGTAAAATTTTAGATGAATCTCTGTTAAAGGCTAGAATCTCACGTGAAGAATTTGTATCCTATTTGCGACTAAGTGGTACAGATGATGTTTCCGAGATTAAATCCTCTTATTTAGAAATTAACGGTCAGGTAAGTTTTATCAAGAAGAAGAAAATGGAAAAAGAGATTGAATCATAGTTGGTTAATAAGCCTACTTTTAAATAGTATAAAGGTAATTTACTCAACCACTTTCACTATTGATAGGTATTTTAAGTATGGAAGGATTTAATTTCAATAATCTTACTTTAATCCCAAGGCATTTTGGTATAGTGGTAGTTGTTATGATCATCATGATAGGATTTTCGCTATTTCTTCTTTGGAAAAAGAATTGGATCTTCTCTAAAGATATGAAATTAAATAATGAAGATGAAACTGATAACGATCAGCATCAGGATATACATAATAAAGACAAGAGATAGGAAAAGTTAATAATACTAAAATAATTAATATTTTTAGATTATAAAAAATAATTTGATAATTGTTGTCAAAGAAAAAACTTCCATTGCTTGGATTTCTTCTTACAAGAAAATTCTCCATAAAAAAATTATTTCAACGTTATGCGTAATGACTATATAATATATCGGACAGATATACTATAGATTGCGTGTTTTAAATATAGCAATTGATGCAGATGGTTCACCCTCAGGTTATATTTCATGGCACAATCACTTTAATAAACAAAGCAAAATAAGATCAATAAAACCTTCCTTAAAAAATGAGAAATTTGGTATTCAAAGAATGGAAATGCTTGCCATATTTTTTGCAATTTCTGATAATCTTAAAGCATTTAAGAAAATAAAAAGAACAAGACAAATAGTTATTATTAGAAGTGATTCTCGTTCAACTATAGAACAGTTAAATAACAAAGCTCAAATAAATGATAAAATAATTCAAAGGATATATGAATCTATTAAAAGAATGCTTCAAAAGATTTGCTTTATAATATTATTTGACCACTTGAATAGAACAAGAAATAGAGCAGGAAGACTCTTAGAAAAGGTTTTTAGAAAAAATACAAGATATGTAAATAAGAAACATAATACAAAGAAAATAGAAAGACAATATCTATACATTCAATATACACAATCTAATATAAAATACGAAAAAACATTCCCCAATCCAACTAAACCAATGTTGATGCATTAACCAAAGCAAATGAACTGTTACTTCTCAAACAATTATTTATACTTTTAATTACTCATTCTCCTGTCATCATACTTCATAACTAAAAACGTAGTCTCGCGAATGTATACCTGCAAAAAAGAGAATCCCAATATAATAGTATTAAATTTTTTTAATTTTATTTAGTTCCATTATAAATTATAATCCTAAGACAACAATATGATGGTATTTGGAAGTATAAAGGATCATCTTACACACTACATTAGCTTAATGAGGATTATTTATATGGATTTTTATGTGATATAAGAGATGGATATATAATAAGTATCTAAAAATAAATACAAAGACAATCTAAATAAAAATATTAGGAATTTCTGATAGATCTAATCGGGAGTATCAATATTAACTCGTGAACTGGTGAATTGCTTTCCTGAAAGATTGTAGGATATTTTTTATCTTTATAAGATATTATTGTTAAGGATATTATTGTAGAATAGGTAATGTGAACCGAAACGTTGCTCCTTTCCCATCATAATTATTTTCAGCCCAGATTTTGCCACCATGTGATTCTACAATATTCTTACATATATAAAGTCCCAATCCTGTACCACCAGTATTGGAATAAGTTTTAAATTTGGAAAACAAATTAGGCAATATCTCCTCTGCGATACCTTCTCCAGTATCCTTTACACTGACTGTAACTTGTTCTTTGTCTTTGTTTAATGCTACAATAACAAATATCATTTGGTTGTAATATGTAAATTTTAAGGCATTATCTAAAAGATTGTGAATCACTTGAGACAATCTATCTTTATCTGCTTCTACAATAATACCATTTTTGGGTTTAAAATCATATACTATTTTTGCCATTTCTTGTGTAATATTTTTATTAACATATTCTTTTAGAACATCAGATACCACACTATCAAGATTCAGTTTTTCTTTATTAAAAACTAAAGATTGACTTTCTATTTTTGTAACATCCAATACATTATCAGTAAGCCTTTTTAGTCTTTTTGCATTTCTGATTATAATGTCTAATAATTCTCTTTGATCTTCATCTTTAATTTTAGAGTACATTATATCTGTCAATCCAAGTATAGGTTGTATAGGAGTTCTTAATTCATGTGCAGCTATATTAATAAATTCATCTTTCATTTTTTCTGATTCCTTCACTTTTTCGTATTGAAGAGTAAGCATTTCATTGCTTTCTCTTAATCTATCATTGCTTTCTCTTAGTCTAACATTATATTGGATACCTGATAATGCTAATCCCATAATATTGATAAAATAACCTGAATCTTTTAAAACATGGGCAATATTATGGGCAGTATCAAAATGTTGTGCAGAATATGACATTATTATTTGTCCAAAAATATCAAATACAATAGAAACAATTATACTAGTATAGAAAACATCTTTATTTTTATAGATTTTATTTTTATAGAAATAATAGAGTGACAATGAAAATAATGCTAATGGAAAAATTTCATATGGTCTATGTAAAGGGATATTGTCACTTACAGAAAACGGAAAAACAACAAAGAGTGAACTTACAGCTACAATAGAAGCGAATAAAGTAACTATGATCAAGTAAAATAAAAGTAATTTTGATATTTTTTCGTTCTTATTTAATTTTGAAGATATTTGTTGTTGTTTTGTAACTGGGATAATAGATGAAAAAAAAGTATACTTTATCATTGCTATAGCCAACATAGCACTTAAAAATAAGCGTCCTGCGAACCATGTTTGAGGGATGAAATACTTGAGAAATATTATATTATCCATATATACAAATGAAACTATAACATGTAACAAATCAATTAAAGCAGTTACGAGGAAACCAATTCCAATAAACAGACTAAATTTATCATTTAACGTTTGAGCACGCGATATATAATAGAATGCGAGTATTCCTCCGAGTAATGTACCAAATAATTCAATATAAAAATGATGAATAGCTGATGTTACCCATAAATGCGAATTGACTGAAATTAAAGCAATTATTGTTAGAGAAATTGAAGGCAATATTACGTATTTAAATATATGGCCTCCTATGTTATGATCCCAATGAAAGACAAATGGCAAATTGGACTTCATTTTCTCTTTTTTTCTTTATCTAAGTACGAAAAAACTACAAATGACTTGAGAAAACCATAGAGATTTTTTAGTATTATTTTGTTATGGTTATACATGTAGTAGAGATTAGAAAACACCATAGAAGATATAAGAATATCTATCTCTTAAAGGAAAAGTTCTAACTTATTTGTTATCTTTATAAGAAATCTATTTTAGAAAGTTAAAATGACACACATTCAAAATATTATTAGGTAAAATTTTAGGGACAAGGTTTTACTGTTTTCTATTAGAAATATTTGATGTAATAGTTGTTTAATTTATTAATTGTTTTATAGTATTTGTAAATATCTTTCTATCAACTGGTTTTCTCATAATTTGGTCTTTTGATACTCCAGGAACTATACTTAATAATTCATCTAAGATATCCAAAGCTGTTACAAACAAAATCTTAATTGTTGGATCTATAGCTTTTATTTGTTGATATAATTGAAATCCATTCAAATTTTTCATTCGAATGTCCAGTATGACTAGTAAATCATTGAAGTTGCTATGATCTCTAATATAAGTAAGTGCTATTGAAGGATCGGTAAAAGAAGTTACTTCATAATTGTAATCTTGTAAAAAGGCTCTATAAGTGAAAAGTACATCCTGTTCATCATCGACTAAAATTATTTTTTTGTTATTACTATTTTTATTATGCGAAAATAAACCTTTCCCTTTAGTATCAATATGATGACTGTTATCTAAAGAACTCTCAAAGATGGAACTACTTAATTGTTTATCCTGATAAGAATTCCTTGTATCATTAACATTTGCAGTAATAAGCGATGATGATGATGATGATGAATAACTTTTTCTTTTAATATTATAAGTAGGATATTCCGTACTTTCTGTAATTTTATAGATACCATTAATTGAAAAAGTAAAATCCTTAACAACAGAAGAAAAAGATTTCAAAATTCTATAAAAATTATCTCCAATAATGATTTCATTTGGAATAGATAATGATGATGAATTTATCTTCGAACAAAGATTCAATGTTGATCCAAATAAATCTATCTGACTATAATCACCAACTAAAGCCAAATCTACTACACCGTAATCTATACTAATCCTAAAGTTGAAAGGTGGTAAATGTTGTTTAGATAATTCATCATTAAGATTATAACGTGTCTCTAAAATTTTCAAAGCACATTCAATAACCTCTCTAAAGGAATTTTCGCTTTTATCATTTGAAGTTTTAGGGAAGTAAAATAGCAAACAGTCACCAATATTTTTAACAACTCTTCCATTACTACTTTTAACTATATTAGATATGGAATTTATAAATGTAGAATAATATCTTCTGATATAATCTAAACCCTCCATTGTAATGGTATTTTTAGTTGAATCTACCAAATCAATAAAGCCTACACAGCTTTTTATAGAGTCTCCAGAAAATCTAATGCCTTTAGAAGAAAAATTTTTCATATCTCATGTCTCTCCACTATATTAATTCTGTAAAATAAATAATACAAATGTAATATATACACTAAAATGGTTATATTTATACCCATGAACTGGATAGAGTTCTCATTTTATAAAAATATATTTGCCTACGGAATGATTTAGCTGCAGAGAACAATAGGCAATTACGCCGAGTGAAGAAATCTAGAATCACGACGTATAATAGAGATGATATTGTATTTTATTTTAGCAATTAAAAAATAGAATTATCAACGTATTTGTTTTGTAAATATTTCATTAGGAATGAATAGATAAAAAAATTTTACTATGCAATTACAGTTAATTAGATAGTAACTGAATTTTTCGGCGCCGAAAAATTATATTCTATAACGAGTTCGTGTCTCTGTAGTTAACAATAACAATATATTAACAAACTTGTTAGCTATTGACTAATTGTTTTCGCATAAATTATATTACACTATATTAAAGGTAAAGATACTTTACTTTTTTGATTTAAAATAATCTGTATACCTTAATTCGCTTATAGGTTTTTTATATATTGAATTATTATATATATTTATAATGCATTATTAACTTCTCTTATAAGCCATTTATAATTATAGTAACATATTTTATATAATCTCTACATTTAGACATATAATATTGAACAATAGTATTTAGTAATGCAATTTACAATTTATTTCAATAACAAAGCTATGATAAATTTTTAGTTATTATTATCTCTATCCTTAGATAATATGTCATAAAAAATTGATAAAATGAACAATCGTCTTTAGTTTAGATTCATTAATAAGTTTTAAATATAAATAAATAATATATTTAAAAATTCTATTTTAGATATATGAAATAATAATAATACAGGAATGAATTAAATAATATTGTATTTATCTCTTGGTAAATAATTGATATATCTCGAATCTTGTCTCTATTAGATTCTTATAATAATAATGAAATAGTGAGTCCTTTTTGTTATTACTATAAATATATTTTGTACATACAAAACTATAGTTCAGTCAATTATTAAAAAACTTTACATCAAAATTGTTTTTCTAACTATATTAGAACAACGATATTAGATGACAAGTGAAGATGTAACATAAGATTATGGTTATGTAAAATAATAAACATTGAATTACTCATTTTCCTACTACCTTATTGAAATTAATGTCAGAATTCTATTGGTTAAGAAAAGTGACAAATCCTTAACTAATATGTTAGTATTTACTATACAAATGGGTAGAACAGCTAAAGAAATAGTTAAAGCAAATATTCAAGAAATAATATCTGATCTTGATAAGGCTTATGCAGATGAATGGCTTGCACATTATCAATATTGGTTGACAGCTCAATGGATTAGAGGTATGGATGCAGATACCTTGAAAGCGGTACTATTGCAACAATCAGCAGATGAGTTAATGCACGCTGAAATATTAGCAAATAGAATAATACAATTAGGGGGCACACCTGTTATGCAATTTGATAAGATTATTGCCACAGCGCAATGTGGTTATAAAGAACCACCATCGGACCCTGCTAATTTAAAACAAGTAGTTCAAGATGTATTAGAAGCAGAAGCCTGTGCTATAGAATCTTATAACAAGTTAAGCGAAAAATATAGAGAGACAGATATTGTCACGAAGGAAATTTTTGAAGACTTGCTAGAAGATGAAGTGAAAGATGAAGAAGAATGGGAAAAGTTAGGCGCTAATCTCGTCTAAGTAATGTAGACCTTTTCTATTCAAATTTTTTGTTATCATTTCTTCATTTCTGGAGAAAAAAATTTAATTAACTGGCAGAAACTTGTCAATCAGAAATTGAACTATAAAAGCTATTATGTATAAAGTATAAATGGTAATCTCTAGAGTGAAGAAGGAATTGAGATTGTACATAAAATTTTTTTAGAATTAAAAATAAATGGTAACTGATACACTTATGAATTATCTATTGTTATACTACGCTTTTTAATTAATGGATAAAAGAAATTCTTAGTTTGAATACTGACTTACAATCCATTAAGATATTCAGTATTTGTTATAGAATAATAGAATTTGTTTTTTTGATATATCTAGAGGATAATTTTTATTATTTAAATAAGTTTAATTAAATCTTTTATTATTACCTACTCGTTGCTCTATCTTTGAACTTTTCATGTAATCATTTATGATCAGTTTGAACCATCAATAAAAAATTCATAGATAAATTTTATTTCTTATGTTTGCCAATTACTACAAACATTTAACAGAATAAAGGTTTATGAAACCGGTATACTATAATATAGTTATGACCTTTCCTCGGGGATATCAACAACCCAAGAAGAAAAATTTAGATGATAAAACTGATTCCTCAACTAATTCTAATATTACAACAAAGAATGAAAAGGATGTAATCAATCCTACACCAACTACTATTGGTGAAGCAGTTAAGGAAGTTATAGAGACAGGTAAAGAAGTAATTATTGAAGGTCCCCAAACTGCGGGAGAACTTACAGGTGTAAAAGAAGGTGACTTGGAAGAAAAACATACTGATCATATACCTAAACAAGGGCAAAATGATAAGCCTGAACTGACAGATGTACGAAAAGATTCCAAATTAGAGATTGATGTAATTGAATCTCCGAATGAAACCAGATTGTTATCAAAAGAAGAAAAAATAATTGTTAATCCCAAAGAATCAGAGACTGATAGAGAAGCTACTATAACAACAGTAACTACCATACCGACCGAAGGAGTAAATGTAGAAGCACAGACAGAATTCACGGTTCCTTTAAAAGACAAGGAAGAAAATATGGAGGTAGAAACTGACGTCAAAGTAAATCCCACCACTACTACGAGTTCAGTATCCAGTTTAGAATCTGGAAACATAGAAAAACCCAATCTTTCTCTTACTGATGAATTAGGCCTAGAAAAGAGCACTCCTCAATCACAATTGGATAAAGAAACTATCAATCCTAAAATACTGTTAGAAAAAGAAGAACAAAAATTTCAACAACAAAAGACAAGTAATTTCTCATCCAACCCCTTTATCACATATTCAGCATATTGGCAACATATTATGTCTAATTGGGTGAATTTCTATGACGAATATTTAAAGAATATGATAAAGTTTAATGAGTTATGGTTTGATAAGTCTAGGAATATAATGTCTGGTTCACAACAAGAACAATAATTTTTATTACTTCCATAAAAGAATCATTAAAATATTTAATATTGATGCTCTTATAGCCTTCCTCAATGATTTAGTTAGCCAATATAAGGTAAATATAAGATCCAAATACCTCCTAGGATAGAAGCTAGCGAGTACCATTTGAAATTTAAGATATTAGTTAATAATCAATTCTTGCTGGTATGTTGATTTGGTGAAAGAGTTAGGAAATTTCAAATTTGTTTTTCTATAAAATAATGTAAATAGCAAGTACGATATCATTTGGTTTCAATATAAAATATAACTACAACTTTTTGTATAAAATGGATATTGCATGGTTTGTAATAATATTCAATAAGAATATTTGAACCGTACAATTAATTTTCTACTTTATTGCTATTCTATGCTAGAATGTTCTAATGGTTAGTAACTAATATGTCAAATTATAAAAATGAAAATAGCAAAAAACAAAATAGCAATGACAATATAAAGGATGAAGATAAGAAAATTTTATACCATCAAAGACAAGAGATAGAAAATGCTTCTTCTCATCTTTCAGATACTACAAAAAAGGTTACGAATACAATGAATGAGTATCAAAAAACAAATAATGAGATTCTCAAAAAAAGTATTGATACCTCAAACAAATACCAACAACAAACTATTAACAGAGTACAAACAATGTTAAGTAATTATATGGAATTACAAAATAATATCTCTAATAATTATCAAGCAATCTTTTCTAAATTTATAGATGATACTTCCAAATCTTATTTGAATAATTTTAGTATTGGAGAAAGATATACTGGTGCATATAAAATGAACGACAATAAAGAAAGTGATATTAGAAAAGATGTATCCAGAACAATAAATGATTATATGTTAAAATATATAGACACTTTTAACAAATCCCTAGAACTGTTCCAAAAATATTATAATGAGGGTATTCAAAACTATTTTAACATTATAGACACTAGTGGGAAATCCTACAACCATTAATATTTGTTCATTTTTCGTTTTTCTGGGATTTCATATTAGGTTTAGTTGTACTTATTCTAAAATAGTTGGACATCAAGTTTTATCCAGCTGTATTTTATATAAAGCTCTAAAAAGTGAAATTTTATAAAATAATAGTAATATTACCCTCTTTACACCCCAATTCTACTAAATAGACCAACAATCATTTACAAAACTACTAAAGGATCCTCAATAATCAAAATAAAAATCTTCGTGAAGTACAACAACATTACTATAAAATATAATTATAGAAGAGATTGTAAGTATGTATCTAATAAAACAGAAATCAATATTTTGAATCAACTTTTAATATTAATGAATTATAGCCGTTTTCTACGAAATGTTATATCTCTTCCTTTAGCTTTTTTAATATTGATTATTAGTCATATATAGAGATATAGATAATAATTAAAAAATTTAGAATTGGTAGAATAATACATACATGAAAGAAAATAGAATTACTTCCTAATAAAATAGTAATCCCTTAAGGTAAAGACAATCTTGGAGTAATAGATTGGCAATATTCAAGTTCTATATTATAATATAATAAATTGGTCAAAATAAAAGAGAATGACGATATATGATTAAATTTTTGAAATTAGAATTCTATGGGAGCAGGTAAAGGTTCAATCATAGAAGTATATTTCAATGATAATGTCATTATATTGTTAGAGATTGTAAAAAGTATTAAGGGACTTCTTTCTTAGCGCATGTATCACAATATTTTTCTATGAGGGTAACACCGTCTCCGACGTCAAATAATGCTTCTTGTGTAGCCATACCACCGCAAGTTATGCAGAATTTGGTCTTTCCACTATTATCAATGAATGATCTTAACGTTGAAAATACTTTTTCCATTTTATTGTTTTCCTCTCCTGAAAATTGAATCTGATGTTAATAGCGATAGTAAATTTATACCTATCACATCAACTATGAATGTATTATTGTTCTTCATATCATTATATTAATTTTTATGGTATAAGAACTTGCCTAATGTTATATATGTAATAGATAATTGTTAACGGATCATAAATCACGATTAATCATAATGATTGGATTAAATTTTTCTATCTAAGAGTTGAACCTGTATTTGTATTGACCATTGGAACTTAGTTATACAAATTCTTTTAGTTTTTTATTTCCATATGATAATCATAAGTTCGAGTTAATTTATTATATTATACTGGATTTCAAAAAAATATAGATAGAGCAATAGAAGAATACTTATTAGTAAAGATGAGAATACGTGCCAAATTATCTTTGACTCGTAAACTCATAGTTTAGCACCTGCAAATCTCAGTTTTTTCATATTTTAAGCTTAACATTATTTTTAGTTACTTGTTAATCTAGAGTTAATTTTATATAACTTTATTAAAAACGCCTGTGTTTTAATTACATGAGTTTTCCTAATAATATAGATCCATACAATTTCTTTCGACAATTCTTTGGAGGTAGTGGAGGACGTAGAAGACGTGAAGGAAGAGGTTTTGGTGGTTGGAATTTTGATGATATATTTAGAGAATTTGATGATATGAGAAGAGAAACAGAAAGAATATTTTCAGAGCAGTTTAAAAATATTGAAAATAAAGTACCAAAAGATCTAATTAAAGAATACGATACTCCAGAAGGAGGAAAAGTTAGAGAAGTAGGTCCAATAGTATATGGATATTCCATGACAATAGGCCCGGATGGAAAACCAAATATACAAGAATTTGGTAATGTTAAATCTGTTCCGGGGAGAGGATCCTTTGAACAACCTTCTCTTTCAGCAGAAAGGGAACCATTAATTGATATCTCAACGACAGATAAAGAAGTTAAAATTGTTGCAGAAATGCCTGGAATAAGTAAAGAAAAAATAAAAATAGATGCATACGATAAATATGTAGAGATAAAAAGCGAAGATCCCAATAGAAAATATCACAAACAAATAGAAGTGCCAGAAGGCACTGATATAGAGAGTGCACGATCAAATTATAATAATGGAGTTCTTGAAATCACATTCCAAAAGAAAGAACAACAAAAACCAAAAGGTAGACAAATAAATATAGAATAACCAATTGTATTAATTAATACTAAACCTATTTGATGATTTTTCCTATTATAACATACTTAACAAAATAAGAATAGAGAATCACGGCTTTATGGTCTTTTATTTAATATAATAGTGGTAGTAACCATCGAAGAATTAGGAACAAGAACAATTTTATTGTCGCTAGTTTTTAGCTTGGTTGAAATTAAACCGATATCATATATTATTCCTGTGTTACTAAATGCAGTAATCTCATCTCCTAATTTAAATGGCCTAAGTAAAGCCAAATATAATCCTGCGATGATATTTCCTATTATATTTTGAGAAGCAAAACCTACAACTAAACCTGATATAGTTCCTATTGCTGCAGCTACAACTGGATCATTACTTAAATAGGAAATTATAATTGCTATTACAACTATTGCACCTACAATCCTAATCAGAATTTTTATAGATTTGGAAGTATCTTTTAGATAATCATAAGTAAGATCATGAAATGCATTACTAACTATTTCTATTACAAAATAGCCTACTATTGAGACTTGTATGCTTTGTAATAGCATAAGATAATCTTTAGAAATTATAGGCTTTAGAAAATACTGTATTGTAACAAATGCTATTGTAAATATAATACCTAAAAGAATAATTCTTTTAAAAAATTTTGCCTTTGTTTTTTTTGATTTAGTGATATCCTTTTCAGAGGACGCGTTTTGTTTATTATTACCACTATCACTAGTATTATTAATGATACTATCATCAATACTATCATTTTTTTCGTTAGAATAGTCCATACATCCATAACTTAAGATACTGAAATAAGTTTATTGATAATATCAAGGTATTAATATTATATACATAACAAATGAAATTGTAAAATTTAATTATTTTGACAAATAGAAATTTGTTGTCAATAGGAGAAAATTTTCTCCACAATAGTAAATGTCTTATTTTCAATAGAAAATCTATTTAAATACTAGACGTCTGATATAAATCTCGTAAATTTATAGATTCCTGTCTAATAAATTAGAGTATTCCATAATAGAAATATTTTTTCTAAATTTATTTTTACTTGAAAAATTTCACTCTACTCCATAATTGATTTCTATTGAACTAAAGATTGACTAAATCTCTAATTTCATTATTTTCTAGCTTTTCGATAATTATAATTTAGAATCTATATCGTAGCTCTACAAGTATGAGATCAAATTAATATAATAGGATTTGAATATTATAATATTATTTATCTAAACATGGTTTTTAGTAAGATTCCATTATTCAGAAATTAAAGTATTATAAATCATATTGTACAAAGTTATTTAGCATGAAATCTCAAAATATATTTGTCTATGCAATACTTGCAATTGGAATATTATCTATTCCATCATTATTGGACACCATACAAGCTCAAAGCAATTCAACAAATCAAACATCAGGACAAAATCAAACATCAGGACAAAATCAAACATCAGGACAAAACCAAACATCAGGACAAAACCAGACTATGAGTAAAGATACTCAAGCATTAATGACCATTGATCTTGATGGATTAAAGGAAACCTTAATGAATGCAAAACAATCATTAGCTAACGGAAACACTGA
>Ga0126306_10001067_pt1 | contig 14256 bp, 13 predicted proteins | sample Plot27_FD_92592 | JGI IMG/M metagenome (GOLD analysis project Ga0126306, IMG submission 92592) | Serpentine soil microbial communities from UC McLaughlin Reserve, CA, USA - Plot27 | ecosystem: Environmental > Terrestrial > Soil > Grasslands | place: USA: UC McLaughlin Reserve, Lake County...
GCGAACCGCGCGGTTGCCGGTGAGCTTCGCCGAGCGGCTCTCGACGTCGAAACCGTCGTCTCCTGCGCCCTTGGCGATGTTGCCTAATAGGAGGCTGTTGGTGTCTTTCTTGCCGACCACGAACCCGTCCACGCGGCTATCTCTGACCAAATTTCGGCGCACAACATTGTGCGCACCGCCGATGAACGGCTCGTGGATCCCGAGGCGGATGCCGGTTCGAGCGGCGACGACGACGTTGTCCGCGACCAGGTTGTCGTGTCCCTTTTCGATGCGGATGCCGTCGCGGCCTCGCGACACGCGGTTTCCGGTGATCAGATTTCGGCTGCCGGGGCCGAGCGTGATGCCGGCGCCGTTTCGAACCAGGCGGTTGTCCGTCACCCGATAGCGGTTGCCGCCTTCCATGAGGATGGCCTCGTCGACGTTGCGCACGAACAGGTTCCCCTTGATCACATTGCGGCGCGACATGAAGCCGGTCGTGATGCCGTTATGAGCGTTGTGCCGGAACGAGTTGTTCACGATCCGGACGTGGTGGGAATCGCCCAGGCCCAGCCCGCTCCCCTCACGGCCCAGCGAGCCGTCTCCCGAGCTGTTTCGCACCAGGCCTCGGACCTGGGAAAACATCCCGATGCCGGTGAATTGGTTCCTGGTCGCGGAAACGCCCAGTACGCGGTTGTTTCGTGCCCTCCCGGTGGCGGTGCCGAACAACACCCCGTGGGCGAACTCGCGCACGGAGCCGTGCATCACGGTGACGCCATCATGGCCGTCGTTGAACAGCCCGAAATCACATGGCTCCTTCTGGTTATCGCAGTTGGCAGCCGGGGTGCCGTCGCCGTCGACCAGGTGGCCGTTCAGGTCGAGCGTCACGTCGTCGGCGCCGATCACGATCCCATGGTTCGGGCAGTTGACGAGGTCCTGCTGGAGGGTCGTGTCCGCGGTGATCCTGTCGCCGCAGCTCACTTGGCTGGCCCGAGCCCGATCGTCGCCCACGGCGGTCGCGCCGACCACCGCAAAGATGACCATCACCGCCACGGAGATCAACGTCGCGGGGGCGGCGTAACGGCGAAGCTCGGCGGGCATCCAGGTCCCCTCTCACTTGGTCGGCCCCGCCGCTCGGGCTCATCCTGAGCGCTCGATCAGTCGGTCGGGCCGACGTCTCGTGGCGACCCTACAGTCCGGCCCTCATACAGGGCAAGCGGCCGTGGGACGCAAGCGCGGTGCTGCGGCACCACCTCGACATTCTCCTGGGCGAGCACAGGTGAGCGGCATCTCTATCCCGAGGCCTCTTCCTTGGACTGCTTGGTTCTCGCTCGGCAGGGTGAGCGACCGAGTCGCTCGATCATCGCTTCGCCGTGCGATCGACCCGGCGATCTCGCCGGTGCGAGTGTGCCGCGCTACTCCAGGGTGTGGTCCGACAGCTAGGCCGTAGATCGACTGGAGGCACGTTGATGAGCCGTAAGTGGTGGACGCTGACGACGGTGTGCCTGGGCATGGTGATGCTGCTGCTCGACATCACCATCGTGAACGTCGCGCTGCCGAGCATCGCCGGCGACCTCGGTGCCTCGTTCACCGACCTGCAGTGTTGTACAGGCCGGGCGCCCCCCTCCGGCGTCGAACCTCCTCAGATCGGTCGTTCCGGTCAGTCCTGTCATCTCGTGGACGACCACGTCCGGTTCGCTTCGCATCGCCGCCGTCATCACCGCATTGCGATCGAGTCAGTCCGCGACGACCGGTTCGACGCCGTACGCCAGGAGCCGCCGCGCCGTGGCCGACGAGCGCGTCATTGCAACCACGTGATGGTCGAGCTCGGTGAGGAGCGGCAAGAGGCGCCTGCCGATCGCGCCGGACGCGCCCGCTACGAAGACCTTCATCGCCGGGCCCGGTTCGTTGCGTGGATCGCCGGCGAGAACTCGCGAACCGCCTGGATCCGCTCGTCGCGGACCGTGAGGACGCCGATGCCGTTGGTGCCCTCGAGGCTCATCGACCCGGGTTCCTGCCAGGTGCCGGAGATCGGCAGCTCGACTCGAAGCTGCCAGCTGGCGTCCTTGGCGAAGACGTCACGGAGCGCCTGCTCGTCCGCGGCCTCGGCGGCCGCGAGGTAGCGCTGGACGACGGCCTTGCTGTCAACGCTTGTGGTCATGTCCCTCTCCTTGGTTGCGGTTCTAGCTCGGAGTCACGGCGCATCCCGGACCGGCGGCTGGTAATGGCCGGGCTCGGCTCGGGCGCTGATGACGAGGCGGTTCCAGGCGTTGATCGCGGTGATGGCGAACACGAGCTGGGTCAGCTCGTCTTGGTCGAACTGGCCCGCCGCCGCGGCCCATACGTCGTCTGGGACGTGCGTGTCGGCCACCAGGGTGACCGCCTCGCACAGCTCGAGGGCGGCACGCTCCCGCTCGCTGTACAGCGGACTCTCCCGCCAGGCATCGAGCATGTAGAGCCGCTCCTCGCTCTCGCCGGCGGCGCGCGCGTCCTTTCAGTGCATGTCCACGCAGAACGCGCAGCCGTTGATCTGCGAGGCGCGCACCCTGACCAGGTTGCGCACTCGGGGATCGAGCTCGATGACGCCTTCGAGCCGAAGCATCGCGGCGTAGGGCCGTGACGCCTGGTCGGTCAGCTCGATGCGCCGGGCCGGAAACGTCACACTCATCTGCGTCCTCCTTCGGGTTGTGTCGAATGGACGACGGCCACGCTAAGGACGCTCCGACGGGCTGGCACCGGCGAAATCGCCAGATCGGTCTGAAAGCGCCCTACCAACACGTTCGCGCCAATCACCGGCTGGCTCTGGGCTCCCCGGCCACGGCGCGTTCACCGACCTCGACGAGGCGAGGCTGGTCCAGCTTGGCCAGATGGCGTCCGCCGGGATCGAGCGAGCGCTGCTGTACGAGGATCGCTGAGCCGGAGCGGTTCTGGTGCCCGACGGCGACTAGCTGCTGTCGGGGGCGAGGACGATGTCGAAACGAGCACGGGCGACGCCGTCGTCGTCCTCGCCGAAGTGCAGCACGAGCTCGGGGGCGACGCCGAAGACCGCATCGGAGTCGAGGTAGTCGCTCTCGGCGTCGAAGACCTCCGTGGTCAGCGGCAGGTGCCCTTCGTGGGTGACCAGCACGTGGACGTGTGCGGCCCGCCATGGGTGACGGCCGGTCTGCCGCAGCAGCGCCCCGACCGGGCCGTCGTCCGGGATGGGGTACGGCACTGGCCGGATCGTGCGGATCTGGTAGCTCCCGTCGGGGCGGGCGCGGTAGCGGCCGCGCAGGTTGCCCTCCGGCTGCTCGGGGTCTTGGATGGCGTACAAGCGGTTCTCGGCGTTCTGCCAGACGTCGAGCTCCGCGCCGCCGAGCGGCTCGCCGTCGACGGAGCTAACCTGGCCCTCCAGCACCGCAGGGGAACCGCCCCTGCTGCGCTCCACCATGGTCTCGCCGAAGCCTCGGATTGGCGCTCCGGGCGCGTAGAACGGGCCTGTGAGCGTCTGCAAGGTCGCCCCGTCGCAGCTGCTCAGCGTTTCGACCAGGCTCGACACCCCCAGCACGTCGGAGAGAAGCTCGAACTCCTGGCGCGTCGGCCCGGACATCTGTCCCACCGCGGTCAGGAACTCGATCGCGGCACGCCGCTCGGCGGCGTCCAGGTTCATCTCGCGCGCGTAGGCGTGGAGGTGCTCCACCAGCCGCGCGATCAGCGCCGCCAATCGGCGATTGGGCGTGTCGGCGAACGCCGACAGCACCTCGCCCAGGAGCGCCTGTTCGTGCCCCTGGGGAGTCGCGCTCACTGCAGGACCATTCCCCCGTCCACCTGGATCGACTGACCGGTCACGTAGTCCGAGTCGCTGGAGGCGAGGAAGGTGGCCATCCCCGCCACGTCCTCTGGACTCGAGATGCGTCCCAGCAGGATGTCGGCGCCGAAGTCCTCGAGCGACTGACCGACTCGCTGCGTCTCGCCGAGCTCGAGGAACTCCGAATCGAGCTGGTCCCACAGCTCCGTAGCCACGACCCCGGGACAGAACGCGTTGACGGTGATCTTGTGCTCGCCGAGCGAGCGGGCCGCGGCCTGCGTGAGAGCAACCACGCCGAACTTGCTCGCGCAGTAATGGGCAAACAGCGGGAAGCCCTGCTTGCCCGCGATCGAGGCCGTGTTCACGATCTTGCCGCCGCCGCCCTGATTGATCATCTGCTTGGCCGCCTCTTGGATCCCGATCAGCACTCCCACGACGTTCACCCGCAGGATCCGCTCGATCTCCGCCTCTTCGATGTCGAGGAAGCGCTTCGTCTGGGAGATGCCCGCGTTGTTGAACATGACGTCGAGCGGGCCGAACTCGCGCACCGCCGTCCCGATGGCCTCACGGACCGCCCCCCGGTCGGTCACATCGCACGGTAGGCCGATCGCGCGCCGGCCAGCAACGTTGAGTTGCTCGGCGGCGCTCTTCACTCCATCCTGATTGAGATCCGCGAGGCACACCGCCGCCCCCTCGGCCGCCAGTCGCTCGGCGATACCGAGGCCGATTCCCCGGGCCGCTCCCGTGATCAGGCAGACTCGGCCGTCGAGCCGCCCGCTCTCGTTGGCTTCGTTCTTAGCTCTTTCAGTCGCCACGGTGTGATCACGCCGCCCTGAGCCCGAGCCGACGCGCCTGGGTGTAGATGGTCGCAGCGACGAGGGTCAGGATCCCGAGGAACCAGAACTGCCAAGCCTGCGAGAGCTCGAGGAAGGTCATGGCGTTGATGATCTCGGTGATCAGCGCAGCTCCGAGCAGCGCCCCGATGAACGAGCCGCGCCCGCCGAAGAGGCTGGCGCCGCCCAGCACCACCGCGGTGACGCTCGACAGGGTGAACGTCACGCCCTGGGTCGGGTCACCCACGCCGAGCTGGGCCATCAGCATGACCGCCCCCAGGAACGTCAGCACCGAGCACGCGACGTACGCGAGCAGGATCTCGCGGTTCACGCGCACGCCGAGCCTATGGGCAGCCTGCTCGCGCGAGCCCACTCCCCGGAGGCTCAGTCCCCACTTCGTCCAGCGCAGGCAGACCTCGAGGACGATCGCTAGGCCGACCGCGACCAAGAAGGCCACCGGCACCGTGCCCACCTTCGTGGTGATGGCGTTGACGACGTCGGTGCGGATGAACCCCCCCTGCTCGCTGCGCAACAGCAGCGAGATTCCCTGCAACGCGATGTAGGTGGCCAAGGTCGCCGCGACGGGGGTGAAGCGACCGTAGCGAATGAACGAGCCGTTGATCAACCCGACCGCGAGCGCAGCGCCGAACATGAGCACGAAGCCGAGGATCACGGTGCCTGTGCCCTTGTCGTCCAAGACGAAGAACGAGGCGATGACCACCAGCAGGCCGGCCAGCGGCCCGACGGAGAGGTCTATGCCAGCGGTCATGATCACGATCAGCTGGCCGAAGCTGATGAACGCCAGGGCGGCCAGCAAGGTCATCAGCGACGTGAGGTTGAACTCGGCGAGGAAGCGCTCGTTGTCGGACCACGTGTAGAGCGCCAGCAGGACGATGACCGCCGCGAGGATGAGGCTCGGCGCGTAGTCGCCTTTCGCGAAGCGGCGGACGCGGGCGATCAGCGGCTCACTTGCGCGGGCCTCGTCGAGCGCGGCTTCGAGCCGCTCCTCCGGCCTGCGGTGCGAGGTCGCGGTGACGATCGTTCGCCCGATGTTCTCCTCAGTGAGCTCATCCCCGCTGAGCTCGCCGACGACCTGGCCGCGGGAGAAGACGAGGACGCGGTCGCATAGCCCCTCGAGCTCCAGCCCATCGGAGGACAGCACGACCACGGGGATGCCCCGGTCGGCGATCTGGCGCAGGATCCGGTAGATCTCGATGTGGGCGCCGGCGTCGACGCCCTGGGTCGGCTCCTCCGCCAGCACCAGCGTCGGCTCCGCCAGCAGCGCCCGCGCGAGCACGACCTTCTGCTGATTGCCGCCCGAGAGCGTCGCGACCTCGGTCTCGATTGAGGTGGTACGTATGTCGAGCGCCTTGCGCTGCTCGGTGACGGCCGCCGCCTCCCTGCGGCGGTCGACCAGGCCGCGGGTTGCGTAGCGGGGGAGCGCCGACAACGACGCGTTCTCTCGGACGCTGAGGCTCATCAGCAGTCCCTCGTTGTGGCGGTCCGCCGGCAGATAGGCGATCCCGGCCGTGCGCGCCGCCGCCGGTCGCCCAAGCTTGAGCTCACGGTTGCCCAGGCGCGCTTCACCGGATGCTGACTCGAGTCCGGCCAGCGCACGCAGGAATTCGCTTTGCCCGTTGCCGGCGATGCCTGCGAGGCCGACGATCTCGCTCGGCTGGACGGTCAGATCGACGTCCTCGAACAGGTCGCCCGACAGGCTCTTGACGGTGAGCACGGGAGGCCGGCCGTTGAGCTGTTGGCTTTTCGGCGGGAAGGTCGCCGACACGGGCCGGCCAACGATCAGGCGCAGCAGGTCGTCGTCGGAGACCGAGTCGATCTCGTTGGTCGCCTGGACCGCTCCATCTCGCATCACTGTCACCCTGTCCGCGATCTGGCGGATTTCGGGCAGCCGGTGGGAGATGTAGACGACCGCGGCGTTACGGGCCGCGGCCGCGCGGACGGCTTCGAAGACCCGTTCGACCATGTTCGCCCCGAGCGCGGCGGTTGGCTCGTCGAGGATCAGGATGCGTGGCCTCAGCGCAAGCGCCTTGGCGAGCTCGAGAAGGGCGCGCTGGGCAACGCTGAGCTCTTCCACGCGATCTTGAAGCTTGGCGGTGCATCCGAGGAGGTCGAGCTCCTCGCGCATCCAGGTATCCCCGCGCCCCGCTACGACGCTCGCCGGCACCCCGACCGCCATGTTCTCCGCGACGGTGAGATCTGGCAGCAGGGCGGGATGCTGGTGGACGATGGCCAGCCCGTGCTTCTGGGCGGCGTCGGGCGTCAATTTGTCGACCGTCTCCGTTCCGAGCGTGATCGTTCCCTGATCGGGTGGGATCACGCCGCCCGCGACCGCCATCAGGGTCGACTTGCCGGCGCCGTTCTCGCCGAGCAGGGCATGCACCTCGCCCGCCCGCACGGTGAAGTCCACGTCGCGCAGAGCCACCACGCCCGGAAACCGCTTCCAGATGCCGGACAGCTCGAGGAGCGTGGTCTGTTCGGTGGTGGTGGTGGTGGTGGTGGGTGTCATCGCCTCTTGGCCTGTCGGAGGTGCTGGGCCGGGGGCCGCGCACGGCCCCCGGCGAGCACATTTGCGTTCGGGCGTCCGGCGCTACTTGAGCGCCTCGCGCTGCTGGTCCTTCGTTAGGTGGCTTGACAGGAAGGCGTCGCCCGGCATCGACGGGTCACACGTCGCGTCGTTGGGCTTCTTGGTGATCGAGTCCTCGAACGCCTTCTGCGGCACGACCTTGGAGTCCGGGAGCTTGCCCCCGGTCGCCTTCGCCACGGCGAACTGCACCGCCGTGCGCGACATCCAGTTCTGGGAGTCCACCGTGTAGAGCTGGAAGTCGGGATTCTTCGCCTTGATCTCCTCGCGGGTGCAGGAGAGCTTGTTCGAGTCCTCCGTCGCCACCGCCGGGATCGTCCGGTTGGCCTGCTCGAAGGCTCCGAAGGAGCTCTCGAGCGCGGCGCCGAAGTCAGTCGTGATCGCGTCGATCTGCGGGTACTTGGCCAAGACCGCGGTAACAACCTTCTGCGTCTCCGCCGGATCCCAGTTCGTCACGTGATAGGGCGTCTGGCCGATGAACTTGATCTCCGGGTGGTTCTTGAAGACCTCCTTCATGCCCTCGTACTCCTCGGTGCTCTGGGTGTTCGCCGGGGGACCGCCGAGGTTCACGACGTTGCCCTTCCCGTCGAGCGCCTTGACCACCCACCCGCCCCACAGTTTTCCAGCTTCCTTGAAGTCCGTGGAGATGAAGAAGTCGTAGTCCTGGCCCTCCTCGCCGCCGGGGAAGACGCGATACGGGACGGTCACGACGCCGGCGTTGTAGGCCTGGCGCAGCGCCGGCAGGACGGCCTTGCCGGCATCGGGGAAGACGACCATGGCGTTAACGCCCTGGGCGACGAGCCCGTTGATGTCGGAGATGGCCTTCTGGGTGTCGCCCTGGCCATCGGTGTAGATGTACTTCGTCACGCTCGGGCACTTCTTGGCCTCGTCCTGCGCCTCGGCGCTGGTTACCTTGCGCCAGTTGTTGTCGCCGAAGCCGTCGGCGAGCGCGAGCGTGATCTCCTTCGATCCACACCAGCTCGGCGCGCCCGCGACCGGCTTGCCGCCGCCGTCCCCGCCGCTGTCGTCGTCGTCGCTGCCACAGGCCGTCGCGCCCATCGCCAACACGGCGCACGCGGCGAGCCCGCAGAAGCTCCGCAGGTTCCATCGACCCCTCATCGTGCTCCTCCCTCGACTGTTGTTCGACTGTGCATGCGGCGCATCACTCCTTGGAGGTGACCGCGAGTCCACGTCGCGAGCGACCCCGCAGCCACACGCGCACGCGCTTCCACGGCACGCTGTAGATCGCGAGGCCGACGACAAGCGCGCCTGCCTCGACGAGGTTTTGCAAACCGCTGCTCGCACCGCTTGTGAGGAGCAGCTGGTCGAGCTGCGTCAGGAACAGGGCGGCAACCGCGCTCGCGGCAACACTTCCCCGTCCGCCGAGCAGCGATGTGCCACCGAGCACCACGGCGGCAACGGACGGCAGCAGGTAGGTGTCGCCCTGGAAGGCGCTCGGCGTCGAGACGATCCCAGCCAGCAGGACGCCGGCGGCGCAGTAGAGGAGCGCCGCGAAGACGTATGCGCTCGACTTGTACCGACTCACGACGAGCCCAGCCGCCCGCGCGCCCGTGTCACTGGCTCCGACGCCCTCGAAGCGCCGGCCGGCGACGGTCTTCTTCACGACGAAAGCGACGAGCAGTGTCAGGGCGATGGCGATTGGCACCGTTACCGGGATACCGAGGACGCGGCTCGAGGCGAAGTCCTTCAGCGTGTCCGTGGTCGTCGTCGGCGTACCGCCCGACACCTGGATGACAGTCCCGTAGAGCAGGGCGTTCATGCCAAGCGTGGTCACGATCGGAGTGATGCCGACACGGCTGACGAGAAGACCAGTCAGCGTGCCTGCCGCCAGCGCTGCGCCGAACGCCAGCGCCAGCGCTTCTGCCAGCTTTCCCGAGTCGCCCTCGGGATGAGCCGTCATGATCACGACGGTCAGCGAGATCATGCCGGGCACCGAAAGGTCGATACCGCCCTGCTGGATCACGAGCGTCTGGCCGACCGCGACGATGGCGAGGATCGCTGCGAACGGCAGCATCCCGAGCAGGGAGCTCTCGCGCACACTCTGGGGTTCCACGATCCAGCTGATCAGGAAGAGCACGACGGTAGCGACCACGATTCCCGTCGCTGCGCCCGCCGAACGGCCACGCGGAAGGATCCGGCCCAGCCGCCCCGGCACCTCAGGCGCGGCCGCCGGGACACCCGCTGCCGTGCTACCGCTGTGCGCGCTGGCGGACGCCGGTGACGGCCGGGGCGTTCCAGAAGACTCTGGGCTCATTGCGGTGGTTGCTCCTCCTCAGTGCACCGGTTCCGGACGCCGGACGCGAGTTCATCTCTACTACACAGCATTCACTAGTGTCAAGTAGCAGCACACGACGTCGTGCTCGCTTAACGGGTCCACAACCTGCGCTCGGGCGAGCCGCCAGAGGCGTTCATCATCGCGCGCGCACGCGCGTAACTGGAGGCGGGCGCCGTTCCGAAGACCATGGCGGAGGCGCCACGTCGCACGCGCGGCCCTTGCCTCCGGCTTTGTGCAGCATGGCTTGACGCTCAGCGTCGTGGGCGTTTAGACTCGATGGACGGCAAGGCCGTGTTCTTCAGCGTCCGCCGCGGCACCCAGGAGGAGCATCGAGGAACGCGATGCACCGCATCCATCACACCGGCATCATCGTTTCCGATCTCGAGCGCTCGATCGGCTTCTACCATGACGTCCTCGGCCTACCGCTCGCCTCTGAGCCGACCGCCGTCTTCGCCGACGCAGGGCTCGGGCCCGCGCTCGGCGTGCCCGGCGCGAGCCTGCGGATGGTGACCTTCGACGTGGGCGGAGACACGCTGGAGCTGCTCGAGTACCTGACGCCACCCTCGCCCATCGAGACTCCGATGCCCCAGAATGCGCTGGGCGCACATCACGTCGCATTTCGTGTCGACGACATTGACGCCAAGGTCGCGGAGCTCGAGGCCAAGGGCATCACCTTTCTGAGCCCGGTCAACCACGTCGACGATGGTGTGCTCGCCGGCTGGCGCTGGGTCTACTTCACCGATCCCGACGGAATCACGCTGGAGTTGGTCGAGATCGCCTACTCCCGCCCTGAGGAGCGTCGCGAGAACATCGCGCGCTACCTCGCCGAGCGGGACGCCCATCCTCCCGAGCCCGTGGAGCAATGAGTCAAATGCGCGCCGTCCGCTTTCATGCTGCCCGCGACATCCGCGTCGAGGCCGTACCGGAGCCCAGCGAGGACCTCGGACCCCAGGAGCTGCTCGTGCGCCCTCGCCTCACGGGGATCTGCGGCACCGACCTGCACGAGTATCTGGCCGGCCCGATCGTTACCCCTGTCGAACCACATCCGTTGACCGGCGCGCGCAACCCACAGATCCTCGGGCACGAGTTCTCAGCCGATGTGGTGGCAACGGGCGCGGGCGTCCGCAACGCACAGCCCGGCGACCGGGTCACGATCATGCCGCTCGCCTACTGCGGCGAGTGCTACTACTGCCGGCGGGGCCTAAATCACCTCTGCGAGACGATGGGCTGTGTCGGCCTGAGCTGGGCGTGGGGCGGCCTGTCGGAGGCCGCGGTCGTCCTGGACTACCAGGTCGCGGTCCTTCCCGATGAGCTCTCATACGAGCAGGGCGCGCTCGTCGAGCCGGCCGCTGTCGCCGCCTACGGAATCGCACGCGGACAGGTGCACGCGGGCGACAGCGTCCTGATCACGGGCGCCGGCCCGATCGGAGCCCTGGCGGTGCTCTGCGCCCAGGCCGCCGGTGCCGGAAGCGTGTTCCTCTCGGAGCCCAACCCCAAGCGCCGGGCGCGCGCCGAGGCGCTCGGCGCCACGGCGATCCTCGATCCGCGCGGAAGCGACGTCGTCGCCGAGCTGCGCGACCGCACCCGCGGCATCGGCGTCGACGTCGCGGTCGAATGCTCAGGCAACGAGCAGGCGCTCAACGCCTGCGTCGGCGCCGTGCGCAAACGCGGGACGGTGGTGCAGACCGGGCTGCACGTCAACGCGGCGAGCGTCGAGCCGATGATCTGGGCCGAGCGCGACCTCACCCTCGTCGGCACATGGTGCTACCACGTCTACGACTTTCCGCGCGTGATCGCGCAGATCGCCGCGGGGAGGCTCCCCGTGGAGCGCGTCGTGACCGGCGAGATCGGACTCGAGGACGTCGTCGCCGGCGGGTTCGACGCCCTCGTCAGTCCGGACGGAGATCAGATCAAGATGCTGGTACGGGCAGACCGCGCCGCGGAGACCGCTCCGACCGGGCGCCTTGAGGCCCAGCATGCCTGACCGTCGCGCAATCGTCGTCGGGGTCACGGGCATCTCGGGCAACAATCTTGCCGAGCACCTCCTGGCGCGAGGTTGGGATGTCACCGGCGTCTCGCGGCGGCCGCCCCGGGCGCTGTCCGGGGTGCGGCATGTCGCCGTCGACATCACCGACCGCGAGGCAACCCGCGCCGCGCTGCGGGGCGCCGACCCCACCCACCTGTTCTATTGCACATGGTCGCGCCGCGAGAGCGAGGCCGAGAACATTGCCGTCAACGGCGGCATGCTCAGCAACGTGCTGGCCGCGGTCGAGGATGCGCCGGACCTGACCCATGTGGCGCTCGTCACCGGGTTGAAGCACTACCTCGGGCCGTTCGAGGCCTACGGCAGGACCGACCCACCGGATACCCCGTTCCGGGAGGAGCAGGACCGGCTGCCGTACGAGAACTTCTACTACGCGCAGGAGGACATCCTCTTCGAGTCCGCGCGGCAGGCTGGTTTCTCGTGGTCGGTCCACCGCCCCCACACGATGATCGGCTGGGCCATCGGCAACTTCATGAACATGGGCGTGACGCTTGCGCTGTACGGAGCGATCTGCCGCGAGACGGGAAGTCCATTCGTGTTCCCCGGATCCCCCCAGCAGTGGAATGGCATCACCGACGTGACCGACGCCCGGCTGCTCGCGAGGCAGCTCGAGTGGGCGGCCACCGAGCCGGCCGCGGCCAACCAGGCGTTCAACATCGTCAACGGGGACGTGTTCCGATGGCGCAGAATGTGGGGCGTGCTCGCCGAGGGCCTGGGGGTCCAGCCGGCGCCCTATCCCGGCCACCCGACGCCGCTCGAGGAGCAAATGGCCCAAGCCGGTCCGATCTGGGACGACATCGTGCAGCGTCATGGATTGCAGCCGCTCCAGCTGACAGTGATGGCATCCTGGTGGCACTCCGACGCCGATCTCAGCCGTCCGCTCGAGACATTCACCGACATGGGCAAGAGCCGGCGATTCGGCTTCCTCGACTACCACTCGACCGACCGCTCGTTCCTCGATCTGTTCGACCGCCTGCGGGCGGAGCGCATCATCCCGTCGCTAGACGTGGCGCGCGGGCGCGTCGCAGTCGACGAGGCGGCGGTGTAGCGCTTCGTTGTACAGCTGCGCCCAGCAGGGGCTATCCGCTCGTCGCTCCGACTCCCTCCTCAGCGGAGCGGCGGGCGGTCGCCCGGTTGGCCGCCACACGACAATGGTGGTCAACGTCGTCGAACATATGTAGCCTGGGGCTACACACGCGGAGGAGACCCATGGCGACCAAGCAGAGAGCGGAAACGCCCATTCAGGGCGAGGGTGAGCGCCAGACGGCGATCGAGCTGTATCGCAGGATGCGGCTCATCCGCAGGTTCGAGGAAACCGTCCAGGCGTTGTTCCTGCGCGGCGAGGTCCACGGCACGACTCACCTCTACATCGGCCAGGAAGCCGTCGCGACCGGGGTCGCCAGCGCGCTCACAGAGCAGGATCGCGTCGCGGCCACCTACCGCGGCCACGGGCACGCACTCGCCATCGGGGTCGACCCGCAGGCGCTGCTCGACGAGATGCTCGGACGGAGCAGCGGCGTGTGCGGGGGCCGTGCGGGTTCGATGAACGTCATCGACCTCGCACACGGCTTGATCGGGTCATTCGGGATCATCGGCGGCAGCATCTCGGCCGCGACCGGGGCTGCTCTCGCGCTGCGCCGCAGCGGCGGCGTCGCCGTGGCGTACTTCGGCGACGGCGCGACCAACCACGGTTACTTCCACGAGTCCCTCAACTTCGCCGCCGTGAACAGCCTGCCGGTGGTATTCGTGTGCGAGAACAATCTCTACGGCGAGTTCACCCCGTGGGAGGACGTCACCGCCGGTGAGATCATCAACCGCCCCCGTGCGCTCGGCATAGACGCCGCGCAGGTCGACGGCATGGACGTCTTTGCCGTTCGCGAGACCGCCGCGCGAGCTGTCTCGCTGGCACGCGCGGGCGACGGTCCCGCCTTCATCGAGGCGCTCACGTATCGCTTCGTTGGCCACTCGCGGAGCGATCCCGCCACGTACCGCAAGGCTGGCGAGCTCGACACGTGGCGAGCGCGCGATCCACTGACCGTCGGGAAGCTCGCGCTGCAGGAGCGCTATGGGGTGGATCAGGAAGACATCGCTGCGATCGACGCCGAGATCGATGCGCTGATGGAGGAGACCGTGGACGCGGCATTGGCCGCCCCCTATCCCGAGCCGCCGCAGGCCCCATCCGAGTTTCGCGGATGACCGTTCGGGAGGAGATTCCCGTGTCAACCGCAATCGAGTTCAGAACAGCGATCCGAGATGCGCTCGACGAGGAGCTCGAACGCGACGAGAGCGTCATCTTCTTCGGCGAGGACGTGGCCAAGCCCGGAGGCGTCTTCGCGGTCACACCCGGGCTTCAGGACCGTCACGGCCCCGACCGGGTTTTCGACACCCCGATCTCCGAGCTGGTGCTGTCCGGCGCCGCATTCGGCGCTGCGGTCTCGGGCCTGCGGCCGGTGCTCGAGATCATGTTCGGTGACTTTCTGCCGATTGCGATGGACGCGATCGTCAATCAGGCGGCCAAGTACTGGTACCTGTCGAACGAGCAGGCGTCAGTGCCCCTCGTCATACGGTCGGCCATCGGGGCCGGGGGTCGCTTCGGCGCCATCCACTCGCAGAATCCCGCGAGCTGGTTCCTGGGGGTTCCGGGCCTCAAGGTCGTCACCCCGTCCACGCCGGCGGATGCCAAGGCGCTGCTGAAGGGCTCGATTCGGGACGACAACC
>Ga0126306_10001069_pt1 | contig 14237 bp, 15 predicted proteins | sample Plot27_FD_92592 | JGI IMG/M metagenome (GOLD analysis project Ga0126306, IMG submission 92592) | Serpentine soil microbial communities from UC McLaughlin Reserve, CA, USA - Plot27 | ecosystem: Environmental > Terrestrial > Soil > Grasslands | place: USA: UC McLaughlin Reserve, Lake County...
CCGTCCGAGAAGCGCAGGCGCAGCGGCGAGTTCCGCTGGGCCATGACCGCGGTGCGGCGAACGACCTCGAGCAGCTCCTCACGCGGAAGCGCGAGCGAGTACTCGAAGGTCTCGGGGATCAGCTGCTTGTGGTTCGGAAACTGACCGTCGATCCGCCGGGTGGTCAGCCAGATTCCATCGGTTCCGAACACGACCTGGTTGTTCTCGTGCACCCCGAGGTGCAGCTCGTCGCCGGCCTGTGCGATCCGCGCGAGCTCGCCCAGCGCTTTCGCCGGCACAATCGCCTCGAAGTCGGGCGTCTCGCCCTCGACGTCCGTCTCCTTCACGGCCATCCGGTAGGAGTCGGTCGCAGCCATCGTGAGCTTGCCGGGGTCGAAGCGCACGAGGATCCCCGTAAGCACCGGTCTGGACTCGTCCCGCGAAGCGGCTCGGCCGACACGCGCTGCGGTCTCGAGCATGGCCGCACGGTCGACCGGGACGAGTTGGACCTTCGACACGTCGGGCAGCTGCGGGAAGTCCTCGGGGTTGTAGGTGTGCAGCCGGTAGGTCGCCGAGCCGCAGGTGAGGACAAGCGAGCCCTCCTCGGGCTTGTGCTCGAGCGCTACGTCGGCGTCCGGGAGGAGCCGGACGATGTCGACGAACGTCTTGCCGGGCACGACGACCACTCCCTCGTCCCCGATCTCGGCGTCGAACCCCGAGCGCAGGGACAGCTCCATGTCGGTGGCGGCGAGCTCGACCCGGCCTTCCGCAGCGGAGAGCCTGATGCCCGAGAGGATCTGGACGGTCATCCGCGTCGACACGGCACGGGAGACGACGCCGAGGTGGCGAAGCAGCTCGTCTCGTGCGCAGGTGGTCTTCATCCCCGTCCCGACAACTGTGTCGACTTCAATCATCTAAATCCTCTCGTAGTAGTACTAGGGAGTGTGGAGGACGGGGAAGACAGTACGCAGCCCGCCTGGTTGCGTACTCCAGCGTGGGGACGCCGCGTGGGGACAAGTCCCGGTTGTCGACAGCCCGCTCCGCGCAAATTCGATCCATCCACCGTTCTAGCGGGCTTGCTTGATCCGTGCGGTCAACTCTTGCACGAGGTTGTACACAGAGCGGTCCTCCCGGATCAGGCGCGCGATCTTGGTAGTCGCGTGGATCACCGTTGTGTGGTCGCGGCCGCCGAAGTGTCGGCCGATCTTCGGCAGCGAGGAGTCGGTCAGCTCGCGCGAGAGATACATCGCGACCTGCCTTGGGTAGACGATGTTCTGCGAGCGCCTCTCGCTGCAGAGCTCGTCGAGCGAGATCCCGAAGCGGTCGATCACCGTCTCCTGGATCCGCTCGATCGAGACCTCTGCAGCCTGGCCCTGCGGGAAGACGTCGCGGAGCACGTCTTGTGCGAGGTCGACGGTCATCAGCCGGCCGGTGAGCGAGGAGAACGCGACAACGCGCGTGAGCGCGCCCTCGAGCTCGCGGATGTTCGTGGACACGCGGCTCGCGATGAACGTGAGGACCTGGGGGTCGGGGACGTGGATGCCGTCGGTCTTGACGCGCTTACGCAGGATCGCGATCCGTGTCTCGAGGTCAGGCGGCTGGATGTCGGTGATGAGACCCCACTCGAAGCGCGAGCGCAGCCGCTCCTCGAGCGTGGAGATCTCCCGCGGGGGGCGGTCGGACGAGATCACGATCTGCCGGCCGGCCTCGTAGAGCGAGTTGAAGGTGTGGAAGAACTCCTCCTGAATCCGCTCCTTGCCCTCGAGGAACTGGATGTCGTCGATCATCAGCAGGTCGTAGCTGCGGTAGCGCGTCTTGAAGCCCTCGATCCGCTTGTCGCGCAGCGAGTTGATGAAATCGTTCATGAAGGTTTCGCTGGTGACGTACTTGACGCCGAGCGTGGAGGAGTGCTCGTCGACGTACTGTCCGACGGCCTGAAGCAGGTGTGTTTTCCCGAGCCCGGTGCCGCCGTAGATGAAGAGCGGGTTGTACGCCTGGGCCGGCGCCTCGGCGACGGCGAGCGCCGCTGCGTGCGCAAAGCGGTTGGATGAGCCGATCACGAACGAGTCGAACGTGTACTTCGGATTTAGCCCTCCGGACGTCGTACGCGCCGGAGGGGTGATCGACGACGCCGAGTCCGTCTCCGCCGGCACCACGGGCTCGCTGGGGTCGCGCTCGGTCCTCACGGCGAGCCGAACGGGCCGCTCGTCCCCGGTGAGCTCGCGCACCGCGGCCTGGACGAGCCCGAAGAAGTGTGCCTCGATCCAGTTCCGCGTGAAGTCGTTCGGGACGGTGAGGACGACAGCCTCCTGGGAGACGTCGCCGCCCTCGACCTGGTCGAACCAGGTGCGGTAGGTGGTGTCGTTGAGCGCGTCCTTGAGCCGGTCGGCAACCTCGTTCCAGAGATCCTCGGCAGTCAGCTCACGCTGGCGCTCCACTCGGCGGTTCCCGCTCTCCTGACTTGACGAAAAGAGGGCGAGCATAGCAGCGTCAAACCGCCCTAACAACGGCTGTTTCTGTGGAGACTTCGGTGGACTAGTTTCCCGTGGTTTGCAGGAAAAAGAAGTACATCCACACCGTTATCCACAGGTGGGGAAACCGGGTCGCTCGTGCGCCTCCAAACCCGCGCTCGCAGTACCTTCGCGAGTCTGCATGCAACTGTGGAAACCGAAGCTGAAAAGACCTCGTCTATACTCATTCGCGTCCTGCGGGACACCCTCTCCACTCATCTCTCTTTCGGACCTTGAAGCGCACCTATCAGCCCAACGTGCGTCGGCGAAAGCGCCGACACGGCTTCCGAGCGCGGATGGCCACGCGCGCCGGTCAGGCGATCCTCAAGCGTCGTCGCGCACGCGGTCGCAAGCGCCTGTCGGCCTGACGGCTCCCGTCCGCGTGGAGCGTCGCCACCGCCTCTCGCGCTCGCGCGACTTCGAGGCCGTCTACCGCCACGGCCGCTCCTTCGCGAGCCGCTACGTCGTGCTCTACTGGTTCCCGCGCGAAGATGCCGACGGCGACCCCCGCCTGGGCTTGGCCGTGCCGAAGTCGCTCGGCTCGGCGGTGACGAGAAACCGCCTCAAGCGGCAGTTCCGCGTGGCGTGGCGTGCGCGGCTCGACGATGTCCCGCCAGGGCGCGACTACGTGCTTCTGGCCCGCGCCGGTCTGCCCGAGGCCGCCGACTCGCGTGGCCTCGACTGGCTCGGCGAGCGCATCGACGAGGTCATGAGGCGCGTGACATGAGGTACGCGGCGATAGGAGTCGTCTACGCCTGGCGCTGGACTTTCGGCCCGCTCTTCGCCGGCTCCTGCAAGTACCACCCCAGCTGCTCGCAGTACGCGCTCGACGCGCTCCGGACCTACGGGTTCTTCCGCGGGTCGGTCCTCGCCGGCTGGCGGCTCCTGCGCTGCAACCCGTGGAGTCACGGCGGCGCCGACTTCGTCTCCGACCAGAGGCTGTTTCACCGGTGAACCCGCTCACCCCGATCGAAAACGTCCTTACGCACATCCTCGAGTGGCTGCACGGCACCGCCGGCCTGCCCTGGGCGTGGGCGGTCGTCGCGCTGACGCTGATGGTGCGGATGCTGCTCGTGCCGCTGACCGTCCGCCAGATCCACTCGATGCAGCGGATGCAGGCGCACCTGCCCGAAATGAAGGCGATCCAGGCGAAGTACAAGGGCGACCGCGCCCGCATGAACCAGGAGTTGATGGCGTTCTACAAGGAGAACAAGATCAACCCCGCCGCGTCGTGCCTGCCGATCGTGGCGCAGATCCCGATCTTCTTCGCGCTCTACTTCGTCCTGAAGGACTTCGAGAAGGAGATCTTCCCCAACTACCCGGGCAGCGACCTCGGGTGGCTCGGGATCGTGCCGGACATCACGGCGCCGGCGAACTCGCACTGGTCCGGCTACCTGCTGCTCGCGATCTACGCGATCAGCCAGACCGCCTCCACGCTGTTGATGTCCAGCACAATGGACCGCACGCAGCGGACGCTGCTGCTGATCCTGCCGCTCGCGTTCCTGTTCGTCGTCCTCAACTTCCCGGCCGGCCTCGTCCTCTACTGGGTGACGACGAACCTGTGGACGGTGGGCCAGGGCCTGATCACGCGCCGGCTCGCCCCGAAGCCTAAGCCCAAGGCGCCGGAGAAGCGCTCGTCACGCACCCCGCCGAAATCGCCCCGATCCGACGAGGCGCCGAAGCCCGCCGACGAGCAGCCGAAGCCGGCGCAGAAGCAGCAAGCGCGCAAGGTCAAGCGCAAGAAGCGGGCCAGAAGATGAGTGAGGAGGTTCAGGCCGAGGGCACCGGCGAGACCGTCGGTGAGGCCAAGTGGGCCGCGCTCCGAGAGCTCGAGCGGCTCCAGCCGGGGCTCGACAAGGCCGCCGTCCGCTTCCAGGTCGTGTCCGAAGGAGAGCGCGGGTTGCTCGGCGTCGGATACGAGCCGGCCCGCGTGCTGGCCACTGTCTCTCGTGAGGACGGGGCCGGCCCGGGCGTGTCCGCGGCCGATCCGGAAGGCCCCGTGCCAGAGCTCGCTCGCGAGGTACTCGAGCGGATTGTGGAGGGGATCGGCGCTCGTTGCCGCATCGATCTGCACGAGGAGGAGGACGTGCTCGTCGCTACGTGCACGGGCGGGAACCTCGGCCTGCTGATCGGCAAGCACGGGCAGACGATCGACGCGATCCAGTACCTCGCGAACGCGATCGTCTCGCGCACGCTTCCGGACGAGCGGCGCCAGGTCGTCGTCGACGCTTCGGGCTACCGTGCGCGCCGCGAGGCCACGCTCGCCTCGATCGCCCGCCGCAGCGCCGAGCGGGCGGTTCAGTTCGGCGACCGCGTCGAGCTCGAGCCGATGACGGCCGTCGAGCGCAAGGTCGTCCACGTCGCGCTCAAGGACTATCCCGGGGTCGAGACGACGAGCGAGGGCACCGAGCCGAACCGCTTCGTCGTCGTCATGCGCGCGGATGGCGGCGAATAGCCGGCTCGAGCGCTGGCTCGCCGACGTCGTCGCAACACCGGGCCTGACCGCCATTCGCGACCTCGCGGACGCGCGCCGAGGCCTGCTCGACGACGCGCTGCGCGCGGTAGAGCTCGTGGCCCGCTTCGAAGGCCCGGTCGTCGATGTCGGCTCTGGCGGAGGCACGCCGGGCATCCCGCTGGCCGCGTCGCTGCCAGCTCGCGAGGTGACGTTGCTCGAGGCGAACGAGCGCAAGTGCGACTTCCTGCGCCGGTGGGAGGCGGAGCTCCCGAACGTCCGCGTCCTGCGCGGACGGGCCGAGGAGCAGCCGCCGGGCGCTTACGGCGTCGCTCTGGCCAAGGCGCTGGCCCCGCCGCCGGTGGCCGCGGAGTGGACGCTTGCGCTCGTCGCGCCGGGAGGGGCGGCGATCCTGTGGGTGGGCCCGGAGACCGACTTCTCGGCGGTGCAGCGAGTGGCTTCGCTGCTCGGCGGCGGTGAGGTCGAGAACCACGACGGTTTGCTCGTGCTTCCGAAGCTCGAGCCGACTCCCGAGGGCTTTCCGAGGCGGGTTGGAGTCGCCCGGAAACGTCCGTTGGCCTGAGTACCCTCGCGTGCGAGCATGCCGGGGACGATCTACGCGCTCGCGAACCAGAAGGGCGGGGTCGGCAAGACCACGACCGCCGTCAACCTCGCCGCCTGCCTCGCCGAGGCCGGCGAGCGGGTGCTCGTCGTCGACCTCGACCCGCAGGCGAACGCCACGTCGGGGCTCGGCGAGCGGGCGAACGGGGTCTCGAGCGCCGACCTGCTCGACGGCGCGCCGCTCGTCACGCTCACGCGCGCGACGCGGTTTCCGAACCTCGACCTCGTCCCCGCCAAGGCCGATCTGGCGGGGACCGCTGCCGACCTCGCGCGCCGCGACGACGCCGAGCACTACCTTGCCGAGGCGCTCAAGGACGCGACCGACCGCTACGCGTTCGTCTTCGTCGACTGTCCGCCGGCGCTCGGGCCGCTGACGGTGAACGCGCTCGCGGCGGCCGACCGCGTGCTCGTGCCCGTCCAGGCCGAGTACTACGCCCTCGAAGGCCTCTCGCAGCTGCTCTCGTCGGTGAACGCGGTCAAAGGACGGCTCAACCCGCGCCTATCGGTCGGCGGCGTGCTGCTCACGATGGTCGACGGCCGCACGAAGCTCTCCGCCGACGTGGCCGCCGAGCTCGAGCGCCACCTCGGCGAGCTCGTGTTCCGCACGCGCGTCCCGAGGTCGGTGCGGGTCGCAGAGGCCCCGAGTCACGGCCTGCCCGTGATCGCCTACGACCGCCGCTCTGCCGGCGCCGAGGCGTACTGGAAGGTGGCGATGGAGCTTGTCGAGCGCAGCTGAAGTCCCTCGCCGCGGGCTAGGGCGCGGCCTCGACGTCCTGCTCGGCGGCGCCGGGCCCGAGCTCGCACACCTGCCCGTCCAGATGATCCACCCGAATCCGCGCCAGCCGCGGCGCCGCTTCGACGGTGAGGCGAAGAGCGGGTTGGCGGACTCGATCCGCGCTCAGGGCGTCGTGCAGCCCGTGCTGGTGCGGCCGCGGCCCGCAGGCGGCTACGAGCTGATCGCCGGCGAGCGCCGTTGGCGTGCCGCGCGTGAGGCCGGCGTGCCGACCGTCCCGGCCTTGATCCGCGAGGCCGACGAGCGGGACGCGCTCCTGCTCGGCCTCGTCGAGAATGTCGCACGCGAGCAGCTCTCCCCGGTCGAGGAGGCGCGCGCGTACGCGCTGCTGCTGGACGAGTTCGACCTCACGCTCGGCGAGATCGGCGAGCGGGTCGGCCGCTCGAAGCCCTCGGTCTCGAACCGACTGCGGCTGCTCGAGCTCCCCGACGACGTGCTCGGGATGCTGGAGCGCGGTGAGCTGTCGGAAGGACATGCGCGCGCGGTACTCGCCGTTCAGGGCCATGAGGACCGGAGGCGGCTGGCCCGCTTGATCGTTCGCCGCGGCCTGTCCGTGCGAGCAACGGAGCGGGCTGCACGCTGGGCAGGCGCGCGAACCAGGCCCCGGCGGCCGCGCCAGGCGCCGCCGGATCCTGCCCTCACGGAGCGCGTGAAGGCTGCGGCCGAAGCGCTCACCGGCCTCACCACACGCGTGCGGTCGGGCCGGCTCGAGATCCACTTCGGCGACGAGCACGATCTCGCTCAGCTCGCAGAGGCGCTCGAGACCCGACCGTAACCACCGGCTCGCCGCGGCCGTTAGAGATCCATGCATGCGGTGTGGCTGGACGAACTGGAGTCTCTGCAGGAAATCGCGGAGAACGACTCCGCGAGGCGGTTGTTCCTGCGCATGGCGGTTCTGTCCCGCGAGGGCCGGCTCGAGCCGTTCCTGACCGAGCTGGCCGCCGACGACGAGCTCGACGCCGGGACGAAAGGCGCCGTCGTGGAGCTCGCGACCGACGCGCCGTTCCTTGCCGCGGTCGAGGAGTACCTCCACCGCACCCACCGCGTTCATTAGAGGACGCGGGGCTCGGCTACACTGCCCGTCCCCTCGGGCGATTAGCTCAGTTGGTTAGAGCGCCGCTCTGATAAGGCGGAGGTCCCTGGTTCGAATCCAGGATCGCCCATGAGAAAAGAGGCCGCTTAGCGGCCCTTTTTGTCGCCTATGCAACCGCTTGCCCCGCGATGATTCGGCGGCATGGTGAGGTTTTGGAAAATACGCCTCGCCGATGGCTTACGTCAGCCCGGCGGCTTCTGAGGCTTAACGCGCAGTCGGTACCCCGGGGACGGCTTGCACAGGGCACGTGTGCGAGCTCCAACAGAACTTCCATTAGCTGCTCGGCGAGTTCTGTCCCCTCGACCGCAAGTAGGGCCACCACGGGGCTCTCGCGGCGAGATGGCCTGTAAGGCCGTTTGACCATCCGCGCCAACCTCCTATGTATTTCAGCTCCACGGTCGGTGATCTTCCATTGACGAGTCGCATGAGGAGCGCTCGCCGTCGTGCGCTCGACTGCGCGCCTCGACGCTACGCTCGCGCTGCTGCTGGGCAAGCACAAGGAGCGCTCCTTCGCTCGCGCTGCTGCTGGGCAAGCACAAGGAGCGCTCCTTCGCTCTCGGCCACGCCCCGGAAGACCTCGTCTTCGGCTCAGCACGCGGGACGCCGCTGAACCAGCGCAACGTCGGTCGGCGAGTACGCCGCCGCGCTCGCGAGCGGAGCGCTCCCGCGTCTGTCTCCTACTGTGCGTAGACGATCGCCAGCAGGTCCGCGATGCCGATCTCCGTGACGCCGACGTGCTTGACGCCGTTGAGGTCCTCGGCGACGTTCGCTTGGCGGACGATCCCGACGAAGACACAGGGGTTCGGTCTTGTCCGATCCGGACGGCCCCGACGCCGGTTACTAGCTGCAAGGACCAGTCGTTCCGGATCGTTGTCGTAGGGGCGAGAGGCCAGGAACTGGCGGCGTCTAGGTTGATTCGCCGGACGAGCGTCACCCTGTACTTGGAATCAACTGGGAAGCGGCCGAAGCCCCTCCCCAGTTCTCTGTTGTGGCAGCTTGCTGACGCGCTTACGCGGCGGCCGAGCCAGAGGGAGCAAGCGCGTCTTCAAGTGTTCCTTCCTTCGCTTGCTGTCCCTTCCGGGCTTGTTCTTCCGGCGCAGCCTCGATGTCTTGCAGGACTTTCCCGAGCAAGAAGAACGTCGGCGGCCAAAGGCCGATGAAGATCGCGAGCCGCTCGGCGCGTGCCCGCGAATCCTTGTTGTCCACCGCCGCCGAGCGCACCCAAAGCGAGACGGCTCCGAGAATGGACGCGAAGCCCAGGCCGTGGAGCACGTCGCTATTTACAAGCCCGAGCTTGTGGAGTGAAAGCGCTATTCGCATGACGAAGACCCCTTTGTTAGGACGAAGAAGGGAAAGCCTCCCCGGCCGTAAGTCGGTCAAACGTCAGGGGGTCGCGTCCTCCGGCTGGCTTGGGCGCGAGCGCTCCGTCCGTCCAGATTCCGCCTCGTGAACCGCTTGACATCGAGCCGGGGCGCGGGAGCCGCGCCTTTTCGCCGGGACGCTCCTAGGCGTCTTGGTCGCGGGGATCGAGCTCGGCGGCCCGCTCGCCTGCACGGCCAACTTTCTCGACCACAACGTAGCCGGCACGCTTCTCGACCACGCGTTCGTTCTCCGGGAGAACATGCCCGGGCATGACAGCGAAGTGAGTCGAAACTTCGCGCAGCGCCTCGTATTCATGCAGCGTCATCCCGATCTTGTCCATGCAGTCGATGTCCGCGCACTCGCAGAAGAAGACGGCCTCATCCAGAATCGACTCGAACGCCTTGTTGACTTCCTCGACTCGCTCGTTCACGCGACGAAACAGCGCCTCATTGCGGGCAGCGCGCTCGCCGCGCTCAGTTGCTCCCTGCAATGCCCTTGCCCCCTGATTCAGTCAGCCTTCCTCACGACGTCGTAGCCCTGAGCGTACCGACTTCCTTCTCGCCTTCCATGCGCGGGTGGCCAGCGACCATCACGTAGAGCGGCGGCTCCCGGGCGACGCCTTCCCACTGCTCCACCCGGAGCTCGACGCGGCCGTCGCAGAACTCGTCGGCGCACTCGCAGAGGAACGGGACGCGTCCGTCTTCGGGCACCTGGCCGCTAACGGCCCCATGCAGGCGCTCGTTCCCGAGCCGGAACAGCTTCTGGTTGTCATCCGGACGCGTGTCCCGAGCTTCCACTACGCCAGAATCCCCACGGGGCGATGACGGCGAAACGGGAACAACCGGACTCTGCGCCTGGCACGCGAGCCAAGAACATCCGCAGTCCCCGGGCTAGCCTGTAGGAACCTCTTCGCGAGTCGCTCGGATGCACGCTCCTGCAGTAAGGCTTTGCCATCGCCGACGACGGTGAGCTAGCCGAGCACGCTCACGAACGGGCCAACTGTCGCCGTTCAGACGTATCTCGCGCCGGGCTCTCGGCGGCGAATCAGAAGCAGGGTTTGGGCACGCCGCTGCGGGAAGCGAGACCGGTTCCCGAGCACCGGCGGCCTAGCCGCATTACAGGTGGAGCGTGCGCGACGTCAGTTCGCAGGCCGGCGGCCGACGCGCGTGTCGCGCCGGCAGGGTCATACTGCGCGCCCTTTAGTACAACGGGCGCGGCGTCCTCAACGGTGTGCCGGCCCGCGTCCTCCTCAATGCGCGGCTTAGCCCTGCGCGTCTTGAGATCCGAGCGGTTTTCAGTGGCGTAGGGAAGGTGGGGTCGGGTGCACCGCGGCTTGGTCTCCCCTCGCTGTGGGCATCCGGCCTCTGCCTCCTCGGGCGAAAGCTCCGAGGCCTCCAGTCAGCCTTGCACTGTGACTGTGAGTGAGTTTGTGCTCTGGCGCGGGGTTGACACCCGTTGAGTCCGGTGGGAGGGTAGTGGCTTCGGGGAGGGGTTCCTGAACGCATGAACGGTTCAGACCGGTGCTCGGCCGCGCCCGCCCTCCAAGGTTCGAATTGAGGGGAGACTTGTTTTGCGATCGAGAGGAATCTCGAGGGCGCTGCTTTTCGCGGCCCTCGTTCCAGTCATCGTTGCGCTGAGTGCCGGCGCGGCTCCGGGCGGGTCGAAGTCCGCCGAGAATCCGTCGAAGCTGACGAAGCACGATTTCGCCCTTCTGGCGAAGAAGCGTGTGCAAGGAGCGAAGACGGTCACACTGCTTGTCGCCTCTGAGCGGGGCGCCAACCGCGAGGTGGCGGTAGCGCTCGAGGACCTCGGCGGCACGGTGCAGTACCGGAACGACCGGTTTGGCTACATCCGGGTCGCGCTCCCGCTGAAGCAGGCCTACGCGGCCGGGGAGCTCGCCGACATTGAGGCGGCAAATGTGGACGAGCTCGTCCCGCTGCCGGATCCGCGCCCGGAGGGCGAGGGCCCGGTGCTATCTCAGCCGGCTCCCGGCGCAGGCACGCCGCGGAAGAACCCGTATATGCCGACGGGCGATACGAAGGCGGCACAGTTCGTGAACGACCACCCGTCGTGGGACGGCCGTGGCGTCACGATCGGCATTCTCGACTCCGGCGTCGATCTTGGCCACCCGAGCCTGAACACCACCAGCACGGGCGAGCGGAAGATCGTGGACTGGGTCACTTACACGCACCCGGTAACCGACAACGATCCGACCTGGGTCGCGACGAGCCCGGTGACTGTCGCGGGCGGCACCTTCACCGTCGGTGCGTCGACGTACGTTGCGCCGACCGACGGCGCCTACCGCTTCGGGACGTTCAACGAGCGCGACTCCCGCTTCGGAGGCGAGCTCGGCAACGACATCAACCGGGACGGCAACCCAGCCGGCTCGAGTGGCACCTTCGGCGTCCTCTGGCAAGGCGACACGGTCTGGGTGGACACGAACCAGAACCTCAGCTTCGCTGACCAGACCGGCATGCAGCCGTACAAGGTCGACTATGACGTCGGCACGTTCGGCACCGACAACCCGGCGACGGCCGTCCGCGAGGCCATGCCGTTCGTCGTTCAGTACGACACGGCGTCGAACCGGGTCAACATCGGCGTCGTTTCAGCAGCACACGGCTCGCACGTCGCGGGCATCACCGCCGGCAACCGGTTGCTCGGCGGCCAGATGAGCGGTGCGGCCCCGGGCGCGAAGATCGTCTCGGTCCGAGTTTGCCTGTTCATCGCGGGCTGCACCTCGCACGCGCTCGTCGAGGGCATGATTTACACGGCTACGCACCCAGCCGTCGACGTAATCAACATGAGCATCGGCGGCCTGCCGGCACTCAACGACGGCAACAACACCCGCGCCATCCTCTACAACCGGCTGATCACGGACGAGGACGTCCAGATGTTCATCTCGGCCGGCAACAGCGGCCCGGGAACGAACACAATCGGTGATCCGTCGGTCGCCAGCAAGGTCATGAGCCTCGGCTCGTACATCCACAAGGACACGTGGCTCCGAAACTACGGCTCAGTGGTGTCGAATACCGACAACCTGCATCCATTCTCGTCGCAAGGCCCGGCTGAGGACGGCGGCTTCAAGCCGCAGATCGTCGCTCCGGGCTCGGCGATCTCAAGCGTCCCGACCTGGCAGCCTGGCGGACCCGTTCCGGGGACGTACGAGCTGCCGCCGGGATACGCAATGTTCAACGGGACATCCATGGCCGCTCCCCAGGCCGCTGGCGCCGCAGCGCTGCTCATCAGTGCCGCGAAGCAAACCGCCGTCGCGGTCCGCTCGGATCAGCTCCGCCAGGCGATGAACTCGTCGGCGCGGTATCTCGACGGCACCCGGTTCCAGGCGCAGGAGCAGGGCAACGGCCTGCTTAACGTCGAGACAGCGTGGGCGCTGCTCCGCCGCAACATCGCGACCGTACAGATCACCTCGCGGGTCGCCAGCGGCTCGCCGCTCGCGGGCTTCCTCGCGGAGCCGGGCTTCGGCGCGGGAATCTACGACCAGCAGGGCGTGGTCGGCGAGAGCTACGTGCGCACGTACACGTTCAAGCGCACGTCCGGCCCCAGCGAGTCCATCAAGTACCGCCTCGAGTGGGAAGGTAACGACGGCACGTTCCGATCCGCCGAGGAGCTCAGGCTTCCGCTCAACGTCGCGGTGGAGCTGCCGGTGACGATTCAGTCGCTCACCACCGGTCGGCACGGTGCGATCCTCAACCTTGACGACCCGGCGACGGTAGGCGTCGACTATCAGACGATGAACGTCGTCGTGGCCGCCGAGCGGTTCTCGGCCACTAACGGCTACTCGATCACGCACACCGGCTCGATCGAGCGGAACCAGGCCGAGCACTACTTCTTTGAGGTCCCGGCCGGCACGCCGGCCTTCAAGGTCGACATCGCCAGCCCGAACCCGGGCGGTTTCGCCGCCGCGGGCAACGGGCAGGTGCGGTTCCTCCGCTTCCACCCGTGGGGCGTACCGGTCGACAGCAACTCGTCGCTGTCGTGCTACAACCCGCAGGTGGTCGTCGGCGGCAGCTGCGCCGGCAATCCGGCCAGCCGCACAGTGACAAACCCGCAGGCGGGCGTATGGGAGATCACCGTTGAGGCACGGCGCACCTCGGACACGCTGTCCGCGCCGTACTCGCTGACGGCGTCGACTCTCGGCGCCAGCGTCTCTCCGAATCCGGACGTCATACCGTCGGCGGCGATAGGCACGCCGGTCCCACGCTCGTACACGCTGACGAACCTCTTCGGTCCGTTCACCGGTAAGGCCGTCGGTTCGACGCTCGGCAGCGCTCGGCTGGGTCCGTTCACGATCGCGCACCACGCGCAGCAGCAGTACGCGACTGTGGTCTCGGCCGGCTCGACGTCGTTCCGCGCGACGATCGGCAGCCCGTCTGACCCGGCCGCCGATCTCGATCTGTTCGTGTTCCGATGTGCGCCGGGATGCGTCCTGGTCGCGCAGAACGCGGATGGCGACTCCGAGGAGTCGGTGACGATCGCGAACCCGGTCGCGGCGACGTACGTCGTGCTCGTGGATGGATTCAACGTGCCGGCCGGCACGACGACGTACAAGTACGTCGACGTGTTCGTCAATCCGGCGTTCGGCTCGATCGCCGTGACGGACGCCGATGCCCTCCGCGCTGGAGGGTCGTCCTGGACGGTGCCTGCAACGGTGACCGCGAACGCGGCGCCGGCGAGCGGGCGGGTGCTGTTCGGCAATGTCGACGTTCTTACCGACGAGAACGTTCTCGTCGGCAGGGGCGATGTGATCGTTCAGAGCGTCACGCCCTAGCTGCGCTTCGGAGAGGTAAGCAGTGCGAGGGCCGCCTTCGGGCGGCCCTCGCCGTCTCTTACGGCGGCGTGCGGTCGGGTTGGGTGACGTCGACCATCGCGCGGCTTCCACGGGAGCCGATCGCCTGGATGACTACCGCCGCGCCGGCCGCGGGCGAGAGTCCGAAGCGGGCGCTGAATACCCCGCGTGGACTCGCCTGGATCGTCTTCGACTCGACGCCTTGGCCGGTCGCTACCAGCTTCACCCGCTCGTTCGGTCGAAACCCCCGACCGCCGGCGGTCAGCGGTGACGTCGAGACGATCGTGAGCCGGGGAGTCATCGAGGTCTCGGCGCTTTCCGGGAGCACTTCCTTTGCGCCGCATCCGGCCGAGACAAGCACGGCTGCCGCGACGGCGACGCGCGGGCGCATACGCTGATCATATTCGCCGCGTCCCCCGGAGGCCCGCTGGCGAGCTGGGATTCGCTCGGGATTGTAAGCCCGCTGTTCGCTTGGATCGAATGCTATTGCCGCTACGAAGGACACCTTCGCGTGGGAATCGCCGAGCACCAAGCGTCTACACGACTACACGAATTATTTCTACGACGAGACGCCCGGCTGGACGACCTTCCAGGCCGCCTCAGAGCGGATCTCCGGCTGGATC
>Ga0126306_10001070_pt1 | contig 14237 bp, 15 predicted proteins | sample Plot27_FD_92592 | JGI IMG/M metagenome (GOLD analysis project Ga0126306, IMG submission 92592) | Serpentine soil microbial communities from UC McLaughlin Reserve, CA, USA - Plot27 | ecosystem: Environmental > Terrestrial > Soil > Grasslands | place: USA: UC McLaughlin Reserve, Lake County...
GCCCGATCATCAGCCAGAACGAGATGAAGCCGATCATCCGGTGCCGGCGGGCGAGGGTGTCCTGGCCGTAGGCGCGCTCGACCCATGGGATTCGGGCCATCAGGAGCACCTGCAGCACCATCAGGTCGGCGGCGACCAGGCCGGCGAGCCGCCCGGCTGTGACCGCGACGCCGCCGGTCCCGGACGCGTTCTGCAGGCCGCGGTTGGAGAGCCACAGCGCGACCACTGCGACGACGCTCAGCAGCGCGAGCGAGCCGGCGAGGTCGGCCCACCACCGCCGGGGCGGCCGCGGGGTAGCCAGCCGCCCGGCGGCCGGGAGCGCCGTCAGCCGGGGCAGGGTGTCCGTCAGCGTGGGCGGTGGCGGCATCGCGGCGGTCACAGCGGGCTCCTTCAGTGCACGGTCGGGCAGTCTCATGAACAGCGGGGTCGGTCGGTCTTTACGAAGCACTACGTATGGGGACCGCTTCAGAGGTCACCGGGTTCCACTGGAACTTTCTCGGACTGCTTCACTCCCGTCACAAGAGCGCCCGCTCGACGACTCAGGAGTCACTTGCGTCACATCCTGCCCCACTGGGGGCCATTCGAAATCGGATGGAGGACCACAGATCGGCACGCAGGGGCACGTATCGGCGGCGAGTCGGCGGCTGAGTCGAAAGATCCCGGCATAGACCGACTGGATCTGGTTGTGGCTTTCGCGCTTAGGTGGGCCGGTCCACTCCACGAGCCTGGAAGGAACTCGCCTCCATGGGAGCCAAGAGACTGGCCCGACTCACCGGCGTTCTAGTGGTCGCCAGCCTGGCCGCGACATCCTGCGGGGACGCCACGCCCGCGGACGCGGTGAGTGGTGCACGCCAGGGCGTGGTGCGGATCGCGGTCAACCCGTGGTTGGGATACAAGGCGAACGTCGCCGTGATGAGTTACCTCCTGGAGGAGAAGCTCAACTACCAGGTGGAGGAGAAGAAGCTGCCGGAGGCGCAGGCCTGGGCGGGCTTCGAGACCGGCTCGATCGACGTCATCGCCGAGAACTGGGGCCACGAGGAGCTCAAGGCGCAGTACATCGAGCAGAAGAAGGTCGCTGTCGAGGGGGGACCGACCGGCAACAACGGGGTCATCGGCTGGTACGTGCCGAAGTGGATGATGGACACCTACCCCGAGATGGTGACCTGGGAGGGGCTCAAACTCCACGCCGATCTGTTCAAGACCCAGGACTCGGGCGGGCGCGGGCAACTGCTCGCCGGTGACCCCTCGTTCGTCACCCACGACCAGGCGCTGATACGCAATCTCGGGCTGAACTTCACGGTGGTCTCCTCGGGCAGCGAGGAGGCGACCATCAAGATCGCCCGCGAGGCCGCCAAGCAGCGAAAGCCGCTGCTCTTCTACTTCTACGAGCCGCAGTGGCTGCACGCCGAGGCGGAGTTCGCCCGGGTGGCCCTGCCGCCCTGGCGCGAGGGCTGCGACCGCAATCGGGCCCAGGTCGCGTGCGACTACCCCCCGTACATCCTCGAGAAGATCGTGAGCCGGAAGTTCGCGCTCAAGGGCGGGGACGCCTACGAGCTGATCGAGAACTTCAGCTGGTCCAACCAGGACCAGAACGAGGTCGCCGGCTACATCGCCAACAACGGGATGTCACCCCGGCAGGCCGCCGAGCGGTGGGCGTCGGAGCACCCGGGGGTATGGGAGGCCTGGCTGCCGGCCAACGGCTGACAGCTCCTCAGGTTGGCGCGATCCCGCGCGCACACGCGACGGCCCGATCGAGGAGGAGCGCGCGTTCGCGCCCGTTCCGGGTGAGCGATGCCGCGCGCTCGAACTCAGCCCGCGCCTCGTCGAACCGCTCCAGCTTGGCAAGCAGGTCGCCGCGGACGCTCGGCAGCAGGTGATAGCCCTGCAGCGTCGGCTCCGAGGTGAGCGCGTCGACCAGTTCCAGGCCCACCGCCGGACCGAACGCCATGGCCAGCGCGACCGCGCGGTTCAGCTCCACGACCGGGGACGGGGCGAGCTCGGCGAGCACCTCGTAGAGCGCCGCGATGCGTGCCCAGTCGGTCGCCTCCGGAGTGCGGGCCCGCGCGTGACAGGCGGCGATCGCGGCCTGCACCGCGTACGGTCCGCCCGCGCCGTCGAGCTCCTTCACCCGGTCGAGCGCCGCGAGGCCACGCCGGATGAGCAGCTGATCCCAGCGCGCGCGATCCTGGTCGAACAGCAGGATCGGCTCGCCGGAGGGGCCGGTCCGCGCGCGGGAGCGGGAGGCCTGGATCTCCATCAGCGCGACGAGGCCGTGGACCTCGGGCTCCTTCGGCATCAGCTGGGCGAGGATCCGGCCGAGCCGCATCGCCTCCTCGCAGAGCGCCGGCCGCATCCAGTCGTCACCCGCGGTCGCCGAGTAGCCCTCGTTGAACACCAGGTAGATGACCTCCAGCACGTCGGACAACCGGTCGGCCAGCTCGGCGGACGGGGGCAGTTCGAAGGGCACCTGGGCCTTGGCGAGCGTGCGCTTGGCGCGGACGATCCGCTGGGCGATCGTCGACTCCGGGACGAGGAACGCCCGCGCGATCTCGTCGGTGGTCAGGCCACCGAGCAGGCGGAGCGTGAGCGCGACCCGCGCGTTGGTGGGGAGCACCGGGTGGCAGGCGATGAACACCAGGCGCAGCAGGTCGTCGCCGATGTGATCGTCGATCGCGGCGTCCAGCTCCGGCTCGGCCAGCGTCTGCTGGATCTCCAGCTCGCGACCAAGCTCAGTCTGTTTGCGTTCGAGCCGCTCCTTCCGGCGCAGCAGATCGATCGCCCGCCGCTTTCCGGTGGTCATGAGCCAGGCGCCGGGGTTCCGCGGGACGCCCGACTCCGGCCACTGCTCCAGCGCGGCGACGAGAGCATCCTGCGCCAGCTCCTCGGCGATCCCGACGTCGCGCACGATCCGGGTGAGACCGGCGATGACCCGCGCCGACTCGATCCGCCAGACCGCGTCGATGACGCGATGGGTCTCGGGAGAGGTACCGGAAGCCGCCACGGCGTCCAATCAAGCATCGTCACCGGGGCATCGGCAAGCCGGCGGCCGGCTGCCGGCGCCGCCCGGGGCGCCGCTGCTCAGGGGCGAGGCTCAGCGGAACGGGCCGGTGACCTCGTAGGTGATGCCTCCGGAGGAGGAGCCGCTGGTGCCGCGCTGGGACGAGAAGTAGAACCGGTTGCCGGCCGGGGAGAACGCCGGCCCGGTGATCTCCGACCCGCCCTGCCCGGTGACCCGCAGGAACGGCGCGACGACGTCGTCCGGTGTGATGAGGTTGATCTCCATGTTGCCGCCGTCCTCGGCGACGAACAGGTCGCCCGAGGCGGAGCCGGTGATGTTGTCGACCCCGGTCAGCGGCGCCGGCCCCGGGTTGACCAGGCCATCGTCGTACGCGAGCTCGTACGCCCCGGTTCCGCAGTCGACCTGCCACACCCGGTTGTCGCCCTTGGTCGTGAACCACACCGTGCCGTTGGCGTAGTGGCAGCCTTCCCCGCCGTTGAACCGCTTGGCGCCGGTGACCTGGTTGCGGGCGCGGGTCGGCGAGCCGTCGGGGTCCGGCACGGTGCCCCAGGTCAGCGTTCCGGAGGTCGCGGTACCGGCCTTGGCGACCTGCAGGGTGCCGCTGGTGAGGTTGCCCCAGGTGGTGGGGACGAACCGGTAGAAGCAACCGTCCGGCTCGTCCTCGGTCAGGTAGATCACGCGGCGGACCGGGTCGGCGGCGGCCGCCTCGTGCTTGAACCGCCCGAGCGCCGGTCGCCGGGTGGCGGCGCCGCCCCACGGGTTGGCCTCGTACACGTAGCCGAGGTCGACTTCCTCGCAGGAGAGCCAGGTGTTCCAGGGCGTCGCGCCGCCTGCGCAGTTCCGCTGGGTGTTGGCCAGGATCCGGTACGCGGAGGTGATGGTGCCACCGCTGTTGAACCGCAGCGCCGAGGCGCCACCGGCCGGGGAGATCTCGGAGTTGGAGACGTAGATCCAGCCGGAGCCGTCGGCGAAGCAGGCGCCGCCGTCCGGGGCGTCGTGCCAGGTGTAGCCGGCCACCGTCCGCCGGGATCGGGCCACGATCCGGCTGGTGAACCCGGTCGGCAGCTGGATCCCGTTGGCGTCGGCGGGCCGGAGCGCACCGTACGGGCCGGCGCCGTTCTGGGCGGGCGCGGCGTGCGCGGCGCGTTGCCAGAGCCCGCCGGCGAAGGCGGCGCTGCCCGCTCCGATGACGGCGGTGCGCAAGAACGTGCGACGTTCCATGACTGACCTCCGGTACGCCGGGGACGACCAGCACCCGAAGGTAGGAGCGCGTCGTTGACCGTCGCGAGGAGCAACGGGTGAACGCCGGATGGCAGTCGGCTGACGATCATCGCGGTCGAGTCGGGGCCGGGACGCACCACTCGCCGACGGTTCAGCCGAGGTTCAGCTGCCGACTCCAGACTCACTCTCGGTACGGGGAGGACGGGCGATGTCCATGGCCAGCGTCACTGTCGAAGCTCAGCAGCTCACCAAGCGGTTCGGCACGCGCACCGCGGTCGATGAGCTGAGCTTCACGGCACGGCAAGGCGACGTGGTCGGCCTGCTCGGCCCGAACGGGGCGGGCAAGACAACAACCATCCGGCTGCTCACTACGGTGCTCGCGCCGACGAGCGGGGAGTTCTCGGTCGCCGGCATTCCATCCGCGCGCCCGAACGAGATCCGGCGGCGGGTCGGTGTGCTCCCGGAGAGCGCCGGTTACCCCGGACACCAGACCGGCCGGGACTACCTGCGCTACCATGCCCGGCTGTTCGGCCTGGCCCGATCGGACGCCGAACGGGTGGCCGAGCGCCTGCTGACGCAGGTAGGTCTGGGCGAGCGGGCGTCGTCGCGGATCTCGACGTACAGCCGGGGCATGCGGCAGCGGCTGGGTATCGCGCGCGCTCTCGTGAACGATCCGACTGTCGTGTTCCTCGACGAGCCGACTCTCGGACTCGACCCGGCCGGGCAGCGTCAGGTGCTCGCGCTGGTCCGGGAGACCGCGCAGAGCAGGGACGCAACGGTCATCCTCAGCACCCACACGCTGCCGGAGGTCGAAGAGGTCTGCGGCACCGTGCTGATCCTCGAGAAGGGACGGTCTCTGGTCTCCGGCACCGTGAGCGATGTCACCCGCGCGGTCGCCGTGCAGACATCTGGTCAGCTGCGGGTGCCGATCGACCAGGTCGATCGAGCGAGGCGGGCTCTTGCCAGCGTCACCGGGGTAGCGCTCGAAGTGGCGGACGGACGTCCGGACGTCCTCACGATCTCCCTCACCGAGCAGCCGGGAGGTCGGGGCGACCATCGCGGGGACACCGGTATGAACGCCGCGCTGCGAGCCGTGCTCAGCGCCGACGTGCCCGTCCTCTCCTTCGAGGTCGAGGGCGTGCGGCTCAGCGACGCGTTCCTCACGATGACCGGGGAGGGCGTCGGATGACGACGAGCACGAGCGTCGAACGGAGCGAGCGGGTCGATCGGGTCGATGCTCCGGGCTGGCGGATCGTCGCCGGGCAGGAGTGCCGTGACCTATGGGTCAGCGGGCGTGGCCCCTTGTTGATCTTTGGGTTCAGCGTCCTGCTGAGCGGCGTCACCTACCTTGCCGCGACCAACCTGGACATCAACTTCCTCGAGCAGCGTGAGGCGGTGGACCTCGCCCTGCAGATGGCCGTGGCTGTCGGCGTCCTGCTGACGCTCGTGGTGAGCGCCGACGGGATCAGCGGCGAACGTGAGCGCGGAACGCTGGAGAGCTTGCTGCTCACCCCTGTCTCCCGCCGTGCGATCGTGATCGGGAAGCTCGTCGCGGCCCTGTCCGTCTGGGTCGTCGCCTTCGTCGTCACCGTGCCGTACCTGTGGGTGCTCGGCCGGGGAGTGTCGATTGTGGTGCAGGCACTCCTGCTCGGTCTTCTCGTCGGCACGCTGGTCGCTGTCGGGTTGGCCGCCCTCGGTCTTCTGATCAGCGCCGTGTCGACGTCCAACAAGGTCAGTCTCGCAGTCAGCCTGTTCCTCCTCCTTGCGCTCTTCGCGCCGACCCAACTGCCCAGCGGGCTTCCCCAGGGCTGGTTCTTCGATGTCCTCGCCCGGCTCAACCCGGTGACGGCTGCGTTGCACTACATCTCGGCGGTGCTGGTCAACGGGCATGCCTGGACGCGGGACCTGTCCTACCTGGTCTCTCCCGTCCTTACCGCCATCCTCGCCGGCGGCGCCCTGGTCGCCCTCGCGCCGCGGACCGTCCGGCTGCATGGAGGGGTGAGCGGGGAATGAGACCATTGTTCGCGCTCGTCGGCATGCTACTGGTACTCACCGCCCCCGCCGGGTTGGCCGCGTCCCCGGCTAACGCGGCGCCGGATGGGATGGACGCCGTCGAGGTGACCTTCGACCGGAACCGCGTCAGCACCGTCCTCGGCGGCCGGTTCACGCTCCAGACCAGGATCGTCAACTCGGGCGGGGTACCGACCGAAGCGATCCTCGCGCACCTGAACGTCGCGAGCCTGACTCGCGACGTCTACGTCGACCCTGAGGACTGGTCGGCGGAGCGTTCCAAGGAAGTGGCACCGCTACGCCAGGGGAAGAGCAGCTCGGTGTCCTGGGACATCCAGGCCGTGAACGCCGGCAGCTTCGACGTGTACGTGGTGCTGCTGCCCAACGGCGCGTCGACGGCCAGCAAGGGTCCGCTCGTCGTGAGCCCGCCGGTGCACCTGGAGGTCGCCGGGCGGCGGACCCTGAGCCCCGGAGGCGCGATGCCGGTCGTGATCGTGGTCCCGCTGCTGCTCGGGCTGGTTGCCGCGCTCGCGCGGTTGCGTGTTCGACGGACAGGCTGACCGACCGAGACGTGTGTCGGCGGAGACGTGCCGTCGAACCGTGCGGTCAGGCGTCCTGCGAGCGGTCCGAGTCGCTGGGCGTCGACGGCGGCGGGCGCGCGGCGGGATCGTCGGCGTCCCGCTCCAGCCACCCGGCGAACTGGCGCGCCAGCGCGATGGCCCGTCGCAGGCCCGGCCGGTCCAGCAGGCGGCGGACGTCTCCGGCCGCCTGCCTTCGTGCGTTCTCCCGTGTCACTTCGTCCATAACCGTGCCTTCTTACCCACACGCAGCCGAACCCCAAACACCGATTTGGCGGGTTCTATAGCGCTTCGCGGTCATAGGCCCGACCGGAACACCGGAACGCCGGCCGGTGGTCGGCGGAACACCGGTGCCGGGCCTGGTGGATCCACCGATTCGACCGCGGGCCGATTCGCGGAACCTGGGGACAGCCACCAGCACCGAGGAGACGGCCATGAAGCAGATCCAGGTCAGGAAGCGCCCGGTACGCGACCGCGAGCAGCCGCTCGACCTGCGCACGCCGTCCGGCAAGCCGCTCCCCTACTGACCGCTCACGGTGGGCAGGGTGACCACGACCCGGGTGCCCCGCCGGTGCGCGCCGTCGATCGCGATCGTGCCCCGATGCCGGCGGACGATCTCGCGGGTGATCGCGAGACCCAGGCCGGCGCCACCGACATCCGCGGTCCGCGCCCGGTCAACCCGCGCAAACCGTTGGAACACCCGCTCGTGCTGGTCGGCCGGGATGCCCGGGCCGTCGTCGGCGACGCTCAGCACCGCGCTCCCGTTCCGCTCGGCGAGGCTCAGCGTCACCGCGTTGCTGGCATGCCGGGCCGCGTTCTCGCCGAGGTTACGCACCGCCCTGGCCAGCTGTTCCGGGTCGCCGTGGACCTGGGCCGCCGAGACCCCGGTCGCGTCCACGCTGACCCGGCCCGCGGCACGCAACCGGCGGACCTCGCGCAGCACCAGGTCGTCGAGGTCAACCGGTTCCCGCCGCGCCGTGCCGCCGGAGTCGCCCCGGGCCAGCTGCAGCAGGTCGTCGACCAGCTGGCTGAGCGCGGTCGCCTCGTCCAGGACGCTGCGGTGGGTGGCCGCGAGGTCGGCGGTGTCCGGGTGGGCAAGGTCGACCTCCAGCTCGGACCGGATCCGCGTCAGTGGGCTGCGTAGTTCGTGCGAGGCGTCCGCGACGAACCGCTGCTGCCGCCGGCTGGCGTCCTCCAGCCGGTCGAGCATGGCGTTCATCGTGCGCGCCAGCCGGGCGATCTCGTCGTGGCCGCTGGGCAGCGGGACCCGGCGGTGCAGGTCGGTGCCGCCGATGTCCGCCACCTCGGCACGGATCGCCTCCACCGGCCGCAGCGCGCGCCCGACCAGGAGCCAGATCAGCGCCGCGAGCAGGACGGCGACCGTCGGAACGGCGATGGTCAGCATGGCCGCCAGCGTGTTGCCGCTGTCGGAGATGTCATCCATCCCGCCGGCCACGTGGACCGTGTAGACCACGCCGCCAGCCTGGACCCGGCGGCTGATCAGCAGGAACGCGCCTCCCTCGTCGGTCAGCGTGGCGACCCGCCGGGGCTCGTCCGACACGCCGGTCGCGATCGGCCCGCGGCCCTCGAGCTGCCAGCTCGCGGACACCACGTCACCGGTCGGCCCGACCACCTGCGCGAGCAGGTCCTCGTCGGCGTCGTCGGTGACCGCGTCCGCAGCACGGCCGCTGCTGACCAGCGCGGACACCACGTCTGCGCGCTGCCGCAGGGCGTCCTCGAGGTGCTCGGTGAGCAGCCGTCGCTGCGCCGTAACCAGCGCGACCCCGGTGGCCGCCAGCACGACGAAGACCACCAGCGCCGCAACGAACGTGATCCGCAGCCGGACGCTGCCGATCACCGCGCGGGCCCGGTCGGCCAACGGGGTCCCGGGTTCAGCGGGCATCGCTGACGAGGCGGTACCCCGCGCCCCGGACGGTCTCGATGGAGTGCCGGTCGTACGGCTCCTCGACCTTGCGCCGGAGCCGGCGGATGTATACCTCGACGATGTTCGGGTCGCCGTCGAAGTCCTGCTCCCACACCCCGTCCAGGATGTCGCTCTTGGACAGCACCTGCCCGGTCCGGCGGACCAGGAACTCCAGCACAGCGAACTCGCGCGCGGTCAGGACGAGCTCGACGTCGCCGCGCCAGGCCCGCCGCTGCGCGGAGTCGATCCGCAGATCGCCGACGGTGACCGGCACCGGGCTGCGGCTGGCCGCGCGGCGCAGCAGGGCGCGGACCCGGGCGACCAGCACCGGGAACGAGAACGGCTTGGTGAGGTAGTCGTCCGCGCCGGTGTCCAGCCCCTCGGCCTCGTCGAGGTCACCGTCCTTCGCGGTCAGCATGAGAATCGGCGTCCAGTGGCCGGCTTCGCGGAGGTCGGCGCAGATCCGGTAGCCGTTGCGTCCCGGCAGCATGATGTCGAGCAGGATGAGGTCGTAGCTGCCCTCGGTCGCCAGCCACAGCCCGTCGATCCCGTCGTGGGCGACCTCGACCGTGAACCCCTCCGCCTGCAGGCCGCGCCGGACCGCGGCGGCGATCTTCCGGTCATCCTCCACCAGCAGCAGCTTCACTTCTCACCCCAGCCGCCAGTATCCGCCCACCATCGCTGAACCCGGGCTGAACGGGTTCCGGGGTCTAGCCGGCGACCCGGACCTCGTGCGCCTCGGCGTCCGCGGCCACGAACCTGAGCAGCCGGTGCCCTTCCCGGCTGACCGCGGCCGCGTCCCGCCGGGAGAGCCGCCGGTACGGCTCCACGTCCAGGCTCGCGGCGCCGCGGCGGCGGCTGATCCGCCAGGTGCCGCGGAGGAAGCCGTCGACCAGCACGGTGCCGAGCGCCGCGCCGTTGCCGGCGAAGAGCGGCGGGCGCCGGCCGTCCGGGATCACCCGGTCGCGGTCGGCGTGCGAGAGCAGCACGTTGTCGTACTCGGCGAGGAAGCGCGGCGGCGCCGGGGTGTCCGGGTCCGGCCGCGGGGCGTCGGGCAGGTCGAACAGCTCGGCGCCCCGCTCGTCGGTGAACGTGATCAGCTCGGGCCGGAGCCGCTCGATGACCTCGCGCAGCCGGCTCAGCCCCGACCAGGTCTGCACGTCCTTCACGCTGGCCGGCCCGAACGCGGCCAGGTACCGCAGCACCATCGCGTCCGGCGACGGGTCAGGGTCGAGCGGGCGCCCCAGCCAGGCCTCGACGGTGGTCCAGGTGGACGGACCGGTGGTACCCCAGACCCCGCGCGGTGCCGGCTGGACCAGCGGCAGCAGGTAGGTGATCGCGTACACCAGCGAGGACGCGTCCCGGTCCGGCCAGCGCTCGGCGAGCAGCGGGGCCAGCTCCGCCCGGGTCCGGGGCCGCTCCTCGAGCAGCTCCCGGCCGTAGCCGAGCACCGCATCGAGATCCAGGCCGGCCACGTTCCGGCCGAACACGCCGGCGAACCCCCGGACCAGCGCCGGCTGGGTGAGCGGGCGGAGCCGGCGGCAGTCGCGCGCGGTCACCAGGTGGATGGTGGCCCGCATCAGCGGTGCCCGGGCCACGGCCCGCTCGGTGACCAGCCGGCCCAGCTCGCCGGGATCGAACCCGGCCAGCCGGCTCCACAGCGCGACGTACGGCGCGAGCGGTGCCTGCGCCTGGACGCCGACCAGGTGCTCGATCGCCGCGGCCGCTCCGAGCGGCTCCCGCCGCAACAACAGCTGCCGCGCGAGCGTCGCCCTGTTGAGCGCGCGCAGGCTCAACACGCTGGTCATGGTCGGCGCGGTCATCGGTCGGTCCGGAAGAAGGTCCGGACGCCCGCGGTGAACAGGTCGCGAATGTCGGTGTGGTTCGTCATGCAGAGAACGCTAGAGCGGATTGCGGAAGGGTTGCTTCCGCAATTATCTGGCAGACTTCGGGAATGTTGGAGACCTCGGCGCGGCTGCTCCGGTTGCTCTCGCTGCTGCAGACCCGCCGGGACTGGACCGGCCCCGACCTGGCCGCCCGGCTCGGCGTCACGACCCGGACCATCCGCAACGACATCGAGCGGCTGCGCAGCCTGGGCTACCCGGTGCACGCGACGCCGGGCGCGGCCGGCGGCTACCGCCTCGGCGCCGGCGCCACCCTGCCCCCGCTGCTCCTCGACGATGAGGAGGCCGTCGCGGTCGCCGTCGGCCTGCGCACCGCCGCCGGCGGCACGGTTACCGGGATCGAAGAGACGTCGGTCCGGGCGCTGGCCAAGCTGGAGCAGGTGCTGCCGTCGCGGCTGCGGCACCGGGTCAACGCCGTGGCGGCGTACACGATCTCGACGCAACGCCCCGGCGCCACCGTCGACGCTGCACTGCTCACCACGCTGGCCAACGCCTGCCGAGACCGGGAGCGGCTCCGCTTCGACTATCGCGACCACGACGGCGCCGCCACCCTGCGCAGCACCGAGCCGCACCGCCTGGTGCACACCGGCCGGCGTTGGTATCTCGTCGCCTGGGACGTGGACAAGGACGACTGGCGGACGTTTCGCGCCGACCGGATCGAGCCCCGGATCCCGACCGGGCCGCGCTTCACACCGCGCGAACCACCTACCGGCGACTTCGCCACCTACGTGGGCCGCGGGGTGGCGACCGCGCTGTGGCGGATGCGGGCCCGGGTGATCCTGCATGCCCCGGTCGAGGCCGTCGCCGAGCGGATCGCGCAGTCGTACGCCGGCTCACTGGAGGCGATCGACGAGCACACCTGCGCGCTGGAGACCGGCGCAGACACCCCGCACATGCTCGCCGTCTACCTCGGCATGCTGGACGTCGACTTCCACGTGACCGACCCGCCCGAGCTCGTGGAGTACCTCCGAAGGATGACCGACCGGTACTCCAGATCGACCCCGGTTCAGGGTGTCGACTAGGGATTCCACGGATGTGTATCAGCCGCAGCGGGGCCACCCTCAGGGGAGACAACAAGACCAGCAGTTCTCCTCCTTGGGGACGTGATCGAGATGACCACCACCGCGACGCTCACCGGCCAGGCCGAGGCGCTGTTCGTCAGCTGCCTGCAGCCCTCCGACCACCCCACCGCCGCCCAGGTCGCCGCCGCGATCGCGGGGAGCATGGTGACCTTCGGCGGGGTGTGCGGATGCGCCGCCGCGCTCGCCGCCGAGTACGGCGAACACCCGGAGACCGCCGCCGCGCGGATGCGCTGGGCGCTCAGCCTGGCCGCCAGAACGTCCGCCCCGCTGGCGATGGCTGCCGCCTGACCGGAGGAACCTGCGGGGCCGTCGAGGCCCCGCGCGGGTCGACCCGCCGTCAGCGCCGCGAGTGTCCCCGCCTGATCGTCCCCCGCGCCGCCGTGCCAAGCCGGCCGCGCCTCCGCCACCGATCGGCCCCGCGCCACCGCGCCGATTCCGCGCCGCGTTCCCGGCTACGAGCGCGCCTCGTACGCCTCCGTCAGCGGTCGCTCTCCTGGTCCAGTTCGAGCCGCCCGTCGCTGAGCTCCCGGACCTTCGCCGCCAGCTCCTCCCGCGGGAGGAGTTCCAACGCGTCCCAGATCTGCGCGGCCTGCTGGTCCGCCCCAACGCCGCGCAGGTTGAACCGGTACGTCACGCAGCTCCCCGGGGAGACCAGGAACCGCTGATCGCGGTACTCGCCGCTGCGGCGCGACTGGTGTTCGTACTGGCGCATCCCCGGCTGTTCGGTGCGGACCTCCGTCGCCCCGCGCACGTCGCAGCGCCGGGTCAGCTCCACGGTGACGCCCCGCTGCTCCCCACCTGAGCCTTCGAGGTAGTGGAGCGTGAAGCGCGTGCGGCCGCTGCGGGCGGCGAAGTCCATCACCCCCCAGTCCGCGGGCGCCGTCCGCAGGCAGGGCAGCGCCTGCGCCGTCGGCACCGACTGGGCCATGAGCACCAGGGACCTGTTCAGCTCACGCTCGCCCGGGTCACAGCGGACCGTGGCCACCGGGTCCCTGAGCTCAGCGCATCCGGTCAGCAGCAGCGCCGCGACACCGGCGAGCACGGTTCCTGTCCTGGTCACAACGGACTCCCGGGCAGCCGCGCCTCGAGGGGACACAGCTCGGGCCAGCGTATCCGCCGCCTTAGGTCGCGTACAGGTGTCGTGGCTGCTCACGGGGTGAGCCGGGCGCCGTCCCTGGCCAGCACCAGCATCAGGTCGATCAGGTCGTCGGCGGTGAGCGCATCGCCGTCGTGCCTCTCCAGGGCCTCCGCCGGGACGTCCAGCTCCTGCACCGCGACCAGCCCACCCAGCGTGGAGATCACCGCGGTGTCGGCGTGCCGGCGGGTCACCCGCCCGCAGTCCGGGCAGCGGTAGGCGAAGTGCGAGCGGTCGGTCGCGGTCGCGAGCACGAGCCAGAGCTGGTCGCGACCGAGGTCGAGGCTGCCGCACTCCGGGCAGTCGACGCCGAACCGCACGTCTTCGGTCATCACGGTCTCCTTCCAGTGACCGGCGGGGTCGGCGGCTGCTGCCGGCGACGTCAACCACCTTGCCCCAACTGAGGCCGCGACGAATCCGTACGGTCACCGGTCCGACACCAGGCCCCTGCGGGCCGGGTGGCCGGGGTCGGCCTCCACCGGCTCATACCCCCTGGAAGCTCCCGCCAGTGCGTGTGCGCACGCTGGTGGGAGCTTCGAGGGTGCCCGGGCGGCCGCACTACGGTCAGGTCCATGCGCTGGCTCGACGCGGACACGGTCACCGGGCTGCTCCCGGTAAGCGACGCGGTCGCCGTGATCGAGCACGCCCTCAGCGGCGGCCTCGACCCGGCGGCCGACCCGCCGCGGCAGGCGGTCGGCACCGCCCACGGCCAGCTGCTGCTGATGCCCGCGGAGTCCGGTGAGTGGGCCGGGGTGAAGGTGGTGTCGGTGGCGCCGGGCAACCCCGGCCGCGGACTGCCCACGATCCAGGCCGTCTACCTGCTGCTGGACTCCGGGACGCTCAGCCCGGTGGCCGCGTTGGACGGTACGGCGCTGACCTCGCTCCGGACGCCGGCCGTCTCCGCGGTCGCGGTACGCCAGCTGGCGGCGCCGGACGCCGCCCGGCTGGTCGTCTTCGGCTCCGGCCCGCAAGCGTGGGGGCACGTGTGGGCGCTGCGCGCCGTCCGGCCGCTGTCGGACGTCCGCGTGATCGGGCGCGACCGGGGCCGGGCCGCCGCGTTCGCCGAGCGGGTCGCCGCGGCCAGCCTGCCCGCCTCGGTAGGTGGTCCGGAGGCGGTGGCCGACGCGGACCTCGTGGTCTGCGCGACCACGGCGGCCGAGCCGCTGTTCGACGGCCGGCTCGTCCCGGACGGTGCCTGCGTGGTCGCGGTCGGCTCGCATGAACCGGGCCGGCGGGAGCTGGACGCGCGACTGCTCGGCCGGTCCATGGTCGTGGTGGAGGACGCCGCCACCGCGTTGCGCGAGGCCGGCGACGTGGTTCAGGCGATCGCCGACGGCGCGCTGGAGGCGACCGCGCCCGTCGCC
>Ga0126306_10001071_pt1 | contig 14236 bp, 6 predicted proteins | sample Plot27_FD_92592 | JGI IMG/M metagenome (GOLD analysis project Ga0126306, IMG submission 92592) | Serpentine soil microbial communities from UC McLaughlin Reserve, CA, USA - Plot27 | ecosystem: Environmental > Terrestrial > Soil > Grasslands | place: USA: UC McLaughlin Reserve, Lake County...
AGCAGCGGTGGTCGCATCGTCCCCTGATGAGACGACCGGAGACAAGCCGTCCCTTACCCGCCCAAGTTCTCTAGCAAGCTGGCCTGCGCTCCCGTAACGGTCCTCAGGGTCTGTTGCCAGAAGCCTCATGACGAGGGCGTCCGTGCCTTCCGGAACCATGGGGTTGACCTCCCTCGGGTGAGGTGGCGGCCCGCCCGCATGCTTGACGGGCACGTCCGCCGGAGTTTCGACCTCGAACGGAACCCTCCCGGTGAGCATCTCGTAGAGGACGACGCCCAGGGAGTAGAGGTCGCTGGCTGGTCCCACCCGCTCGCCCGCCGCCTGCTCGGGGGACATATACTTTACGCTCCCGAGGATGTCTCCGAGATTAGAGATCGTGGTCGCCTCGGCGGCCCGAGCTATGCCGAAGTCCGCGACCTTCACGTGGCCTGTATCGGTGATGAGGATGTTGCGTGGCTTTATGTCCCGGTGGATAACGCCCCGCTCGTGGGCTGCTCGTAGGGCCTCGGCGATCTGGAGCGCCACCTCCACCACCGTCTGGGGCGGTAAAGTCCCGCGTTGCAAGATGTGATCCTTAAGGGTGCCACTGAGAAGGTACTCCATGATTATGTAGTACCTTCCGTCTTCGGACTCGCCCCAGTCGAAGATGGGGACTATGTGCGGGTGGGAGAGCGACGCGGCGCTGCGGGCCTCGCGCCTGAAGCGCTCGACGAGCTCCTCGTTACCCGCGTACTGATCCTTGAGCAGCTTGAGGGCCACATCCCGATCGAGAACCTCGTCGTGGGCCAGGTACACCTCTGCCATGCCTCCACTGCCCAATAAGGCCCGCAGCTTGTATCGCTCGTCGATGAGATTCTTCCCCATGATGCGAATTACACCTGTCGGGGGTTTATGCCGAGTGTCGGCTGCGAAGTCCTCAAGAAATTCCCCACTTACTTCGGTTGCCTGTTAGATCATAGTCTAGACACCGAACGTAAAGGGACGGCAACACGTCGGTAACGGTTCGGTAACGCAACTGCCACCTTTGAGACTACTTGTGGATCCGTCCATCCAGACCCCTCGTTATTCAGGCAAGACCCACGGCATTATCGTGGATTGCCTCAACATCTTTGACGACATGGTGGGCGCCCTCGACTTCGAGGAGAAGGCGGGCCAGAGGGTGATCACCCACCTAGCCCAGAACTTGCTCTCTGTCTCTTCTTTGTCTCTGCGTTTTACCTGCAAAATGAGGGATTTCCGGAGTGGAGCCGAGGGGAATCGAACCCCTGACCTCCGCCGTGCAAAGGCGGCACAATACTTTGCTGGATCTTTCTAGAGTTTGCAAAATAGCTGCAAACACGCATATTTTCTAGTTCGCGCTTCCCCCAAGTTTTCAGATCATTCACTCAGGTTGCTGCACGGTTGCTGCACATAAGGAGTGCCTCAACATCTCGGCTAAACACCTCTATGGACCTCCGCCTCATCCATACCCTCGGGGCTCGTGGAGGTTTATGACCGTAGCGCTCCCGCCTCGCCTTGACGGCGCACTCGCCCCCCGACCGCGTCCGGCCCGCGACCGCCCCGAACCGGAAGGAGGGGTCCGTCTTCTGGGCCATCCTCGGCATGCTACTCATAGCGCAGGGCCTCGGCCGGGTAGACCTTCGAGGCGGATCGGGCGGGCAAGTAGGTGGTAAGGAGCGAGGCAACGTAGCCGACCACAATGACGAGAAGCAGCGCGCTCCACGGCACCCGGTACTCCAGACCCGGGAAGCCCTCGCGGATGTTGTCAATGAGCGTGCCCGAGAACCCCAAGCCTAAAGCCACCCCGACGCCGATACCTAGCAGGGCTATAAAGGAGGATTCGATCAAGAACACCAGTCGCACCTGCTCCCTCTGGAAGCCCAAAGCTCTCATCATCCCTATCTGCTGGCGTCTCTCGACCACGGAGCGAGCCGCGATCACGCCCAAGGCGCAGATGCCGACCACGAGCCCGAGGCTCATGAAACCCCGGAGCAAGAGGAAGACGATCCTGCGCGTGGCGTCGTTGTCCCGGATCGTCTGCGCCATCACCTGCGTCTGGAGGCCGCTTTGGGCGAAGTCTCTCTCCAGCGTCTTGGCCGTAGCTGCAGCGTCGACCCCTCTACCCAGGTCGAAATAGTAGGTCTGGGGCGGGACGGTCTGGCCGGCCAGCCCTTCGAGCGTGCCCTTCGAGGTCACGACGTCCCCGGCGAAGGAGGCTGAGCTTTCGAGGACCCCGATCACGCGCAGCTCCCTCGTCTTTCCGGACTCGGCGTCTTCTACCCGCAGGTAGAGGTCATCCGGCAAGTTCCGATCGTCGGCGTAGAAGCCGGTGAGCTTCACAGGAGGCTCCGCGTCGGCGAAGCCTGAGGCGTTCCTGGCGGGCGCGAGGGCGGATGAGATTACCGCGGCGTCCTTCTCCGTCTGTAGGGCCCTCCACACCTCGCGAGCGGAGCCGTAGCCTCTGGCTGTCGTCTCGAAGCCGTAGCCGACGCTGTCGGAGTATCCCTCGTCTACGCCCTGCACGTAGAGCGACGTGGGATCTCGGTCCGTGTCCTTCTGCTTGACCTTAGCTGGGAGATTGGAGGTCTCGCCCACGGCTGTGATGCTGCCTTTCTGTATGTTCTTGGCGTCTTCGAGGGCGGCCTTCATGTTGGGGATCGGGGCGGCGTAGCTGGCGTTGGCCTGGATCTCGAAGCCGCCGGAGAGCTTCTGCGTATCCCCGAAGGCGGCTGACATAGCGGCCTGGATGAAGTTCATGGCAGTCAGCGTGAAGACGACCAGCACGAACATCGCGAGCGTCATGCCGGTCCGAAAGAGGCTCTGGGTTGGGTACTTCACCGCGGTCTTGAGAACCGGGGGCAGTCCTTTGATTCGTCCGAACGTCGCCACTACGAGCCACAAGAGCGCGTCGGCGTTGAAGATCACGAGCCAGACGCCCGCGACGACGATGGCGATGCCCGAGACGAAGAACATCTCCGGCCCGCGCGCCATTCCGGCCGGCGTGGTGATGGAGGCCGGGGTCAGCCACAGCGCCAGCAGGACCAGACCCGACGCCGTGAAGGCGAGCCGGTCGGGCGCTCCGAGGACGCGGGCCAGGAGCGCCGCCCCAATGAGGGCGAGAGAGAGGCCGCCCAGGTAGAAGGCCGTCGTCTCAGTGGTCAGCCCCTGCCAAAACGCCACGACCCCCACGACCGGCACGAGCACGGCCACGATCACGCCCCAGACGGTGCGACCCTGGCTACCGGGCTCCGGGATGTCGCGGATGGCGCGAACCACGTTGAGGCGGCTCACGCGCCACGAGGATACAAGGACGACGGCGAACGTGAGCACCATCCCCATGCAGAAGGCGAGCACAACGTTCCCTAAGCTAGTGGCGAAGACGATCCGGAAGTCGTCGCTTCCTCCGGCGAAGCCCTTACCCAGGAGGCGGACCATGACCCAGCCGACCCCGACCCCGGCGACGCTACCGATAGCGCTCGCCACCAGCGCGTAGAGAGCTCCCTCGAAGGCGAAGGCCCGGATGAGGTGGGAGCGCTGCATCCCGACGGCGCGCGCTATGCCGAGCTCCCTCTTGCGCTCGGCGGCGAGCATCACGAAGATCAGGAAGATAAGCAGTATCCCCGCCGCCACCGAGAACTGCCCGAAGAGGACGAACAGGGTAGAGAAGATCTCTCCCCGCTGATCGGCCCCGTCCACGGCATCCTTCTTCACGGGGTCAGCCTCGAGGCCGTTGTCCGCGAGGAGGGGCTCGATGGCGGAAACCGTGGCGGCTGTGTGCTCACCGCCCTCCACGGCGGGTCCGCCGTGCGTGATCAGCACCTCGTTAACCCTCCCCTCCTCGCCGACTAGCGCCTGGAGGTTCTCCAGCGGCATCACCATCGAGGCGTCGGAGGCGGGGTTGGCGCCCCTATCATAGATCCCGGCGACCTCGAGCTCCGAGGGACGTTCATCCCCCTTCGGCACGGCGGGGCGGGCCTCGGCTTGCAGCGTAACGGGGCGCCCGTTGCCCACTACCCCTGGAGAAGGCGCTCCGTTTCCGACCCTCGCGGGGGGCTCGCCGGTACCCGGCCCTCCGGGACGCTCTTGCGCCGCGTCGGGGCGCTGTTCGCTTTGCAGTCCCGAGGGAGGTTGCTTGCTCCCGGGCACCGACGCGGGCTGGACCAGGGACGCTTCGACCTTGTCTCCCACGACGATGCCGAGTCCTTCGGCGGCATCCCGGCTCACGTAGACCTTGTTCTCTTCGAGGTCGCCCACGGAGAGAGTCTTGTCCGAAGCGGTCTTGAGGACGTCGAAGCCCTTCATCGAGTCCGCGTCCATGCCTAGCACGTCCACCACCGGCTCCGAAAGGTCCGTCTCAGACGACGAGACCGGCACTGTCTCCTTCGCGAGCGGCGCGACGCCCGCCACGCTCTCGACGCCGGAGAGCCGGTCTCGGACTTCGTTGGCAAGGGATTCGTCGAAGTACTTCTCGCGGGCCTCTGGAACCGCCGCTGCTCCGGCGCCGGGTCCGAACGCCACCCCGCCGCCCGACTCCGGCTGCTCCGCCTTCACGACCACGTCCACCCGCCCGATGTTTTCGAGCGCCTGCGCGCGCAGGGACTCCGTCAGCGTGTCCCCGGTGGTGAACGCCGCAGAGAACAGAAGCGTCGCCAGCATCAGACCCGCAACTATCAGCGCGGTCTGTATCTTGCGCCGCGGGACGTTTCGAACCGCCATCCTGAAGGAGGTCCGGTCGCGCACGGCCAGCACGATAAGGATCAGGGCACCCGCGCCGAAGACCGCCACGAGGACCAACATCAGCCGTTCTATCGGTATTCCGAAGAGCTCATTCATCGTTGCCCTCCTTGCCGCTCTGCTCGTCGCTCTCGATCAAGCCGTCGCGCATTCGGACGAGGCGGTGGGCGCGACGGGCGACGGAGGCGTCGTGCGTCACCAGCACGAAGGTCTGACCCTGCTCTCGGTTAAGATCCACCAGCAGGTCCACGATCTCCTTAGAGGTCTCAGAGTCGAGTGCCCCGGTGGGCTCGTCGGCCCAGACGATGGCCGGATGGTTTACCAAAGACCTGGCGACCGTCACCCTCTGCTGCTGGCCACCGCTCATCTCGTTGGGGCGCTTATTCGCCTGTTCCGGTATCCCGACCGTCTCCAACGCCGACGTCGCGCGTCGGCGCGCCTCTTTGGGCTTTGCGCCGGCCACCAAGAGAGGCAGCTCGACATTTTCGACCGCGGAGAGGACAGGGATGAGGTTGTAAGTCTGGAAGATGAAGCCCATCCTCTCGGCCCTGAAACGGGTGCGCTGTCTGTCGGACATGCCGGAGATGGACTTCCCACCGATCAAGACCTCGCCCCCGTCGAACTCGTCGAGCCCCGAGAGGCAGTTCAGGAGCGTCGTCTTCCCGCACCCGGAGGGACCCATTACGGCGACCATCTCGCCGCGCGGTATGCGGAGGTCCACCCCTCTCAAGGCGCGAACCGTCGCTTCCCCGGCCGCGTAGGTTTTCGTGAGGTCGCGGGCCTCGATCAGAGTCTTATCTCCCAACGCCGACGTTGCCTCCCCTAAGGCTTCTTCGTGAAACATTCGCGTTCTCCTTTGCCGGATTCGTTTTCATCGAAGCCACCGTAGCAGCGGGGCGCGACGCGAGCGTGACACGGGAGATAAGTTGGAGCTCCGGGAAGAAAAGCTGCTCGCTGCTGTGCGGGTGTGTTGCTCATGCCGAAGCCCCCGAGCCCTGACCCCTCGCCACTCGCTGGTTGTCGGTACTTACGTTGTTGGCGCCGCCCGTAACGGCCACGTCGTAGCGGTCGGTGGCGCCGTCGTAGTCCCGGCTCCGCAGGTCCAGCTCGCCGCCTGCGGCGCCGATGCGCCTGTTGTCGAACCTCAGGCTGGTGGCGCCCCCGCCCACGCGCAGCCGCGCGGCGGCTCCGTTCGGTCTGTGGATGACGACGTTGCTGGCGCCACCGAGGACGACCACGGACACGGTACCCGATGGGGAGGGGAGCACCACCTCCAAGTGGCTGGCGCCACCAGCCAGGATGAGTGAACCGAGCCGGAGCTCGCGCAGGTCAGCGACGAGGTTCGAGGCGCCGCCGCGGACCTCGATGTCCCAGGGTATGCGCCCGTTGAGCGTGACCTCAGCGGGACACTCCGACTGTTGACCGAGCCAGTCGCAGGACGAAACCCGAGGGTGCCGGATGGTCACCATACCTCCTCGCACACCCACCATCGGCATGCGGTCCCCAAAGCGGGCGTGGCACAGAGCCCGCATGTGCACGTCGGCTCTGATGGCGACTCGACGGGCACCGTTAGTGAACCGCAGGCGCCCGCTCCTCGACGAGCCAAGCGGGGCCGCGAAGTGGTCGCCGCCTCCGCACCGTTCCTCTGGCCGCGTGCCACGGGCCGCGATGGGGTTCCTCGGGTTCGTCGAGTCGGTGGCCCTCGATTTGTCCATGCCGTCCTCTCCCGGTCCTAGGTAGCCTTCCTCAGCGCCCCTCAACAACTCCCGCGTCACGGTCGAGGCCAACTTGGGATGGCGGATCTCTTGCGATTCGCTTGCAACGCCTTCTTCAGCTGGTTCAACTCCGTCTCGCGCAGCATCTCCTGTCGCCGCTGCTCCAAGACCTCTATGCTCATCGTCCCGTACACCTTCGGCCCTCCTCTTGGTTCCGTAGCGTGACCTCTCGGTCCACGCCTATGATCGTACAGGGGAAGCGGGTGGAGGTGGATCGGCCAAAAGGTAGATTTGGGGGGTAGAGATTCCTCTTTCCAGGGCGTCGCGCGAGGCTGCGACGCCCCGAAGTCCCTCCACCCCGTCGGAGCGGATGAGCGTCGCGGCAGAGGGTTTCGGAACTTCGGCGACGGGTTGCTAGAGCAGTTTCAGCTCCCTGGCTCGCGCCAGCGCTTGTGTACGGCTGTGCGCGTCGAGCTTGCGGTAGACGTTGTTGATGTGGGTCTTTACGGTGCCCACGCTGACGAAGAGCTCGGAGGCGATCAGGCGGTTGCTCTTGCCTGCGGCTATGAGCTGGAGCACGTCGAGCTCGCGCTCGCTCAAGGGTTCGGAAAGCCCCGCGGCTGGCAGCCCGGCACCCGAGGCGTCCCGCTCCAGCGCCACCAGTAGCTTCCTGAGGTAGCACGTTGGGACGCGACCTAGCGAGTCCGGTCGTCCTCTCTGCTGAGCTTTGAGCACCCCGGACAGTAGCTCGGCCATCGGGGGGGCCTCGTCGACGAAGGTCCTGACGTAGCCTTCCGGTTCGGCCAGAACAAGGGCTTCTGCCAAGGTGCTTGCCGCACGCTCTTTGTCGCCCTTTGCCTGCAGAACCAGCGCTTGCAGCGCCAGAATCGCTATCGTCCTGGCCGTCGTCTCTGCCGTCTCGTGAAGCTGCGCCAGCAGCCGCAGCGCTTCGCCGGGCTGGTTTCGGGCAACCAGCAGCCGTGCCAACATGATGCGCTCCAGCTCCCGCGAGTAGCGCCGGACTTCGCCCATGCCCGCCGCCCGCTCTTGCTCGGAGGAGGCGGCCGCCAGATCTCCCCTCATCAGGTGCAGCCGCGCCTTCCAGACCGCCGCGTCCACGATTGCGCGGTCGGTGCCGGAGTTTTTGGCCACCCGTTCGGCTTCCCGGGCCGCTGCGAGGGCGCCATCCGCGTCGCCACGCGCCAGCCTTACCCGCGAGAGGGCTATATGCCCCCACATGAGGGTCTCAAAGTCTCCCGTCCGCCCGGTCAGCTCTACGCCTTCGGTCAGGTGGCGCGCCGCGGCGTCCAGGTCGTCCCACTCGTAGAGAAGCTCGCCCATCCCGATGTGCACGCTCCCCATGGCCGGCAGCAGCTCGGCCCTCCGCTCGGCCGCGAACTCGAGGGCGCGCCGGAGAACACCGTTCGCCTCGCGGAGCCGGCCCCGTGCGAGCTGTAGGTGGGACTGGGACGCCATGGCGCTCAGCGCAACGTAATCGTGGCCGGCGGCCCGACCCAAAGCCCCGGCCTCGGCGAATGCCGCGATCGCCGCCTCGAGGTCCCCGGCGGCCTCGTAAGCCTGTGCGAGGGTAATGGCGGCGAAGGGCCGCGGGTTCAGGTTGTCTTCGGGCAGGAGGGCGAGGGCCCGCCGGGCGTGCTCGATGGCGCCCTGCGGATCGCCCTGGAGCCTGGCGTGCATGGACCAGACAGCCGCGGCGGTCGCCAGCAGATGCTCATGGTCAGGCCCGTCTTCGCCCGGCCGCGGCTCCTCGTCGGGGCCTTCGCGGAGCACGCGGTCGGCTTCTCGCAGGAGAGATTCGACGGCGTCCAACCGGCCGACCAACATCAGCGCGGCGGCGTACCAGACCAAAAGCAGCGGCCAGCGGCGCATCGTCTCGTCGGGCAGCTTCCGAAGCCAGCCCAGCAGAGTCACTACCTCGCCGCGGTACCAGGTTTGTCCGATCCCCCGCTCCATCAGCCGTGCCGCCCGTTCGTGGTCGCCGGCTGAGAGCGCGTGCCAGACCGCCTCGACTACCAACGCGTTCGCCTCGTACCACTCGGAGGCCCTGAGGTGCAACGTCGCCAACTGCTCGGGCCGCTCGCGTTCGAGGCGGCTACGCAGGAACTCGGCGAAGAGGTGATGGTAACGGTACCAGTATCGCTGGTCGTCTAACGGGACGACCAGCAAGTTTTCCCTATCCAGCTCCTCCAGCATCCTCTGTCCGTCGTTGCGGCCGGTGAGGGCGTCGCACAACGGGCCGCTGAGGCTGTCGAGGATCGAGGTCTCCAGCAAGAAAGACTGCACCGGTTCGATCTGCCTCTCCAGGACTTCTTCGGCCAGGAAGTCGAAGACGTCGCGGTGGGTGCCGGAGAAGGACCGGATGAAGCCCGAGGCGTCCTTGCGCTCCTTCATCGAGAGCGCGGCCAGCTGCAGCGCCGCGATCCAACCCTCCGTGACTCCTTCCAGGGCCGCGACGTCATCGGCCGAGACGTCCAGGCCCATCGCGTCGCCCAAGAAGGCGGCCGCCTCTTCGAGCGTGAAGCGCAGGTCGGAGGCGTGAAGCTCGGTCATCTGGCCCCGGGCACGAAGCCTGGCGAGGGGGAGAGGCGGGTCGACGCGGCCAGATATCACGAGGCGCGCGTCCTCCGGCAAGCGCTCCAACAGGAAAGAGACGATCCGATGGACGCTCTCGGAATCGATGGTGTGGTAGTCGTCGAGGACCACGGCGACCTCTCCTGGGAGCGCGGCCAGCTCGTTGATGAGGGCACCAAGTACAGCCTCCATCCGCGGTGGCTCGGGCGAGCGCAGCGCGGCCAAGACGCCCTCGCCGAACCCCTCTTCGCCGGTCCCCCTTAGCGCGGCGATGAGGTAAGTCAGGAAGCGGACCGGATCGTTGTCTCCTTCGTCCAGCGACACCCAGGCGACGGAGCGCCCGCCGTTCGCACTCCTTCCGAACCACTCGTTCAGGAGGGTGGTCTTGCCGAAACCCGCCGGGGCGGAGAGAAGCGTCAGCCTGCGCCCCGGCTCCCGCTCCAGCCTGTCGGTCAGTCGCGGTCGCGGGACCAGCCCCGGCTGCTCTCGGGATGGGCGCAGCTTGGTCGATACTAGCGAGTCGGTGGTAAGTGGCACCTGGCTCACCTCCGGTGCCTATTCTACTTGCGATCTGTATTCAACGTACACCCTAGCTGTGTTCAGACCAGGGTAGTTCTGCACTCACCATGGGTTTTCGAAGTTCGGACGCGACTCGTCTTTACCAAACCGGCGCGCCAGCTCCCCACGCCGCCACCAAGGCGGGGGTGATCATGCTCACCCGCCAGGTCGCAAACGAGGTCGGCAAGGGCTACCGGAGTGGAGCCGAGGGGAATCGAACCCCTGACCTCCGCCGTGCAAAAGCGGCGCTCTGCGAAACGTCCGCGCTAATCGAGGTACCAGGTTACGTAGATCGCCGTAAGCTAGCTCACCCTTAAATGCCGCCGAGTACTCCAAACGCCGTCTTGGGAGCCGCACCTTCATGCAAAGTCAGGGTGAACCCGAAAGCTCTACCAGCAGGAGGGTTTGCGTCAGAGAAGGAACGTCTTCATATTGAAGCAGCGGCGATACTCGGTAAGCTGCGTCCCTTCCTGGTGAACGCCAACGCCCCACTCTTTAACCTGTCTAGTCTATTCTCCTTTGCCCCAAGCCAGCGCCAGCCATAGGTCTTCCATCGAATTGTCGTTGAAATATAGCCTGAACTTTCCGGTCGGCGCTGGGAGCGGAATATTCGTTAGTCTTCCTGCCCGGAGGTTATCCAATGAGGTATCTTTGAACAAGGTGTCCTTGTTCCCTGAGCCGTCAGTTTCGTCACTGACTTCTACGCTGTTCTTGGTGGTTTTGGCATACAAATCTACCCGTTTCAAGGCTTCCAGCCTGCCTTGACTCCAAAACGGGTAGTGTTCTTCCCGGAGGTCGAGCGTCAGTTCGGCTACCGGAGTTGCAGCTCCAAGCTGGACGCTCTCGAACTTCGCCCACTCTGTTGGAAACTCGTGGCGCATGGAGAACAGCCGCACCGAGCCAACTGCCTCGGCTTCTTCGATGCTGAACTTGAGGTTGTCGACAGCGCCGTTTCGGAGCAAACCGCCGCCTTCCCGGGCGGTGTAGCGGAGATGGAGAATGACGTCTGAGATGGTGTCGTAGTCGAACTGGCGCACGTCGGCGGGCAACTCCAACTGCCACTCGCTGATGACGCCCGATCCCTCGAACGGCAGGTAACGCTCGTCGCGGAGGTTGGTCTCGAACAGGCCACTGTCGTTTTGCCCGCTACTGGTGACGATGGACTGCAGGCTGCCGAAGTAGTCGTTGAAGCGGTCGTCTTCCGCGTCCTCGCGCGCGTAGCCATCGCCTAGCACTGGCGTCTTGCGGATACTGCTTTTCAGGAGCGTCAGCGTGCAATTGACGCTGGCGTAGGGGCCAGTCACACAGGGGATGCTCACGGCCAACCACTTGATGCGCCGGAAATAGTGGCCGGGGCCGTCCATGTCGAAAAGCGCCTCGGGCAGGGTCACCGTGCAGCGCCCGGTGGCGCGAAGTTGCAGCAGCGCCAGCGGATCTACCTGCATCAGGCTGACGTGTTTGGTTAGCTCGTACTCGCGCTGGTTGAGGTCGTAGTAGGCCATCTCCATGCGCTTGATGTCCAGGTACAGCTTCTCGCCGGCCAGCAAGCCTTCCTTGCCGGCGAGATAACCGAATTGGAGATAGTTCAGTTCCGGATTGCCAAGTTCGTGCTGCAGGGCGCGCTCGGCTTTTTTGGCGATGTCGAAGGCGAACTGAAAGCATTGCCCGTACAGCGCCTTCACCTCGCGCTTCATCCAGGCATACAGTGCCTTGTTAGTCTTCTTGCCGTTCGTCTCAGTGCCTTCCTCATTCAGGAAGCGCTCGATTTCTTCGGCGTGCTTCATCTGCTGGCGATGGTTCTTCAGTTCAAGCTCGGCGATGGCCTCGCGGATCTGCGCGGCACGGAGTTGCTTGAAGATCTGAGTGATCTCTTCAGCTGCAAGGTTGCTTTGGAATGCCCAGTCTTGCTCACGGCGGGCATAGGAGCCAATCTTTGCGGTGTTACCTGCCTCATAAGTAAGCTTGTCGGCAGTCGCTTTCCAAAAACTTGAAGTCGCAGAAGCGGCACCCGCAAGTTTTTGTCCACCAAGGGCGCCGATTGAAGAGCCCGATCCAAAAGGTTGGAAGTTGAAGGTAAAGTCGGGCACCAGGGCTGAAAAGCCACCCACCTTATCTATCCATGCCGCGGTACCCTGATTACCCTGCGCTTCCTTTAACTTAGATATCTCTTGAGCTTCGTGGTTGCTGACTACCCTGCCACCTGAGTCGCCGAGATCCTGAGCAATATCCACATCGATGGGCTGCGGCTCCAATTCTGGCTCCTTCATCGCGAACCGCATCCTGTTCAGACTGTCCTTGTCCAGTTCGTCCAGTTCGGGAATCGCCTGCTCGATTTCCTCGGCTTTCTTACCCAGGTGCCGTTCATAGAAGGTATAGCGCTGCACGGCCAAAGCCAGCGACTTGAGCAAGCCTTCCCTGGACTTGATGGCCTCCTGCACTTGCGCGTATCGCACGTGCTCGGCCATCTCCATGACGATGCGTTCGTGCTTGGCGCGTAGAAGCGCCAGAGCTTCACCGTCTTCTTTCTCCATCGCCGAAAGCAGGCTGTTGCCCAGCGACTTGACCTCCTGGCACATCTCGGCAGCCTTTTGTACCAAAAGCTGGAAGCGCACCAGCGGCAACGGTTGGTTCAGGCCGTTCACGACCGCGCCGACATCCAGCCCGGCCGCGGCCGCCCGCGCCAGCATGGCCGGGTCGATAGGCGGCTCGAAGAGCGGGAGCTGGCGGAAGAGACCCTGGATGTTCAGGCTGTTGCGGATCTTGAACAGGCGGTCGGCCACGGTGTCCCAGTAGCTCAAGAGCTTGTCGTTGCGCGGCACGCAGAAGCAGAGCGCCTTGCCCAGGCTGCGCAGCGTCGCCAGACGCTCGTTGTCGCCTCCATCCTCGGTTGGAAACGGCATCAAGTCGAAGGGGGCAGCCGTCTCCACATCGCGCATGACGACCCCGAATTGTTCTAGATCGGCGCGCAGGTTGGCGTAGGTCTGGGCACGCACCGAACCTTTCTTCGGTACCGGCTGTGGACGTGGGCCCAGGATGTTGGCGGCCAGCACGTAGAGCATCGTGGCCTCGTTGATCGCCTCACCGGTATCCTGCCGGAACAGCGAGTCACCCCAGGAGATCAGGTTGTCCAGGTAGGCCATCACCGTCTTGTACATGTAGGCCTGCTGACGGTAACGGGCGATCACGTGCGGGCGGAAGGGAGCAGCTTTCCAAGCCTCGATGCTGCGCACCGACTCATCCCGCAATGTGGGGTCTGTGTTGGTGGCGAGGTTGACCAGGATCCCCTCGATCTTCTTGACGTCGGTGGTCTGGAAGGGCCGCACCTTCCAGAAGCGTTCCGGGGTGGGGCCCTCACTGTCGTCGGTCGGATCGAAGAGAAAGTGGAACCAGCGCTGCGCCTCGGCAAAGCGCTGGTTCTTGCTGAGGTGAATGGCGATGGTGATCGGCACGTGGAAGAACAACTCCCAGTTGTAGGCTGAGTAGGCGCCGCCGGAGGTGAAGTCCAGGTCCTTGACCGGGTAGGGTCGCTTCACCAAGGCAGATGGCGCATAGTGTGTTGGCGCGCGCAGGACCAATGCAAGCGGGTCAGATCGTATTGGCGAGAAAATGTCCGCATACAGCACCGGTCTGGGCTTGCTGCGGAGGAGGGTGAGGCGCGTTCCATCAGGGAGGGTTAGCTGCATACCACCGAAAAGCAACACTTGTGTGCCCGCGGCGATCGTCGCCTGGGTACCATCGTCTAGGGTGATCTGAGTATCCGATGCGAGTGCAATCCTCGTGTCGTTCGAGATCGATGCTTCCATATCTTGTGGCAGATCGAACACCGAACCGGCGGAAGGCGTATTCTCCATCCCATCAAAAAGCACAGCCCTCATGCCGTCGGGCACAATCACCTGGGCCGGATCGGCAAATCTCAAGCGCATCTTGTCATCCAGCGGAGTCGTTGCGCCCCCGGGTAGTGTGGCTTGCACGTCGCCCAGAAGCTCAAACGGCGAACCACCCGGGATGCTCAGCCCCGTGTTTTCACCTGCCTCTACTTCGACGCTGCCTGGAAGCGAGGTGTCATCGTGTTCGTATTCCGTGTCGGCCGCTTGCAGGCCGGCGGTAGACTTGCGGAGTAGACGCTGCACCAATTGCCCTACATACGGATGAAAGTGCGGGTAGAAACGATAGCCGACCTCACGCTCCTGAATAATGAGGTGCTTGGTCTCCTTCGTTTCCACGACACGGTCCGGCCAGTAGACGAGTTCGGTATCCAGGTAGCCGTGAAAGCGTTTATCTACTGTTGATGTCGGGTTGATCATGGTAGTCGCTCCTTCCTCAGCGCCCGATCAATTCGCCGCGCATATTGCGTGCGCCGAAGCCAGAGCGATTTAGTGCATCGAAGTTCTGCGCCAGCGCCGAATTGAAGCCGCTGTCGCCGACTATGTTCAGCGTGCCCGCCGTCTGTGTCAGGCCGGCCTGATCTAGCACCTCACCTGCCAATGCCACGACGGTGCTGCCAGACACAACCCCACTACCCGCATGGACCTTCACCGGCGTACCGCCCTCGGCGATGGCCCCGGCCAGTTCGGTAGATGGCAGTACCGCCATTCCTGCTTTACCGCCAGGGCCGATCAACTCCCCTTCGAACAATA
>Ga0126306_10001072_pt1 | contig 14234 bp, 13 predicted proteins | sample Plot27_FD_92592 | JGI IMG/M metagenome (GOLD analysis project Ga0126306, IMG submission 92592) | Serpentine soil microbial communities from UC McLaughlin Reserve, CA, USA - Plot27 | ecosystem: Environmental > Terrestrial > Soil > Grasslands | place: USA: UC McLaughlin Reserve, Lake County...
CAGAACACCTACACGTACTCGGAGCGGGTGCCCACCAGGCCGATCCCGCTGATGGGCTTCCTCTACCAGGAGCGCCGCGGCTACTGCCAGCAGTTCTCAGGCGCCATGGCGCTGATGCTGCGCATGGCCGGCATCCCGGCACGGGTGGCAGCGGGCTTCTCTCCAGGGTCATTCAACAAGGACACGCAGGAGTACCGCGTGCGCGACCTCGATGCGCACTCGTGGGTGGAGGTCTGGTTCACCGGCATCGGCTGGGTTCCGTTCGACCCGACCCCCGCCCGCTCGCCGGCCCAGTCGCAGTCGAGCGCGCTCGCCACGAGCGCCGCGGCGGCCGATGCGGGTGAGGTTCGGCAGACCCGGCGGGGCGTGGCCGCCTCGGAGCGCGGCACGGACATCGGCGGGCGCCTGGGATCGGACGAAGGGAACAGCTGGCTCGTTCCGGTGCTCCTGCTGCTCCTGGCCGCTCCGCTCGCCGCCGGCGCGGTCCTGCTCGCCCTCCGCGTGCGCCGCATGCGCAGCCTCGGCCCGGACGAGCTTGCCGAGGTGCAGCTGTCCGAGCTGCGCCGCGCGCTGCTGCGGCTCGGCTGGGACCTGCCGGCCTCGACCACCCTGCTCGGGCTCGAGCGGCGGCTCGGACGATTCGCCGGACCCGCCTCGGAGGCCTATGCGGAGGCGCTGCGGGCCAACCGCTATGACCCGCGGGCTCCCGACGCGCCTGGCCTGGGCGAGCGCCGGGTCGTGCGTAGGGAGCTCACCCGCGGCAGTCTCGTGGACCGGCTGCGTGGGCTGCTGGCCTTTCCGCCGGGCGCACCGCGTCCGTGAGCCTGGCGCAGGCCGCGATGCACATTTATCGAACCGTAAGGTCGGCGCACTAAACCTCCGTGCATGACCACCAAAAGCCCGCTCACAAACCTTCTCTCAGGCGTACTCGGCGGTTTGGTCGTGTTGGTCATCGGCGCGGTTCTGATTGCCACGGATGTGATTGAGACCGGCGACACCACGACGGTTGTGCGTGAGTCGCCGACGTCGCAGACGACCGCCGCGTCCACCGGCGCCACGAGCCGCACCCCCCGTGACATCTACAAGCAGGAGGGTCGCGGGGTGGTCTTCATCCAGTCCGAGGGCGTGACGAGCGACAGCGAGTCCCCCTTCGGCGCTCCCCAGCAGGGCACCGCGACCGGTTCGGGCTTCGTGGTCGACGAGGACGGCACGATCGTGACCAACGCCCACGTCGTCGAGGGCGCGGACAAGGTCCAGGTCCGCTTCGACGAGAACGGGGAGTTCGTCGACGCCGAGGTCAAGGGCGTGGACACCTCCACCGACGTCGCCGTCCTCAAGATCGATCCGTCCGACGTCGACGGGCTCACGCCGCTCCCGCTGGGCGACTCTTCGAAGCTCCAGGTGGGCGACCCCGTGATCGCGATCGGCAACCCGTTCGGCTACAGCCGCACGGTCACGACGGGCATCGTCTCCGGGCTCCAGCGCGAGATCCAGGCGCCCGACGGCTTCACGATCCCCGACGTGATCCAGACGGACGCCTCGATCAACCCGGGCAACTCCGGTGGGCCGCTCTTCGACGCTCACGGTCGCGTGATCGGCATCAACTCCCAGATCGCGACCGGCGGCGGCCAGGGCTCGGTGGGCATCGGCTTCGCGGTTCCGGTCAACACGGCCAAGAAGCTGCTGCCCGAGCTGAAGGCCGGCGAGACCATCGAGCGCGCCTACCTGGGTGTGCAGATGCAGGACGTGAGCAAGCAGCTCGCCGAGGATCTCAACCTGGCGTCTGACCAGGGCGCCCTCGTCGTCGAGGTGACCAAGGACAGCCCGGCCGATAACGCCGGCCTGCGCGGTGGTCGCACCGACAACGCCCAGGGCGTGCCCGCCGGCGGCGACCTGATCGTCGAGGTGGACGGCAAGGCCGTGAGCGACTCGAGCGATGTCGCGAATGCGATCTCCCAGAAGCGCCCCGGCGACTCGGCGGAGATCACGTACTACCGCGGCGACTCGAAGAAGACCGTGACCGTCGAACTCGCCAAGCGCCCGGACTCGACCGACCAGCAGTCGGCGGACCCAGGCGGCGGCGACGGCGGCGGGCTGCTCCCCTAGCACCAGCGGCGGCTCGCCTGCGACCATAGGCGGGCTATGACCCGGGTCAAGATCTGTGGCATCACCGCGCTCGAGGACGCCCAGCTGGCGGCGGAGCTCGGCGCCTGGGCACTCGGGATGATCTTCTGGCCCGGTAGCCCGCGCGTGTGCCCGATCGACCAGGCCGAGGCAGTCGGCGCGCAGCTGCATCGGCGCCTCGAGCTCACGGGGGTGTTCGTGAACGCGACGCTCGACCACGTGGCGGAGACGGCCGACGTGTGCCGCTTCACCCTGCTCCAGCTCCACGGGGACGAGGGTCCCTCCTACTGCCAGGAGGCCGCTCGCCGAACCGGGTGCAGGGTGATCAAGGCCGCACGTGTCCGCGACGCCGCTCAGGTGCAGGCGCTGAGGGCCTACAGGACCGACTTCCACATGCTCGACGCGCACTCGGAGCGCGCGCCGGGGGGTACGGGGGAGAGCTTCGACTGGCAGCTCGCCCGGCTGCACCCGGGCAATCCACCGCTGGTCTTGTCGGGCGGGCTGACCCCGGACAACGTCGGCCAGGCGATCGCCGCGGCGAGCCCGTTCGCGGTGGACACCGCCAGTGGCACGGAGGCCGCGCCCGGCCGAAAGGACCCAGACAAGCTGACCGCGTTCTTCCGGGCGGTCGAGTCCGCCGACCACGTGGCCGCATGAGCGCTCCGCCGCTCGAGCGGCGCTTCGGCCCCTACGGCGGGCGGTACGTGCCCGAGACGCTCATCCCGGCCCTGGACGAGTTGGAGTCGGCATGGTCGGCGGCACGCGCGGACCCCGCGTTCGTGGCGGAGCTCGACACGCTGCTGCGCGACTACGTGGGGCGCCCGACGCCGCTGTACCACGCCCATCGCCTCTCGGAGCTCGCCGGCGGCGGGGTCTGGCTGAAGCGCGAGGACCTCACGCACACCGGCTCGCACAAGATCAACAACGCGCTCGGGCAGGCTCTGCTCGCCCAGCGCATGAACAAGCCGCGCGTGATCGCCGAGACAGGCGCCGGCCAGCACGGCGTGGCTGCCGCGACCGCGTGCGCGCTGCTCGGGCTGGAGTGCGTCGTCTACATGGGCACCGAGGACATGCGCCGCCAGGAGCCGAACGTGCAGCGCATGCGACTGCTCGGCGCGGAGGTGCGCGGGGTCGACGCCGGCGCCCGCACGCTGAAGGAGGCGGTTTCCGCGGCGATCCGCGACTGGGTCGCGAACGTGGAATCGACCCACTACGTGATCGGCTCCTGCGTGGGACCCGCTCCATATCCGGCACTGGTACGGGACCTCCAGCGGCGCATCGGCGACGAGGCACGCGCGCAGCTCCTCGAGCAGGCCGGGCGGCTGCCGGACCGGGCGATCGCATGCGTGGGCGGGGGCTCGAACGCGATCGGCACCTTCATCCCCTTCGTGGACGACGATGGCGTCGAGCTGATCGGCGTCGAGGCGGCGGGGGAGGGGCTCGCCACGCAGCGGCACTCCGCGCCGCTCACCACCGGCGCCCGGGGTGTGCTCCACGGTGCGCTCACCGGCGTGATCCAGGACGAGGAGGGCCAGATCCTCGAGGCGCACTCGATCTCGGCCGGGCTCGACTACCCGGGCGTGGGACCCGAGCACGCGTGGCTGCGCGACTCGGGGCGCGTGCGCTACGAGGCCGTCGAGGACGGTGCCGCCGTGGAGGCCTTCCATCGGGTGACGGAGCTGGAGGGCATCCTGCCGGCGCTCGAGTCGTCGCACGCCGTCGCGTGGCTGCTCGCGAACCCGTCGCCGGGGCTGAGCCTCGTGACCCTCTCCGGCCGCGGTGACAAGGACCTCGCGGAAGTGCTCGCCCTGGGATGAGCATCGAGGCCGCCTTCAACGGGCACGGCAAGACCGCTGCTCTGATGCCGTACTTGATGGGGGGCTATCCGAGCATTGAGGAATCGGTCTCGGCCGGACTTGCTGCCGCCGACGCCGGGGCTGACTTGCTTGAGCTCGGCATTCCGTTCTCCGATCCGCTGGCCGATGGTCCGGTGATCCACGCCGCGGGTACCGAGGCGCTGGCGGCGGGGGCAACGCCGCACGGCGTGTTGGGCGCATGCGAACGGCTTGCGGTGAGGGTTCCGGTCGTGCTGATGGTCTACGCCAACATCGTCATGACCGCCGGGGTTCACGCTTTTGCATTGAAGGCGGCCGCTGCGGGGGCGTCTGGGTTGATCGTTCCTGATCTCCCGCACGACGAGGCCTCGGAGCTGCGCGCCGCGTGCGACGCCGAGGGGCTGGCCCTGGTGCCGCTCGTGGCGCCGACCACCACCCCGGAGCGGATCGCCGAGATCGGCGCCGACGCGCGCGGCTTCGTCTACACGGTCTCGCTCACCGGGACCACCGGCGAGCGCGACGAGCTGCCGCCCGGCCTGGCGGACACGGTGGCACGCGTGCGCGCGGCCACCGAGGTGCCGGTGGCCGTGGGATTCGGCATCTCGACCGCCGATCACGCCCGGGCCGTGGCCGAGATCGCGGACGGGGTGATCGTCGGGAGCCGCGTGGTGCGGGCGGCCGGCGAGGGCGGGGCGGCGGCGGTGGGCGAGCTCGTGGGCGAGCTGGCGACCGCGCTGCGCTCGTAGCGGCCGAGTCGCCGTAGCCGCCCACAGATTGTGGAACAATTCAGACCGTGGCTCGTGGATATGTCCTCATTGCTGCCGTTCTCTTCGGCACGACCGGCACCGCTCAGGCCCTTGGTCCGGAGATCGAACCGCTTGCTGTGGGCACGGCGCGGATCGCGATCGGCGCCGCGCTGCTCGTGCTGATCGCGCTCGCCAGCGGGCGCTTCCAGCTCGGCGGGGCCGACCGGCGGCTGATCCTGCTCTCCGGCGCCTGCGTGGCCGCGTATCAGGCGACCTTCTTCGCGGCCGTCGACGACACCGGGGTGGCGGTCGGCACCGTGGTGGCCATCGGCTCGGCGCCCGTGTTCACCGGCCTGCTGGCACGGCGGTTCGCGGGCGGGCGGCTCAGCCGCCGCTGGGCCGGGGCCACCGCGCTCGGCTGCGCCGGCGTCTGCACGCTCGTGCTCGGCGGTGGCTCCGGTGGCGAGGTGTCGCTGCCCGGAGTGGGCCTCGCACTCTTCGCGGGCGCCGGCTACGCAGGCTACGCGGTCGCCGGGAAAGCATTGATGGATCAGGGCGCGACACCGGAAGCACTGATGGCAAGCGTGTTCTCCATCGGCGCTGCTGTTCTGATCCCTCTGCTCGCATTCGTCCCCACGGACGGGCTGCTGAGCGGCGGCGGGCTGGTGCTTGCGATCTATCTGGGAGCCCTGCCTACGGCCGCCGCCTACATCCTCTTCGCCCGCGGCCTCGAGCGCATCGGTGCCGGCGAGACGGCCACCCTCACGCTGGCCGAGCCGGTGACCGCCGCGGCGCTCGGTTTCGCGCTGCTCGGGGAGCGCCCCGCGGTCGCCGGGTTCATAGGCGCCGCGCTCGTGCTGGGCGGTCTCGCGCTGCTCGCGGTCCGCACCGGGACGCCCCGGCGTGCGCGCGCCAGACCCGCCGAGGCGGCTGCGTAAACCCTTCCCGGGCGGGGGAAAACGCTGGTAGGGTGGCCGCAATATGGCCCAGCCAAAGACAGCCGAGCGCGCCGCCGATCAGGCCGCGCCCGAGGCGCCCGCAAAGCCGGACGCGAAGCCCCAGCGCAAGCGCATCACACGCCGCAAGGCCGTCGAGGAGCGCGTGCGCAGCTACTTCGAGGCGATGGACCGCCGTGACGCTGCGGCCATGGCGGAGCACTGGAGGGACGACGGCGTCGAGGACATCGTGCCGGTCGGTCTCCTGCGCGGCAAGGAGGAGCTCCGTGCCTTCCTGGATGCCACCTTCCGAGCTGTGCCGGATGCCCGCACCACGCTGGGCCGGATCGTCGCCGGCGAGACTTCCTGCGCGGTCGAGTGGCGCCTCGAGGGCACCTTCGACGGCGAGCCGTTCATGGACATCGAGCCCACGGGCAAGCACGTGGAGCTCCGCGGCTTCGACCTCCTCGAGCTCGAGGATGGCCAGATCGTGAGCAACACGGCCTACTACGACGGCGCCTCGTTCGCCCGCCAGATCGGCATGCTGCCGCCGGACGGCTCGAGCGCGGATCGCGCGATGAAGAGCGCCTTCAACGCCGTGACGAAGCTGCGCCGCGCGCTGGCAGAGCGGCGGAGCGGCTGAATGTCGATCGTCGTCGCGCTCACCGTCGGGATGGTCTGGTGGATCAGCGCGTGGGCGTTCGGCATCAAGGCGTTCGACGCTTTCCTGCTCACGATGGCGCTCGTGGTCACCGCGGCGGCGTACGAGATCACGAAGCCCTACCTCAATCAGATGCTGGGCCGCGAGATCGCCGAGCCTGAAGAGCAGGGCGCGGGCTTCTAGCCGAAGAACGTCTCGGCAGCCTCGTAGTCCTCGACCGGCACGGTTCGCAAATCCGCGACCGCCTCTGATAGCGGCACGAGCTCGATGCGTGTCCCCCGCAGAGCCGCCATGACGCCCCAGCGCCCCTCGTGCGCAGCGTCCGCGGCCGCCAGGCCCAGCCGCGTGGCGAGCACGCGGTCGAAGGCAGTCGGCGTGCCGCCGCGCTGGATGTGGCCGAGCACGGTGGCGCGCGACTCGTAGCCGGTGCGCTGCTCGATCTCCCGCTCGAGCCGCTGCCCCATCCCACCCAGACGCTCGTGTCCGAACTCGTCCTGGCCGGCGCTCACGGTCTCCATCGTGCCCTCTCGCGGCAGCGCCCCCTCCGCCACCACCACGATCGAGAAGTAGCGCCCGCGCGAATGGCGGCGCTGGATCAGCCGGCAGACCTCGTCGATGTCGAAGGGGTGCTCGGGGATCAGGATCACGTCCGCGCCGCCGGCGAGCCCTGAGTGGAGCGCGATCCAGCCGGCGTGGCGGCCCATCACCTCGACGATCATCACCCGGTTGTGCGACTCGGCCGTCGTGTGCAGCCTGTCGATGGCATCGGTGGCGATCTGGACCGCGGTGTCGAAGCCGAACGTCATGTCCGTGCCGGCGAGGTCGTTGTCGATCGTCTTCGGCACTCCGATCACAGGCAGGTCGTGGTTGCTGTGCAGGCGCGCCGCCGCACCCAGCGTGTCCTCGCCGCCGATCGCGATCAGCCCGTCGATCCCGGCGGAGTCGAGCGTGGCGCGGATCAGGTCCGGCCCGTCGTCGCGCTTGAAGGGGTTCGTGCGCGACGAGCGTAGGATCGTCCCGCCGCGCGGCAGGATGCCGCGCGTCGACTCGATCGTGAGGTCCTCGTGGACAGCCTCGATCGGCCCGCGCCAGCCATCGCGGAAGCCGACGATCTCGTCGTGGTGCTCGTCGATCCCCCTGCGGACGATCGCCCGGATGACCGCGTTCAGGCCAGGGCAGTCGCCTCCCCCCGTGAGCACGCCGATCCGCACGCCGGGCACGATACCCAGGCCCGTCAGAATGGCGCCCCTTGGAACTCGCAGCCACAGCCAGACGGGGGGTGGTCTTCCTCGCCGTGTGCGCGCTGGCCATGTCCGGCTGCCTCGGCGACGGCGGCGGCGACGAACCGACCCGCATCGAGGGCGACACGGCGACGGTGTACTCGAGCGTGCCCCGCGATAGCGGGTCCGCGGCCGTAGCGAGCGCAGTGGTGGCGGGTGAGCGGCGCGCGCTTGCCGAGGCCGGCGGGCGCGCCGGTGGCCTGCGGATCCGGTTCAGGGAGCTCCCCGCGACCGACGACGAGCCCGACCATCCCTGGGATCCGGCGCTCGTTAGCGCGAACGCCCACACCGCGGCCGACGACCCGAGCGCGATCGCCTACCTCGGCGAGCTCGACTACGGGGCGAGCGCTGTCTCGCTGCCGATCACGAACGACGCGGGTCTGCTTCAGGTCTCGCCGGGCGACGGCCTGACCAGCCTCACCCAGCGCCCCCCGGGACGCCCGCGCGCCGGCCCGGAGCGCTACTACCCGTCCGGCAGGCGCAACTTCGTGCGCATCGGGCCCACGGACCTTCGGGAGGCGGACTACCTGGTCGAGCGCGCAAGTGCCGCCGGTGCCGAGCGCGTCGCGGTGGTGTTCGATCGCGACATCTACGGCCGCGAGCTGGCCGCCCAGATCCTAGTGCGCGCCCGCCGCGCCGGCCTCGAGCCCGTGGCGTCCGAGGAGTACCGCGGCCAGGCCGACGAGATAACGGACGTCGCACGCCGGCTGGCCGAGACGCATCCGGACGCCGTGATCCACGCCGGGGTGGTTGGCGCCGGGACGGGCCGCCTCCTCGCCGAGATCCACGACCAGATCGCCACGGCGCCGATGTTCGCCACGAGCGGGATCCTCGCGGGCGAGCCGAGCCTTGCGCTTCCGACAGGGTCCGCTCGAATCGAGGGGGTCGGCCCGGCGATCTCGCCCGAGCGCGCGGGCTACGAGGCCATGCGCCTCGTCCTCGAAGCGGTCGAAGAGGGTCGGAGGGACCGCCGGCTCGTGATCGCGGCGGCGCGGCGGCTCGCCCCGCCCGTGGCGAATCGGCGACTCGTGCTCTACCGCCCCGGCGCCGACGGCCGCCTCGAGCGGGTCGGGGTGGCGCGCTGAACGGCTTCGAACGCCACCCGGCCCGCGGCTACGTGCTCGCCGCCGCCGGCGCGGCGCTCTTCTCCCTGAACGGGAGCATGGCCCGCTACCTCCTGGACGACGGGGTCGACGCGGCACGCCTCTCGCAGCTGCGCTCCGCCGGCTCCTGCCTGATCCTGCTGCTGGTCCTGGGCCTGACCCGCCGCGACCTGCTCAGGGTCGATCGCAGCGAGCTGCCCGGCCTCGCCGTGCTCGGAGTGCTCGGCCTGGCGGCCGTGCACGCGACCTTCTTCGTGGCGATCGACAGGCTCCAGATCGGGCCGGCGGTGACCATCCAGTACCTCGCTCCGCTCGGCCTGCTCGTCTGGCTCGCGGTCTTCCACGGACGCCGGCTGCCGCCGAGCCTCTGGGGGGCGGTCGCGCTCTCGCTGGTCGGCTGCTTCTTCGTGGTCCGCGCCTACGACGCCGGTTTGCTCGACACCTGGGGCGTCGTGGCCGCGTTCGCGGCGATGCTGACCTTCGGCATCTACATGGTCGGCTCGGAGCGCCAGGGCCGCAGGCACGAGCCGGTCACCACGCTGTTCTGGGCGTTCGCGTTCGCGAGCCTGTTCTGGGCGCTCGTGACGCCCTGGTGGTCCTTCCCGTTCGACGGCCTCGCGTCCACCCGCAACGCCCTGCTCGCCACCGCGATCGTTGTCGGGGGCACGCTCGTCCCCTTCGTCCTGATGGTCGCGGCGCTCCGCCACATCGCCGCCCCGAGAGCGGCCGTGGTCGCCACGCTCGAGCCCGTGCTCGCGGCCGTCTTCGCGTGGCTGATCCACGACGAGGCGCTCGCCGCCGTGCAGATCGCAGGCGGGATGGCGGTGCTCGCGGCGGTGGCCTGGGTGCAGTCGAGGCGGCCCGATCACGAGGCCGAGGCGGCCCCCGAAAGCTCGCTTGCAGCGAGATTTTCTCCTCGTTAAGCAGGGACCCGTCGGCGGGCAGGGCTCCCGTAGCGTGATTAGGATGCCGCGCAGGTTGGAGCCACTCCATAGGAGGGACGTTTTGCGAGTACGTTGGCTGGCAGTTTTCGCCTGCCTGCTCGGCGCCTTCGCCCTGGGCATGACCGCCTGCGGCGATGACGACGACGATGGCGGCGGCGGCGGAGGAGACTCCGGAGACGGTGGTGGAGGGACGGTAGACGTCTACTCTTCGCTCCCGCTCCAGGGTGCCTCTAGGCCGCAGACCACAGCGATGGTCGATGGCATCAAGCTTGCCCTCGAGCAGGTTGGTGGCAAGGCGGGCGACACGACGATCAAGTACACGTCGCTCGACGACTCGACCGCGCAGGCCGGCAGCTGGACGCCGGAGGCCGTCGGGGCCAATGCGCGCAAGGTCGCTGGTGATGATGCGGCCGTCGCTTACATCGGCGAGTTCAACTCAGGCGGGAGCGCAGTCTCGATCCCGATCCTGAACGAGGTCCCGATCGCCCAGATCAGCCCGGCGAACACCGCCGTGGGCCTGACCTCGGACGAGCCGGGCGCCGACAAGGGCGAACCCGACAAGTACTACCCGACGGGCGAGCGCCATTACCTGCGCATCGTCCCGAAGGACACCATCCAGGGTGCTGCCCTGGCGACCGTCATGAAGAAGGACGGCTGCACGAACGTGTACATCCTGAACGACAAGGAGGTATACGGCGCAGGCCTGTCGCGGAACATCGAGAGCTCTGCCAAGGAGCAGGGTCTCGAGGTATCGGGCAACGAGGGCATCGACCCGAAGGCCCCGAACTTCCGCTCCCAGGCGTCCACGATCGAGGGCGCGGGCGCTGACTGCTTCGTGTTCTCGGGAATCACCGCCAACGGCGCGGTCCAGCTGTACAAGGACGTGGCCGCGGCGGTTCCGGACGCCAAGCTCTACGGGCCTGACGGAGTTGCCGAGTCCGGCTTCTCCGATCCCAAGGAGGGCGGTATCCCCGCCGACGTCGCGAGCAGGGTGAAGGTCACGGTGGCGACGCTGTCGCCGGACCAGTACCCGCCGGAGGGTCAGAAGTTCTTCGACGACTTCTCGGCCAAGTACGGCGAGGACAACCCCGATCCGTACGCGATCTACGGGTACGAGGCCATGAAGCTGGTCCTCGATACCTGCAAGGAGCTCGGGTCGGACTGCTCCGATCGTCAGAAGATGATCGACGCGCTGTTCGCAACGAAGGGTCGTGAGTCGGTGCTTGGCACCTACGACATCGACGAGAACGGCGACACGACGCTGACGGATTACGGCGTCTACTCGATCGATGGTGGAGAGCTGAAGTTCGACGAGACGGTGAAGGCCGAAGCCGGCTGATCGTCACGTTGCAGTAACGCGGTAAAAGGGGGCGGGCCTACCGGTCCGCCCCCTTTCCGTGGTAGAAGTCGCACCGAGGGGAATCTTGGAGGCCAGTACGGAAGCAGCCCGTCCGCCCGTCCGAGCTAACACCTGGGACCGGGTAAGGACCTACGTCGGCCAGTACGGCCTCATTGCCGTCCTCCTAATCATGCCCGTAGCGTTCGGCCTCCACGACCTGGCCACGGACGGGAACCTCACCCGGCTGGGCAACAACCTGGTCGCCGGTCTTTCGAACGGCGCGATCTGGGCGCTGATCGCGCTCGGCTACACGCTCGTCTACGGAATCATCGAGTTGATCAACTTCGCCCACGGCGAGGTGTTCATGATCGGCTCGCTCGTCACGGCGGCATGGTTCTGGGGAGTCATCGGCCTGACCGAGGAGACCGCGATCCTGGGTCTCATCGTCGGACTGCTGGCGTCGCTGATCGTCGCGATGCTCGTCAGCGGGACGCTGAACGTGATGATCGAACGGGTGGCCTACCGGACGCTCCGAACGGCGCCCAAGCTGGCGCCGCTGATCACCGCCGTCGGAATGTCGTTCATCCTCCAGAATGTCGGCATCCTCTGGATCGGCGGGTCGCAGGAGGGCGTTCCGCAGCTGGTCGAGCCGCAGAAATCCCTCTTCGAGATCGGCGGCGTGGTCGTCCACCAGGGCGACGTGCTGGCGATCGCCGTGACCATCCCGCTGGTCCTGCTGCTCACCACCTTCATCAACCAGAGCCGCATGGGCCGTGCCATGCGCGCGACCGCACAGGATCCCGAGGCTGCCCGGTTGATGGGGATCAACGTCGACACGACGATCTCGCTGACGTTCCTGGCGGGCGGCCTGATGGCCGGCGCGGCCGGGCTCGTGTACGCGCTCTACCAGACCACGATCTGGTACTTCCAGGGCTTCCAAGCCGGTCTGATCGCGTTCACGGCGGCCGTCATGGGCGGCATCGGCAACCTCCAGGGGGCAGTCCTTGGCGGCTTCATCATCGGGATCATCCAGCAGACCTCCGACAACCGCATTGGCGGCGAGTGGACGCCCGCGATCGTCTTCGCGTACCTCGTCCTGATCATGGTCTTCCGGCCCCAGGGGCTCCTGGGCGAAGAGACCAGGGAAGCCGGCTAGCCGATGCCCAGGCCGAAGACTGACCAGAGGACGCTCCTCTCGGCAGCCGTCGCCGTGCCGCTGATCATCATCTTCACGTCCCAGCTGCTGGACATGAGCCTGGGCATGGCCCTGATCCTCGGCGTGCTGATCCTGTTGCGTCTGCTGTACGCCGACGACCGCCGCATCACGATCGCGGTCATGGTGGGGATCCTGCTCTGGGCGATTTACCTGCCGCTGGCGCACGAGGAGAACAGCGAGTTCCTCGGCATCGCGGTCCTGATCCTGGCCTACTCGGTGATGGCCCTCGGGCTGAACATCATCGTGGGCTACGCGGGCCTGCTCGACCTCGGCTACGTGGCGTTCTTCGCGCTCGGCGCGCTCACGGCCGGCTGGTTCATGTCGGGGTTCTACTCGGAGGCGGGCAAGGGCGGCGAGGGATTCGCGTTCCTCGTGTCGGATCCCGCGGCGAGCCTGCCCGGCATCCACCTGAACTTCGTCTTCGTGGTGATCCTCGCGATCATCATCTGCGCGACCGCCGGCATGCTGATCGGCCTGCCGACGCTGCGCCTGCGCGGCGACTACATCGCGATCGTCACGCTGGCGTTCGGCGAGATCATCGGCCGCATCGTCATCAACGGCGACGAGCTGCACTACAAGGACGTGCCCGTCCTCGGCGGCCCGATCGAGGACCTGTTCGGCAAGGGGGCGGACTTCTCCAAGGGCAGACAGGGGATCACGCCGATCGACAAGATCGACTTCCCTGGAATCGAGCCGTTCAAGTCACTTGACCTGCGTCCGTGGTTCTGGACCGCGCTCGTCCTCGTATTGCTGGTGCTGTTCGTGAACTACCGCCTGCGCGACTCCCGGCTCGGGCGTGCATGGATCGCGCTGCGCGAGGACGAGGTGGCCGCCGCCTCGATGGGCGTGCCGCTCGTGAAGACGAAGCTGCTCGCCTATGCAACGGGCGCGGCGTTCGGCGGCATGGCGGGTGTGTTCCTGGCCTCACTGCTGAACACGGTGAACGCCGACCAGTTCCAGTTCTTCTTCTCGATCTTCATCCTCGCGATGGTGATCCTGGGCGGGCTCGGCTCGATCGAGGGCGTGCTGGTCGGGGCCGCGATCCTCGTGTTCCTGAATTTCAAGTTCATTCCCGACCTGAACGACAAGCCGCGCGAGTGGTTCAACCTGGACCTGGACCTCTCCGAGCTGTCGTCGGCGATCTATGGCTTCCTGCTGGTGATGATGATGATCCTGCGTCCCGAGGGCCTGCTGCCTGAGCGAAGACGCAAACTCGAGCTTGCCGAGGGCGTGGGCGTGGGAGCCACGACCGGTGTGGGCGGACCGGAGACAGACGTGTACGAGGCGCGCGCATGAGCACGGCCGAGACCGACCCGACCGCGGGCCCGCCGCCGAGCGCGAATGGCGACGCGATCCTGTCGACGACGGGGATCACGAAGGTGTTCGGCGGGCTCGTGGCCGTCGAGGACGTGACGTTCGAGATCCCGCGCGGCCGGATCGTCTCGATCATCGGGCCGAACGGCGCCGGCAAGACGACCTTCTTCAACATGCTCACCGGCCTCTACAAGCCCACCTTCGGGCAGGTCGAGTTCGACGGGCGCAACATCACCGGTCGCCGTCCGGACCGCATCATGGCCCTGGGGGTGGCGCGGACGTTCCAGAACATCCGCCTGTTCGCGACGATGAGCGCGCTCGAGAACGTGATGGTCGGCCAGCACGCGCGCATGAGGGCCGGGCTGTTCGGCTCGATCCTGCGCACGCCGGGGGTGCGCAAGGAGGAGGAGCGCGTGACCGAGAAGGCGCGCGAGGAGCTCCGCTACGTCGGGCTGAAGGACGATCTCCACGACCAGATGTCGATCAACCTCTCCTACGGAGACCAGCGCCGGCTCGAGATCGCCCGCGCGCTGTCCTCCGAGCCCAAGCTGCTGCTGCTCGACGAGCCGACGGCCGGGATGAACCCGCAGGAGTCGAAGGAGCTCACCGACTTCATGCGCCGGCTGCGCGACGAGCGCGGTCTCAGCATCCTCCTCATCGAGCACGACATGCAGGTGGTGATGGAGGCCTCCGAGTACATCACCGTGCTCGACCACGGGACCAAGATCGCCGAGGGC
>Ga0126306_10001073_pt1 | contig 14233 bp, 11 predicted proteins | sample Plot27_FD_92592 | JGI IMG/M metagenome (GOLD analysis project Ga0126306, IMG submission 92592) | Serpentine soil microbial communities from UC McLaughlin Reserve, CA, USA - Plot27 | ecosystem: Environmental > Terrestrial > Soil > Grasslands | place: USA: UC McLaughlin Reserve, Lake County...
CCGGTACGGCACGGCCCACACCTGGTCCAGCGCCGCGGCGGCGGCCTGCACGCCACCGATGCCGGAGAAGAGCAGGCCGGCGAGGCCGACGGCCAGCGGGAGGCCCCTGGGCGGCAGCTGCGCCAGTGCCTGCTCGACGTCGGCCTGCAGCCGCGGCGCGACCAGCTCCGCGAGCAGCCGTTCCCGCAGTTCGTCGTGGGTCGCCAGGACCTCGGTGACCACCGCCACGACGAGCAACAGCAACGGGAAGACGCTCAGGAAGCCGTAGTACGTCAGCAGCGCGGCCAGTCTCCCGCCCTGGTCGTCGCCATACTTCTTCGCCACGGCGAACCCGAAGCGGAAGGTGCGGTGCCGGCGCTGGAACGCGTCGACGGAGCGCACCGCCGCACGCCACCGCGCCGACCACCCTCCTGGTCCGCCCGGCTTCGGTTGATCAGCGCTACCAGCGGCCCTCCCGTCATCTGGGCCCGTGGGCCGCACCGGTCGGCTAGCGGCTCGTGCGAGCCTCGCCGCCGTGCACGGCGAGGGCGTAGATGATGACGACGTCCACCGCGATGATGATCGTCGACCAGATCGGGTACGCCGGCAGGAACGCAATGTTCGCGATCGCGCTCAGCACGGCCAGGACGATGCCGACCGCCCGCGCCCAGGTCTGGCCGACCATCGCGCCGATTCCGGCGAGCAGGGCGACGATCCCGAGCAGCAGGTGCACCCAGCCCCAGGTGGTGAAGTCGACGCTGACAACCAGGCCGCTCTTGCCGACCAGGTAGAACTCGTCGTCCAGCAGGGCGACCAGGCCGGCGATGGCCTGGAAGGAGCCGAGCAGGATCATCATGACGCCGGCGAAGAGGACCCAGCCCAGCCAGCCGGGGTGCTCGACACCGCCGCGCCCACCGTACTGCGCCGAGCCCGTCGCCGGGCTGTGCTGCGTTCCGGTCATGTCACTCCCCGCTCCTCTCGAATCGGACACTGTCCGTGACGGTGGCCCGAGCGTGCCGGCCGAGCCGGCAGCGCCCCGCGCCACCAGTGACAGCCTGGCCGCCGGAGCCGGCACCCGCGTCACCCTTGGCGAGTGATACCGCCCGTGGAGACGGGCGGTAACCGGCGGTTCACCCGGAGTGGGGGATGCCCGGAGCGTGGCCGGGCGGCGATGCTCGATCGGCCTGTCGGAACGAGGTAGGGCCGTCGGAACGAGGTGGGTGAGGGCGTTGGGCCTGTTCTTCGCCAAGAGGCGACCGTTGCTCCGCGCCGGCACCTTCGGTGCGATCGGCGCGGTCGCCGCCTCGCGGGTCCGCCGGCTCGGCCGGCGACATGGCACGCGGTGGGACCTCGGGCCGGTCCAGGTCGTCGTCATCGGCTACTCCGACGACGGCCTGCTCGCCGAGGTCCTGCCGCGGCTGCGCCGGCTGCGCCAGCACGGTGTCATCCGCCTGGTCGACCTCGTGCTGGTCAGCAAGGACGACGACGGCCTTGGTCACCAGGGCCGAACCGGGCGAGCTGAGCGCGGACGACGCCGCCCGGGCGCGGTCGCTCGCCGGCGTGCTGCTCGGCTTCGGCCCGCGCGGCGCCGACGGCGCTTGGCCTTCCTTCGACGTGCTGGCCGCCGCCGTGGGCAGCTCGCGTGATGGCCGCACCTGGGTGGTAGCCGACACCATCCCGCCGGGGACGTCGGCGGCCGTCGCGCTGATCGAGCACCGCTGGGCGATCCCGCTCCGCGACGCTGTTGCTCGGGGTGGGGGAGTCGCCCTGGAGGACACCTGGGTGCACCCCGAGGACCTGCTCGCGGCCAACGTCGTTGTCGACGGCGTCGACCGGCCGGTCCGGCTCGACACTTTCCCGGTCGACGCGGAAGCCCAGCCAAGCTGACCGCGGCGGCTCCCATTCACCCTCGGCGTTCGAGGCGCCGGCGCAGGCTTCGGTGGACGAGGCCGCCGGCGACAGTGCCGATCACCGCGCCGATCACCACGTCGCTGGGGTAGTGGACGCCGGTGTGCACGCGCGAGTACGCCACCGCGGTCGCAGCCAGGTGCAGTGGCAGCGACGTCGGCGGGCACTCAGCTCCGGTCGCCGCGGCGAAGGCGAACGCGGACGCGGCGTGCCCGGACGGGAACGAGGTCGAGACCGGCATCCGGACCTGGCGGGCCACCGCGACCACGGCCCGGTCCGGACGCCGCCGCACGAGCAGCGGCTTGATCACCAGGTTGGCCACCGCCGAGGCGACGCCGATCGCCGCCAGGCCCTGGAGGGCCGCCTGGCGCTGGCCGACCGCGCCCAGCCCGCCTGCCACCCCGAACCAGAGCCGGGAGTGGTTGGCGGCGTTCGAGATCTGCCGGAGTCTCAGGTCGAGGGTGGGCGTCGGGGTGGCCGCGATGGCGGTGTAGACGGCGCGGTCCAGCGCGTCAAGCTCACGGATCGACCGCCTCACCCGCGCCACCTCCCGCCGGCCGGTCGCCCGCCCCGGCCGGGTGCCCGGTCTGGCCGCCGGCGCGCCCGGGCAACGCTAGCCGCCGCAGCCGGGCCCAGTCCATGCCGGGCCGAGGGGGCGGCACGCCGGGCCGGTCGCGCGGCACCCGCACCCGCAGCGCGCCGGGCCAGCTGGTGCAACGTACCGGGGCGGGGAGCATGACCGTCTCGCCGTCGATGCCGACCGGGATCTCGGTCGTGTCGGCGTCCACGACCACCTCGTCGTGGGTGAGGACGGTGACCCCGTTGCGGTGCGTACGGCGCAGCAGCCCGACCGCTTGGCGCGCGCTGCCGACCGACACCGCGACCACACCGAGCACGCCCCGGTCCAACCGGGACCGGCGGCCAGCGCCGGCGACATCGTTGAGTTCGTACGGGTCGTTGCTGACCAGCACGGCCTGCGGCCCGGCGATGGTGACCCCGCCGGCGCGGGCCACCAGCCGGGCGCCGCGGTGGCCGCTGAGCAGATCGGGGAGGACGTCGAGCGTGGTGCCGCGCTTGTCGTCGCGATAGGCCGGGTTCTGGACCACCTCCGCGTAGGCGCCGAACGAGGCGTTGTTGACGAACGCCCGACCGGCCACGAGGCCGAGGTCGATGCGCAGCTCGACGCCGTCGCTGAGCGCGTCCAGGCAGCGCGACGGGTCGTCCCGGTCCAGCCCGAGGTCGAGCGCGAAATGGTTGCGGGTCCCGGCGCTGACCACGAGGAACGGCAGGCCGTGCTCGGCGGCCACGTGGGCCACCAGGGCCTGGGTGCCGTCGCCGCCGGCCGCCCCGAGCAGGTCCGCTCCGCGCGCCACGGCGTCCCGTGCCAACGCCGCGACGTCGACCGGGCCCGGCCCGTCGAGCAGCGCGACCTCGGCCCCGAGCGCCTCCGCCTTCTCCTTCAGACCGAACCGCCCCACCTTGCCGCCCCCCGAGCGCGGGTTCATCACCAGGAACGGCCGCCGCGGTGGTGGGGTCTCCGCGGTAGGCATCGTCGGATCGGTGCGGCCGATGGTGAGGGCCGCCCGGCCGGCCACGCCGGCCAGCAGCAGGAAGCCGATCGAGACCAGGACCACCCAGAGCAGCTGCGCACGGATGTAGAGGACCAGCACGACGATCGGGGCCACCAGCGCCAGGCCGAGCGCCAGCCAGCGCACCAGACCCCGGTGCGCGAGGAACCAGTAGACCCCGGCCAGCACCACGCTCACCCCGCACAGCCCGACGATGAAGAGGGTCAGGCTGCGCAGTCCGGCGAAGGCCACCAGCGTGGCGGCCGAGGCGAGCCCGGCCGCCAGCGCCACGCGGGCGTACCAGCGCTGCACCCCGGTGGAGGTCTCCGGCTCGGGACGGGCCTGCTCGCGTTCGGTCGCCGACACGGTCGCTCCCCTCTGGTGCCGGTCCGGGACGTGGGGCGGGGCCCGCGACCCGTCGAACCGACCGTCGCGGGCTGGCCCACGGGACGTCATCACCCGCCCGGGATGACCTGGCTCGGCGCCTCCCCCGGCGCCGGGTCACCCTCCGTGAGTCGCGTACTACCCCGATCGGGTGAGGACTGACCCCGGCACCCGGGGAAGACTTCAGGCGGCAGGGCAGGACCGGGCGGCCGCCCGTCATCACGGAGCGTAGGGGGCGATCACGTTGTCAAGGGTCGCTGTGAGTGAGAACCCCGAGATCGTGTCGACCCCGACCGGCGAACCGATGATGAGCGTGAAGTTCCGCGTGCCGGCCGTCCGTCCCCGGGTGGTCGTGCGGCCTTCGCTCGTCGACCGGGTCTCGGCCGGCGTCCACGGGCCGCTCACGCTGGTCAGCGCGCCGGCCGGCGCCGGCAAGACCGTGCTCGCCAGCGCCTGGGTGTCGGCCGCCGCGGCGCCGGGCCCGGTGACGTGGCTGACGCTGGACGAGGGCGACGAGCAGCCCGGAGTCTTCTGGTCCTACGTCCTCGCCGGGCTGGCCAGGGGCGGGGTGCCGGTGGACGGCGTCGGCGCCCCGGACCGGCCGGGTGAGGTGGACCGGTCGCTCTTGGTACGGCTGGCCGCGTGCCTGGCCGAGCAGCCCGAGCCGGTCGTCCTGGTCCTCGACGACGCCGAGTCGCTCACCGGGCGGACGGTCTGGGACGAGCTCGACTTCGTGATCCGGCGCGCCACCCCTCAGCTCCGCGTCGTCGTGCTGGCCCGCGCCGACCCGCCGGTGCCGCTGCACCGGTACCGGCTCGCCGGCACGGTGACCGAGCTCCGGCTGCCCTACCTCGCCGTCGGCCTTGCCGAAGCGAAGGCGCTGCTGGCACAGCAGGGCGTCCGACTCTCCGACCCCGACCTGGCCCGGCTGGTCAAGCGGACGCGGGGCTGGGCGGCCGGTGTCCGGCTGGTCGCGCTGTCGCTGCGGGACAGCGGCGACGCCACCGAGGCCGCGACCGGTGACCACGGGGACCTCGCCGAATACCTCCGCGCCGAGGTGCTGGATCCGCAACCCGCGCAGCTCCGCGACTTCCTGCTCCGGACCAGCGTCGTCGACGTCCTCTGGCCTGGGCTCGCCGAGCAGCTCAGCGGCGATCCGCACGCCGCGCGCACCCTTGCCACCCTGGCCCGGCGGAACACCTTCCTCGAGCCGGCCCCGGCCGGCCACGGCTGCTACGAGTACCACCCGCTCTTCCGTGACCTGCTTCGCGCCCAGCTCGCGGATGAGGCACCCGACGAGGTCGCGCCGTTGCACCGCCGCGCGGCCGGGTGGCTCGCCAGCAACGGCCAGGTGGGCGACGCGGTCCGGCACGCCGGGGCGGCGGGGGCCTGGGAGGCCGCGGCCGGGTACGTCGTCGACGCGCTCGCGGTGGGCCGGCTGCTGGTCGGCCCGGAAGCCAGCCGGTACGGCACGCTCCTCGGCGCCCTGCCCGAGGACACGCCCGGCGCCGAGGCGGCGGTCGTGCTGGCCGCCCTCGCGCTCGCCAGGCGGGAGACCCAGACCTGCACAAAGCACCTGGTCCGGGCCAGGGAGCTGGTCGACGACCGCGCCCCCGAGCAGGCCGACCGGCTCCAGCTGGCCATCGCGATCGTGGAACTCTGGCTCGCGGTCGCCCAGCTCGACGTGGACGCCGCGCTGCCCGCGGCAACCGCCGCCGGGGAGCTGGTCTCCGGCTTCGAGGCGGCCGGGGTCGAGCGGGCCCCGGAGCTGCGTGCGCTGGTGCTCGCCGGCCGGGGCGGTGCGCTGCTGTGGGCCGGCGACCTGGCGGGGGCTGGCGAGGCGCTCGCCATCGGGATCCGCACGGCGGAGGTGTCCGGCGGCGAGTACCCGCGGCTGCTCTGCCTCGGTCAGCTCGCCCTGGTCGAGGCCGTGCGTGGCCGGCTGCGGCGCGCAGGCCAGCTCGGACGGCGAGCCAACGGCCTGGCCGAGCGGTACTGGGTGCCCGAGGAGCACCGGCCGGCCGCCGCCGAGACCGCGCTGGCCTGGGTGCACACCGAGGAGTGCGACCTCGGGGCGGCCCGCCGGCACGCCGAGCGGGCCGCTGCCGCGCTGGCGGTCCGGTCCGACCCGGTGACCGCGGCGGCCCTGGCTCTGGTCCGCTGCCGGCTGCTGCGTGGCGCTGGAGAACCGGACAACGCCACCCGGACGATCAGCGCCGCGCGGGCCATGCGCGCCGCCACGCCGATGCCGCAGTGGCTGGACCGCGGGCTGTGCCGGGCTCAGGCCAGCGTCCGCATGGAGGTCCCGGCCCCGCGGAGGGGGGAGAAGCCACGCGCTGAGCCACCGGATCCTCAGCCGGCGCGGGTGGCTGGCGCGCTGGCGCTGGTGCCGGTCGCAGCGGAGCCCGCCCCGGTGGTCCCGCTTCCGACGGTGGTGCCACTGGACGCCGCGGTCGACCGCTGGCTGCGCCAGGCGTCCCGCGAGCTGGCCAGGGGCGATCGGGACCGGGCGAGCGCCACCCTGGACCGGGCGCTGCGCCTGGCCGAGCCGGAGAAGCTGCGCCGCCCGGTCGCCGAGGCTCCGGCCCGGCTGCGGCACTTCCTCCGGCACAACCGGGAGCTGCTGGCGCGGCACCCGTGGCTGGGGCCGGCCGTCACGGGTGCGCTCGACCGGCGCGCTGACGCCGGGGAGGGGGACTGCGGGACGACGAGCCCGGTGCCGGTCGTCGAGCCGCTCACCGAGAAGGAGCACGAGGTACTGCGGAACCTCGCCGAGCTGCTCACCACCGAGGAGATCGCGCGGACGATGTGCGTCTCAGTGAACACGGTCAAGACCCACGTGCGCGGCATCCTGCGCAAGCTGGCGGCGTCCCGGCGGAACGGCGCGATCCGCCGGGCCCGGGAGCTAGGCCTGCTGTAGCGACGCCCGCGCGCACATCCGGGAGGGGGACGCGCGTGCTCGCCGTGGCCGCGATCGTCCTGGTCATGGCGGCGGCGAACGTCGCGACGAACGTGCTGCCGTCGCGCTGGACCGTCCCGCTCTGCGTGGTCGCCGCAGCGGTGCTGCTGGCGATTGGCCTGGCCGGTGGGCTGAGCGCCGCAGACCTCGGCTTCGGCGCCGGCACGCTGCTCGCCGGCCTCGGTTGGGCCGTGCTGCTGGTCCTCGCGGTGGCGGTGACGTACGCGGCGGCCGGCGCGCTGCCGCGGACCAGGGTGGCGTTCGCCGACCGCAGGGTCACCGAGGCCGGCGGTCGCCGGGTTGCCTGGAAGGCCCTGGTCTCGATCCCGTTCGGCACCGTGCTACTGGAGGAGATCGCGTTCCGGAGCGTGCTGTTCGGCGCGGTGCTGGTGCGCTTCGGCGCCGGCTGGGCGGTGGCGGTCACCTCGGTCCTGTTCGGGCTGTGGCACATCGCCCCGGCCAGTGCGATGCACGAGTCGCACGAGGCCGTCGGTGCGGCGCTCGGCACCGGCCGCCGAGCGGGGCTGCTGGCGGTGCTGGCCACGGTGGCTTTCACCGCCGCGGCTGGGCTGGTCTTCGCCGGGCTCCGGCTCTGGACCGGCAGCGTGCTCCCGCCGATGGGCCTGCACTGGGCGGTGAACGGGTTGGGCGTCGCCGTGGCCTGGTGGCTGGCGTCCCGGCACCGGATCGGCGACCGCGCGGCGACCGGCACCGGCGACGCGCCCTGACCTGGTTCACCCGCAGGGCGTGAGGCGCCGTCGCTGGTCCGGACAGAGGATGAGGCCGATATCCCGACTGATCATGGAGGGGACGCGCCATGACCCGACCTGCCGGCCTGCACGGCCGGGGAGAGCAGACCGCGCTGCTGCTCACCGCGGCGACGGTGCCGGGGACCTTCGAGCCGTCACTGATCCCGCGCAGCACGCTGGATCAGGGGATCGTCACCGGGCTGGCCACGACGCTGCAGTACGTCCTCGTGGTCGCCGCTCAGGACGCCGTCGAGGCGGCGGCAGCCACGCTGGCTGGCCGGCTCCCCGGCGCCTCGCCCGAGGCCCGGCAGCGCGAGGCGGCCGCCCTGCTCGACCTGGCGCTGATCCCCGCCGGGATGCTCGTACAGCGCGCCCTGCCGCGCCGGCCCGGGGAGGCGGTCGTGCGCGGGCTGGCCCGGCAGGCCGGCTGGCGCACGTCGCTCACCGGAACCGGCGGCGCGGTGTTCGCGCTGGTCCAGGCCGGCACCGGCTGGTTGGACCGGCGGCTCGGTGCCGGCGGCCGCCTCACCCGGTTGCCGGTCGCCATCCCGGTCGGCCTGGCGATCACCTCGGTGCTGGAGGCGCGGCGCCGCCGCCAGCTGCCGGACGAAGCGGAGCCGGAGCAGTCGAGCGCGCTCTCGCCGGTGCGCTCGTTGGCCGCGGCCGCCGGGGTCGCCGCCGGCGTCTCGGCCTTCGCGATCGGCGAGCAGATGCTGGCGCACGCCGCCGGGTCGCTGCTGGCCGACCGGCTGCCCGGCGACGCCCGGCTGTGGCGGCTCACCGGGCACGCGCTCTGCCTCGGCGGCATCGGCGCCGCGGGCGCCGCGCTGTACCAGCGGGCAATGCGGCGGATCGAGGCCGGCACCACGACCTTCGAGCCGCTGCTGGACGATCGGGCCGGCCCGTCGCTGGTCGGGCCGAGCCTGAGCGGCGGCGCGGACAGCCTGGTGAGCTGGGCCAGCCTGGGTCGGGAGGGGCGCCGGCACGCCTTCGCCTACGTCCGTCCGCGGCCGGTCGCCGACCGGCCGCCTGGCGTGCCGGACCTGTCGATCGAGACCGTGATGAGGGAGCCGGCGAAGGCCACCCCGGTACAGGTCTACGTGGGGCTGGACAGCGCGCCCACCGCCGAGGAGCGGGTTGAGCTGGCGCTGGCCGAGATGGACCGCACCGGCGCGTGGGACCGATCGCTGCTCATGCTGGTGTCGCCGACCGGCACCGGATACGTGAACTACTGCGCGGTCGCGGCCGCCCAGTACCTGACCCGCGGCGACGTGGCCACCGTGACGCTGCAGTACTCCAAGCGGCCGTCCCCGCTCTCGCTCGGCAAGATCAAGAACGCCCGCGAGCAGAACCGGCTGCTGTGGCTGCGCATCCTGCGCCGGCTGCAGGGCCGGACCGGGCCGCTGCCGCGAGTCGTCCTCTTCGGCGAGAGCCTCGGCGCGCACACCAGCCAGGACGTGCTGATGCACTGGGGCACGCTCGGCCCGCAGGTACTCGGCATCGAGCGGGCGCTGTGGATCGGCACCCCATACGCGAGCAAGTGGATGCAGCAGGTGACCCGCGGGCATCGCACGGACGTCGACGGCGACCTGCTCACGGTGGTCAACGACTTCGCCCAAGTGGAGGCGCTGCCGCCGGAGCAGCGGGCGGCGCTGCGCTACGTACTGGTCAGCCACGACAACGACGGGGTGACGAAGTTCGGCGCCGACCTCATCGCGTCCAGGCCGGCGTGGCTGTCCAGCGAGCGTCCGGCCGTGGAGATCGTGCCGGGCGCCAGCCCGCGCGGCGTCCCCGTCCGCCTGCGGTGGCGGCCGATGACGACGTTCCTGCACACCTTGGTAGACATGAAGAACGCTCAGGTGCCTGGCGCCTACCGGGCCTGGGCGCACGACTACCGGCCGGACCTTGCCCGGTTCATCCGGGAGGTGTACGACCTGCCGGCCTCCGACGAGCAGTTGGCCAGGGTCGAGCGGGCGCTCCAGGAGCGGGAGACCGTCCGGGAGAAGCTCTTCGCCGCGGAGAGCCTCGACGCGCTCGGCGAACCGGCCCGCGCCTGAGCCGGGCTACGGCGCCGCCGCGCCAACCGCAGGTTCGGGCTCCGCGGCGGCGTTCAGCTCGTTCGCCGTCTGGATCACGATCGCGGTGAGCGGCGCGGCGAGCATGATCAGCCCGACGCCGCCGACCATCCCGGCGGCCGTGGTGACGAGCAGCACCACCAGCGGGTCGAGGTTGAGCGAGGCGCCGTAGGCGAACGGGGCGAAGAAGTTCTGCAGCACGTTGTTCACCAGCAGCACCACGGCCAGCATGATCAGCGCCTGCGTCACGCCGGTGCCGAGGGCGATCAGCACCGCGAACGCCCCCGCCACGATCGCGCCGAAGAACGGCACGTAGGCGGTGAGGAACGTGACAATCGCGATCGCGCCCGCGAGTGGGACGCCGAGCAGCAGCGCGGTCAACCCGACCGGAACGGCGTTGGACAGCGCGATGATCGTCGTGCCCTTGACGTAGCCGCGGATCGCGGTGGCGGAGTTGCGGAACACCGGCTCGGCCACCCGCGCCGGCAGGCCGGTCCGGGTGGACGCCCAGGTCGCGTACCGCGCGCCGTTCATCAGCATGAAGATGAAGATGACGGAACCGATGAAGACCATGAAGAAGAACGACGAGATACCGGCCAGGCCGGAGGCGACCCCGGACAGCAGGGTGCGGCCGGCCGTCGTGGTGGCGTCCTCGGCCGAACCGGTGAGTTGTTCCGCGGTCTTCTGCTCGATGCCGAGGCTCGCCAGCCAAGAGGTCATGCTCTCGACGGCGGTGCTCAGCTGCTCGCGGATCTGCGGCGCCTGGTCGATGACGCCGCGGATCACTGCCCACACCGACGCCAGCCCGACGAGCAACAGCAGCAGCAGCGTGATCATCGCCCCGACCGGCCGCGGGATCCGGTGCCGCTGCAGCCAGTCGACGAACGGGTAGAACACGATCGCGAACATCACCGCGAACAGCATCGGCGTGACCAGTCCATCGAGGAACGACACCATCCAGGCCAGCGCGATCACCGCAACGGCGAAGCCGAGGAACAGCCAGCCGTACAGCCCGCTGGTGCGCAGCCAACCCGGCACCATCGCCAGCACACCGGCGGGCTCGACCGGCCGCCCGCGCCGGGCCGCAGCCGGTGTGGCAGCATCGACGTGCTGACCTGCCTCGCTGACCGCCATCCGCCCCACCGCCCACCACCGTGCTGCCGCCGCCGTGCACGCCGGTTCGGGTGGTCTGGCCCGAGTCTGCGGCCTGTGCGCCGCTAGTGGCTCACCCGAGCGGGATGATCGGACGCTGCCGGTCAGATGCAGGCCGGCACGCCGCCGCGAGCTCCGCTGTTGAAGGCGCTGATCCGCTGCTCGGCGTTGCCGTGGTCGCTCTCCTTGGTCCACGGGAAGTCGTCGGCGACCGCGGAGAGGGTCTGCGCCAGTTCCTGGGTGTCGCCGGGCTCGATCTTGATGATCCCGTCGTCGGCGGCGCCCTGCAGCGTCGCGCCGGCCAGGCAGTCGGCCTGCAGCTCCGCCGCGATCGAGACCAGCGCGCGGTCGAGCCGGACCTGGATGGCGTGGCCCCACTCGTGCGAGATGATCAGGTACACCCAGGCGTCGCCGATCTGCTGGTAGCCGGCCCCCATCAGGTTGTCGTCCCAGGCCACGAAATCGCCGGCGGGGCAGTACACGGCGTTGAACGGCACCGACCGCTCGCCGGCGCAGCGCGGGCCGCCCGTCCCCAGGTACCCGCCCTGGACCCGCGGCGGGCTGTACGGTCGTCCGAACAGCTGCGGGAACCGGCGCCGCCAGAACCCGTCGGTGGCGTCGACCGCGGTCCGCTCGTCGGCGGCCATCGCGCGCCGGTCCACCGCGTCGATCGGGGCGGAGCCGCGGTCGGTCCCGTCGTCGGTGGCCACCACGCACGCCGTGACCAGCACGACCAGCGCGGCGCCGGAGGCCGCGGCCCGCACTGCCTGGGCGACACGATTCAGCAACACAGCAGCCTCCGGCGCTTCGGCGGCCCGTCCACCCCAACCCGACCCTAACGGCTCGCCGCGCGGCCCGCCCTTTGAGCGGCGCTGGAGCGGCGTCTCTTCTGGACGGACTCGCCGTCCTCCGACCGGCGCTCCGGTACGACGTGATCTGGGCCGCATGCCGCGGCCTGGCCTTGCGTAGCCGCCGTTCAGGAGAAGGATGTGTCTGGGCGCGCCCTCGCCGAGGAGGGCCGGTGAGGGGGAGTGATGAGCCACGCGACGGCAGAGGACGCGGGCAGCGGCATCCGTGACACGCTGACGGTCACCGACAACCGCACCGGGCGCGAGTACGAGATTCCCATCGACCAGGGCACCATCGAGGCGGGCAAGCTGCGCCAGATCAAGGTCTCGGACGACGACTTCGGGCTGCTCTCCTACGACCCTGCCTTCACAGCCACGGCCAGCTGCCGCAGCGCCATCACGTTCATCGACGGCGACAAGGGCATCCTGCGCTACCGCGGCTACCCGATCGACCAGCTCGCCGAGAAGGGCACCTTCCTCGAGGTCGCGTACCTGCTGATGAACGGCGACCTGCCGGCCCCGGCGCAGCTCGAGGAGTTCACCGACACGATCATGCACCACACGTTCGTGCACGAGAACGTGAAGAAATTCATCGACGGCTTCCACTACGACGCCCACCCGATGGGCATCCTGGTCGGTACCGTCGGCGCGCTCTCCACGTTCTACCCGGAAGCCAAGGATTTCTTCGACCCGGTGAACCGGCGGCTGCAGATGGCCCGGCTGATCGCGAAGATGCCGACGCTGGCCGCGTTCGCGTTCCGGCACTCGCGCGGGCTGCCGTACGTGTACCCCGACAACGACCTGTCCTACGCGGGCAACTTCCTCAACCTGATGTGGAAGATGTCCGAACCGAAGTACGAGCCGAACCCGGTGCTCGAACACGCTCTGGACGTGCTCTTCATCCTGCACGCCGACCACGAGCAGAACTGCTCGACGAATGCGATGCGCGCGGTGGGCAGCTCGCGGGTCGACCCGTACTCCGCGGCCGCCGCCGCGGTCGCGGCACTCTACGGCCCGCTGCACGGCGGCGCGAACGAGCAGGTGCTGCGGATGCTCCACGAGATCGGGTCGGTGGGCAACGTGCCGACCTATGTGGAGCGCGTCAAGAAGGGCGAGTTCCGCCTGATGGGCTTCGGCCACCGGGTGTACAAGAACTACGATCCGCGGGCCAAGGTGGTCCGCCAGCTCGCCGAGGACGTGTTCAAGGTGACCGGGCTCAACCCGCTGCTCGAGGTGGCGGTCGAGCTGGAACGAATCGCGCTCAACGACGAGTACTTCATCCGGAAGAAGCTCTACCCCAATGTGGACTTCTACACCGGCCTCATATACGAGGCGATGGGCTTCCCGGTGGAGATGTTCCCGGTGCTGTTCGCGATCGGCCGGATGCCTGGTTGGCTGTCCCAGTGGGAGGAGGCGCTGCTCGACCCGGAGCAGAAGATCGCCCGGCCACGCCAGGTCTACATCGGGCCGGACGAGCGGCCGTACGTGAGCATGAGCGAGCGGACGCCCGCCGACCACGACCTGTTCGAGCCACCGTCGAAGCCGATCGGGGGCGACTGACGTTGCGGCTGCTGCTGATCGGGCCGCCCGGGTCGGGCAAGGGGACGCAGGCGGTCCGCATCGCGGAGCACTTCGGCGTCAGACACATCTCCAGCGGCGACCTGCTCCGCCGCCATGTCGCCGAGGGCACCTCGATCGGCCGCATGGTCGGTGACTACATGAAGCGCGGCGACCTCGTGCCCGACGGCATCGTGATGGACGTCCTGCGCAAGCCGGTCGAGGCGGCCAGCCGGGCCGGCGGCTACGTGCTGGACGGCTTCCCGCGCACGGTCGAGCAGGCCGAGGCGGCCTACCTGGTGGCCCACCGTCTCGGCGCCTCGGTGCAGGTCGCGCTCTACCTGGAGGTGGGCCGCGATGAGCTGGTCCGCCGGATGCTGGCCCGCGGTCGCGAGACCGGCCGGGCGGACGACACCGAGGAGGTGATCAACCACCGGCTCGAGGTGTTCGACCAGATGACCCGGCCGATGCTGGACTACTACGCGCAGCGGGAGAAGCTGGTGACGGTGAACGGCGCCCGACCGGTCGCCGAGGTGACCTGGTCGGTGATCGTCCAGCTCCAGCGGGTGCGGCGGACGATCTAGCGCGTGCGGCTCAGGGCGCCCGCACGGTGTAGGTGCGCAGGTTGGGGTCGGCCGCCAGTTGGGCGTCGGTGTACTTGATGGTGTCCCAGCCCTTGCCCGAGTACAGCCGGGTCTGGTCGGCGTAGTACGGCGAGTTCGGGTTGGACGACTGCGAGTACGTGAGGATCTGGCGTCCCGACGGCCCGTTCCTGCCCAGCTCCACCGCCATGACGAACGACGAGCCGTGGAGGATCTTGGGGTAGCCGACGCCCGGCGCGAAGGCGGCGGTGATCACGTTGAAGGCTCCCTCGTCATGGCGGCTGCCGTGGATGGGGATCCGCTCGGCGCCGCGCGGCTCGCTCTGGATCGCGCCGAGCGGGGCGTCCAGCGGGATTCCGGCGAGCTTCTGCACCGCGTCGGCGAGCGCGGTCAGGACCTTCGGGTCCCCGACGGCGAGCCGGCGCGGCGTGTTGACCGGATCGGAGACCACG
>Ga0126306_10001076_pt1 | contig 14230 bp, 11 predicted proteins | sample Plot27_FD_92592 | JGI IMG/M metagenome (GOLD analysis project Ga0126306, IMG submission 92592) | Serpentine soil microbial communities from UC McLaughlin Reserve, CA, USA - Plot27 | ecosystem: Environmental > Terrestrial > Soil > Grasslands | place: USA: UC McLaughlin Reserve, Lake County...
ACCCCGAACCCGTCCAAGGCCCCCTGGTACTTCCTGGGCCTGCAGGAGCTGCTGCGCTACTTCCACCCGATGGTGGCCGGGGTGACCATCCCCGGGATCGCCCTGCTGGCGCTGATGGCCGCGCCCTACTTCGACAAGAACCCGTCGATGCGGCCCGAGAACCGCAAGCTGGCCATCCTGATGTTCACGATGTTCATGATGTTCTGGGCCATCCTCGTGCTGGCCGGCTCGTTCTTCCGGGGACCGAGCTTCGAGTGGGTGTGGCCGTGGACCGAGACCTGCTCGACCCCGATCCATCCGGACAAGACCTGCCTGTTCTTCGAGTTCTAGGAAGGGAATCGATGGCGATCTCGGAGGGGGTGCGACCGGCCAACCCGCGGCCGGCGGCCAAGAAGCCACGGGTGAGCCGGCGCTCGTTCCTGCGCACGGCCTGGCTGGCCGGGCTCGGGGCGGCCGTGGCCGGGTTCGGGGCCGGCACCGTCTACTTCCTGTGGCCCAACCTCACCGAGGGCTTCGGCAGCAAGATCACGGCCGGCACGCCCGAGAGCATCAACGGCGACATCAAGGCCAACGACGGCTACGCGTACGTGCCCGACGGCCGCTTCTACCTGGTCCCCTACAAGGAGGAGGACGACACCGAGGGCATCTACAAGGACGTGGCCGGCGGCGGCTTCATGGCCCTGTACCAGCGCTGCGTCCACCTGGGCTGCCGGGTGCCGTGGTGCGCCACCGCCCAGTGGTGGGAGTGCCCCTGCCACGGCTCCAAGTACAACCAGGCCGGCGAGTACAAGGAGGGCCCGGCCCCCCGCGGCCTCGACCGCTTCGCCATCACCGCCCAGGGCGGCAACATCGTGGTCGACACCGCCAAGGTGATCACCGGCCCGCCCCGGGGCACCAACACCACCGGGCAGGAGCTCCAGGGCCCGCACTGCGTCGGCGGCGGCGGGGAGGCCTGAGCGAATGAGCAGGACCACCGTCCTCATCCTGGCCGTCGTCTCGGCCATCTTCCTGTTCTTCGCCCTGATCATCGTGGTCACCTCGGCCCGGGACCGGGCCCGCAGGGCAGCCCGCCAGGCCGGGACCTCGGTGCCGCCGTCGCGCCGCCCCGGCCCCACCGACGAGGCCCTGGATGGCCGGCTGCTGGAGAGCTACCAGATCGCCGGGGTCGCCCTGACCGTCTTCCTGGCCGTGCTCCTGCCCTTCCTGTACCTGCGCGAGCCGGTCCGCCAGAAGGCCGCGGCCGAGAAGGAGCTGACCGAGTCGGTGCGCCTGGGCAAGGCGACCTTCGAGGAGTTCTGCGCCCGCTGCCACGGCCCCGAGGCCGAGGGCGGCACGGTCAAGCGCTACGTCACCCCCGGGGTCAAGGGGGCCAAGCCGACCGACGTGCCGGCGCCCAACCTGCACGAGATCTACTCGCGGCATCCGGACGAGGACGTCGCCACCGTCGCCTGGACCGCGATCCAGAAGGGCCGGCCGCCCTCGCCCATGCCGACCTGGGGCGTCCGCTACGGCGGGCCCATGAACGACCAGCAGATCACCGATCTCGTCAACTACCTGCTGTCCATCCAGGGCGACGACAAGGAGCGGCCGCTGCTGGAGTTCGAGGCCGCCGGCGGTGGTCAAGGTGCCGAGTAGGCAGCCAAGGAGGGGTCAGCGCCCGTGAAGGGTCTCCTCGTCGTTCTCACCGGCTTCATCTTCCTGCCCGGCTCGGTATGGATGCTGCTGGCCGCCAACTTCGGGGCCCTCAAGGGCTACCTGATCGCGGCCACCGCCTTCTTCGGGTTCCTGGTCATGCTGTCGGCGGTGTGGCTGTTCGGCATCCCCGGCACCACCCCGCTGACCGGGCCCAAGGGCACGCAGCCGACCTTCAAGTTCTTCACCCTCGACGACCCTCAGGCCGCCACCTACGACAGCGCGCGCGACTTCCAGGGCGGGGCCGGCGGCGAGTGGCGGGAGGCCCCGACCGGCGAGCCCGAGGAGGGCTCGGCCGAGGCCACCCTCAAGGCGGACCTGGACACGGCCCGGCAGACGGCGGTCAGCGACCTGATCGAGGAGCGCAACAAGGACGTCGAGGACTCGAGCGAGGAGCTGGACGTCACCAACCTCGACGCCAAGTCCTACTACACGATCCAGGACGGCACCGAGGTGGCGGCGATCGTGATCTCGCCGAAGGCCCCGCCGGCCGGCTCGGGCCTGCAGCGGCCCGACTTCTCCCCGGTCACCCGCTTCGCCTATCGGGACCCGGGCAATCCCAGCCTGCCCAGCATCCTGTTCCTGATCGGGTCCTCGGTGCTGTTCGTGGCCCACATGCTGCTGCTGGGGGTGGTCGAGCGGCGCCGTCCCCTGGGCGTGGCCCTGACCCCGACCGACGAGGGTCGCCAGCCGGTCGGCGCCGGCGCCCGGCGCTAGCCGCGTCGGGCGTCAGGACCCGTCGACGCCGCGAAAGGCGCCGCCCGGCGCATGGGTCGCGGTGAACGCCGCACCCTGCGGGTCGGCGACGATCGTGAACCGGCCCACCGGGACGTCCATCGGCGGCAGCAAGGTCGTTCCCCCGAGCCGCTGGACCTCGGCCGCGGCCTGGTCGGTGTCGCCCACCCCGAACGAGACGGTCCACCGAGGGCTCGGGTCCTCCCCCGGGGTGGGGGCGTGGCCACCGCCGATCAACAGGTCGCCAAGGGTGAAGCTGGTGCGGGGAATGGGCCCGGGCACGTCCCCCGCCGACCAGCCGAACAGCCCGCCGTAGAACCCCTTGGCCGCCTCCAGGTCGGCCGAGACCAGCTCGTTCCAGCCCCAGGCCCCCACCTCGTTCACCAGCTTCGCCCCGGCGTGCCCACCCGCCTGCCACAGCGACACCACCGCGCCCGCCGGATCCCTGAGCACCGAGGAGCGGCCGGCGCCCGACACGTCGAAGGGTTCCGCGAGCACGGCCGCGCCCAGCTCCCGCGCCCTTGAGGTTGCCTGCTCGAGGTCGTCGACCGAGATCGAGGAGCTCCAGCCCGTCCCCTCGTCCTCGCGGTGCTCGTGGATCCCCACCACGTCCTGCCCCCGGAGCCGGCACAGGGTGTAGGTCCCCTCGTCGGCTGGCTGGTCCACGAACTCCCAGCCGAACAGCTCACCATAGAACCGCTTGGCTCCCGCCACGTCGGTGGTCCCCAGGTCGACCCAGCAGAAGGTGCCCTCCGGGTAGCGCTCGACCTCGCCCATATCGCCTCCTCAAAGACCATCACGTCTGTGGACATTGGCGGAGCATACAAAGGTCATGGCGTGGGTGCTGGGAAGGCCGCTCCTACCGGAGGAAGCTCCGCCCCTGCGCGCCAGATAAGCTCTCGGAGACTTTCTAGCTCCGCTTACGCCATCCCGCCATTAGCTCGCGAAATCACCAAGCGCTGGATCTCCGACGTGCCCTCGAACAGGGAATATATTTTCGCGTCGCGGTGCCACTTCTCCACCGGGAAGTCGCGGATGAAGCCGTAGCCGCCGAGGACCTGGATGGCCTCGTCGGTGACCCTGGTGGCGACCTCGCCGGCCTTGAGCTTGGACATGGAGCCCTCGGCGTGGGCGAAGCCCATGCCGTTGCGGGCCATCCAGGAGGCCCGCCAGACCAGCAGGCGGGCGGCGTCGATCTCGGTGGCCATGTCGGCCAGCTTAAAGGCGATGGCCTGCTGGGCGGCGATCGGCTTGCCGAACTGGACCCGCTCGCGGGCGTAGTCGCGGGCGAACTCGAAGGCGGCCCGGGCGATGCCGACGGCCTGGGCGCCGACGACCGGGCGGGTGGCCTCGAAGGTGGCCAGGGCGCCCGAGGTGCCCCGGGACCGGGGGGCCTGGGTGGTGGCGCCGGCGGCCGCCTTGGCCTCGCGGGCCCGGTCCAGCTTGGCCTGGAGGCGCTCGTCGCCGCCGAGCAGGCAGTCGGCGGGGACGCGGCAGTCCTCCAGCAGCACCTCGGCGGTGTGGGAGGCGCGGATGCCGAGCTTCTTCTCCTTCTTGCCCTGGCGCAGGCCGGGGGTACCGGGCGGGACCACGAAGCTGGCCTGGCCGCGGTGGCCCAGGGTCGGGTCGACGGTGGCCACGACCACGTGGACGTTGGCGATGCCGCCGTTGGTGATGAACACCTTCTGGCCGTTGAGGACCCAGTCGTCGCCGTCGCGCACGGCCCGGGTGCGGAGACTGGAGACGTCGGAGCCGGCGCCCGGCTCGGTGACCGCGAACGCGCCCACCTTGGGCTCGGCCGGGGTGCCGAACAGCTCCGGGGTCCAGCGGGCCACCTGGTCGGGGGTGCCGGAGGCGATCAGGGCGACCAGCGGCAGCCCGGTGCCGAAGATGCCCAGGGAGATGCCGGCGCAGCCCCAGCAGAGCTCCTCGACCAGCAGCGGCTGGAGGATGCCGGTCTCGTCCTCGCCGATCATCCGGTAGAAGTCCATGCCGTAGAGCCCGATGTCGGCCGCCTTGGAGATGACCGGCCAGGGGAACTCCTCGGTCTCGTCGTAGTGCGGCGCGACCGGCCGGATCTCCTTCTCGGCGAACTCGCGGGCCCACTTCTGGGCCGCCACTTGGTCTTCGGACAGCGCGAAGCCGATCATGGGCAGGTCCTTTCCCCGCACTGCTGTTACCGCTCGGTAACCTACTGAACGGTAGGATGCGGGACCGGGAGAGTCTGCGCAAGGGGGTGGGTTCGGGTGGGCGTGCCGATCGGCATGCGGCTGCGGGCGGCCGAGCGCCGCGCCCAGCTGCTGGGCGTGGCCAGGAGGCTGTTCGCCCGCGACGGCTACCGGGGCGCCTCCATGGAGTCGATCGCCGAGGCCGCCGGCGTCACCAAGCCCGTGCTCTACCAGCACTTCTCCTCCAAGCGGGCGCTGTACTCGGCCCTGCTGGCCAGCGAGCTGGGCCGGCTCACCGAGGAGCTGGAGGCCGCCTTCGGCCAGGCCGAGGACAACGAGGCCCGGCTGCGGCGGGGATTCGGGGCCTACCTGGGCTTCGTCGACCGCCACGAGGACGCCTTCCGGCTGCTGTTCACCGAGGCCCTGGGCCTCGACGCCGACTTCCAGCGGCAGGTGGCCTCCTTCCGACGCTGGGTGGCCGGCCGGGTGGCCACGATCATCGCCGCCGAGGCCGGCCTGGCCGCCCCGCGGGCCCGGGCCCTGGCGGCGGCGATCGTCGGCATGGCCGAGGGCGCCGCCGGCTGGTGGCTGGACGAGCGGCGGCCGCTGGACGCGGCCGAGCTGGCCGACGAGCTGGCCGGCCTGGCCTGGAAGGGCTTCGCCCGATTCCCCTCAGGAGCGCATGAGCCGGACGATGTAGCCGATCCGGCCTGAGCTCGCCCGATTCCTCGTGCAACCGGCGTAGAGACTTTCGTCGTTCGAGTGTGGAAGTATGCTGTTCCAGTGCGATGACCGGTTCCATCGGGCCGTTTGTCGCGATCCGGTCAGGGGACGGACGGGGCGGTGCTCGTGGAACGACGTGTTGTCCTGCTGTCGCGGGACCCGGGGCTGGTATCGATCGCCGGATGCCTGCTCGCCAACGGTGATCGCATCGTCCATTTTCGCTCGGCGGCCGAGTTGTCGGACTGGTCGACGCCCGTGGTGGCGGCCGTCGTGCTCGACAGCCGGCCCCAGGCCCGCCGGCTCGGCTACAAGCAGGTCCGCGACCGCTACAACGGTCCCTTGGTCATGCTGCTCGACAAGGGCGAGCGCCGACCCGACCTGCCACCCGACGGGGCCCGCCAGTTCCTGCACCGCCCGTTTAGGGTCGCCGAACTGTCGAAGCTGCTGGGCTCGCCCGGCCCCGAGCTGGGGCAGTTCGAGGCCGCGATCATCGCCGCCTGGTCGCGCCACGCCACCGCCGAGCAGCCGGCCAGGGCCCGCCGCGGCCCCTCGTACCGGATCGACTGGCGGCCGTCGCTGCGGCGCCGGGTTCGGGCCTGGGCGGCGGTGGTGATCGCCCTCATGGGCCTGCTGCTGGTGTTCGGGCTCAGCGACCAAGGGTCCTGCGCCCCCGCCTGCACCAGCTTCGGCGGGTCCGTGGCTGGAGCCAGCGAGAGCGACACTCCGCTGACCACCCCGGCCGCCGGATCCGGCGGCGGTGGTGGCGGTGGCGCCCGGCCGCCCGGGTCGTCGGGCGCCTCCCAGCCTCCGACCCCGGCCGGGGGCGGCCTCCCGGTCGTCGCCGGGGTCGGCGGGCTGATCGACTCCATCAGCCCGATCACCAGCGACGACACCACCCCGCCGACGGGCCCCCAGGCCGTCCCCGGGGTCCCGGCCGCGCCGGGGGCCGACCCGCCGCCGGCCACCAGCCCTCCGCCGACCACCGCGCCGCCGGGCACCAACCCACCGGCGACCACGAACCCGCCGACGACCGACCCGCCCACCACCCAGCCGCCGACGACCGAGCCACCCACCACGAACCCGCCGACGACCGACCCGCCGACGACCGACCCGCCGACCACGGCGCCGCCCACCACCGAGCCGCCGACCACGGCCGCGCCGCCGACCGAGGCGCCGGCCACCGAGCCGCCGACCACGGCGGCCAGCCCCACGCCCTGACCCTCGACCTGCTGCCGAAGCGGGCCCGCAACCGGGCCCTCCTGGCCCGGCAGCTGCTGCTGGCCCGCCAGCGCCGGCCCGCCGCCGAGGTGGTCGAGCACCTGGTGGGCATGCAGGCCCAGGAGCCCCGCGACCCCTACGTCGGCCTCTGGACCCGCCTGGAGGGCTTCGACCCCCACGAGCTGGGCCGGCTGGTCGCCGAGCGCCAGGCCGTGCGCAGCCCGCTCATGCGGACCACCCTGCACCTGGTCTCGGCCCGCGACTGCCTGACCCTCGATCCCCTGCTCCGGCCCGTCCTGGAGCGCGGCTTCTGGACCGGCAGCCCCTTCGGCCGCAAGCTCAAGGGCCTCGACGTCGACGCCGTGGTCGCCGCCGGCCGGGACCTGCTGGAGGAGCGGCCCCGCACCAACGCCCAGCTCCGCGCGCTGCTGAGCGAGCGCTGGCCCGGCTACGACCCCAGCTCCCTGGCCTACGCCATCCACCACCTGGTCCCGGTCATCCAGATCCCGCCCCGCGGCGTCTGGGGCCACAAGGGCCTGCCCACCTGGGCCACCACCGAGACCTGGCTGGGCCGCCCGGTCGACCCCGACCACTCCATCGACCAGGTCGTCCTCCGCTACCTGGCCGCCTTCGGCCCCGCCGGCGTCATGGACGTCCAGGCCTGGTCCGGCCTGACTCGCCTCCGCGAGGTCGTCGACCGCGTCCGCCCCCGCCTCCGCCCCTTCCGCGACGAGTCCGGCCGCGAGCTCCTCGACCTCCCCGACGCCCCCCGCCCCGACCCCGACACCCCGGCCCCGGTGCGGTTCCTCCCCCAGTACGACAACCTCCTCCTCGCCCACGCCGACCGCACCCACGTCACCGGCGACGCCGCCCGCTGGCCCACCGACGGCCTCCACTGGTCGGCACTGCTGATCGACGGGGTGGTCGGCGGGGCGTGGCGGCTCGCGGTCGATCGGGGGTGGGCCACCCTCGTGGTCGAGCCCCTGGAGCGCCTGTCCGGCCAGCTCCGGACGGCTATGGCCGAAGAGGGCGCCCGCCTGCTCGCGTTCCTCGCCGCAGACGCCGAACGCGGCGAGGTGCGGGTCGGCCCCTAGGCCGAGCCGGAGGCCGCCTGGGCGGCCTGGTCCTGGCCGGCCGGAGTCGGGCCGTCGCAGTCGCAGCGTTCCTGGACGCGCCCGATGAATTCGACACTCTCGCGCTCCGGCGGCCAGAAGCGGTCGAAGCTGAAGGCCACCCAGCTTCCCGGCTCCGGGGGAGTGGACCACGGGAGGAGCTCGGTCGCGATGTTGTAGTCCACCTGGACATCCGTCACCCCACCGGCCCCGAGGACCGGCTGCGGGTAGGGAGCGGAGAGGAAGCCCAGGGGATCGGGTGCGCCGGTGAACCGCCGCTTGACCGGGTCGGCGGGCACGGTGAGCCATTGGTCGAGCTTGATGGTGTCGGGTCGCGGCTGGCCCAGGGAGGCAATATCCTCGGCGAAACGCACACCCGGATTCTTCCAGCCAGCGGACGGCGACGACGGCTCCAATGCCTGGCCGTCAATCGGCAGCATTCCGGACGTCCATTCGCTTCCGTCGGCTCGGCGCGGAGGTGGCGACGCCGCCTGAATCCGCCAGTAGATGGCCGGCAGCCGGCTCCCGGCAGACGCCTGCGCATTGGTGGGCGGAATGACCCCGAGAACCAGCTTGACGCCGTGGCGGCAGATCTGTAGGAAGTCGAAGATCGCATTGCTGCCGGCCTGGGACATGGCTGCCTCCCCCCGAACCCTGCGGGCGCGGTTCGGCACCCACATTGACGTCCGGCCTAACGTAGAACGGCAGGGGCTCCAGCACAAGAGAAGTCGCCGTGGCTGAGAACCGGTCGATCCCCCACCCCAGCCTCCGCCGTGAGGAGGCTGGGGCGGGCTCGGCCTGGCGCTCGTTCGTGCCCGACTACGTGCTCCAGACGCTCCTCCGGCACCCGGGGGCGACGCCGGTCGCCGACAGCGAGCGCACGGATGCCGTGGTGCTCTTCATCGACGTGGTCGGCTTCACGCCGATGTCCGAGGCCCTGACCAACTCGGGAGCGTACGGGACCGAGGCGCTGACCCGGATCCTGAACGGCTGGTTCGACACCATGGTGAGCCTCGTCTCGCGCTACGGCGGCACCGTGGCCGAGTTCGCCGGCGACGCCCTTACGGCGGTGTTCCGGCACGACGCCGCGACCCGGCGGGTGACCGAGCGCCGGGCGGTCCACTGCGCGCTGTCCATGCAGGCCGAGATGGCGCGCTTCCAGACCATCGTCACCCGGGCCGGCACCTTCGAGCTGGCCATGAAGGCCGGCCTGGCCGCCGGTCCCCTGCTGGTCACCATCATGGGCGACCCGGCCATCCGGCTCGGGTACGTGCTCGCCGGGCCGGCGCTCGACCGTGCCGTGCAGGCCGAGGGCCACGCCCGGCGCGGCGAGGTCGTCGTCGACCACGGCCTGCTCGAGGCCGGCCTCGACGCCGAGGTCCTGGAGCGCCGCGGCGGCTGGACGGTGGTGGGTGGGGTGCGCGGAGCGGTATCGCTGGCGCCGCCGGCCTCGCTCGCCCCCGTCGACGAGGCCACGGCGCGGCGGCTCGCCCCCTTCCTTCACCCGGCCATCGCCGAGCGGCTGCGCTCGGGGCGCCGCGACTTCGTCAACGAGCACCGCAAGGTCACCGTCGCATTCGTCGGCGTGCCCGAGCTCAGCGTGGACGAGCCGGGGTCGGTGGCCGCGCTACAGCGCTACCTGGCCGCGGCCGTGCGGGTGATCGACCGGTACGGCGGGCATCTCCGCCAGGTAGCCACCGGCGACAAGGGCAGCCTGCTGGTCGCCTGCTTCGGCGCGCCGGTCAGCCACGAGGACGACGAGGAGCGGGCCGTCCACGGCTGCCTGGAGCTGCTCCGGCTGCCGGGCGGGCCGTTCCGGGCCGGCGTCACCACCGGCTCGGTCTACTGCGGCGAGGTCGGCTCGAACTCCCGGCGCGAGTACTCGGTGATCGGCGACTCGGTCAACCTGGCCTCGCGCATCATGCAGGCGGCCGAGCCGGGCCAGCTCCTCATCGACCGGCCCACCCACGAGCGGGTGCGCGACGCAGTCGTCCACGACGAGCTGGCGCCGATCCGCGTCAAGGGCAAGAGCGGGCCGATCGACGTCTGGACGGTCCACGCGGTGCGGGACCGGCCGCGGGGCGGACCCCCCTCGCCGGCGACCCCGCAGCCGCTGGTGGGCCGGGACGACGAGATGGCCAGGATCCGGGCGCTGGCGGCGGGCGCGCTGGCCGGCGAGGGAGAGGTCGTCTGCCTGGCCGGGGAGGCGGGGATCGGCAAGTCGCGGCTCGGCGCCGATGTCATCCGGATGGCGGAGGGGCTCGGGTTCGCCAGCTTTACCGGCGCCGGCCGCTCCCACGGCACCACCACCAGCTACCTCGTCTGGCGCTCGATCTGGAGCGACCTGCTGGAGCTTGACACCTCGCTGCCCATGGCCGAGCAGGTGGCCCGGCTCACCGGCCGGATCGCGCTGCTCGACGGTGGCTCGGGCCAGCGGGCCCCGCTGCTGGGACCGGTCGTCAACCTCCCCATGCCCGACAGTGAGCTCACCGCGGCGCTCGACCCGCAGGGCCGGGACGAGCTGCTCCGTTCCCTGCTGCTCGAGTGCCTCCGCGACCGGACGGCATCGGCGCCGCTGCTGCTGGTGCTCGACGACTGCCACTGGATCGACCCGGCCTCGTACGCCCTGCTGGAGTTCCTCGGCCAGCACGTCGCCGACCAGCCGGCGCTGATCCTGGTGATAGCGCGCCCGCCGGCCGGGGGCTCGTCGCCGCTGGCGACGCTGTCCCAGCTCCCCCGGTTCACCGAGCTGCGGCTGGGCGAGCTCGCCGGCGCCGACGCCGAACGGCTGGTGGGCCTGCGGCTCGGCCAGCGCTACGGCGCCGGCACCGTCCCCGCCCCCGAGGTCGTCCGCCGCATCACCGAGCGGGGCGAGGGCAACCCGTTCTACCTGGAGGAACTGGTCAACTACCTGCACAGCCGGGGCATCGACCCGCGGGACCCGCGGGCGCTGGCGTCGCTGGAGCTACCCGACGGGCTCCAGCGCCTGGTGATGGCCCGCATCGACCGGCTCACCGAGGGCGAGAAGGCCACCATCAAGGTGGCCAGCGTGATCGGCCGGCGGTGCCGGGCGCACTGGATCGCCGAGAGCTACCCGCCGGTGGGCCGGCCGGAGGAGATCGCGAACCACCTGGAACGGCTCCACGAGCTCGACCTGATGCCCCTCCGGGCGGTCCACCCCGAGCCGGAGTACCAGTTCAAGCACGCCATCACCCAGGAGGTGGCCTACCAGAGCCTCACCTTCCAGCTGCGCGAGGCCCTGCACGAACGGGTCGGCCTGTTCATCGAGCGGACCTTCCCGGACCGCCTCACCCAGTACGTCGACATGCTCGCCCACCACTACGGGCGCACCCGCAGGGTCGACAAGCAGCGGGTCTGGTTCCGGGCGGCCGGCGACGCGGCCAAGGTGGCCTTCGCCAACGAGGCGGCCGTCGGCTACTACGAGCGCCTGCTACCCCTCCAGCCCGAGGAGCAGACCGGCGAGGTGCTGGTCCAGCTCGGCGCCATCTGGCGCCTCACCGGCCGGTGGACCGAGGCCGAGGACACCTTGCGGCGGGCGATGGAGGTGGCCGCCAAGACCGGCCGCCGCGACGTCCTGGCCAGCAGCCAGCGGGACCTCGGCGACCTGTTCATGTACACCCAGTCGTACTCGGAGGCGGTGCGCTGGCTCACCCGTGCCGCCGACGAGTTCGAGCGCCTGGGCGACCAGCAGGGCCTGTCGAGGACGCTCGACCGCATCACCTTCGCCCTCTACCAGCAGGGCGCCTACGACGAGGCGCTGGCCGTGGCCAGCCGCCACCTGGAGCTGGCGGCCGCGGCCGGCGACCTGGCTGGGGTGAGCATCGCGCTCAACCACACCGGCCTGGTCCGCATGAACACCGGCCAGACGGCCGAGGCCCTGGCGCTCCTGCAGCAGGCGCTCGACACGGCGACGGAGGCCGGAGACCGGCGCTGCCTGCTGTACGCGGCCGGCAACCTCGGGCTGCTGCACCTGCGGCAGGGCAACCACCTCCAGGCGGTGCGCTGCTGCCACCAGGCGCTCGCAGTGGCCCAGGAGATGGGCGAGCGACAGACCGCCGGCGTCTATGCCGGCAACATGGGCGAGGTCTACCGGGAGCAGGGCGACCACATCCGGGCGACCAGGTGCTTCGTCCACGCCCTCCGGGGCGCCGTCCAGCTCAAGGACTGGCCCACCGTCGCCGACCAGTTGGCGAACCTGGCCGCCACGGCGACCGCCCAGGGCGACCACGAGCAGGCCGAGCGGCTGTTCGCCCAGGCGATCGGGCTCGCCCGGCTGCTCGACGCCCCCTACTTCCTCTGCGGCTGGTTGCACCAGCTGGCCAGGCTCCGCCTCGCCCAGGGCCGGGTCGACGAGGCGCACCAGCTGAACCGGGAGGCGCTCGAGATCGCCGACCGCAGCAACGAGCGCGAGGTCCAGGTACCGGCCTTCCTCCTCTCGGTGCGGCTGGAGGTGGCGCTGGGGCGCACCAGCGCCGATGCGGCGACGAAGCGGCTCCGGGCGCTGGAGGCCAGCTGGATCGAGCCCCAGGAACGGGCCCTGCTCCTGGACGCGCTCTGGCAGCTCGACCCCACCCAGGAGGCGACGCGCAGGGCCGCCGCCGAGCTGTACCGGACGCTCTACGAGCAGGCCCCGAGCATTAGGTACCGCGAGGCGTACGCACGGCTGACCGGAGCGACGCTGCCGCCAGGCCCGCCGCTGCCGCCGCTACCGGACGTGCTCGAGGAGGACGTCGGAGACCTCGAGGCGCTGCTCCGGCAGGTCGACAACGTCTCGGTGTAGCCCGGCGCCGGCTAGGCCCGCATCCGATCGTCCCGTCCCAGCCGGCCCAGCGCCGGGATCGACGGCGCGAACGCGTACACCGCGCCGGTGGTATGGACGAACCGCGGCAGGTCGAGCGGCACCGGCTCCTGGCCATGGCGGCGCAGGAGGCAGGGGTGCGTGCTGGCGCCGATGACCGGATCGGGCCCGTCGGTGATGGCGTTCTCGGGCCAGCCCCGGCCCGCCGTCACCGGAAGGAGCCCGGAGTTGCTCGCCCAGTTGCGCTGTACGACCTCGAACTGGTCCTCGATGCTGGCCATGAAGGCGTTCAGCAGCAGCCCCCGCTCGACCGGGTTGCTCTGGGCCTCGTCCGCGTTCTTGGCGAAGGGGCCGAACGGGATGCCGCGGCGGAGCAGCCGGTGGGAGCGGTCGTTGTAGACGGCGTCGTTGCGGGGGTTGGCCCGGCGGATGTGGGCGAAGCGCGGCGTGTCATTGCCGAGCAGGTCATCGGCGTAGTCGAAGTCGTTGAGGCCGGTGGCGCCCTGGGCGAGCGGCGCGCCGTCGCTCCGACGGCCGATCAGCTTGGCGGCGACGTCCTCCGACAGCTTCGCACCGAGCCGCTCCATCTCCTTGTGCCAGCCGGCGACGTTCTGGGTGAGGCGGAGGAAGACCTGGAAGGACCCGTCCCGCATCCACTCGGGCGGGTCCGGCCGCTGGCCGCGCAGGTACGACCCGCGCTCTCCCGGATAACCGAGCACGAACTCCCCCGCGGCGATGATGGGGGTGCCGGGCAGCTCCGCGCTCTCCCAGCGCCCGTCGTTGATGGTCGCGCTGGTGAAGCCTCGAATGCCCGGCTGGGAGACGCCGTCCCTGAACCCGAAATGCTCCACTCCCGGGGAATCCTTCCCTTCAGGCCGCAGGACCTCGCCGAGCTCCCCCTTCACCAGCACGTCCAGCCCGAGCTTGGCGGCGTCCTCCCCCTCTTTCCTCGCCAGGCCCAGGAGCGCGTTCCTGTCGTCGGCCGCGATGGTCAGCAGCGCGTCGACCGGGCGTTGCTCCGGCCCTCCGACGACCCAGTTGCAGGGATCACTCTGCCCGTGGTCGCCGAGCAGCGCGGCCGGAGCCGTCCAGTTCCCGTTCTCGTCCGTTCCCTCGCCGAGCGGGCCCCGCCAGAACGCGTCGTAGGCGAAGAGGTCGGCGGCGAGCTCAGGATGCAGTGTCACCAGCCCCCAGGAAGTCAAGCCCACGCCCATCCAGATCTTGGCCTCGGACTTCTCCGTGGCCTGCGCTAGGCCGTACTTCTTCCTCAGCTCGCGGTGCCGCTCGTTGTAATTGACCACCTGCCGCGTGGTCGCGATGCGGCCATCGAGGCTGGCGAGCCACCGCTTTGCGCCGCCCTGGTTGTTGCCAAAGCTGAGAAACAGGAACACCTGGTGCGGCTTGTTGAACGGGGCCAGGATGTTGCCCTGGATATTCGCCGAATCCCTGAGCGGGTAGTTGCCCGGGGCTTCCGTCATCGACCTGCCTCCCCCTCGCGAGCTTCGCTCTCCACAGCCCGATTGATCCTAATCGGCGCGGCCGGGCCGTCAATAGGGGGTACGGCGGGTTAGCCCTCGATGTTCGACATGACGTGCTTGATCCGGGTGTAGTCCTCGAACCCGTACAGGCTCAGGTCCTTGCCGTACCCCGAGTGCTTGAAGCCGCCGTGGGGCATCTCGGCGACCAGGGGGATGTGGGTGTTGATCCAGACGCAGCCGAAGTCGAGGGCGCGGGCCATGCGCATGGCGCGGCCGTGGTCGCGG
>Ga0126306_10001077_pt1 | contig 14212 bp, 10 predicted proteins | sample Plot27_FD_92592 | JGI IMG/M metagenome (GOLD analysis project Ga0126306, IMG submission 92592) | Serpentine soil microbial communities from UC McLaughlin Reserve, CA, USA - Plot27 | ecosystem: Environmental > Terrestrial > Soil > Grasslands | place: USA: UC McLaughlin Reserve, Lake County...
ACGGCGGTGACCGTGCAGAACTCGGTCGGCGTCAGCGGCGTGCACGAGGTCCCGCCGGCGACGGTGGCCGCCCAGATCGACAGCGTCGCCGGGGACATCGGGGTCGGCGCCGCGAAGACCGGGATGCTGGCGTCCGCGGCCATCATCGAGGCGGTGGCCGCGGCGTTCGCCCGCAACGGCATCGGGCGCGGGCTGGCGGCGCCGCTGCTGGTCGACCCGGTGGCGGCGTCGATGCACGGCGATCCGCTGCTCCGGGCGGACGCGCTGGACCTGTACCGGTCGCTGCTCTTCCCGGCCGCGACGCTGATCACGCCGAACCTGGACGAGGTGCGGCTGCTCACCGGCATCGAGGTGCGGAACCGTTCCGACGCCGAGAAGGCGGCGATGACGCTGCACGCGCTCGGGCCGGAGTGGGTGCTGGTGAAGGGCGGTCATCTGCACGAGGCCCCGGACTCGCCGGACCTGCTCTTCGACGGTTCGGAGTTCGTCGAGCTGGCTGCGCCACGGCACCCCACGCCGCACACACACGGTGGCGGGGACTGCCTCGGCGCGGCGGTGACCGCGTCGCTGGCCCGCGGCGTAGGCGTGGTGGACGCGGTGCGTGCCGGGAAGGCGTACGTGACCGAGGCGGTGGCCGCCTCCTACCCGCTCGGGGCCGGCGTGGGCCCGGTCGGCCACTTCTGGCGACTCGTTCCCGTCCCGCCCGGCGGAGGTTAGCGGCCAGGGCTCAGCTGCGGGCCGGCGAGGAGGCGCGGGCGTACCAGCGGCGGGGGACCCGGCCCGCGCCGCGCGCGTGGTAGCCGGCCTCGACCGCGAGGCGCATCGCGGTGGCCATCCGGACCGGATCGTCCGCCCTGGTGACCGCGGTCGCGAGCATCACCGCATCGCAGCCCAGTTCCATCGCGAGCGCGGCGTCGGACGCGGTGCCGATGCCCGCGTCGACGATCACCGGCACCCCGGCGTCCTCGACCATCAGCGCCAGGTTGTGCGGGTTCCGGATGCCGAGCCCGGACCCGATCGGCGCAGCCAGCGGCATCACCGCCGCTGACCCGAGCGCCTCCAGCCGGCGCGCCAGCACCGGGTCGTCGCTGGTGTACGGCAGCACCACGAAGCCGTCGTCGACCAGCTGCTCGACGGCGTCCAGCAGCTCCACCGGATCCGGCAGCAGGGTGTGGTCGTCGGCGACCACCTCGACCTTGATCCAGTCGGTGCCGAGCGCCTCCCTGGCGAGGTGTGCGGTCAGCACCGCCTCGGCGGCGGTCCGGCAACCGGCCGTGTTCGGCAGGACCTTGATGTCCAGCGCGCGGAGCAGGTCGAGGACGCCGCCGCCAGCGGCCGGGTCCAATCGGCGCATGGCCACAGTCGCGAGCGCGGTACCGGAGGCTCGCAGGGCACCGGCGAGCACCGTGAGGTTGTCGGCGCCGCCGGTGCCGAGGATCAGGCGGGATGGCAGCTCCACGCCGGCGATCGTGAGGCTCATCCGCCCTGCACCGCCGTGAGCACCTCGATCCGCGCGCCGGCCCGCACCGGTGTGCTGGCCCAGCGAGCCCTCGGCACCACGTCGGCGTCGACGGCTACCGCGATCCCACGCGGGGCGTCGGTGAGGCGGGCGACCACCTCGGCGACGGTCGCTCCGGCCGGCAGCTGCCACTGTGCGCCGTTCACGTGGACGGTGATCATGAGACCGCCGCTCCGAACCGCACCGGGTCGGCCGCTGCGGCGTACCGGGGCAGCTCGCCATCGGCGATCAGGTCGGTCACGGCATCGGCGGTGACACCGGCGAGCAGGATGCCGTTGCGGTGATGCCCGGTCGCGGCGACCAGCCCTTCGGGACCGAGCGGCCCGATCAGCGGGGCGTTGTCGCGGCTTCCCGGGCGTAATCCGGCCTGCGCCTCGACCAGCTCGTACTCGTCGATGCTCGGGACCACCGCGCGAGCGTCGCGGAGCAGCGCGTAGACCCCGCCCGCTGTGACCGTGGTGTCGAACCCGGCCTCCTGCTGGGTGGCGCCGACCACCAGCTCGCCATCCGCCCGCGGCACCAGGTAGACCCGGTGGCCCTGGACGGTCGCGCGGACGGTACGGGTGAGCGGAACAGCGCTGCGCCGCGTCCGGAGCCGAATTATTTCGCCACGGACCGGCCGCACCAGACCGGAGAGGCTCGGATGCAGCCCGCCCGACCAGCACCCGGCGGCGACCACCATGACCTCGGCGGGCAGGGAGCCGCCGGTGACCCTGACGCCGGTGACCCGGCCGCCGTCGTCGAGGACCCCATGAGCCTCGGCCGCGACGAACCGGACGCCGGCCCGCTCGGCGGCTGCGCGGAGCGTCCTGATGAGGCGGCGGTTGTCGATACTCCGGTCGCCGTCGATGCGCAGCCCGCCGCGGACGCCGGTCGCCAGCCCGGGCTCCAGCCGGCGGCAGTCGCGGGCGCTGAGCGGCTCGGCGGGCAGCCCGGACGCGCTCAGGTGACCGGCGAGAACCTCCAGCTCGGCGCGGTCATCGGCGTCGAACGCGATCGCCAGCGTCCCGTGCGTGGCGTAGCCCGGGTCCGTACCGGTCTCGGTTGTGAGATCTTCGATGAACGCCGGGTACCGCTGGGCAGCCGTGAGTGAGAGGCGCAGCAGCGGATCCTCGGTCGGGTGCGCCTCGGTGAGCGGTGCGAGCATCCCGGCCGCCACCGCGCTCGCGCCCGAGCCCGGCTCCCGGTCGACGACGGTGACCTCGGCGGGCAGCCGGCGGGCGAGCCGCCACGCGCAGGCAAGGCCGATCACCCCGGCGCCGACGATCACGACCCGGCGTGGTTGCACGTCGATCATCTCCACTCCCTGCGCCGGCATGATCCGGATCAGGTTCGGACGGTCGGGGCCTCTCAGGCCCCCTCTCAGCCCGGTGCCACCGGGCTCCCGCGGACGTCGACCACTCTATCGCGCGGGAACTGGTCTAGCCCTGTGGCAGGTCCATAGCTCTGTGGGAGGCTCGGCGCGAGATCGCCCCGCGGCAGGCTCTGGCCGACGCGACAGGAGGAACCCATGCCCGGGCTCGACGGAATTCAGCGCCGCCGGCGACTCGCCGACGCGCGGCTCTACCTCTGCACAGACACCCGGGAGGAGCGAGGCGACCTCCCGGAGTTCCTGGATGCGGCGCTGGCTGGTGGGGTGGACATCGTCCAGCTGCGCCAGAAGGGGCTGGAGGCCCGGCGGGAGCTGGCCTGCCTTGAGGTGTTCGCGGACGCGTGCGCCAGGCACGGCGCGCTGCTCGCGGTGAATGACCGGGCAGACGTCGCACTGGCCGCCGGCGCCGACATACTCCACCTTGGACAGGACGACCTGCCGGTATCGTGGGCGCGGCGCATCGTCGGTGAGGGGGTCGTGATTGGACGGTCGTCGCACTCGCCCGGGCAGGCCGGCGCGGCGGCCGTGGAGGACGGCGTCGACTACTTCTGCACCGGCCCGTGCTGGCCGACACCGACCAAGCCGGGCCGGCCCGCTCCCGGGCTACCGCTGGTGAGCTGGGCAGCGGAGCACGCGGGCCACGGCCGGCCGTGGTTCGCGATCGGTGGTATCGGCGGTAGCCGGCTGGACGAGGTGGTGGCCGCCGGGGCCGAGCGGGTCGTCGTCGTGCGGGCGATCACCGAGGCCGAGGATCCGCGGGCGGCCGCGCACGCGCTGGCGAGTCGGCTCAGCCGCCGCCCACTCGGGCCGCTGACCACAGCCGCCCTCCCGTGAACGCGCTGGGGCTGTGCATGTGACTCCGCGGTTATGGGGCGTGTCACGCCGGAGAAGCGCCCGCTAACCGCGGAGTCATGGAGGGGGCTAGCCGCCGACTGGCCCCTCGGATGCTGGCGAGCCCTCGTACGCCTTCCGGGAACCGCAGACGCTCGCCCGGCTGCACGAACACCGGGACCCGTCCGAGTCCAGCCGCACGGTCACGGTGTCTGCCGGCACCGACCGGCCCACCACGCGACCGCTGCCCTGCTCCGTCTCGACCCGCTCCCCCAGCCCGGGCGCCGACTCGGCGAAGCTCGTGTACAGCGGGTGCTCGTACTTGAGGCAGCACATCAGCCGGCCGCAGGCGCCGGAGATCCGCATCGGGTTGAGCGGCAGGTCCTGGTCCTTGGCCATCCGGATGCTGACCGGCTCGAAGTCCTTGAGGAACGTCGCGCAGCAGAGGTCGCGTCCGCAGGATCCGATCCCACCCTGCACCCGCGCGGAGTCCCGGGCGGACAGTTGGCGCAGCTCGACCCGGCACTTCAGGGTGGCGCCGAGGTCGCGCACCAGCGAACGGAAGTCGACCCGCTGCGGCGCGGTGAAGTAGATGGTGGCCCGGTTCGACTCCAGCGAATGGTCGACGGCGACCACCTTCATCGGCAGCTCGTGCTCGCGGATCAGCCGCTTCGCGGCCACCTTGGCGGCAGCCTTGCGCTTGCGGAGCAGCTCGTCCCGCTCCAGGTGGGCGGGGGCCGCCGGGCCGGCGAGGACGGGGAAGCCACCGGTGTCCTCGGCGACCCACTGAGCTGCCCAGACGCACTCGGCCACCTCGACACCGTCGTCGGTCGGCACCAGCACCTTCTCGCCCACCTGCGGTGAGTACGCACCGGGGTCGAGGTAGTACAGGCGGCCGTAGCGGGTGAAGCTGACCGCGCACAGCATGCCCATGGTCGGACCATATCCCCAGGTCGTCCGGGAGCGGGGCCAACCTCGCACAGAAAGGATCGGCCGAACAGTTGACATCACCTCGCCGGATCGGTCAGCAAGGCAGCGTTGCGGCCCGAACCTCAGCCTTGGAGGAGCCCGAGCATCATCGCTTCGACGGCGATCCGCGGCTTCACGTTCAGCTCGATTGCCTCCCGGCAGGCCAGCACGGCCTCGATCCGGCGCAGCACCGACTCGGGCGTCCACTTGGCGGCGGCGGCCTCGGCGAGGTCGGCGATGTCGGCGTGCACCAGCGAGACCGGGGCGCCGAGCCTGAGCATCAGCACGTCCCGGTAGAACGCGGCGAGGTCGACCAACGCGCGGTCCAGAGCGTCGCGCTGCGCGCGGGTCGCACGGGACTTCTGCCGCCGCTCCAACTCCTTGAGCTGCCCGGCGGTGCCGCGCGCCGCCCCGGCCGCGCCCTTACCGGTGCCGCCGGCCCCGAGCGCCTGCTTCAGCCCCTCGGTCTCCCGCGCTGACAGCTCGACGGTGGCCGCGGCCGCCTCCTCTTCGGCGGCCTTGATCAGCGCGTCGGCCGCGTCGAAACAGGCTGCGACCCGGGTCAGCGAGCGCGGCACCGAGAGCACCGCCCGCCGCCGCGCCTGGGCCTGCGGATCCCGGGCCAGCCGGCGCGCCCGCCCGACGTGGCCCTGCGCCACCCGGGACGCCCACCGCGCGGTGGCCGGATCCACGCCGTCCCGCTGCACCAGCACCTCGGCGACGGCGTCGGCGGCCGGGGCGCGCAGCGGCACGACCCGGGACCGCGACCGGATGGTCACCGAGACGTCCTCCGGGTTGGTCGAGGGCGCACACAGCAGGAAGACCGTCCGTGCCGGCGGCTCCTCGACGGCCTTGAGCAGCGCGTTCGCCGCCGCTTCGGTGAGCCGGTCGGCGTCCTCGACCAGCACGACCATCCACCTTCCGGACATCGGCGACCCTGCCGCGCTGATCACCAGCCGCCGCATTTCGTCGACGCCGATCGTCAGCCCCTCGGGCACCACCAGCCGGACGTCGGCGTGCGTGCCGGCGAGCGTGGTGTGGCACGCCGTGCAGTGCCCGCAGCCGCCGTCCGCGCACTGCAACGCCGCGGCGAACGCCCGGGCGGCCACCGAACGCCCCGAGCCTGGCGGGCCGGTGAACAGCCAGGCGTGCGTCATCTCACCCGGCGCCGACTCCTCGCCGGCCACGATCCGCGCGGCCGCCGCGACCGCCCTGCGCAGCGTCGCGACCACGTCTGCCTGCCCCACCACGTCCGCGAAGACGCCGGTCGAGGCCGTCTCAACGGTCACCGCTGGCCTCCGCGAGAGGAGTGGCCGCGTCGGCCTCTGCCGCCGCCGGCCTGCGTTGTCCCGACACCGGTGCGGGCCGTCGCGGCAGTATCGCGCCGATCCGGGCCCGGACCTGCTCGGCGATGATGTCCGGGTTCCCGCTCGCGTCGATGACCAGGTAGCGCCCGGGCTCCGCCTCGGCGAGGTCGAGGAATGCCTGGCGAACCCGGCGGTGGAACGCGAGCGACTCGGCCTCCAGGCGGTCGTTCTCGCCTCGCCGGCCTACCCGGGCCAGGCCGATCACCGGATCGATGTCGAGCAGCACCACCAGGTCCGGACGCAGCCCGGTGGTCGCCCACTGGGACAGCCACGCGACCTCGTCGGCGGGCAGCGCGCGGCCGGCGCCCTGGTACGCCAGCGACGAGTCGACGTAGCGGTCGGTGAGCACGACTGCGCCCCGGTCGAGCGCCGGACGGATCACCGTGTCGACGTGCTGCGCCCGGTCGGCGGCGTAGAGCAGCGCCTCCGCGCGCGGCGTCGGGGCGTTCTCGCTGTGGCTCAGGATCAGCTCGCGCAGGCTCCGGCCGAGCTGGGTGGCGCCCGGTTCGCGGGTGACCATGCTCTCGTACCCGCCGACCTTGAGCCAGGCGGAGAGCTTGCGGGCCTGGGTCGACTTGCCGGCCCCCTCGCCGCCCTCGAACGCGACGAAGACGCCCTGGCCCGGCCCGCTCCCCGGCACGCTCAGCGGGCGCCCGCGCAGCGAGCCGAGCAGGTCCTTGAGGATCGGGACGCCGGGCTTGTCGTCCATCCGCCTGAACGCCAGCACGCCGGTGAGCACCGCCATCAGCCCCGCGAGCACGAGCAGCAACCGCGTCGCGCTGACGTAGATCTGCAGAGGTCCGACGTCGATCCGGTGCGAGCCGCCGAGGCCGACTAGCAGCGAGGAGACCGCTATCGCCAGCATCAGCACGACCCGGACCATCGACTGCACGAATGCGAACGTGCGGCCGCGCATCTCGTCGTCGACGCTGATCCCGAGCAACGTGGTGCCGGCCAGGTTCGCCATCCCGGCGCCGACCCCGACCAGCAGCACGAACGGGATCGCCACGGCAAGGTGCGGCGCGGCAGCGAGCAGGCTCACCGACGCGCCGGCCAGCATGATGCTCAGGCCGAACCAGCGCCGCCTGGACAGCGCACGGACCAGCTTCGGACCGAGCGCCATCCCGATCCCAAGCCCGACGAACAGCGTCCCGAACAGCAGGCCGAACGTCGCGTCACCACCGCCGAGGCTGGCCGCGTAGAACTTCGCCACCCCGACCACGACCCCGCCGGCGGCGAATGCCCCGAGGATGCCCTGTACCAGGCCGCGCACCAGCGGGGTGGTCCGGATGAACCGCCACCCCTCCAGCAGCGACGTGAGCAGGCTCGGCTGCTTGCCGTCCTGGCGACCGGTGCCGCGGCCGCTGATCTGCGGGATCGCGACCAGGACCACGATCGCGGAGGCGAGGAACGTCAGCGCGTTGAGGTACAGCGCGACGTCCACCGGGGTCAGCCAGAGCCGGTCGGCCTGCTCGTCGACCAGCGTGAGCATCGCGCGGGAGAGGCCGGAGATGAACGCCGCGGCGAGCACCGGCGTCAGGCCGTACGTGGTGACCAGGACGAGCTGGTTCGCCGCCTCCAGCCTCTCCTTCGGCACCAGGTTCGGCACCGCGGCCTCCTTGGCCGGGATCCAGAACATCGCCAGCACCTCGATGAGGAACGTGGCGACCAGCGCCCAGGTCACCGTCTGGCCAGGGCTGAGGAAGACACCGGCGAGCGGGATCGAGGCGAAGAGCAGGAACCGGAGCAGGTCGCAGACGGCCATCGTGAACCGGCGGTCGAACCGGTCGGCGAACGCGCCCGCCAGCGGCCCGAGCAGCATCGCCGGCAGCAGCCGCATAACCACCACGCCGCCGAACGCGAGACCCTGCTGCGCACTGCCGGTGACCTGAGCGGACGCGAACAGCACGGTGGCCAGCAGGCCCAGCCAGTCGCCCAGGCTGGAGAGCCCGAGCACCAGCCAGAGCCGCCGGAACGGCTTGATCCGCAGCACCGCACGGATCTGCGCCATACCGGAGACCGGCACGGCGTGAGCGTCAGGCGCGGTGCTGATCGGTCTCTCCTGTCGACGGGAGCACGGCCGGCGGGCGCCACACTGTAACGGCGGCGCGCTATGCCGCCGCTGAGAAGCGCCCGGGCTGCGCTGGCGAGCCGGTGCTGACGTCTCCACGCTAGCGTGCCGCCGCCCGGTTGGGCTGTCACGTTCATTGCACGCGCCGAGCCGGTTTCCACCCGTCGCGAGCAGGCGATAGCGTCCGTGCGCGGCCCCGCTCACCGCGGTTGGGGCGGAGGGAGGTGCGGGTGGCGAGCACGGCGTCGAAGGCGGACGCGCGCCCCGGCGCCCGGACCGGTCTCGCCCACCCGCGAACCGGCCCGGCCGAGGTTGCCGCGATCGCGCTCGGCACGCTCCTTCTCGTCGACGTCCTCCGGGCCTGGCTGCCGTCGCTCATCACCATCTACGGCTCGGCGGGGAGCACCCCGGCCGCACAGATCGGCACGTTCGCCCTGCTCTGGTTCGCCGCACCGGTGGTGGCCGTGCCGGTCGCCCGCCTGGTCGGCGCCGACCGGCTCGCCTTCGCCGCAGCGCTCGCGCTGGCGTTCGCCAAGTTCACCGCGGGCGCCAGCGGCGGCGGCGCCACCCGCGACAGCAGGGTCCAGCTCTACCTGCTCTGCGCGGCGCTCACCTCGGGTCTCGTGTGGCTGATCTCGATGGCGATGTCCGTACGCTCGGCTCGACGTGCCGCGGTCGGGGTCACCTCCGGGCTGGCCGCGTCGGTCGCGCTGCACACCGCGCTCGACACCGTCGACCTGCACTGGCGCCCGGGTCCGGCGGCCGCGCTGGCCCAGGCCGCGCTGGCGTGCGCGTTCGTCGGCTGCGTCGCGGCGGCGAGCGGACGGCCGATCGGCGCGCCGGCGACCGCGTCCGGGCCGAGCCGGCCGGGCGCCCGCGGCGGGCTCTGGCTGCTGGCCGGGCCGGCGATCCTGCTCACCGGCGTGGTCACCGGCGCCACCGGGCTGGCCGAGGCGGCGCCCGGCTGGTCGATCGGCGTGGCCGGCTCGATCGTTGCCGCGGCGACGGTACTGGCGGTGCCGCTGACCGCCCGCCCGCTACTCACCCGGCACCCGGTCGTGCCCGCGGTACTGCTCGTAGCCGGCGTGACCGTCGCGATCGTGCCGCGGTTCCGGATCGACGGGATCGCGGGGTTGCCGCCGCCGTGGGTGGTCGCCGGCCAAGTGGCGGGGGCGCTGGCGCTCGGCGCGGCGCTGGGCTGGATCGGGGCCGGGGCGGACACCCGCGCGGCCACCTCGTCGCGGCGGGACCGGCCGTGGCGGCGCGGCGTCGCCGCCTGGCTCGGCGGGCTGTTGCTGGTCGCGCTGACGTACGGCTACTACGCCGCGTACGACGTCGACCTGAGCTTGCCGAACGAGGCGGTGCCGATCGCCGTGGCTGTCGGGATCGCGATCGCCGCGGTCCGGGTCGGGCCGCGGGCGCGGCGCTGGGGCGCGCCCGTCGGCGCCCCGGTCCAGGCGGCGTGGCTGGCGGCCGCGGCGGTCGCCATGGTGGCCGCGATGGTCGGCGTCCAGGTGGTGACCGCGCCCGCCCGGCCGGCTGGGCCGAGGCCGGTTGACGGCTTCCCGGTCCGGCTGGTCGCGTACAACGTCCGGATGGGGTTCGGGCTGGACGGCCGGTTCGACCCGGGCGCGCTCGCGACCACGATCCGGCGGCAGCGGCCGGACCTCGTGCTGCTGAGCGAGGTGGACCGCGGCTGGTTCGTCAACGGCGGCCACGACGGGCTCCAGCTGATCGCGGACCGGCTCGGGATGCGCGCGATCTTCGCGCCCGCCGCCGACCAGCTGTGGGGCGACGCTCTACTCACCCGGCTTCCGGTGGTGTCGTTCCGCAGCCACCCGTTGCCGCGGCACGGGGCGGCAACCGGGGCGGAGGCGCTGGCGGCCGTGGTCCGCGTCGGCGACCGGGAACTGGGCGTCGTCGGCACCCACCTGCAGCCACCGCGGGACGGCGGGCCGGCCGCGCAGGCGAAGCGGCTGGCCGCGATCGCGAGTGACCTCCGTAAGGCCGACCGGCCGGTGGTGGTCGCCGGAGACCTCAACATCACCCCTCGCGACCCCGAGTTCCGGACGCTGCTCGACGCCGGGCTGCTCGACGGGCTGGCGTCCGCCCGGCCGCTTGGGACCTCTCCGGCCGACCGGCCGGTGGAGGAGATCGACCACGTGCTGACCACCCCGGACCTGCGGGCCTCCGAGGTGGTCGCGCCGCCGAGTGAAGCCTCGGACCACCGCGCGGTGGCGGTCACGCTGAGCCTGCAGGACCCGGAGGAGCTGCGTCCGGCCGACTGACCAGCTCGCCGGGCTCACGCGCCCTTGAGTGTCGGAATTTTGCGCGGCTGAATCGCGCCAGATGACGCAAAATTCCGACACTCGATGGGTGGCCCGGGAGGGAGGTGGCGCGTGGCCTGAGCGGTCCGGGCTTGAGCCGCGGCGCTAGGCCTTCTTGGCGGTGGTCTTCTTCGGGGCGGCCTTCTTGGCCGGGGCCTTGCGCGGGGCCCGCTTCACCGGGCCGCGAGCGCGCCGTTCGGCGAGCAGCTCGGTGGCCCGCTCGTCGGTGAGCGTCTCCACGTCGTCGCCCTTGCGGAGGCTGGCGTTGGTCTCGCCGTCGGTGACGTACGGACCGAACCGGCCGTCCTTCACCACCATCGGCTTGCCGGTGACCGGATCGTTGCCCAGCTCCTTCAGCGGCGCCGCCGCGGCGGCCCGGCGGCCACGCGTCTTCGGCTGCGCCAGCAGCGCCAGCGCCTCCTCCAGGGTGACCGTGAAGAGCTGGTCCTCGGTCTCCAGCGAGCGCGACTCGCTGCCCCTCTTGACGTACGGGCCGTATCGGCCGTTCTGCGCGGTGACCGGCTCGCCGTCCACCGCGCCGAGTGTCCTCGGCAGGGTGAGCAGCTTGACCGCGTCGTCGAGGGTGACCGTGTCGAGGCTCATCGACTTGAACAGGCTGGCGGTGCGCTCGCCGGACTGCACGTACGGCCCGAACCGGCCGGCCTTGGCGATCACCGGCTCGGCGGTCTCCGGGTGGTCGCCGAGCTCGCGTTCGCCCGACGGCGCGGAGAGCAGCTCCTCCACCTTCTCCGGGGTCAGCTCGTCCGGCGGCAGATCGTCCGGGACGCTGGCCCGCTCACCCTCCGCGTCGTCACCCGGGTTGGCCCGCTGCAGGTAGGGCCCGTACCGGCCGACCCGGACCACCGTCTCGCGGCCCCGGTCGTCGACGAAGAGTGGGATCGAGTTGATCCCCCGGGCGTCGATCTCGCCGAGGTTCTCGGCCACCAGCTTCTTCAGGCCACCGGCCTTGGCGACGCCGCCCTCCTTGCCGTCGGCAGCGCCGAAGTAGAACCGCGTCAGCCAGTCGACCCGACCGCGCTCGCCGTCGGCGATGTCGTCCAGATCCTCCTCGACGCTGGCGGTGAAGCTGTAGTCGACCAGCCGGGCGAAGTGCTGTTCCAGCAGCTGGACAACGGCGAACGCCACGAAGGACGGCACCAGCGCGGTGCCCTTCTTCCAGACGTACCCGCGGTCCTGGATGGTCTGCATGATCGACGCGTACGTCGAAGGCCGGCCGATGCCCAGCTCCTCCAGCTGCTTCACCAGGCTCGCCTCGGTGTACCGGGCCGGTGGCTGGGTGCGGTGCCCCTGCGCGGCCAGCGCGGTGGCGTCCAACGGGTCGCCCTTGGTCAGGTGAGGCAGCCGGCGCTCGGCGTCGTCCGCGTCGCCGGACTCGGCGGCGTCCTCGTCCCTGCCCTCGACGTAGGCGCGGAGGAAGCCGGGCTGGGTGATGGTCTTGCCGCTGGCCGCGAAGTCGGCGGCCTCGCCGGTGCTCGACGTGCCGGAGAGGCGGACGGAGACGCTCTGTCCCACCGCGTCGGTCATCTGGGAGGCGATCGTGCGCTTCCAGATCAGCTCGTAGAGCCGGAACTCGTCGCCGGAGAGCTCGTTCGCCACCCGACCCGGCGTGCGGAACTCGTCACCGGACGGCCGGATCGCCTCGTGCGCCTCCTGCGCGTTCTTCACCTTGCGGGCGTAGCGGCGCGGCTCGGCGGGCACGAACTTGTCGCCGTACAGCTCACGGACCTGCCGCCGGGCGGCGCTGATCGCGGTGTCCGACAGGTTCGTCGAGTCGGTCCGCATATAGGTGATGTAGCCGTTCTCGTACAGCCGCTGGGCGACCCGCATCGTCTGCTGGCTGGACAGCCGCAGCTTGCGCCCGGACTCCTGCTGCAGCGTGGAGGTCATGAACGGCGCGTACGGCTTGCGCCGGTACGGCTTCTCCTCGACCTTGACGACCTTGAACGGGACACCGTCGAGCCGGGCGGCCAGCCCCCGGGCGCCGGACTCGTCGAGGTGCACCACGTCGGCGCGCGGGCGGCCGGTGCTGGGATCGAAGTCCTTGCCGGTGGCGATCCGGTCGCCGTCGACGGCGATCAGGGTGGCGGTGAACGTGCGCGGCGCCGTGGGGTCGTCGCTGGCCTGCCTGGTGACGGCGAACGTGCCCTCGATGTCCCAGTACTCGCCGGTACGGAACTTCATCCGGGCCCGCTCGCGCTCGACCACGATCCGGGTCGCGACCGACTGCACCCGGCCGGCCGAGAGCTTCGGCATGACCTTTTTCCACAGCACCGGGCTGACCTCATAGCCGTAGAGACGGTCGAGGATCCGGCGGGTCTCCTGCGCGTCGACCAGCGCCTCGTTGAGGTCGCGCGGGTTGGCGACCGCGCGCTCGATGGCGGCGCGGGTGATCTCGTGGAACACCATCCGGCGGACCGGGATCTTCGGCCGCAGGGTCTGGATGAGGTGCCACGCGATGGCCTCGCCCTCGCGGTCCTCGTCTGTCGCGAGGTACAGCTCGCTGGCCTGCTTGACCAGGTCCTTCAACTTGGTGACCTGCGCCTTGCGGTCGGGGCTGACGACGTACAGCGGCTCGAAGCCGTGGTCGACGTCGACCCCGAGCCGGGCCCACGGCTCACCCTTGTACTTGGCGGGCACGTCTGCGGCGTTGCGCGGCAGGTCGCGGATGTGGCCGATGCTCGCCTCAACCACGTAGCCGGAGCCGAGGTACCCGGCGATGGTCTTGGCCTTCGCCGGTGACTCGACGATGACCAGCCGCATGCCGTTCTTGCTGGCCGCGCCATTGGCGCGCTTGGTACGGCGTGCGGGCGCGGCGGTCTCAGTGGTCGAAGTCACAGGACTCCAGTTCGAAGTCAAAAGGGGTGTCTCACCCCGGCGCGAGAAGGTCCCGCGAGGTCGGTCAGTCTAGAAAGTAACGCGCGGAGCACGCGGATTTGTGCCCGCCCCGCCAAGCCGGCAGCGTACGCCTGCCGGCGTGGTGGGCGTATGCCCCGTCAAGGAGCCCGGGGCCAGTCACCCTCCGTGGCATCGGGTGGAGGGTCGCCGACCAGCTCGGCGAGCCTCCGGAGCCGCCGCTGGCCGGTCACCCGGTAAGCAGGCCCACCAGCGCGGGGACCGACCAGAGTGGCCGGCACCCCGGCCGCGGCCAGGGCCGCTCCGGTGGCCGCCCAGCCGGCCTCGTCGGATTCACCGAGGGTAAATAGGTATCCATAGTCGTCGCGGCGGCCGGCCGCGATCGCCCACAGCCGAAGCCGCGGCCCGTCAAGCGTGAAGCCCGGCGGCGGCGCCTTCATCGCTCCGCGGGCCCAGGTCGCGGTGAGCGGCAGCAGCTCGGGCCGGAAGTCGGTGCGGACCGCGGCCAGGTCGTCGACGGTGGCTGTGCACTCGCCGCCGAGGCCGCGCTCGCCGAAGACGTCGAGCAGGGTCGCCGCCCGCCACCCCGGTTCGGCGGCAGGCACGTGCAGCACCACCGACAACCGCGCGGTGTCGCCGGCCCTGACGACCTGGGCCGGGCCGGCGAGCAGGCCCTCCAGGTCAGCGAGCGACGCCGGCTCGGAGTCCGCGGCGAAGAACGACAGCTGCACGGCGCGGACGGTACTCGCCCGCTACGACGGTGTGGCGGCAACGCTCTCAGTTGCACGTCCGGACACGGCGGCAGCGGGGCCGGGATCGTGGTGATCGCGGCCCCGCTGTGCCGTCAGGCGCTGATCTTCTCGGCCACCTTGTCCTTGCGCT
>Ga0126306_10001078_pt1 | contig 14204 bp, 12 predicted proteins | sample Plot27_FD_92592 | JGI IMG/M metagenome (GOLD analysis project Ga0126306, IMG submission 92592) | Serpentine soil microbial communities from UC McLaughlin Reserve, CA, USA - Plot27 | ecosystem: Environmental > Terrestrial > Soil > Grasslands | place: USA: UC McLaughlin Reserve, Lake County...
GCACCGTGGCCGACCTCGTCGCGGAGCGGGCGGCGGCAGATCGCGCGGCCCGCGAGGACGACGCGCGGTAGGCACCCCGTACGGCGAGTTGCGCGTTTCGGTACGCCGAGTTGCGCGTCTCGGTGCGCATGCGGCAGGGCGGACGGCCGGGAGCGGGGTGACCTCGCCCTCAACCTAGGCTGTGGGCAGTCCCCGCACGTCGCCGTGAGACCGAGGCGCCGCGCGTGCCGCAGCCGAGCAGCACCTATCGGGTGCAGCTGCCCGTACCGGCGCGGGTCGTGGTGCTGGTGTCCGGCTCCGGGACCCTGCTCCAGGCGCTGCTGGACGCCGCCGCCGAGCCCGGCTACCCGGCCGAGGTCGTCGCGGTCGGGGCGGACCGCGCCGGGATCGAGGGCCTGACCCGCGCCGAACGCGCCGGGGTCCCGACCTTCGTCGAGTCGGTCCGCGCGCACCCCGACCGGGCGGCATGGAACGCCGCGGTCACCGAGGCGGTCGTCGCGCATCAACCCGACCTCGTCGTCAGTGCCGGCTACATGAAGATCCTCGGAGCCGATTTCCTCAAGGAGATCGGCTGCCCGATGGTCAACACGCATCCGGCGCTGCTGCCCGCCTTTCCCGGCGCGCATCCCGTCGCCGACACCCTCGCCTACGGCGTGAAGGTCACCGGCGCCACGGTGCACCTGGTCGACGACGGCGTCGACACCGGGCCGGTGCTGGCCCAGGCCGCCGTCGAGGTGCACCCCGGCGACACGGCGGACACGCTGCACGAACGCATCAAGATCGAGGAGCGGCGGTTGCTCGTGGGCACCGTCGCCGCGCTGGCCCGCGACGGCGCCAGTGTGACCGGACGAGAGGTGACGATCCCGTGACCGACGAGCGGCGTCCGGTGCGCCGGGCACTGGTGAGCGTCTACGACAAGGCGGGGCTCACGGAACTGGCCGAGGGGCTGCACAAGCTCGGTGTGGAGATCGTCTCCACCGGCTCGACGGCACAGCGGATCGCGGACGTCGGCGTTCCGGTCACTCCCGTCGAGGAGCTGACGGGCTTCCCCGAGTGCCTCGACGGCCGCGTCAAGACCCTGCACCCGAAGGTCCACGCCGGTCTGCTCGCCGACACCCGCCGTCCCGAGCACCTCGCGCAGCTCGACGAGCTCGGCGTCGCCCCGTTCGAGCTGCTCCTGGCGAACCTCTACCCGTTCACCGAGACGGTGGCCTCAGGCGCGGCGCCCGACGAGTGCGTCGAGCAGATCGACATCGGCGGCCCGGCGATGGTGCGCGCGAGTGCCAAGAACCACGACAGCGTGGCCGTGGTGGTCGACCCCACCCGCTACGGATGGGTGCTCGAGCAGGTCGAGGCCGGCGGGTTCACCCTCGCCGACCGCCGCCGGCTCGCCGCGGCGGCCTTCCGGCACACCGCCACCTACGACGTCGCCGTCGCCTCCTGGCTGGGCAACGTGCTGGCGCCCGAGGGTGACGGCCCGTTCCCCGCCTGGGTCGGTGCCACGTGGGAGCGGACCTCGACGCTGCGCTACGGCGAGAACCCGCACCAGGCCGCCGCGCTGTACACCTCGGGCAGAGGCGGGCTGGCCGGCGCGGAGCAGTTGCACGGCAAGGAGATGTCGTACAACAACTACGTCGACGCCGACGCCGCGTGGCGGGCGGCGCACGACCACGGCGACCTCGCCAGCGTCGCGGTCATCAAGCACACCAACCCGTGCAGGATCGCGGTCGGCGCGGACGTCGCCGAGGCACACCGCAAGGCGCACGCCTGCGACCCGGTGTCGGCGTACGGCGGCGTGATCGCGGTCAACCGACCGGTGTCGGTAGCCATGGCCGAGCAGGTGGCTGACGTGTTCACCGAGGTCGTGGTCGCGCCCGGGTTCTCCGACGGCGCGGTCGAGGTGCTGGCCAGGAAGCCGTCGATCCGGCTGCTGGTGGCCCCGGAGCGGAGCCGGTACGGAGCCGAGTACCGCCAGGTCTCCGGCGGCGTCCTGGTGCAGACCGTCGACGCGCTCGACGCCGAGGGCGACGACCCCGCGAACTGGACGCTGGCCTGCGGCGACCCGGTGCACCCGGGCACGCTCGCCGACCTGGCGTTCGCCTGGCGGGCCGTGCGGGCGGTCAAGTCCAACGCGATCCTGCTGGCGGACGCCGGCGCGACCGTGGGCGTGGGCATGGGGCAGGTCAACCGCGTGGACTCGGCGCGGCTGGCGGTGTCCCGGGCCGGCGACCGTGCCCGCGGCTCGGTGGCGGCCAGCGACGCGTTCTTCCCGTTCCCGGACGGGCTGCAGGTGCTGTTGGATGCCGGAGTCCGGGCCGCGGTGCAGCCCGGTGGGTCGGTGCGGGACGAGGAAGTGATCGCGGCCGCCAAGGCCGCCGGCGTCGCGTTGTACCTCACCGGCACCCGGCACTTCTTCCACTGAGTGGGCGGCCCGCCGAGGCACCACGCTCGCGGCGTTGTCGTCGCCTCGCGTGCCGGAGCACGCGTCGGCTCCTCCGCCTTGCGATCGCGGCGCCTCGGCGGGCTCCAGGTTCGATCAAATGGAAGGATGGGTGCCGTGACGGCGACGATCCTGGATGGCAAGGCGACAGCGGCGGCGATCAAGGCCGATCTGGCTGAGCGCGTGGCGAAGTTGAGAGAGGCCGGCGTCGTGCCGGGCCTCGGCACGGTGCTGGTCGGGGACGATCCCGGCTCGCGCTCGTACGTCGCGGGTAAGCACCGGGACTGCGCCGAGGTGGGCATCGAGAGCATCCGGGTCGAACTGCCCGCCACGGCCACCCAGGAGGAGGTCGAGGCCGAGGTCGCCCGGCTCAACGCCGACCCTGCCTGCACCGGGTACATCGTCCAGCTCCCGCTGCCGAAGGGCCTGGACGCGAGTCGCGTGCTGGAGCTCATGGATCCGGCCAAGGACGCCGACGGCCTGCACCCGATCAACCTCGGCCGGCTGGTGCTCGGTGCGCCGGCCCCGCTGCCGTGTACGCCGCGCGGCATGGTCGAGTTGCTCCGCCGGTACGACGTGCCGCTCAACGGTGCCGAGGTGACCGTGATCGGCCGGGGCGTGACCGTCGGGCGCCCACTCGGCCTGCTCCTCACCCGTCGCAGCGAGAACTCCACCGTGACGCTGTGCCACACCGGCACCCGGGATCTGGCCGCCCACACCCGTAACGCGGACATCGTGGTCGCCGCGGCGGGCCTCCCCGGCATCCTCACCGCCGACATGGTGAAGCCCGGGGCTGCGGTGCTCGACGTCGGCATCACCCGCACCGAGGCCGGCCTGGTCGGGGACGTCCACCCGGACGTCCGTGAGGTGGCCGACTTCATCGCGCCGATGCCGGGCGGGATCGGTCCGATGACCAGGGCGATGTTGCTCGTCAACGTTGTCGAGGCGGCAGAGCGCAAGGCGGGCTGGATGGGCTGACGACCGTTCGGTCGAGGCTCGCTACCCTCGAAGGGGATCCCACCGAGGGAAGGGGAGCGACCATGGCCACAAGCCAGCCATCGCCCAAGGGCCTCGCCGACATCGTGGCCGCGAGCACCGCCATCAGCGACATCGACGGCCGGGTCGGGCTGCTCTCGTACCGCGGCTACGACATCCACGACCTGGCTGGCTCGGTCACCTTCGAGGAGTGCGCGCACCTGTTGCAGCGCGGCGAGCTGCCGACCGAGGCCGAGCTGGCCGCGTTCCGCGCCGAACTGGCCGATGGTCACGGGCTGGGCCGCACCGTCGAGGCGCTGCTGGAGACGCCGCTGGTCTCCACCCCGCCGATGGAGGCGCTGCGGACGCTGCTCAGCGGGCTCTCGGCCGACGATCCGGACGCCCGGGACAACAGCCCCGAGGCCAACCGGCGCAAGGCCGCCCGGCTCACCGCCCAGACCCCGGTGCTGGTCGCCCGGTACCACGCCGCGCGCACGGGCTCCGCGCCTCCCGAACCGGACGACAGCCTCGGGATCGCCGGCAACTTCCTGCTCCAGCTCACCGGCGAGCGGCCGGAGCAGGTCGCGGTCGAGGCGTTCGACGAGTGCCTCGTGCTGCACGCCGACCACACCATGAACGCCTCCACGTTCGCCGCCCGGGTCTGCGCGGCCACCCTGTCGGACATGCACTCAGCCGTCACCGCCGCGCTCGCCACGCTCAAGGGGCCGCTGCACGGCGGGGCGAATGAGCAGGTCATGAAGGTGCTGCAGTCGCTACCGGGGCTCGATGCCGTCGACGGTTCGGTACGCCGGCGGCTGGACGCGGGCGACAAGCTGATGGGCTTCGGCCACCGCGTTTACCGCACCGAGGACCCGCGAGCCACCCACCTGCGCGCGATGAGCAAGCGCCTCGGCGAGCTGGCCGGCGACACCCGCTACTACGACCTGAGTGCGCGGATGGAGCAGACCGTGTTGGACGTGAAGGGACTCCGCCCGAACGTCGACTTCTACGCCGCCTCGGTCTACCACGCCCTCGGCATCCCGACCGACCTGTTCACGCCGGTCTTCGCGATCTCCCGGATGTCCGGCTGGACGGCGCACGTGATCGAGCAACACGCCGACAACCGGCTGATCCGCCCGGACAGCGAGTACATCGGCGAGCGCGACCGCAAGGTCGTCCCGCTCACCAGTCGCTAGCCCCCACCCCCGCCGAGCGGGCCCACCCACGCCCTGAAAGCTCCCACCAGTGCGTGCGCGCGCACTGGTGGGAGCTTTGAGGGTTGAGGGACACCCCTCCGGTGCGCCGCGCGGGGCGTGGTGTGGGTCACGGCCCGATGCCCGGGAGGCGCCTGCTCCGCCGACCCGGATAGCCTGAGGCGGTTCGTCAGGACCGGTGTTTCGTCACGACCACAGGAGTGGGAACGATGGGTAAGAAGGTCACGGTCGTCGGGGCCGGCTTCTACGGCTCGACCACCGCGCAGCGCCTCGCGGAGTACGGCGTCTTCGACACGGTCGTGCTCACCGACATCATCGAGGGCAGGCCGGAGGGTCTTGCGCTGGACCTCAACCAGTCGCGCCCTATCGAGGGCTTCGAGACGAAGGTGGTCGGCGTCGGCGGCGGCTCGTACGAGGGCACCGAGGGCTCGGACATCGTGGTGATCACGGCCGGCCTGCCGCGCAAGCCAGGCATGAGCCGGATGGACCTCATCGAGACCAACGCCAAGATCGTCCGCTCGGTGTCCGAGCAGATCGCCAAGACGTCGCCGGACGCCGTGGTCATCGTGGTCTCCAACCCGCTCGACGAGATGACCGCGCTCACCCAGATCGCGACCGGCTTCCCGAAGCACCGGGTGCTCGGCCAGGCCGGCATGCTCGACACCGCGCGCTTCACGAACTTCGTCGCCGAGGAGCTGGGCGTCCCGGTGGGCTCGGTCACGACGCTGACCCTCGGTTCGCACGGCGACACGATGGTGCCGGTGCCCTCACGCTGCACTGTGGACGGTAAGCCGCTCTCGGATCTGCTGTCGGCGGAGAAGATCGAGGAGCTGGTCACCCGGACCCGCAACGGCGGCGCCGAGGTGGTCGCGCTGCTCAAGACCGGTTCGGCCTACTACGCCCCGTCTGCGGCCGCCGCCCGGATGGCCCGCGCGGTCGCCGAGGACTCTGGTGCCGTCATGCCGGTCTGCGCGTGGGTCGAGGGTGAGTACGGCATCTCCGGTGTCTACCTGGGTGTCGAGGCGGAGATCGGCGCCGAGGGCGTCCGGCGGGTCGTCGAGAGCGGCCTCACCGACTCGGAGCTGGCCGCGCTGAAGGAGGCCGCCGAGGCCGTGCGCGCCAAGCAGGCGGACGTCGCCGACCTGTAACCGCCGTCGAGGTTGCCGTGTTGATGTGCCGGGCCGCCGACCATCGCCACGCCTGTGATGCGCCGCGCCGAGCGAATCGGCGCGGCGCATCACACGTCGCGGGGCCGGCAACCGGCCGTGCCTCACCCGTGGGCGCGGACGGTCAGCCCGCCGTGCGCGCGACGTCGACCATGGCCGCGGTGACAAGGGCGAGGTCGTCGGCGCCGATCACGTACGGCGGCATGGTGTAGAGCAGCCGCCCGAACGGCCTCAGCCACACGCCCGCGTCGGTGACCTGCTTCGTCACCGCCGCCATGTCCACCGGCTCGGCCAACTCGATCACCCCGATCGCGCCGAGCGCCCGCACGTCCGTGACCCCCGGCAGGCCGCGCGCAGGCGCCAGGCCGTCGCGGAGTCGAGCCTCGATGCCGGCCACCTCGGCCTGCCAGTCGCGGCTGAGCAGCAGCTCGATGCTTGCCTTCGCGACCGTGCTCGCCAATGGGTTGCCCATGAAGGTCGGGCCGTGCATGAACGCGCCAGCCTCGCCGGCGCTGATCGTTGCCGCGACGTGCTCGGTGCAGAGTGTCGCGGCCATGCTGAGGTAGCCGCCGGTCATCGCCTTGCCGAGGCACAGGATGTCGGGGCTGACGCCGGCCCATTCGGACGCGAACAGCCGGCCGGTCCGCCCGAAGCCGGTGGCGATCTCGTCGCAGATCAGCAGCGTGTCGTATTCGTCGCAGAGCTGCCGGACCGCGGCCAGGTAGGCGGGCGAGTAGAACCGCATCCCGCCCGCGCCCTGGACCACCGGCTCCAGCACGACGGCCGCCAGCTCCTCGTGGTGCTCGGCGAGCGCCGCCCGCATCGGTGCCAGGTCCTCCTCGGTCACCGGGTCGTCGAAGGCACAGGTCGGCGCGGGAACGAAGACGTGCTGCGGGAGGATGTGCCGGAACAGGTGGTGCATGCCGGTCACCGGGTCGCAGACGGCCATCGCTCCGAGCGTGTCGCCGTGGTAGCCGCGCCGGATGGTCAGCAGCCGGCTCTTGTTCGGGCGCCCGGCCGCGGCCTGGTACTGCACCGCCATCTTCAGCGCCACTTCCACCGAGACCGAGCCGGAGTCGCAGAAGAACACCCTGCTCAGCCCGGGTGGGGTGAGGTCGACGAGGAGCTTCGCCAGCTCGACAGCCGGCGCATGGGTGAGACCGCCGAACATGACGTGCGACATCCGGCCGAGCTGCCCGGTGACCGCGGCATCCAGCGCCGGCACGCGGTAGCCGTGGATGGCGGCCCACCAGGACGACATGCCGTCGACCAGCTCCCGACCGTCCGCCAACATGATCTTCACACCCTCGGCGGAGACCACCGGCAGCACCGGCGACCCGGCGACCGCTGAGGCGTACGGGTGCCAGACGTGCGCGCGGTCGAGCTCCAGCAGCCGCTCGGCGTCGACGGCCTCGTGCGGCATGGCGTTCCTCCACGTAGGTTGGGGTGGGCGTTGGACCCTGGCGCACACGTAACAGTATGCTTGTACTACTTCAGTGGGGTTACGGCGTGTCGGCCCCGCGAACCACTCCCGAGAGGAGAGCTGCGCCGCATGGCCAAGATCAAGGTGACGAACCCGGTCGTCGAGCTCGACGGCGACGAGATGACCAGGATCATCTGGAAGTTCATCAAGGACCAGCTGATCCTGCCCTACGTGGACGTGCCGCTCGAGTACTACGACCTCGGCATCGAGCACCGGGACGCCACCGACGACCAGGTGACGGTCGACGCGGCGAACGCGATCAAGCGGCACGGCGTCGGCGTCAAGTGCGCCACGATCACGCCGGACGAGGCGCGGGTCACCGAGTTCGGCCTGAAGAAGATGTGGCGCTCGCCGAACGGCACGATCCGGAACATCCTCGGCGGCGTGGTGTTCCGCGAGCCGATCGTGATCAGCAACATCCCGCGGCTGGTGCCCGGCTGGACCAAGCCGATCGTGATCGGCCGTCACGCCCACGGCGACCAGTACAAGGCGTCGGACTTCGTCGTTCCCGGCCCCGGCACGGTGACGATCACCTACACCCCGTCCGACGGCGGCGAGCCGATCGAGATCGAGGTCGCGAAGTTCACCGGCGGCGGCGTCGCGATGGGCATGTACAACTTCGACGACTCGATCCGCGATTTCGCGCGCGCGTCGTTCCGGTACGGCCTGGAGCGCAAGTACCCGGTCTACCTGTCGACCAAGAACACGATCCTCAAGGCGTACGACGGCCGGTTCAAGGACCTGTTCGCCGAGGTCTTCGAGGCAGAGTTCGCCAAGGAGTTCACCGAGGCGGGCATCACCTACGAGCACCGGCTGATCGACGACATGGTCGCCGCCGCGCTGAAGTGGGAGGGCGGCTTCGTCTGGGCCTGCAAGAACTACGACGGTGACGTGCAGTCCGACACCGTCGCCCAGGGCTTCGGCTCGCTCGGCCTGATGACCTCGGTGCTGATGACGCCGGACGGCGTGGTCGAGGCCGAGGCGGCGCACGGCACCGTGACCAGGCACTACCGGCAGCACCAGCAGGGCAAGCCCACGTCGACCAACCCGATCGCGTCGATCTTCGCCTGGACGCGCGGGCTCGAGCACCGCGGCAAGCTCGACAGCAACGCCGAGCTGATCCGGTTCGCCGAGACGCTGGAGCAGGTCTGCGTCTCGACCGTTGAGTCCGGCCAGATGACGAAGGACCTCGCCCTGCTCGTCGGGCCGGACCAGGGCTGGCTCACCACGCAGGAGTTCCTCGGCGCGCTGGACGAGAACCTGCAGAAGGCCGCCGGCTGAGTCACGCGCGCCGGCCCGGGTTCGAGGTCCACTGGGGACTACTCGGGGAAGGCAACGCCTCAGCCGTCGGGGTGACGTCGCTTTCCCGAGTGTTCCACAGTGGACTTCGTAGGCGGTTATGAGGTCTGTGGATGACGCGCGCACGCCGCTGCCGGACGTTGCACCGTTGCCGCGTGAGCGTTCCGCCGAAGCGTCCTCCGGACCTGGTCGGCACGGTGTTCCGGGGCCGCGACGCACTCCGCGCGGGCTTGCTCACCAAGCGCCAGCTCGACAGCAGCGCCTGGCGGCGGCTGTTCCGGGGCGTCTACGCCGACGCCGACCTCCCGGTTGACCATGCGCTCCGCTGCCTCGGTGCGCACCTGCTCCTCCCCGCGCAAGCGACCATCGCCGGGCGATCGGCGGCGTACCTGCACGGCGTCCGGCTCGCCGCGACGGACGATCCCGGGGCGGCCACCGGGGTATCAAGGCACTCGCGCTGCACGATCGCGCGGCGGAGTCGCCGCAGGAGTCGCGGCTCAGGGTCCGGCTGGTGCTCGCCGGGGTGCCCGCGCCGGTGAGTCAGTACGTGATCCGCGACGCCGCCGGCGGTTTCCTCGCCCGCGTCGACCTCGCCTGGCCGGACCGCAGGGTGGCGCTCGAGTACGACGGTGTCTGGCACGCCGATGCCGTCCAGCTCCGCGCCGACCGGCGCCGCCTCAACCGGCTCACCGCCGCCGGTTGGATCATCTTGCACGTCACCGCGGACCGGCTGCACCACGACCTCGACCGGATCATCCGCGACCTCGCTACGGTGGCGGGATGGTGACGCTGCGAGCGCTGGACGGGGAGTACGCGGTGTGCCGGCTGCCGGCTGGTGAGTGGCCACCCGCGCCGGCGCCCGGCGTCTATGCGGTCACCAGCACCGCCGACGAGACGAGCGTCGTCTGCCTGCGTGACCACGCACCCGCCGCCGCGAAGACCGAGCCTGGCTGGTGCGCGTACATGGTCGAGGGTCCGCTGGACTTCGCGCTCACGGGCATCCTCGCGTCGCTCACCCAACCGCTCGCCGCGGCTCAGATCCCCGTATTCGCGGTGTCGACCTACGACACCGACTACCTTCTTGTCCGGCTCGTCGACAGGCCGCGGGCCGAGCACGCGTGGCGCGCGAGCCACGACATCTCACGGTAGGCGCCAGGTGACACCGTCCGGAGTGTCGCGCACCTCGACGCCGGCAGCCGCGAGCCGATCGCGGATCGCATCCGAGGTCGCGAAGTCCCGCGCCGCCCGGGCCGTGCGCAGAAGGTCCAGCATCGCCTCGACGTACGGACCGACCACGTCCCGCGGATCCCGCGCGGTGCGCCAGCAGGAACGGCGGCTCGCCGCCCGCCCACTCGCGCACGTGCAGCCGGACACCGTCGCCTACCGGAATCATGAAGTCGCGCACGGTTGCGACCCTAAGTGCCTGCGCCGCTTCCCGCCCCGCTACTTCGCCACGAGCGCCGAGCTGGGGGTACCACGAGCGGCGCGCCGGCGTCGACTCGGCGCGCGTCGGACGCCGAAGCCGGTCGCCTGGGCGTCGAGTGTCGGATTTTGCGCGCTTTGAATCGGTTCAGCGAAGCAAAATTCCGACACTCGAGGGCAAGCGGCTAGCCCACGCCAGGCGGCTAGCCCGTCACGCCAGGCGGCGGGCGCCGGCGGACGGGGCGGCGGTGAACGAGGCCGGTGGGTCGAAGCCGGCCGACGCGAATGCCTTCGCGACGGCGCCGGCCACGGAGTCGGCCGAGACCGCGTCCACCAGCGCGATCGCGCAACCGCCGAAGCCGCCCCCGGTCATCCGCGCGCCGTAGGCGCCGGCCGCCAGCGCGGCGTCGACCGCGGTGTCCAGCTGTGGCATGGTCACCTCGAAGTCGTCCCGCAGCGAGGCGTGCGACGCCGTCATCAACGGTCCGATGCCCCGCACGTCGCCGGCGCTCAGCAGGGCCACGGTCTCGAGCACACGGGCGTCCTCGGTGATCACGTGCCGGGCCCGCCGCGCGGTCACCTCGCCGTCCGGCGTGGCCCGTAACGTCGCAAGGGCGCCCGGCAGCTCGGCGACCGACACATCCCGCAGCGCCGCCACCCCGAGTGCGGCGGCCGCCCGCTCGCAACTGGACCGGCGCGCCGCGTACTCGCCGTCCACCAGCTCGTGCGGCGCCCGGGTGTCGATCACCAGGACCGCCAGCCCGGCCGACGCGACGTCGAAGGGCACCTGCTCGATGTCCCCGGAGCGGGTGTCGAAGAACAGCACGTGGCCCTGCCGGCAGAGCATGGACGCGGTCTGATCCATGATGCCGCACGGCACGCCGACGTAGTCGTTCTCGGCTCGCTGCGCCAGCCGGGCCTGCTCGCCTGGCGGGATGTCGAGCCCGCCGAGGTCGTGCAGCGCCCGGAGCACCGCGCACTCCAGTGCGGCCGACGACGACAGCCCGGCCCCGGTCGGCACGTCCGAGTCGATGAGCAGCTGAGCACCGGGCACCCCGTGACCGGCCGAGCGCAGCGCCCAGACCACGCCAGCCACGTAGGCGGCCCAGCCGCGGACCCGGCCGGGTTCCAGATCCGCCAGCTCGAACGACACGGCCGACGCGTGCGCCGTCGAGCGCACCTGCCAGCGCGGCCCATCGGTCCGGCGGGCGGCGACCGTCACCCGGTGCGGCAGCGCGTACGGCAGGCAGAAGCCGTCGTTGTAGTCGGTGTGCTCGCCGATCAGGTTGACGCGGCCCGGCGCGGCCCACACCCCGTCCGGCTCGCCGCCGGAGTCGTCCAGGGCGGTCACGCTTGCCCGTAGTGCGCCGAGTGGAACGTCCACGCGTCGCCGATGATCGTCGCCAGGTCGGGCTTCTCCGGGCGCCAGCCCAGCTCCGCGTGGGCCCTCTCGGACGACGCGACGACCACGACCGCGTCCCCGTCCCGCCGCGGCGCGTGCTCGACCGGCACCGGATGCCCGGTCACCTCGCGCACGACGTCGATCACCTGCTTGTTGCTGAACCCGGTGCCGTTGCCGAGGTTGAAGATGCGGTGTTCGCCGGGGCGGGCGTGCTCCAGCGCGAGCAGGTGGGCCCTGGCCAGGTCCTCGACATGGATGTAGTCCCGGATGCAGGTGCCGTCGGGGGTGTCGTAGTCGTCGCCGAAGAGCATGAGCTTCTCCCGGCGGCCGGCGGCGACGTCGAGCGCGATCGGGATCAGATGGGTCTCCGGCTCGTGCCGCTCGCCCAGCGTGCCCACGGCGCCGGCGGCGTTGAAGTAGCGCAGCGACACCGCGCCGAGCCCGTGCGCGCCGGCCTCCCCGGTGATCATCAGGTCGACGGCGAGCTTGCTCGACCCGTACGGGTTGGTCGGGCGGGTCGGCGCCGACTCGTCGATGGACGCTATGTCGGGGGTGCCGTAGACGGCGGCGGTCGAGGAGAACACCAGCCGGGGGACGCGGGCGGCGCGCACCGCGTCGAGCAACGCGAGCGAGCCGCGCACGTTGGTCTCCCAGTACAGCTCGGGCCGGACCACCGACTCGCCCGCCTGGATCTTCGCCGCGAAGTGCAGCACGCCGTCGAAGCCGGCGTCCGGGGTGAGCACGGCAGCCACGTCGTGCAAGGAGAGCTCGTGGAACTCCACGCCGTCCACCACGTCCTGGTGGCCGGTGGAGAGGTCGTCGATGACCGTCACCTGGTGCCCCGCCTCGACGAGTTGGCTGGTGACGACGCCGCCGATGTACCCGGCGCCTCCGGTGACGAGCAGCTTCACGAGTCGTTCTCCCTTGCGGTTGCCGAGGCTGGGACACCGGAGCGCAGCTGTTCGGCCGCGTACTCCGGGGAGATGTCGTTCACGAACACCCCCATGCCTGATTCTGACCCAGCAAGGTACTTGAGCTTGCCAACCCCCCGGCGGACAGAGAACACCTGTGCGTGCAGGTACGCCAGTTCGCGGCCGTTGCGCACCGGCGCCTGGTGCCAGGCGGCGATGTACGGCAGCTGCGTGTCGAACAGGTTGTCGAGCCGCTGCAGCACGTCCAGGTAGAAGCCGGCGAAGTCGTCCCGTTCCTCCTCGGTCAGCGACGGCAGGTCGGGCACCTGGCGCCGCGGGTAGAGGTGCACCTCGTACGGCCACCGCGCGGCCATCGGCACGAATGCGGTCCAGTGCGCCGACTCGACCACCACCCGGTCGCCGGCGGTGCGCTCGGCGGCCAGCACGTCGGCGAAGAGGTTCCGCCCAGTCGACGATCGGTGCTTCTCGGCGCTGGCCAGCATCCGCGACGTGCGCGGCGTGACGAACGGGTACGCATAGATCTGGCCGTGCGGGTGCGCCAGCGTCACGCCGATCTCGCGCCCCCGGTTCTCGAAGCAGAACACCTGCTCGACGTGAGGCAGCGCGCCGAGGAACGCGGTCCGGTCGGCCCACGCGTCCACCACGGTGCGGACGCGCTCCGGCGAGAGGTGCGCGAACGATGTCGAGTGGTCGGAGGTGAAGCAGACCACCTCGCACCGGCCGAGCCCGGCGCGGCGCGGGAACGGGTCGCCACCGGGCAGCGGGTCGGGCGCCGGTGTGTCCTCGGCGAAGGACGGAAAGCGGTTCTCGAAGACCACGACGTCGTAGTCGTCCGCGGGGATCTCGGTGAGCCGGCCGGGTGCTGACGGGCAGAGCGGGCATTCGTCGGACGGCGGCAGGTGGGTCCGGTGCTGGCGGTGCGCGGCGATGCCGACCCACTCGTCCAGGAGCGGGTCGTAGCGCAGCTCGGAGGCGTGGTCCTGCGGCGGCAGCTCGCGCCGGTCGAGCAACTCCCGGACCACGCCGCGGTTGACGCTCGCGTCGTCGTCGAAGTAGATCAGCTCCCGGCCGTCGGCCAGCCGTGTCGCGGTGCGCTTCATTCCGGCCGCACCGCGCGCATGTCGGGCTCGACCACGACCAGCTCACCGACCTCCGCGCCGAGCACCTCGCGCGCCTCGTCCTCCAGCCCGCTGTCGGTGATGAGCACGTCGGCGTCGGACAGGTTGGCGATCGAGCTGATCCCGACCATCTCCCACTTGCTGTGATCGGCGAGCACGACCAGCCGGCGGCCGGCCGAGACCAGGGCGCGGTTGGTGTCCGCCTCCATCAGGTTGGGCGTGGTGAAGCCGCTGCGGGCGTCCATGCCGTGCACGCCCATGAAGATCAGGTCCAGGTGCAGCGCGCGGATCGCGGCGACGGCGAACGGCCCGACCAGCGCGTCGGACGGCGTCCGCAGCCCGCCGGTGAGGACCACGGTCTGGTCCGGCCGGCCGGCCCGGTAGAGCACGTCGGCGACCGGGATCGAGTTGGTGACCACGGTGATGCCCGGCACCTCGCACAGGTACGGGGCGAGCGCGTGCGTGGTGGTGCCGGCGCTGACCCCGATCGCGGACCCGGGCCGGACCCGGCCGGCCGCGTGCTTGGCGATCGCCTCCTTCTCCCGGCGCTGCCGGTACGACTTCGCCTCGAACCCCGGCTCGTCGGTGCTGTGCTCGGCGATCGCGGTGGCCCCGCCGTGCACCTTCTCCAGCAGGCCGCGCTCGGCGAGCGCCTCCAGATCGCGGCGGACCGTCATGTCCGAGACGGCGAGCTGCCGGGTGAGATCGCTGACCCGCACCCCGCCGTTGCGGCGGACCTCCTCCAGGATGAGC
>Ga0126306_10001079_pt1 | contig 14203 bp, 13 predicted proteins | sample Plot27_FD_92592 | JGI IMG/M metagenome (GOLD analysis project Ga0126306, IMG submission 92592) | Serpentine soil microbial communities from UC McLaughlin Reserve, CA, USA - Plot27 | ecosystem: Environmental > Terrestrial > Soil > Grasslands | place: USA: UC McLaughlin Reserve, Lake County...
CCAGTACGGCTGCAGCGTCGGGTCCTGCGGGGGGCCGTCCCGGAGCACGGAGTGCAGCGCCTCGGACAGCGGGCGGAACGGCACCGCGGCGCCGACCGACGCGGCCCGCCCGCGCAGCACCGCGACCCCGGCCGCCGCGGCGGGTTCGGTGACCTCGGCCGCCAGCCGGGACTTGCCGATCCCCGGCTCGCCGACGAGGAACACGGCGCAGCCCTGGCCCCGGCGCGCCGCCGCCAGAGCTTCCTGCAGCGCCGCCTTCTCCGCCTGCCGACCAACGAGTACACCTGGCCGCAACGACATCGTGTGACTTCTCCCCTTGGCAGCCGTGACTACCGCAGGCAAACGGCCCCCGCCATACGCCTCCGCCGAGCAGGGGCCGAGTTTAGGGCAGCAGCGCAACAGGTGCCCACTCCCTGGCTTTTCGACTACAGCGATGGGTAGCGGTGCGAAACGGCGCTGCTCAGTCCTGCCAGAGGCCTCCATTGTGGAGGCCAGCGGCGCCGCCGACATGTTTCGGTTCACTCGTCCTGGCCGGCCCGCGGTGGGACGCTGAGGGCCCGGGTTACCGACCGGCATGAGCACAGGAGGCGGTTCATGAGCACCACATCAACCACCGACGCGTTCGCCGAGCGCCTCTTCAACGCGGCCCTGGGCACGGTCGAGGTGATGTCGATCTACCTGGGCGACCGGCTCGGCTGGTACCGGGCGCTCGCGGACGGCGGGCCGGCCACCGCCGAGGAGCTCACCGCTCGCGCCGGCGGCGCGGAGAGGTACGCCAGGGAGTGGCTCGAGCAGCAGGCCACATGCGGCATTCTCACGGTCGGGAAGGACGGGCGCTTCGCCCTACCGCCGGGCCCGGCGGAGGTGCTGACCAACACCGCCAGCCTGTCCTATCTCGCCCCGCTGGCCCGGACCCTCTGCGCCGCCGGCATGCAGCTGCCGGCGCTGGTCGGGGCGTACCGGACCGGCGGCGGCGTCAGCTGGGCGCAGTTCGGCACCGACATGCGGGAGTCCCAGGAGGACATCAACCGGCCATGGTTCGAGCACGCGCTCGCCTCCGCGTTGGCCGGCGTGGCCGACTTGCACGCGGTACTGAGCCGTGACGGCGCCCGGATCGGCGATGTCGGCTGCGGCGGCGGATGGTCCACGATCGCGCTGGCCCGGGCGTACCCGGCCGCCACCCTCGACGGGTACGACGTGGACGCGCCGTCCATCGAGGCGGCCCGGAAGAACGCCGTCGAGGCGGGGCTGGACAACCGGATCCGCTTCCATCGGGCCGACGCCGCCGAGCTTGGCGAGCGGCGCTACGACGCCGCGTTCGCGTTCGAGTGCATCCACGACATGCCGCGCCCGGTCGAGGTGCTCTCCGCGATGCGCGACGCGGTGGTGCCGGACGGCGCGGTCGTCGTCATGGACGAGGCGGTGGCCGACCGGTTCGCCCCACCCGGCGACGACCCGGAGCGGTTGATGTACGGCTTCAGCCTGCTGGTCTGCCTGCCGGACGGGATGTCCGACCAGCCGAGCGTCGGCACCGGCACGGTGATGCGGCCGGACACGCTCCGCCGGTATGCCGAGGAGGCCGGCTTCAGCGGCACCGAGGTCCTGCCGATCGAGGACTTCGGCTTCTGGCGCTTCTACCGCCTCACCCACTGACCGTCTCACCCTGACCGCCCGGCGCCGCACCGGCGCGGTGCCCCACGCTGTGATGCAACACGCCGACTCATCCCCCGTGTCGCATCACATGCAGCCGGCCGGTTCGAACGCGCGGTACCGCTCGCCCGGCACCCCAGGCTGGTTGCCATCGAGCCAAACGGCACATGCACCCCGCCGATCAATGAGCAGATCGCCGGTGCCGCGGACCGTTGAGAACGGTCCGTCGTGGGAAGGTGAGGGGCGCAGCCGCCCGGAACCAGGAGCACCGCATGTCCAGCGAGACAACCGAGCAACAGACCACCTTCGCCGAGCTGGCGCTCCGCCCCGAGCTACTCGACGCCCTGACCAGCCTCGGCTACGAGGAGCCGACGCCGATCCAGCGGGAGGCGATCCCGCCGCTGCTGGCCGGCCGGGACCTGCTCGGTCAGGCGGCGACCGGGACCGGGAAGACGGCGGCCTTCGCGTTGCCGCTGCTACAGCGGATGCCGTCACCGGGCGTGGGTTCCGACCCGTCCGCGCTGGTGCTGGTCCCGACCCGGGAGCTGGCCATGCAGGTCTCCCAGGCGATCCACCGGTACGGCCGGGATCTGGGCGCCCGGGTGCTGCCGATCTACGGCGGCCAGCCGATCGGCCGGCAGCTGCAGGCGCTCGACCGGGGCGTGGACGTCGTGGTTGCCACGCCCGGCCGGGCGCTGGACCACCTGGGTCGGGGCACGCTGCGCCTGGGCGCGCTGGAGATGGTCGTCCTGGACGAGGCCGACGAGATGCTCGACATGGGCTTCGCCGAGGACATCGAGGCGATCCTGCAGGAGACGCCCGCGGAGCGGCAGACCGTGCTGTTCTCGGCCACCATGCCGCCGCGCATCGACGGGCTGGCCCGCAGCCACCTCAACGACCCGGTCCGGATACAGATCGGACGCGAGACGACCGCTCCCGGTGCGGCGCCGCTGGTGCGGCAGAGCGCCTACGTGGTGCCGCGGTCGCACAAGCCGGCCGCGCTCGGCCGCGTGCTGGACGTCGAGGCGCCGACCGCCGCGATCGTGTTCTGCCGGACCCGCGACGAGGTCGACCAGCTCACCGAGACGCTGAACGGGCGCGGCTACCGGGCCGAGGCGCTGCACGGCGGGATGGGTCAGGAGCAGCGCGACCGGGTGATGGGGCGACTCCGCGGCGGCACCGCGGACCTGCTGGTCGCCACCGATGTGGCCGCCCGCGGCCTGGACATCGAGCACCTGACCCACGTCGTGAACTACGAGGTGCCGTCGGCGCCGGAGTCCTATGTGCACCGGATCGGGCGGGTCGGGCGGGCCGGCCGGGAGGGCGTCGCGATCACCCTGGCCGAGCCGCGCGAGCACCGGATGCTCAAGACGATCGAGCGGGTCACCAAGCAGCGGATCGCAATCGAGAAGGTGCCGACCGTCGCCGACCTGCGGGCCCGCCGGCTGGAGCTGACCCGCGCCGCGCTGCACGAGAGCCTGGTCGACGACGACGACCTGGAGCGGTTCCGGGTCGTCGTCGAGACGCTGGCCGACGAGTTCGACGTGATGGAGGTGGCCCTGGCGGCGGTGAAGCTGGCGCACGAGGCGAGCGGGGCGGCGGCCGACGAGGAGGAGATCCCGGAGGTCACGCCGCGACCGGAGCGGGCGGTCCGGGCGCCTCGCGAGGCCGCCAACCGGGCCGAGCGGCGCGGCCGGTCGTCGCCCGGCGGCATGACCCGGCTCTACATCGGGCTCGGCCGCAGCGCCGGCGTCCGGCCGCAGGATCTGGTCGGTGCGATCGCCAACGAGGCCCGGCTGTACGGCCGGCAGATCGGCGCGATCGAGATCGCCGACCGGTTCTCGCTGGTGGAGGTGCCGGACGCGGCCGCGGAGCAGGTCATCGACGCGCTGCGGGGCAGCACGATCAAAGGACGCAAGGCGAGCGTCCGCCGGGAGCGTTCCGACCGGAGATAGCCCAGTCGCTCAGGTCACGGGCGCTCGGTGTCCCTGTCGGACCTCATGTCGGTGGTGCGCCCAGCGGCAGCCGGCGCGGTCGCGCCGTCGTGGCCGGCCTTCCGGAGCCGGAACGCGAGGAAGATCATCATCACGCCGGCCACGATCGCGTACGCGCCGATCGTGAGTGCGATCGCGAAGGCGCCGATGTCCGGCCGGATCAGCAGCAGCACACCGGCGATGACCGAGAGAACGCCGGCCGCGATGATGATCCACTCGCCTTCGATCCGCTTGCGCAGCCGTAACCGCGGCCACGATCTCCGCCACGCCGGTGACCAGCGCCCACGCGCCGATCAACATGGCCAGCGCGAGGGCCGTGATGGCCGGCCAGATGAACGCGATGATGCCTGCGCCGATGCCGGCGATGCCGGCCACGACATCCAGCGCCCGGTGCGGCCGGTCCTTGTGGCGCACCGCGTCGATCAACAGGCCGACCCCGTCGACCAGCGCGTACGCGCCGAACAGGATGGCCAGCGCGAGCACGGTGATGCCCGGCCAGAGCAGCGCGAGTGCGCCGAAGAGCAGCGCGAGGAACCCGCGGAGCATCAGCACCGGCCAGGCGACGCGCAGCTCGCCGACTACGAGCGTGAATTGGGGCGCGGATCCGTACGGAACGTTCGGTTGGCTCGTGGTCACCGCGATCCCCTCCCTGAGCATCCGGATGCCGCCTGGTCCGGCTGCATCGTCTGGCGGCCGCTGTACCCCGTGGAGCGGCGTCTACTCCCGCTTCGACATGCAGCCGCACGTCGCTGCCCACGCCGCGGACGAGGTTCACCCGCGGGCGGCTACACCGGCGGCGGGCGCCACATCGAGACGTGGGTCGGCCCGCCCGGCACCAGCGGCAGCGCCGCGTCCCGTACCGCGAACCCGAACCGCTGGTAGAACAGCACGTTGGCCGGGTCCGACGTCTCCAGGTAGCACGCGACGCCATCGCGGTCGGCCCGCTCCAGCGCCGGCCGGACCAGCCGGGAGCCGTACCCGCCGCGCTGCGCGTCCGGCCGGACCGAGAGCACCACCAGGTACCAGTGCGGCTCGGTCGGGTGCAGCCGTGCGGCGTTGGCGCCGTACCTGGTGAACCGGCGGAAGGCGCCCGGATCGGCGGCGAACACCCGCAGCAGCGCGGGCGCCGCCCTGGCTTGGCGCCACGGCTGCCACGGGAACGCGCCGGGCGGAAGCCATACCGCCACCGCCTCCACCCGTCCGCCCTCGACGACCCCGTATGTGGCGCCGAAGCCGATCCCGTCCCGCACCGTCGCGGCGAAGAACGGCGGCAGCGCCCTGGCCCGCCGCCGCGGGTCGGGGAAGACGCTCCGGAACGCCGGGTAGTCGGCGTGGCCGGCGGCGATGGCCTCGGCCGCCGACCGTACGTGCTCGGGCCCGAGGACCTCGACCGCAACGCTCACGCCGCCACCCATTCCGGCCGCGGTCGCACGCAGAGCCACTCGATGACCGCGCCGCCGAGCACCGTCGGGATCAGCCAGGTGACGGGCCACTCGTTGGCGCTCACCACCAGCACGGCCGTCCACAGCGCGATCCACGCCCCGCCGTACCCGCGGAGCACACCCCGGTACCACCGGTCACCGCCGCTGGCCGCCGCGCGGCGGCCCCACAGCACAAACAGGTAGGACGCGACCGAGATCGGCACGAAGAACCAGAGCCCGGACCAGTCGTAGAGCGTCAGCCCGACCGCGGTGAGGCACACCACCAGCACGGCGGCGTGGTAGGTCGCGCCGAGCCGGGTGGGCCGGCGGGCGCGCAGGGCCTGCGCCAGCGCGAACGGCCCGACCAGCAACCCGATCACGCCGGCGGCAATGTGGACCGTCAGGATCACGCCCCTGGTCATGTCGTGGAGCGTAGCCGCGGGCAGCCTCTCGGGCCGAGAGTGTTTCGCCCCCACGCAATCGTTGCCCGGGCGCCCCGCGCCGCCGGACGCTCGCCCCGACGGTTCCCGCGCGGAGGGACAGCACGGTGGGCTCCGACGAGCGGTTCGACGCGGTCCTCGCGCAGTATCTCGACGCCACCGCCGGGCGGGACCTTGCGCGGCTGGCCGAGGTGCTGCATCCCCGCTTCATCGGGATCTTCCCCGACGGTGAGGTGCTTGACGGCAGAACCGCGGCGCTGGCGTGGTTCGGGGACTTCTTCGCTGACCCATCCTGGATCCAGACGTTCACCGAGCGCCACCGGGTCTTCAGCGGGCTGGCCAGCTTCGTGCTCTTCGACTCGGAGTTCGTCGTGCCGTCGACCGGCTACCGCAGTCACCTGGTCATCGGGCTCAGCTTCACCTACGAGCGCGGCCGGTGGATGCTGCTCGCGGACCAGAACACCCAGATGAGCGCGGAGCGCGTTCAGGCCTGACGCAGTGCCAGGCCGGGGTCGGCCGGGTCGAGCCGGGTGCTAGCCATCGCAACCAGGCTGGACGCCAGCGCCGTCCGCCGGTACAGCACGCTGCGTCCGGAACGTCGCGCGGTGACCAGTCCGCTGCGGCGCAGCACCGACAGGTGCTGGCTCACCGCGGGCGGGCTCTGGCCCAGCTCCTCGGCGAGCTGGGTGGTCGACCGGGGCAGGCCGAGCCGGGCCAGGATCGCCGCCCGGCTGCGGCCGAGCAGCGCACCAAGCGCGTCGTTCCGCGCCTGGCTGTCGCCCGGCGGCTCCCAGAGCCGACCGGCTCCGCGGGCGCTGTAGGCGACCGCGATCAGGCCTGGCGGGTGCCCCACGATCAAGCGCGGCCAGGCGAAGACCGACGGGAAGAAGGCAAGTTCCGCGTCGACGAATACCTCGTCCGCGTGGTGTGGCTTGTCGATCCACAGGGTCCCGGCGCGGACGCTGGCCTCCGGGTGCAGGTCGGCGACGACGTCGTACAACGCGCCGGTGGTGAGGCGAGCCGCGCGATAGGAGACGTCGTCGTCGAGCGCCGAGCGGATCCGCGGCCAGTACGCCTCGAGAGCGAGCTGCCAGTACTCCCAGAGCGCGTCGGCGAGCCGCCGGCTGCCCGCGGCCCCGCCGGCGACCAGCTGCCGGGCTACCGCCGGCATCGACTGTCCGGTCCAGACCATCCTCAGCTCGTCGCGGAGCTGCTCGGCCGGCATCTCGGCGACGCCGGCGAGCTGCTGCTCGATGGTGGTCGTGGGGTCGCGCGCGCCGGCGAACAGGAAGTCGGGGAGGAACGGGCCGGGCGGGCAGACCGCGCCGAGCAGCGTCAGATCCGCGGACCCGACGACGCCGCGCACGGAGCGGTACCACGGCTGGTGCAGCGGGTGCACCCGCTGCGCCGCGAGCAGGCGCAGGCTGTAAGCCAGTTCGGCCAGGGGAGCGTAGGCGAACCTCGCCCGGCCCAGCACGTCCAGGCTCAGCCGGACTTCGATCACCCCTTCAGCGTACGAAACTCAGCGCCCGCGTCGAGCATTCGGCGGTCACCGAATCCACCGGCCGCCAGGTCCATGAGAAGGCGCCCGGAATGCCCGAAGGCCTCCCGGCCGACTGAGCGTTGACACCCGGCGCGCGCATGAGCGTGCGTGCGCCGGGTACGGCCTAAGTACACCCGTCAGTCAACGCCATCGACCAGGAGGACGGCCATGACCAACACCAGCGAGACCGGCCAGGTAACCGGCACCAAGGACAAGGACTACAACATCATCTGGTTCACCGAGGCGTGCCTGAGCAACACGCTGCGCCTCGAGACGTACATCCAGGATGCCGAGCGGGACGGCGACACCGAGCTCGCGGAGTTCTTCCGCCGCGCCCAGGCGGAGAGCCGCAAGGGCGCCGACCAGGCCAAGCAGCTGCTGCGGGCGCGGCTGGGCTAGTAGCTCCCCACCGCGTCAACCGCGGACCGCGTCGCGGGCGAGCAGTACATCGAGTTCCTCCGGCAGCAGCGGGTGGGCGAGGTCGAAGCCCTGCCCGAGCCGGTACCCGAGCGCCTCGACGCGGTCCGCCTGCGCCGGCGTCTCGATACCCTCGGCGACGGCGTCCAACCCGAGCGCGTCGGCGATCTGCAGCACCGCGGTCGCGACGGCGGCCTGCTGCTCAGCGCGCGCGCCGCTCGCCCCGTCCACCACGAACGACTTGTCGAGCTTGAGGATCTTCACGGGACAGGTCCGGATCAACCCGAGCGAGGACTGCCCGGTGCCGAAGTCGTCCAGCGCCAGGCTCACCCCGAAGTCGTGCAGCGCATGGAGCGTGTCGAGGACCTGGCGGCCGGTGAGCACCGCGGTCTCGGTCACCTCCAGCACCAGGTTGTGCGGATCCAACCCGAACTCGCACACGGCGGCGACGACCTCGTCGGCGAAGCCCGGCTCCTGCAGCTGGCGGCCGGAGACGTTCACCCCGACGGTCGCCGGTGACAGGTCGCCGTGCACCTTCCGCCAGGCGGCCTTCTGCCGGCACGCCTCGCGGAGCACCCAGCGCCCCATCGGCACGATCAGCCCGGTCCGCTCGGCGGTGGGGATGAAGTCGCCCGGCCCGATCAGTCCCCGGCTCGGGTGCCGCCAGCGGACCAGCGCCTCCATGCCGATGATCCGCCGGTCGGCCAGGCGCACCACCGGCTGGTAGAGGAGGTAGAGCTGGGCGTCGTCGAGCGCCTGGCGCAACTGCGCGCCGAGCTGGGCGTGCTCGAGGATCCGGGCGCCCATCCCCGGCACGTACCGGGCGAAGCTGCCCTTGCCGCGCTCCTTGGCGGCATACATGGCGATGTCGGCGTTGCGGAGCAGCACCTCGGCGTCGTCCCCGGGCCGGGCCACCGCGACCCCGATGCTGGCCTGGACCAGCAGTTCGTACCCGTCCACGACAGCCGGCTGGGCGAGGCTCTCGAGGATCCCCTCGGCGATGCCCACTACCGCATCTGGCCCGCTCTGCCGCAGCAACACCGCGAACTCGTCGCCGCCGAGCCGGGCCACCGTGTCGCCCGGCCGGACGCAGCCGTGGATCCGCTCGGCCACATCGGCGAGAAGGCGGTCCCCCACCGTGTGGCCGAGCGTGTCGTTGACGCTCTTGAAGTCGTCCAGGTCGATCAGGAGCGTGGTGGGCGGCCCGTCGGCCATCGGGCCGACGGCGAGTTCGGCGTCGAGCCGCTCCGCGAACAGTGCCCGGTTCGCGAGCTGGGTGAGCGTATCGTGGGACGCCTGGTGGCGCAGCCGGTCCTCCTGTAGCCGTAGCCGGTCCACCAGCCGTGCGTTGTCGGCGAACGCGACGCCCTGCCGGATAGCGACCACCACGGTGATCGTGATCGCGCCGACCACCACCACGTACCGCCGCTCGTCCACGTCCCCGAAGGTGGCCAGGACGAGCAGCGCGTCGGTGACGGCGACGGCGGCGTAGGGCAGGAGGCTCACCCGGCCCTTGCGGAGCGGCGCGGATGCCGGCCAGCCCGCGATGGCAGCGCGACACTGCCGCTCACCGGCGACCACCAGCAGTAGCGCGATCAGCGGCACCGAGACCTGGGCGGGCACCAGGTGCGGCTGGTCGGCGACGAGCGCCGCGACGCCCGCGCTCACGCCGCCGGCCAGCAGCGCTACACCCATCAGGCGCAGCGCCGCGATGTCGACCGGTCCGGCGCCGGCCAGCACGATCTTGCTCACAGCGGCGACCCCGACCAGGCAGACCAGTCCGACCAGCAGCGGCACCCACATCACCGCGACCCCGCCCCGGTCGAGCAGCGGACCCAGCGCCAGGTACCAGACCAGGACCGCGGCGCCGAGCACCACCGTGGCGGCGTCCAGCCAGAGCCGGAGCCAGCCCCGCCCGCTGCGCGGCCCGACCGGCACCCGCAGCAACGCCCAGACCGTGCACAGCACGGCGCCGACGAAGAACGGGGCGGCGGCGAGCGGCACCTTGGACCGGCCCTGACCGACCCCGGTGACCTCGCAGAATCCCTGGATCACCATGCCGACGCCGGCCAGTGCCGTGATCATCCCGGTCCGCCGCCAGAACCGCCGGGCCGGGGCGGCGAGCGTGGGCAGCGCGGCGGCCCGACGCAGCGCGAGCCAGGCCACCGCCAGCGCCAACGGCGGCGCGAGCCAGCCCAGCACCAGCGGCCCGGTCCGGCCCTGCAGGTTGACCGCGAACCAGCCTGCGGCCGCCGTGAGCAGGGCGGCCGCGGGCAGCACGAGATCGACGTTGGAGCGCTCCGTCTCGCTCTCGGTCGTCGTCACCAGAGTCTGTGTCCGCCAAATGTGTCGAACGTCCACCGTACGAGTTCCACACCGTACTGGTTCGGCGGCTCCGGGACCGTCAGCTCTGCCCGTCCCGCGCCGCGGTCGCCGATCGGACGCTGCTCTGGCAGGTGGAGATCCGCCCGAGATTTTGGCCCTCCCAGGTGCTCGTGCCGGACCGCCCGGTGGGCCATGGTCGGGGTAACACGTCACGCACCGCGAGCCATTCCCCGCCGGACCTGCCGGCGTTCTGCCGGGTGAGCCAGGTCCGCCGGCGTCGGCGGAGCCTGGTCCGCCGACGCCGGTGTCGGCGCTCTGCCCATACGGGCGATATGTCGACCCGACTCCACGGAGTTGCGTCGCTCTCCTACTCCGCCCGAGCCGGGAGCAGGCTGTTGTCGTCCCGCCCTGTCAGACTTGAGCGGAGGGAGGTCACCATGTCCTACGACCCGTACCGCACCGGGCCGATCACCGGCGGCCGTCGCTCCGGCGGTAGCGCCGCGCTCCGCGCCGGGCTGGTGATCGGGGCGTTCATCGTGCTGCTCTGGGTCGCCGAGATCCTCGACACCCTGCTCGGGAACCGGCTGGACGGCCACGGGATCTCGCCGCGCGATCCGTACGAGCTGCCGGACATCGTGGCCGCCCCGCTGCTGCACGCGGGCTTCGACCACCTCGCGGCGAACACCATGCCGCTGCTTGTCCTCGGCTTCCTCGCCGCGCTCCGCGGGCTGAGCAAGTTCTTCGTGGTCAGCGCTGTCATCGTGGCCGTGTCAGGGCTCGGCGTCTGGCTCACCGCCCCGCCGGACACGATCACCCTCGGCGCGAGCGGGCTGGTGTTCGGCTACTTCAGCTATGTGGTGCTGCGCGGCTTCCTCGACGGCAAGCCGCTCGACATCGTGGTCAGCATCGTCGTCGGGCTGCTCTACGGCTCGCTGATCTTCGGCGTGCTGCCACTGCAGGCGGGCGTCTCCTGGCAGGGCCACCTGTTCGGCCTCATCGGCGGCGCGCTCGCCGCGTGGCTGCTGCACGGCCGGCGTCGCCGCACACCCCAGTACTAGCCCGGTATCGGGGCTCCTAGCGTGGGAGGCGCCAGCGCTGGTACTCGCCGCCGGTGCAGTGCCAGATCTCCAGCCTCGGGTCGTTCTCCGGGATGTTCGGCCCATCCAGGCACTTGCCCGAGCGAGGGTTGACCAGCGACCCGTTCGGGCCGGTCCGCCACTGCTGCGCGCCGGTGCCGTTGCACTCCCAGAGCTGCACGTCGGTGCCGTCTTCGGTACCGCTGCTCGTCACGTCCATGCACATGCCGAACGCGCGGATGGTGCCGTCGTAGGCGACGGTCCACTGCTGGTACGCGGTGCCGTCGCAGCGGAGCAGGTCGATGTCGGAGCCCCACGAGGTGCCGCGGACCTCGATGCAGGCATTCCAGATCCCGACGATCGCGCCGGTCGGCGGGGCCGGCGCCCGCGGCACCGGCCGGTACGGCGCCGGGTAGCTCGGCACGGGCCAGGGCGCGGGTGGCCTGGCGGCTGGCGGTTTCGCGGCCGGCGCCCTCTTGGTGGGGCTCGGTGACGGCGTCGCGGACGGCGAAGCGGTGGGCGAGACGCTCGTCGATCCGGTGGGCACCGGCTCCGCCGTGAGCGGCTGCTCCGCCGCCGTCTGTTCGGCCTGAGGCCTGCCAACGCTCAGCTCGACGTCCGGATCGGTGTCGACGGGCAGGCTGAGCAGGACCGCGATCGCGACGATGCCGGCGACCGAGGCGGCGACCATCATCCGGTTGCGCCGGTAGGCGACCTGGTCGAGAGCGATCGGGAAGCCGGAGCGTCGGAGCGGGCCGGCCTGCTCGCCGCGGTAGGCCGCCCGGCCCGGGTTGGCCGCGTCGGTGAGCACCCGGTCGCGGAGCTTGCTGGGGAGCGGGGCGGTGCGCCGGCCGTCCCGCCCCGGGTCGTCGTCGAAGTCCGCGCCTTCGGCCCGCTGCGCGAGCCGGCGGGCGCGCAGCAGCGAGATGCCCAGCACCACGGCGACGCCGCGGTCGTTCAGGCCGTGCCAGTGGATGAGCTCATGCACTTCGCGGAGCCGGTCCTCCTGCGGGTCGCGGCTCGCGTCGGCAGCCTCGCTGGCCCGGGAGCTGTGCTCGCGCCGCGCCTGGATCCGCAGCGCCTCGTTCCGGGCCAGCGCGTAGAGCCAGAGCTCGAGCCGCTCAGGGCTGCGCAGCCGGCCTGCCTGGTCCACCGCCGCGACGAGGGCGTTGCAGAGCGCGTCGCCGGCGAGCTCGGCATCAGGCAGGAGCGTCAGGCAGTAGTGGTACAGCGTCGATCCGAAGCGGTCGAAAAGCGTGCCAGCGGCATCCTCGTCACCGGTCCGCAGGGATCGCGTCAGGGCTGCCTCGTCCATGGCCGCACGATAGCAGTGACATTACGTGACCGTTGCTCGAATGCGGCCAGAGTGGCCCAACCGCCAGATAGCCAGGTCCAGACGATCCGCCGGCCTGGGGCTTTGACTTCGACAACAATTCCTGTCACTTTCCGTAGTCAAGCACCCCAGCTGTGGTGGTGCCGCCCGGCCTGGGCTGAGCGCGGGCCGGCACCCCGGGCGGGTCGGAACAGGGCTGACCGTCAGCCGGGCAGGGTGAGGCCGCCGAGCGGCGCGAGCACCTCGCCGGTGTAGTACGACGAGAGCCGGTCGGCGGCGAAGAAGACGTACGACGGCGCGATCTCGTCGGGGTGCGCCGGCCGCTTCATCGGCACCTGCTCCCCGAAGTGCTCGACCTTCTCCTCCGGGAACGTGGCCGGGATCAGCGGCGTCCAGACCGGACCGGGCGCCACGCAGTTGACCCGGATACCCCGGTCGAGCAGGTTCTGCGCGAGTGAGTAGGTGAGCGCGATGATCGCGCCCTTGGTGGCCGAGTAGTCGATCAGCTGCTTGTTGCCGCGCAGGCCGTTCACCGACGCGGTGTTGATGATGTCGGCGCCGTCCGGGAGGTGGCGGAGCGCGCGCTTGGTCACGTGGAAGTAGCTGTCGATGTTCACGGCGAACGTGCGGCGCCACTGCTCGTCGGTGAGCTCCTCGAACTTCTCGACCGGCTCCTGGTAGGCGACGTTGTTCACCAGCAGGTCCAGCCCTCCCAGCTCGTCGGCTGCCCGGTCGACCACCTCGCGGCAGTGCGCCGGGTCGGCGAGGTCACCGGGGAAGGTCGCGCACCGCCGGCCGGCCTGCTCGACCAGCTTGCGGGTGTGCGCGGTGTCGTCGTGCTCGGAGAGGTACGCGATCGCGACATCGGCGCCCTCCTTGGCGAAGGCGACCGCTACCGCGCGGCCGATGCCCGAGTCGCCGCCGGTGACCAGGGCCTTGCGGCCGGCGAGCAGGTTGTTGCCCTCGTAGTCGCTCATCTCGTCGCGCGGCCGCGGGGTCATCTCCGCGGTCCGCCCAGGGTAGGGCTGCCGCTGCGCTGGCGGGGTGCTCTGCGAATCAGTCATACCGGGCAGGTACCCGGAGTCGGCCGATCCACGCGTTCGCACCTACGGCGCGACCGACTCGTACGTGGTTCCAAGCCGCGGGTGGCTCACCCAGTGCACGGCTCGCCCGCTGTTCGGCCCGGACCGGTAGACGCCCCACTTGTTGTTGACGTGGGTGCCCTTGAAGATCGGCCCGGTCCAGCGGTCCCGCCCGTCGGTGAACCTCTGCTTGACGCCGTCGTACCAGAACTCGATGTAGCCGGTGCTGTCAGTGGTGAGCCGGTAGGCGACGACGAAGCTGACCCACGTGTTCAGCGGCAGCGGCGCCCGCCAGATGTTCCGGTCCACCGCACCGTTCGGCGAGACGTACTGCAGGTGCAGGCTGCCGTCGCCGAGCGTCCGGAGCGTCATCGGGCCACCGCCGGGGCCGGCCCCGGACCAGTGCAGCTGCCAGAACGCGATCCACCGGCCCCTGGTGATCGGCATCGGGTTGAGCTTTGAGCGCCAGCCGACATAGTAGGTCTGGTTGAGCCGGGACCGGTCGAGCCGGAACACCGACCCGTCCGGGTTGCGCATGCCGCGGCTCTCGCAGCGCTCCTTGCTGCCGTCGGGGTTGTCCCAGGTCTCGTACCGGAACGACTGGCCGTACTGGCCCTCGTCGGCCACCGTGATCGTGCCGGGCGCCCGCTCCAGGCCGTCGAACACCCTGGTTCCCCGGGCGGGGTCGCCGTCCCAGAGCAGCGCCGGGGCGGCCGGCGTGGGCTGGCCCGCGAACGAGACAGCGGTGGGGATCGATGCGGCCGCGGCGGCGCACACGACGGCGATCAGCAGGATTCGGGTACGCACGACGAGGTCCTTCCGTCGGCAAACCAGCACGTACGTGGACGGACCGGACCGTAACAAGAGTGCGTTCTCGCTCCCAGGCCATCTCCCGCCCGGCGGAACCCGACCGCCCACCCAC
>Ga0126306_10001080_pt1 | contig 14202 bp, 13 predicted proteins | sample Plot27_FD_92592 | JGI IMG/M metagenome (GOLD analysis project Ga0126306, IMG submission 92592) | Serpentine soil microbial communities from UC McLaughlin Reserve, CA, USA - Plot27 | ecosystem: Environmental > Terrestrial > Soil > Grasslands | place: USA: UC McLaughlin Reserve, Lake County...
TGGCCAAGAGCGCTCGCACCCCGCTGATGGCGGGCAACTGGAAGATGAACCTCAACCACCTCGAGGCCCTGGCGCTGGTCCAGAAGCTCGCCTTCTCGCTGACCGACGAGGACCACGACGCCGTCGAGGTGGTGCTGCTCCCGCCGTTCACCGACATCCGCTCCGTGCAGACGCTGGTCGACGGCGACAAGTACCGCATCCGGTACGGCGCGCAGGACGTCTCACCGCACCCACCGGGCGCCCACACCGGCGACATCGCAGCCTCGATGCTCGCCAAGCTGGGCTGCGGCTATGTCGTCGTCGGGCACAGCGAGCGCCGGGCGGACCACGGCGAGGACGACGCCCTGGTCAACGCCAAGGTGAAGGCGGCGTGTGCTGAGAAGCTGGTCCCGATCCTGTGCGTCGGCGAGCCGCTGCAGGTGCGCCAGGAGGGCGGCCACGTCGGGCACTGCGCCGACCAGCTGGCCGCCGACCTCGACGGCGTCCCGGCCGAGCAGGCGCGGACCATCGTCATCGCCTACGAGCCGGTGTGGGCGATCGGCACCGGCGAGGTGGCCACCCCGGACGACGCCCAGGAGGTCTGCGCGGCGATCCGCACCCGGCTCGCCGAGCTCTACTCCGGCGACCTGGCCGACGGTGTGCGCATCCTCTACGGCGGCTCGGTCAAGGCCGCCAACGTGGCCGGCATCATGGCCCAGGAGGACGTGGACGGCGCGCTCGTCGGCGGTGCGAGCATCGACCCGGACGAGTTCGTCGGCATCGTCCGCTACCGCACGTCGACCGAGGAGCTCGCGGCGTCCTGACCTGTCCGGCCGACCGGTGACGTACCCTGGTCCCTCCCGGTCCTGACGAACGTAAGGCTGAGCCAGCGTGGAGATCGCGTTCCAGATCGTGCTCGTCATCACGAGCCTGCTGATGGTGCTGCTCGTGCTCCTGCACAAGGGCAAGGGCGGTGGGCTGTCCGACCTCTTCGGGGGCGGTGTCTCGTCCTCCCTTGGCGGCTCGTCCGTCGTCGAGCGCAACCTGGACCGGCTCACGATCGGCATCGGCATCCTGTGGCTCGCCTCGATCATCGGACTGGGGCTGCTGCTCAAGAACTGACCGTCCGCGGGTGGACGGGCCGGCACAACACCTCGAGAAGCTGGGGAGCGACGAACGTGGCAAGCGGTAACGCGATCCGGGGCAGCCGTGTCGGTGCGGGCCCCATGGGTGAGGCCGAGCGCGGCGAGGCCGCGCCCCGGTTCCGGCTGTCCTACTGGTGCGCCAATGGCCACGAGACCAAGCCGAGCTTCGCCGAGGAGACCCAGGCGACAGCCCCCGAGGTCTGGGACTGCCCGCGGTGCGGGTTCCCCGCCGGGCAGGACCGCGACAACCCGCCGTCCCCGCCGCGCACCGAGCCGTACAAGACGCACCTGGCCTACGTGAAGGAGCGCCGGACCGAGGCCGACGGGGCCGCGATCCTGGAAGAGGCGCTGGCCAAGCTGCGCGGCCGCTGAGTCTCCCGGGAGCCGCCGCGCCGTGTGACAGGCTGCACCGGCATGAGCGGTCCCCTCAGCGGAGTCCTCGTCGTCGATCTCTCCCGGGCGCTCGCCGGCCCGCACGCGGCGATGATGATGGGTGACCTCGGCGCACGGGTCATCAAGGTCGAGACCCCCGGGGGCGGTGACGACAGCCGCGGCTGGGGCCCGCCGTTCGTCGACGACACCGGGCAGGTGGCCGACCACGGCGAGAGCACCTACTTCTTCTCCTGCAACCGCAACAAGGAGTCGGTGACCGCCGACCTGAAGTCCGCCGAGGGCAAGGAGCTGCTGACCGGGCTGGTCCGACGGGCCGACGTGCTCGTCGAGAACTTCCGGACGGGGGTGCTCGACCGGCTCGGCTTCCCCGTCGAGGTGCTGCACGAGCTGAACCCGCGTCTCGTCGTGCTCTCCATCACCGGGTTCGGCCACGACGGCCCTGAGGGCGGCCGGGCAGGCTACGACCAGATCGCCCAGGGGGAGGCCGGCCTGATGTCCCTCACGGGTCCGGGGCCGGACGACCCCACCAAGGTCGGGGTGCCGATCGGTGACCTGCTCGCCGGCATGTACGGCGCCTACGGCGCGGTGGCCGCCCTGCACGAGAGGGACCGCACCGGCAAGGGCCGTGTCGTCCGGACCTCGCTGCTGGCGGGCATCGTCGGGGTGCACGCCTTCCAGGGCACCCGCTACACCGTTACCGGCGAGGTCCCGCACGGCCAGGGGAACCACCACCCGTCGATCTGCCCCTACGGCCTCTTCCACTGCGCCGACGGGCTGCTGCAGATCGCCGTCGGCAGCGAGGGCCTCTGGCGCAGGCTCGCGCCGGCCTTCGACCTGCCGCTCGACGAGCCCGGCTTCGCCTCCAACGCGGAGCGGGTGCGCAACCGGGACGCCGTCAACGCGGCCCTCGACAGCGCCTTCGCGACGTACGCCCTCGCCGACCTGCTGCCGAAGCTGGCCGAGCTGGGGGTGCCCGCCGGAGAGGTGCGGTCGCTGGACCGGGTCTACGGCTGGGAGCAGACGCGCTCGCAGGGGCTGCTGGTCGAGGTCGAGCACGCGACGGCCGGCCGGATCACGCTGCCCGGCCCGCCGCTGCGCTTCGACGGGATCGACGCGCTGGAGCACACCGCCCCGCCGACCCTGGGCCAGCACGACGAGTCGGTGCGCCGGTGGCTGGCGCAGGACGGCGGACCGACCGACGAGCCGGCGGGCGGGGCGGCCGGGCGGTGACCAGCCCCGATGCCCTCGAGCTGATCGGCGCGGTCCTCGACGAGGGCAGCTGGGTGCGGTGGGACGAGCCGGTCAGGGCGCGACCGGCCGACACGGAGTACGCCGCCGCGCTCGACCGGGCACGGGACCGCACCGGGCTGGACGAGGCCGTCGTCACCGGCGAGGGCCGGGTCCGCGGCCGCCGGGTCGCCGTGGCCGCCTGCGAGTTCGGCTTCCTGGCCGGCTCGATCGGCGTGCATGCCGCGGACCGGCTGGTCCGCGCCGTCGAGCGCGCGACCGACGAGCGGCTGCCGCTGCTGGCCTCGCCCACGTCCGGCGGCACCCGGATGCAGGAGGGCACCGTCGCGTTCCTGCAGATGGTGAAGATCTCGGCCGCGATCGGGCGGCACAAGGCCAACGGCAACCCCTACCTCGTCTACCTGCGCAACCCCACGACCGGTGGCGTCCTCGCCTCGTGGGGCTCGCTCGGGCACGTCACCGTCGCCGAGCCCGGCGCGCTGATCGGCTTCCTCGGGCCCCGCGTCTACGCCGCGCTGTACGGCGCCGAGTTCCCCGCAGGGGTGCAGACGGCGGAGAACCTGCGCGAGCACGGGCTGGTCGACGCAGTGGTCGCCCCGGACGCGATCGCGGACGTCCTCGACCGGGCCCTCAACGTGCTGGCCGCCCCGCTCGAGGGCTCGCCCGACGTCGAGGATCCGGCGGACGACCCGGTCCCCGACCGGCCGGCCTGGGACTCGGTCGTGCGCTCCCGCCGGCCCGACCGGCCCGGGGTGCGCCAGCTGCTGCGGCACGCGGCCCGCGACGTCGTACCACTGCACGGGACCGGGGCGGGCGAGACGGACGCCGGACTGCTGCTGACGCTGGCCCGCTTCGGCGGGGCGCCCTGCGTCGTGCTCGGTCAGGACCGGTCCCGGCAGGGCCCCGGCACCCCGCTCGGCCCGGCCGGCCTCCGCGAGGCGCGGCGCGGCATGAAGCTCGCCGACGAGCTCAAGCTGCCGCTGCTCACCGTCATCGACACCTCGGGCGCGGCGCTGTCGAAGGAGGCCGAGGAGGGCGGGCTGGCCGGGGAGATCGCCCGCTCGCTGGCCGACCTCGTGCTGCTCGACGCCCCGACCGTCTGCCTGCTCCTCGGCGAGGGGGCGGGCGGGGGAGCGCTCGCCCTGCTGCCCGCCGACCGGGTGGTGTGCGCCCAGCACGGGTGGCTCTCGCCGCTGCCGCCCGAGGGGGCGTCCGCGATCATCCACCGCACGACGGACCGAGCCGCCGAGATGGCCACCGTCCAGGGCGTCCGCTCGCTGGACCTGCTGCGGGACGGGGTCGTGGACCGGGTCGTGGCCGAGCACCCGGACGCCGCCGACGAGCCGGGGCCGTTCCTGGACCGGCTGGCCCGCGTCCTCGAGGCCGAGCTGACCGGGCTGCTCCGCCGCGATCCGCGCACCCGGCTCGCGGCCCGGCTGGCGCGCTACCGCCGCCTCGGGTCCGCACCGGGTGCCCCCTAGGGTGACCGCATGAGCAGGCTGCGCGCGCTGATCGCCCTCGGTGGCAACGCGATGACCGGCCAGGGTGGCGACGCCGCGCCGGCCGAGCAGGACCGCGCGATCAGGTTCGCCATGGACCGGGTGGCCGACCTCGTCGGCGAGGGCGTCGACGTGCTGCTCACCCACGGCAACGGCCCGCAGGTCGGCAACCTGCTGGTCAAGAACGAGCTCGCTGCCCACGTGGTCCCACCGGTGCCGCTCGACTGGTGCGGCGCCCAGACGCAGGGGACGATCGGCTTCCTGGTGCTCGACGCCCTCGAGTCGGCGCTGGCCGCCCGGGGGCTGGAGACGCGGGTCGCCGCCGTCGTGACCCGGACCCTCGTCGACGGCCAGGACCCCGGCTTCGGCAAGCCGACCAAGCCGATCGGGCGCTACCTGCCGGAGCCGCAGGCCCGGGCGCTGATGGACCACGGCCAGGTATGGGAGGACCGCGGAAGCCGCGGCTGGCGGCGGGTCGTCGCATCGCCCGAGCCGCTCGAGATCCTCGACGCCCCCGCCATCGCCGCGCTGGCCGCGGCCGGCTACGTCGTGCTCGGGGCCGGCGGCGGCGGCATCCCGGTGGTGCGCGGCCGGGACGGCGTCCTGCGCGGCGTCGAGGCGGTCATCGACAAGGACCTCTCCGCCGCGCTGCTGGCGCGGTCGGCCGACGTGGACGTGCTGGTCATCGCCACCGACGTCGAGCACGTCGTGCTCGGCTGGGGGACCGACGACCAGCATCCGATCGGCCGGGTGAGCGCCGAGGAGATGCGCCGCATCCAGAAGGAGCACGACTTCGCCAGCGGGAGCATGGGGCCAAAGGTCGAGGCAGCCCTGCGCTTCGTCGAGGCCGGCGGCACCCGGTCGGTCATCTCGTCGCTGGAGAACATCGAGCAGGCCGTGCACGGCAGGGCCGGCACCGTCATCGAGCCCGAGAGGCAGTGAGCTACATGGCCACCCCGCAGCCCGTCGAGGTGCACAAGGTCCCGATCGAGAGCGTGTCCGACGCGTCCGGCCTGGCCCGGCTGATCGACGACGGTGCGATCGAGGCGGACCGGGTCATCGCCGTCATCGGCAAGACCGAGGGCAACGGCGGCGTCAACGACTACACCCGGATCATCGCCGACCGGGCCTTCCGCGAGGTGCTCGAGGCCAAGGGCAAGCGGCCGATGGAGGACATCAAGCAGATCCCCATCGTGTGGTCCGGCGGCACCGACGGCGTCATCTCGCCGCACGCGACGATCTTCGCGACAACCGACCCCGGCAAGGTGCCCGCGACCGACGAGCCCCGCCTCTCGGTCGGCTACGCGATGAGCGACCAGATCCACCCCGAGGACATCGGCCGCCTCCCGATGGTCGAGAAGGTCGCGGCCGGGGTGAAGGTCGCGATGGAGCGGGCCGGCATCACCGACCCTGCCGACGTGCACTATGTGCAGACCAAGACGCCGCTGCTCACACTCGAGACCATCACCGACGCCAAGCGGCGTGACCAGGACGTGTGGACCGAGGACACCCTGAAGTCGATGGACGTCTCCAACTCGACGACGGCGCTGGGCATCGCGGTCGCCCTGGGCGAGATCGAGATGCCCAAGGCCGAGCAGATCCACAAGGACCTCTCGCTCTACTCGTCCGTCGCGTCCTGCTCGTCGGGCGTCGAGCTGGACCAGGCGCAGATCGTGGTCCTGGGCAACGTGCGCGGCGTCGGCGGCCGGTTCCGCATCGGGCACAGCGTCATGAAGGATGCGCTGGACGCCGATGGGGTGTGGGAGTCGATCCGCAGCGCGGGCCTCGACGACCTGCCGGAGCGCCCGCGCACCAGCGACCTGGGCGACCGGGTCGTCAACATCTTCTGCAAGTGCGAGGCCGACCCGACCGGCAGGGTGCGCGACCGGCGCAACATCATGCTCGACGACTCCGACGTGCACTGGCACCGCCAGATCAAGTCGTGCGTCGGCGGCGTGGTCGCGTCGGTGACCGGTGATCCGGCGGTCTTCGTGTCGGTGGCGGCCGTCCACCAGGGCCCGTCAGGCGGCGGCCCGGTCATCGCCATCGTCGAGCCCTGACGACGTACGTCGTCGTTGCCCGTGCCGAAGCCTTACCGCCGCATCCCCGACCCGGGGTTCGCCGGTGACACCGGAGGAGCCGACCCGAACCTCGCTGACGCGCTCGAGGCGGTCGCGGCGGACCCCGGCCGCCAGCCGGAGGTCCTGGCGGCCCTGCACGGCGCCCGGGTGCTCGCCGCCGTCGGGGCAGTGGCGACGGAGACCGCGCCAGGGGCGGGTGTCCACCTCGCCGACAAGGAGGCCGACATCGCCCTCGCGCTCCTCGACGACGGCGCGGGCCGCCGGGCGCTGCCGGTCTTCTCCAGCGTCGCCACCCTGGCGCGCTGGGACCCGCGGTCCCGCCCGGTGCCGGTCGAGGGGTCGCGGGCTGCCGCCGTCGCCCAGGCCGAGGGGGCCCAGGACCTGGTGGTCGATCTTGCCGGGCCGGTGCCCGTCGTCCTGGGGGAGCGGGAGGTCCGCGCGCTGCTTCGGCCGATGCCGACCGTGCCGGCGTACGCCGACAGGCAGCTCACCCGGACGCTGAGCGCGGTCCTCGGCCACGAGCCCGGCCTCTCGGCCGCCTGGATCGGCCCGTACCCCGGGAGCGATGCCCGGCTCAGCGTGGCCGTGGCCGCGGACCAGGACCCGGTCGCCGTCGCCCAGGCCGTCGCCGGCCGGCTGGCGGCCCTGGCCCGGACCAGCGTCCTCGGCCTGGACCTGGCGGTCGTCCCGGCCGGCTGGACGCCCCCGCGAGGGCACCGGCAGCTCGCCACCGAGCAGGACCGACCATGATCGGGCCGGGGGGACCGGACGCCCGGGCCAGTCGCGCGCCCACGATCACCGGTTTCTCCCTCTCCGCCCGCGGCTGGTACCCTGTCCGGCGACCCACCCGTGCCCGCCCTCACCGGCGAGCCGGGTGCGCAAGCGGAGGTCCTCCTCCCACCCGCACGACCGCCGCACCACCGCACCACAGGTCGTCGGGTCCCGGTCCGGTCGGCCACCCTCGGGTGGCCCGACCCGGCGTCGCCGCCCGCGCCCGACCGCGCGGATTGTCCGGCGCCGGCTGGGTGTTGAGGCTTCCGTGAGCTCCGGTCACGGGAGCCTTTCTCGTGTCCGGGGTCCGTCAGGAAGCACGAGTGGAAGCCTGAGGAGGCCCCATCAGCACTGAGCCCAGGATCAACGACCGCATCCGCGTCAACGAGGTGCGCCTGGTCGGTCCGAACGGTGAGCAGGTCGGCATCGTCGCCATCGGCGACGCGCTCCGGCTGGCGCAGGAGGCAGACCTCGACCTCGTCGAGGTGGCCCCCATGGCCCGCCCGCCGGTCTGCAAGCTCATGGACTACGGCAAGTTCAAGTACGAGTCGGCGCAGAAGGCCCGCGAGGCCCGCAAGAATCAGGTCAACACGGTCATCAAGGAGATGAAGCTCCGGCCGAAGATCGACCCGCACGACTACGCGACCAAGAAGGGTCACGTGGTCCGGTTCCTCAAGCAGGGTGACAAGGTCAAGATAACGATCATGTTCCGTGGTCGCGAGCAGTCCCGCCCCGAGCTGGGGTTCCGGCTGCTGCAGCGCCTCGCCGAGGACGTCCAGGAGCTCGGGTTCGTCGAGTCCGCGCCGAAGCAGGACGGCCGCAACATGATCATGGTGCTGGGTCCGACGAAGAAGAAGGCCGACGCCCGCGCCGAGAAGGCCGCCGACCGAGCCCGCCGCGCCGAGACCGCGCCGGAGGGCGAGACCGAGCCCGAGGTGACGCAGGCGACGCAGGCGACGGAGTCGGAGGCGACCGCGCCGGCCGCCGAGCCGGCTCCCGCGCCGGACGCCGAGGTCCCGGCACCGACCGAGGCGCCGACCGCGGCCGCGTCGTCGGAGCAGCCGGTCGCCTGACCGGTCGCACGCTCAGCCCCCCGAGCAAGCCCAGCAGCACCAGCACCACCCACGACACGCACCGATTGAGGAGAACCCGGCCGTCATGCCGAAGAACAAGACGCACAGCGGGACCAAGAAGCGCTTCCGCCTGACCGGCTCCGGCAAGGTCATGCGCCAGCAGGCCAACCGCCGGCACCTCTTGGAGAACAAGCCCTCCAAGCGCACCCGCGCCCTGGCCCTCGACGTCGAGACCTCCAGCTCCGACGTCAAGAAGGTCAAGCGCCTTCTCGGCAAGTAGCCGACGACCCCCACGACCAAGGAGAGTTTCAGTGGCACGCGTCAAGCGGGCGGTCAACGCCCACAAGAAGCGCCGGGTCGTCCTCGAGCGGGCGAGCGGCTACCGCGGGCAGCGGTCCCGCCTCTACCGCAAGGCGAAAGAGCAGGTCACCCACTCGCTCGTCTACTCGTACCGTGACCGCAAGAAGCGCAAGGGCGACTTCCGGCAGCTGTGGATCCAGCGGATCAACGCCGCGTCGCGGGCGAACGGCATGACCTACAACCGGTTCATCCAGGGCCTCAAGGCCGCCGGTGTCGAGGTGGACCGCAAGGTCCTCGCCGACATGGCGGTCAACGACGCCGCGGCGTTCACCGCGCTGGTCGACCTGGCCAAGGGCGCCCTGCCGGACGACGTCAACGCCGCCAGGTCGACGAAGAAGGACGAGACCGCCGCCTGACGGCCCGTCAGCACCTGGCGACGTCCCGCACGAACTCGATGCCGCCTGTGCCCCTCGGACCCGAGCTCACCAGCATCCGGTCCGGGCGGGTGCAGGCGGCTCGTCGTCTCGCCAAGCGCACCTTACGGGCCCGCGAGGGCCGGTTCCTCGCCGAGGGACCGCAAGCCGTGCGCGAGGCGGTGGCCGAGCCGGGCACCGTCACCGAGCTGTTCGTCACCCGGGAGGCGGCCGAGCGCCATCCCGATCTGTTGGCGCCGGCCGCCGGGCACGAGGTGCCGGTCCACCTGGTGAGCGGCGAGGTGATGTCGGCGATCGCCCAGACGGTGACCCCGCAGGGAGTCGTGGCGGTGTGCCGGACCGTGGACCGCCCTCTGGACGAGGTCCTGGCCGCGGCGCCCCGCCTGGTCGCCGTCCTGGCCCACGCCCGGGACCCGGGCAACGCCGGCACGGTGCTGCGCACCGCCGACGCGGCCGGCGCCGGCGCGGTGCTGATGACCGGCGGCAGCGTCGACCCCTACAACCCGAAATGCGTGCGGGCCAGCGCCGGCAGCCTCTTCCACCTGCCGGTGGCCGTGGGGCGTGACGTGGCGCAGGACCTGCCGGCCCTGCGCGCCGCGGGCCTGCGGGTCGTGGCCGCCGACGGGCACGCGGACCTCGACCTGGACCGGGCCACCGACCAGGGCCTGCTCGCCGGACCGACCGCCTGGGTGTTCGGCAACGAGGCGTGGGGGCTCCCGCCGGAGACCCGCGAGCTGGCCGACGTGGTCGTCAAGGTGCCGATCCACGGTCGGGCCGAGAGCCTCAACCTGGCCACCGCGGCGGCCGTGTGCCTCTATGCATCGGCCCGGGCGCAGAGGTCGACCAACCACCGCGAGTCCTGACAGAACCGTCATCTGGCGAACAGTTCTCATCCAGGCCGGTCGCTAGGCTCGCCGCGTGCGTACGGGGAGCGGTCCGGCAGGTCTCGGGGGGAGCCGTGGTCCCGGCCGACCGGTGGGGGACGTCGCTGCCTACGCCGACGACCTGCCCGACGGCCTGCTGGTGGCCGACGCGACCGGCTCCGTCGTCGTGTTCAACTCCGCAGCCGCACGCATCACCGGCGTCGGCGTGGGCACCGCCCTCGGCAAGGACCTGACGGCGGCCCTCCCGCTCGAGGGCCTGGACGGCCGCGACTGGTGGTCGTGCGCCGACCCCTACGGCACCCTGCCGAGCGTCACCGGCCACCCCGAGCGCAACCTGCTGCTGCCCGGCGGTCACGAGGTGCTGGTCACGTCGCGCTACGTCCGCAGTGCGCCCCGCGGACCGGTCCGTCAGGTGCTCGTGTCGATCCGGGACACCCGCCACCGCGCGCGCGAGGAGCTCAGCCGCGCCGAGCTGGTGTCGACCGTCGCCCACGAGCTGCGCTCGCCGCTCACCTCGGTCAAGGGCTTCACCGCCACGCTGCTCGCCAAGTGGGAGCGCTTCAGCGACGACCAGAAGCGGCTGATGCTCGAGACCGTCAACGCCGACGCCGACCGGATCACCCGGCTGATCACCGAGCTGCTCGACATCGCCCGCATCGACTCCGGCCGGCTCACCGTCAGCCGGCAGCTGGTCGACCTGGACCGGGTCGTGCGGCGTCACGTCGACGGGCTGGTCGCCTCGGGTCACCAGCGCGACGGCTTCCAGGTCCAGGTCGACACGGACCTGCCGGAGATCTGGGCCGACGCCGACAAGCTCGACCAGGTGATGGCCAACCTGCTGGAAAATGCCGTGCGGCACGGAGCCGGCCGGGTGACGATCGTCATCGAACCCGTGGACGACGGAGCGGCGGTGACGGTGATGGACGAGGGAGAGGGCATCCCCCTCGAGCTGCACGATCGCGTCTTCACCCGGTTCTGGCGGTCCGGTCGCCGGGGTGGGACCGGGCTTGGTCTCTACATCGTCCGCGGCCTCGTCGAGGCGCACGGCGGGCACATCGAGGTGGGTCGCGCACCCGGCGGCGGTGCGAGGTTCCGATTCGTGCTGCCCGCCGCGACCCCGGACTTCGCCGACTAGTCGCCGGCCCGAGATCCAGGGGAGCGGCGGGCCTTCCGCCTGCCCCCCGCCCGGCTCCCTAGACTCGAGGCCCCATGTCAGCACCGAACAAGTCCTACGACCCCGTGCAGGTGACCCCTTTGAACGCCGACGAGGTCGAGCGCGCCCGCGACGACGCTCTGGCCGCCGTCGCGGGCGCGAGCGACCTGGACGCCCTGAAGCAGGTCCGCCTGGACCACGCCGGCGACCGCTCCCGTCTTGCGCAGGCCAACCGCGAGATCGGTGCCCTACCGCCGGCCGCCAAGGCCGACGCCGGCAAGCGGGTCGGCCTGGCCCGCCGCGCGGTCACCGAGGCCCTCGGCGCCCGGCAGGCCGTGCTCGAGAAGGAGCGCGACGAGCGAGTCCTGGTCGAGGAGGCGGTCGACGTGACCCTCCCCTGGGACCGCGCCCCCCGCGGTGCGCGGCACCCGCTGACCACGGTGACCGAGCGGGTCGCCGAGCTGTTCGTGGCCATGGGCTACGAGTGGTCCGAAGGCCCCGAGCTCGAGGCGGAGTGGTTCAACTTCGACGCGCTCAACATCCCGCCCGACCACCCGGCGCGCTCCACCCAGGACACCTTCTGGGTCGACTCGCCCGAGTCAGGGGTGGTGCTGCGCACCCAGACGTCGCCGGTGCAGATCCGCACGATGCTGCGCCGCGAGCCGCCGATCTACGCCGTGTCCCCGGGGCGGGTCTACCGGACCGACGAGCTCGACGCCACGCACACCCCGGTGTTCAGCCAGGTGGAGGGCCTGGTGGTCGACGAGGGCATCACGATGGCCCACCTGCGCGGGACGCTGGAGCACTTCGCCCGGTCGCTGCTGGGCGATGTCACGACCCGGCTCCGGCCGTCGTACTTCCCCTTCACCGAGCCCAGCGCCGAGATGGACCTGCGCTGCTGGGTCTGCGACGGGAAGTCCGTCGGCAACCCCGACCGGCCCTGCCGCACCTGCTCCTCCGAGGGTTGGATCGAGCTGGGCGGCTGCGGAATGGTCAACCCGCGCGTCCTGCGCGCCTGCGGTGTCGACCCGGACCGGTGGACGGGCTTCGCGTTCGGCATCGGGCTGGAACGCTCGCTGATGTCCCGCCACGGCGCCGAGGACATGCGGGACATGGTCGAGGGGGACGTGCGCTTCACGCTCCCGTTCGGGACGGAGATCTGATGCGCGCCCCGCTGTCCTGGCTGCGCGAGCACGCCGACCTGCCCTCCGGGATCACCGGCCGGGAGCTGGCCGAGCGACTGGTCGCGGCCGGTCTCGAGGTCGAGACCGTCGAGCAGCCCGGCCACGACATCACCGGCCCGCTCGTCGTCGGGCGCGTCGTCGCGCTCGAGGAGGAGACCGCCTCCAACGGCAAGACCGTGCGCTGGTGCCAGGTCGACGTGGGCGATGGCCGGCCGCGCGGCATCGTGTGCGGCGCGCGCAACTTCGCCGTCGACGACCGGGTCGTGGTGGCGCTGCCGGGCAGCACGCTGCCGGGTGGCTTCGCGATCACGGCCAGGACGACGTACGGCCACGTCAGTGACGGGATGATCTGCTCGTCCCGCGAGCTCGGCGTGGGCGACGACCACACCGGCATCCTGGTGCTCGACGGCGAGCCCGAGGTGGGAGCAGCGGCCGTCGAGCTGCTCGGGCTGCGCGACGAGGTCCTGGACATCGCCGTCACGCCGGATCGTGCCTACTGCCTCTCGATCCGGGGCCTGGCCCGCGAGGCCGCCACGGCGTACGGCGTCAGCTTCACCGATCCGGCGGCATGCGAGACACTGCCGGTCGACGGCAGCGGCCATCCGGGCGAGGTCGACCCGGAATCGTCGGTCGACCGGCTGGTGCTCCGCACGGTGACCGGCCTCGACCCAGTGGCGCGGTCGCCCCTGTGGATGCAGCGCCGGCTGGTGCTGTGCGGCATGCGGCCGGTGTCGCTGGCCGTCGACGTCACCAACTACGTGATGCTCGAGACCGGCCAGCCGCTGCACGCCTTCGACCGTGGGCGGCTGGACGGGCCGATCGTGATCCGGCGGGCCCGGCCCGGAGAGCGGCTGGAGACCCTCGACCACGTCGCGCGCACGCTGGACCGCGAGGACGTCGTCATCACCAACGGGGCCGGGCCGGTCGCCCTCGCCGGCGTCATGGGCGGTCTGACGACCGAGGTCGACGACGACTCCACCGACCTGGTGCTCGAGGCCGCGCACTTCGACGCCGTGGCCGTTGCCCGGACGTCCCGCCGGCACAAGCTGTCCAGCGAGGCGGCCAAGCGGTTCGAGCGCGGCGTCGACCCAGAGCTCGGGCCGGCCGCATCCGCCCGCGCCGTCGCGCTGCTCGCGGAGCTCGGCGGGGCACGCCACGGCGGGTCGATCGAGGTGCACCGGCCCCTGCCGGTGCGGACCATCCCGCTCGACCCCACCCGGCCGGCGCGGACGGCCGGCCTGCCGATCGAGCCGGACGAGGTCGCCCGCCGGCTGGAGCAGGTCGGCGCCTCGGTCGACCGCGGGGGAGCGACCTGGACCGTGACCCCGCCGACCTGGCGACCCGACCTCACCGACCCGGCCGACCTCGACGAGGAGGTCATCCGGCTGGTCGGCTACGACTCGGTCCCCGCCCTGCTGCCCGCCGCGCCGGCCGGCCCGGGGTTCTCCGACGCCCAACGGCTGCGCCGGCGCATCGGGCAGGCCCTGGCGCACGCCGGGCTGGTGGAGTCGCCGTCCTACCCGTTCGTCGGTCTGCCGGCGCTGGACGCGCTCGGCCTCGACCCGGACGACGACCGGCGCAACGCCGTGCGGCTGGCCAACCCCCTCTCGGACGAGGAGCCGCTGCTGCGCACCACGCTGCTCCCCGGCCTGCTCGCGACGCTGCGCCGCAACGTCGGTCGCGGCAACCAGGACGTCGCCCTCTTCGAGGTCGCCCCGGTCTTCCGGCCCGGTCCCACGCCGCTCCCGCGACCGCCGCGGCCGAGCGTCGAGCACCGGCCGGGTGACGACGAGGTGGCGGCGCTGGACGCCGCCCTTCCCGCGCAGCCCTGGCGGATCGGCGCGGTCCTGTCCGGCGACCGAGACCGGCGGGGCTGGTGGGGCGCCGGCCGGCCGGCGAGCTGGGCCGACGCGGTCGAGCTGGCCAGGCTGGTCGCCGACCAGGCGCGGGTGGTGCTCACCGTGTCGGCCGACCGGCACGCCCCGTGGCACCCCGGGCGGTGCGCGGCGCTGCACGTCGCCGGACGGCTGGTCGGGCATGCCGGCGAGCTGCACCCCA
>Ga0126306_10001081_pt1 | contig 14195 bp, 12 predicted proteins | sample Plot27_FD_92592 | JGI IMG/M metagenome (GOLD analysis project Ga0126306, IMG submission 92592) | Serpentine soil microbial communities from UC McLaughlin Reserve, CA, USA - Plot27 | ecosystem: Environmental > Terrestrial > Soil > Grasslands | place: USA: UC McLaughlin Reserve, Lake County...
GTCGGGAGGCGGGTGAACGGTCTTACGCCGGGTGCGGCGACGACGGTATCGGCGCGCACTCGCCGGCCGTCGTCGAGCGTCGCCTCGAGTTGCCCGCCGGCCCGCTGCACGTCATGGACGCGCACGCGTTCGACTGCGATGCGCTTCGCGTCGCGGAACCACTCCGCGTAGTCGATGAAGAGCTCGAGGGGGATCGGGTCGACGTCGTTGGCGTCGACGCCGTTGTCCTCCGGGTAATGCGGCGAGCGTGTGCTGCCCCTGGGGGTCCAGGTGCCAGTCGATCGACGAGCGCAGGAGCATGCCGGCGGGCATGTTGCCGGCGCCAGAACTCCATCGGTTCGCCGACGACCAGCGGCTCAAGGCCGATGGACCTTGCGGCGGCGGCGGTGGCGAGGCCGTACGGTCCCGCGCCGATGACAAGCAGCTGAGTTTCTATGACATCGGTGTGGGGTTGAGGTGAGTTGGGTTGGAAGGGGGTCTGGTTCATCGGTCTGTGGGCTGTTGTGCTGTTGGCTGGGTCGTCAAGGGTCCGCACCACTCACGGCCGGGAGGCCGGCGGTGGCGGCGAAGCTGCGCCGATCAGCCCGCCCACACGAGGATCGTCGGCACGAGCACCAGTGCCAGCGCGGCGACCAGTGCGATGACCGCGTCTTGGGGGACGCGCTCGGCGACACACGCGGGATGGAGCTCGAGGCCCGTCTCGCTGTCGGTGAGGCGCGGGCCTTCGATCGCGAGATCGCAGATGGTGCAGGTGCGCATGGCGTGCTGCTCGTCGTGGTCGGTTGAGGCGGCGGCTCGGAGATCGTCGTTCGTGCGCGTCAGCCGGCGTGGCGATCGAAGTGCGCGCTGCGAAAGCGGGTCACGCGCCGGTACCGATGGACGGCGCCGTGCTCGTCGTCCCACGTCAGGCGAGACGGCTGGCGCGGCGTGAGCATCGACTGTCCGCGAGCCGGGCCGTCGATGAAGTACACGCGCTGGTTCATGGGGGTGTTCGTGGGCATGGTGGGTCTCCTGGCTGGTTGGGGAGGGGCGGGTTGTTGGTTGCGCAACGGTCACGGAGGGCGGTCGCCTGCGCACTAGCGCGGCGGGCCGATTTGGACTAGCCCGTTTCGGGGAACGGGGACAACGCGCCGGCGGGGCGTCGTCGAAGCGGCCGAGCGTCCAGATGCGATTTCCTCGAGTCGTCGTTGCCAGGGTCATCCTCCGGCCGGTTGAGGGGCCGGGGCCGGTATGTAGGCGCGCTCCGTCCGGCGCCCTCGCGCGAGGATCAGTGATGCGGTCGTGCCGGCGACGACGACGGCGGCGCCGACGAGCGCCGCCACGTCGATGCCGTGTGCGAGCGCTGCGTGTGCCGCGTTCTGGAGCGCCGCCGCATCGACCGGTCCGAGCCCGGCCTTGAGGTGCGCGGTCGCGCCGCTCGCCACCGCGTCGGCGGTGGCCGAGCCGGCGCCCAGGCGCTGCTCGACCGCGTGATGGAACACGGCGCCGATGGCGGCCACCCCGGCCGCGAACCCCGCCGTCCGCGAGAAGCTCGCCATCCCGCTAGCCATGCCGGCCTGCGCGGGCTCGACGGCCGCGAGCGCGCCTTCGGTGGTGACCGGGTTGACGATGCCCCAGCCGACGCCCGCAAGCGCGGAGCCCGGCAGCAGCATGGTCCACGACTTGTGCGCCCGATCAGCCGCATGAGCAGCAGGCCGGCGACGATGGATCCCAAGGCGGCGCAGAGCAGCGTGACGAGGTCCACGCGTGGAAGCAGATGGCGCCCTGCGCCGACGGCCGTAACCGCGTAGACGATGGTCATGGGAAGCATGCGCAGGCCCGCCTGCACGGGCGAGGCGCCGAGGCCGCCCTGGTGGAAGGCGCTGAGCTCGACGAACACGCCGAGGAAGCCCGCGCCCAACGTGAAGGCGCCGAGCACGAACGCGGCCAGCCGCCGGTTGCGAAGCAGCCGCAGGTCGAGCACGGGCGCTTCGGCGCGCAGCTCAACGACGACGAAGACCGCCATCGCAACGACGCCGAGACCGAACGCGCCGACGATCACAGGGCTGCCCCAGCCCTCGGGGCCACCGCGCACCGTCCCGAAGATGAGCGCCAGGAGGCCCGTGGTGAGCAACCCGATCCCCAGCGGATCGAGCGGCCGCCGAGGCCCGAACGACTCCGCGATGGCCGGTCGCACGACGGAGAGCGCGGCCGCGCCCAGCGGCACGTTGACCAGGAAGATCCACCGCCAGCCGAGTCCGTCGGTGAGGAGTCCTCCTACGAGCGGGCCAACGGCCACAGCCAGACCGATCGTCGCCGCCCACGTGCCCACCGCGCCGGCGCGGCGCGGACCCGTGTACGCGGTCGCGATCAGCGGGATGGCCGTCGCCAACACCAGCCCTCCGCCGAGCCCCTGGACGGCCCGGCCAACGTTGAGGACCAGGGGCGCGTCGGCGAGCGCGCAGGCGCCGGACGCCAGCGTGAAGACGGCGACACCGGCGGCGAAGATGCGCCGCGGGCCGAGCCGGTCGGCCAGCACGGCGCCAACCATGATCAGCCCCGCGAGAGCCAGCGTGTAGGCATCGAGGACCCACTGCGCATCGGCGAACGTGCCGCCGAGGTCGGCGCGCATCGACGGCAGCGCGACGACGACGGAAACATCCAGCAGCAGCATGAACGTGGCCAGGCAAACGGCGCCAAGCGTCCACGCCGGTCGGGCGGTGGCGGGCAACTGGAGCTCCTTGGGATTGGCGTCGGGCGTGCGGGGAGGGCAGGGATCGAGCCGACCGAAGGCTGGCAGTGCCGCGCCGCCGCCGGGAGTGCGCGCGCCGTCGGGTTTCCATCGGCTTGCCGCCATCTGTGCGTGGAGGTGCCCGCACCGTCCGGGCGGGGGGCGGATGCGATGGTGTCGACTCGACCGCATGCCGCCGAAATCTCCAGCCGCCGGGCGCACCCGCTGCGCCGCCGATCTGTTCAGTCGGACCCCTTGACCCGGAGTACCAGCCATGCTCGTCCCTCTCACCACCGACGACTTCCTGACCCGCGGCGCAACTGTCTATCCCGACCGCATCGCCGTCATCGACGAGCCCGACCAGCCCGGCGGGACCCTCGGGACGCTGACGTTCGCCGAGCTACAGCGCCGCGTTCGGGCGATCGGCGCCGGCCTCGACGCGATGGGCATCGTCGCCGGCGAGCGGATCGCCGTAGCGAGCCTCAACGCCGCCCGCATGCTCGAGCTGCTCTACGCCGCGACCGCGACCGGTCGGATCGTCGTGCCGATCAACTTCCGTCTCAAGCGTGACGAGGTCGCCTATATCGTCGCGCACAGCGGTGCCTCCCTGCTGCTCGTCGACCCCGACCTCGACGAACCGCTCGCCGACGTCCCCGCGCCGCGGCGCCTCGTCCTCGGGCCGCAGAGCGACGATGCGCTGCTGCGCTTCGACACCGAGCCAGAGCCATGGGACGGCATGGACGAGAACGCCACCGCGACGATCAACTACACGAGCGGCACGACGGCGCACCCCAAGGGCGTCGAGCTGACCCACCGCAACATCTGGCTCAACGCCACCGTGATGGCGCTGCACCTGGGCGTCAGCGACCGCGACGTCTACCTGCACACCGTGCCGATGTTCCACGCCAATGGCTGGAGCCTGCCGTTCGCCCTGCCCGGCTTGGGTGTGCCGCAGGTCATGCTACGCAGCGTCGACGGCGCGGAGGTCCTGCGCCGGGTCGATCGCCGCGGCGTGACGTTCATGGGCGGCGCCCCCGCCGTGCTCGACATCTGCCTGGCCGCCGCCGAGGCCTTCGAGCGGCCGCGGCCCGGCGCCGGCCGGCTGCGCGTGCTTTGCGGCGGTGCGCCGCCGCCCACCCGGACGATCGCCCGCGTCGAGGATGAGCTGGGGTGGGAGTTCATGCAGATCTACGGCCTGACCGAGACCTCGCCGCTCCTCGTGCTCAACCGAGCCCGCCCGGAGGACGCCGCCGCCGGCGACGACGAGCGCCGGCGCCGGCTCACACGCGCGGGCGCGCCGGCGCTCGGCGTCAGCCTGCGCACCGCACCGGACGGCGAGGTGCTCGCACGATCCAACCACGTCCTGAAGCGCTACTGGCGCCAGCCCGAGGCAACCGCCGCGGCACTAGATGGCGGCTGGCTGCACACCGGCGACGGCGGCGAGCTGCGCGACGGCTACCTGACGATCTCCGACCGCAAGAAGGACATGATCATCACCGGCGGCGAGAACGTCGCATCGATCGAGGTCGAGAACCGCCTCCACGGCCACCCGGGCGTCGCGGAGGTGGCGGTCATCGGCGTGCCGCACGTCAAGTGGGGCGAGACCGTCGAGGCCGTTGTCGTGCCGCCGAACGGCGCGCACGTCAGCGAGGCCGAGCTAATCGCGTACACGCGCGCGGGCCTTGCACACTACAAGTGCCCGACGTCGGTCGACTCGTGTGCGCGCTCCCGCGCACGGTCACCGGCAAGGTGCAGAAGTACCGTCTGCGCGAACCGCACTGGGCGGGTCGCGAGCGAATGGTCGCCAGACTGCGGGCGGCCTCAGGACGGGGTCCCGCCATCATCCCTGCGGGATTCCACGCTTAGTGTTTGTCGCCACTGAGGCCGATCGAGTAGGGCGGCACCTGGCAGCTCGATCCACCCGACGCGCAGCCTGCGGAGTTGCTGCGCGCTCAGCGCCCCGGGTGCGCGGCGCGCGATGGCGGCTGGGACAGCCCAAAGCGTGAACGGCTGGCGTCGTGCGCCCAGAGGCGATCGTAGAGATGATCCGCCCACGGACAGGTCAACCGGCCGAAGCCCGCGGCGGGCGACAGCCGATCGGGCACCTCGCGCCATGTGGAAGACGCGCTCCTGCTCTGTAGAAAGCAGCCGTGATGCCGGCGCTGGCGCGCGCGCTCCCCTCTCGTCCAACGCGAGCATGCGAGAGCTGACCGGCGAGACGCTCGCCTGAGGGGCGCGAGCGAGCGTGTGCCGGGCTACCGTGCTTTGCTGCCGGCGCGTGTCTGGATCGAATCAGGGTCCCGGCGGGCGCCAGGACGCGTGGCCGGCGAGGTGCCGTTCGAGTGGTTTCGTGAGCGGTGTGTGGGGTGACCGCCGGGGCCGGCGGGCGTAGCATCGTGCCGTGACGCTGTTGGAGCGGGCGCGCGAGCTGGTCGAGTTGGATGGCGTCATCGAGGCCGCCGGCGCCGGCGATGGCCGCTTGGTGGTGGTCGAGGGGCCGGCCGGGATTGGCAAGACGGCGCTGGTCGAGCTGGTGGGCGAGCGGGCGCGCGCGCGGGGGCAGCGTGTGTTGATGGCGCGGGCGGGCCAGCTGGAGTCGTCGTGTTCATACGGTGTCGTGTTGCAGTGGCTGGAGCGCGAGTGGCGGCGCTCGAGCGGCGCCGGTGCGGGTGAGGACGCGGCCGCGCTCGTCTTGTCGCGTGGGCGGGGTCCGGCGCTGGCGGGCGAGGACGCGTCGTTCGGGATTCTGCACGGGCTGTATTGGTTCGTCGCCGATCTGGCGTTGGAGCGCCCGCTGGTGCTGTTGCTCGACGATGCCCAGTGGGCGGATCTGGATTCACTTCGCTTCGTGAGCTATCTGCAGCGGCGACTCGGCGGGCTCGCGCTGGGGGTGGTCGTCGCTGCGCGTGTCGGCGAGGGCGGCGCGGCGGCCGAACTGCTGAGCGGTCTCGTGCAGGGTCCGGGCGCACGGCTGGTTGTGCCGGCGCCGCTCGGTGAGGCGGCCGCCGCGGCGCTGCTGGAGCGCGCGTTCGGCAGGGCCGTCGGCGTGGAGTTCTCGCGGGCGTGTCATCGGGCGACCGGCGGCAATCCGCATTACCTGATCGAGTTGCAGCGGGCACTGGCGCTGGACGGCGTGGCGCCGGTCGATGCCGAGGCGGGGCGGGCGGAGCGAGCCACTCCGACCGCGCTAGGGCGGTACCTGCTCGAGCGTTTGGCGGCGCTGAGCGCCGACGCTTTACCGCTGGGCGGCGCGATGAGCTTGCTGGGCGACGGCTCCTCCGTGCGGCACGCAGCTCGCTTGGCGGCGCTTGAGCCGAGGCGTGCGGCGGAGGTCGCGCGGCTGCTGGTTCGTGCGGGGATCCTGGGGTCCGACGATCCGGTGGGCTTCGCGCATCCGATCGTGCACCGGGTGATCCTCGGCCACTTGACGAGCGTGGAGCGCGACGAGGGCCATCTGGCGGCCGCAAGGCTGCTGCTGGACGAACGGGCGTCGCCGGAGCGGGTTGCCGCGCACCTTCTGCACACGAGCCCGGGCGCGCGCTCATGGTGCGTGCGGGCGCTGCGGGCGGCGGCGCGCGAGGCGATGGGTCGCAGCGCGGCCGAGGCGGCAGCCGGCTACCTGCGGCGCGCCGACGCCGAACCGCCCGAGGCGTCGCAGCGGGTGGCGGTGCTGCGCGAGCTGGGTGCGGCGGAGGCGCTGGTGCATGACGCGCGCGCGTTCGAACATCTCGAGCAGGCGTTGCGCGCGGCTGCCGAGGCGCGAGCGCGGGCGGAGACCGCGCTCCAGTTGGCGGCGGCGCTACTTGATCTCTTCCTATCGGTCGAGGCATGCCGTGTCCTGGAAGCGGCACTGGCCGAGCTGGACCCGGCCGAGCGTGAGTTGCGGGGGCGGCTGCAGGCGGCGCTCGTTTCCAACGCGTACCTGGACGCCGCGACGGTCGAGGCGGGCGTCCGGGTGCTCGCCGCCTGCGCGTCGGACCCGCCGCCCGGGCCCGGCGGTCGCGCGATCCGCGTGCAGCACGCGATGGCCCTGGCCCACGGCGGCGGGTCGGCGGCGCAGGCGCGCGCGCTGCTCGAGGCGGGGCTCGCCGACGCGGGCGAGCAGGACCTCGCCGGAACGTTCGAGAACGGCGTGATGACGATGATCATGGCCGAGGGCTTCGACCTCGCGGCTGAGTTCCTGGAACGGTTCGCCGCGTTGCCGGCGGCGCGGTTGGTCCGCCGGCGAGCCGCGTCGCTGGAGACAATGAGAGGCTTTCTCGCGTCTCGTCTCGGCGCGCTTGGCGAGGCCGAGCTGCACCTTCGCGGCAGCCTCGAGCTCACGCCCGAGGCCACACACCCCGGCGGCTGGCTCGTCATACGCGGGCTCCTCGCCGACGTCCTCACCTTGCAGGGCAGCCTCGACGAGTCCGACCACATCCTCGCCGCCGGTCCGCCGCAGCCATGGCCCGCGCACGTCGGCGCGGGCTTCGCACTCGCCGCCCGCGCGCGCCTTCGCTTCGCGCAGCGACGCCCACGGGAAGGACTCGACGATCTGGCCGTTCTGGCCGCGGGCGAGGAGGCGATGGGGCCGGTCGGGCCGGCGCTGCATCACTGGCGCGAGGATGCCGCCACCGCGCTCGTCGCGCTCGACCGGCGGTCCGAGGCCCGGACCGTGCTCGCCAGTGACGTTGAGCTGGCGCGCGGCTTCGGCGCGCCGCGGGCGCTCGGCGTCACTCTGCGGGCCGCCGGCGTCGTGGAGGGCGGCCAGCACGGGCTCGAGCTCCTCGCCGAGGCGGTCGATGTGCTCGCTCGCAGTCCTGCGCTGCTCGAGCGCGCCCGCGCACTCGTCGAGCTCGGCGCCGCGCTGCGCCGCGTAAACCAACGACGGCTCGCGCGCGAACACCTCGACGAGGGGCTACGGCTCGCCCAGGGCTGCGTGGCAAGACCGCTCGCGCGGCGCGCCTACGACGAGCTTCTTGCCTCCGGGAAACACCTCCGCCGCTCGGACCTCGAAGACCGCGACGCGCTGACGCCGGGCGAGCTGCGGATCGCGCGCCTGGCCGCCGAGGGCATGACCAACCGCGAGATCGCCCGAGCGCTGTACCTGTCGGTCAAGACCATCGAGATGCACCTGGGACGCGCCTACCGCAAGCTCGACATCACCACGCGCGGGCAGCTCCCCGCCGCGCTCGTGTCCCGCTCGCGCGCCGCCACCCCGGCGCGGGCGCACGACCCACCCCCAGTCGCTCGGCAACGCTGAACATCTTCCCACGGCCGAATGCGGGTGCGCGCCCGGCCGCCGAGCCGCCGCGCCAACCGGCGGCGCAAGGTTCAGACCAGGGTGCCACCCCGTCGCGAACGCGCGTCCAGCCCTGGGACCGTTCGCCCGTGCCGTCACTACCCGATCCACCACAGATGATCGGATGCGCTCCTCGCTCATCGGCTCGTTCTGCGCCGCGCGCGACGGCTCAGACCATCGAGCAACCCGCCGAACCGCAACGCGACTACTGGGGGCGTTCCACGTCGATTCCCGACGCCTCGCACGAGGAGGTCGATCGATGAAGCGCCGGAATTTCACCATCAAGTCTTGGCTGGTGATTCACGCGACCGCGCCCGCCTCACGGCTGGAAGATGCTCGCCCAGTCGTCACGCCCGGCGCTCGGCCTGCCGAAACGGCGGTCGACCACATGCGATGCGCGGTCGGCGATGACGCCAACAGAGTCGTCGATCCCGGGGCTCGCCGTCCGCGGCTACAGGTCCCGAGGCCTGCCGCAGGTCGACCTGTTCTGGACCGGGTCGCGCGCGGACGCGTTCGACGTGTACCGCGACCGCCGGCGGATCGCCACGGTTGCGGCCAGCGGCTACACCGACCGGTTCGGCCGCGACGGATCGGGCAGCTACCGCTACCGCGTGGGCGTGACCGGAACGCTCGCGCGCTCCAACGAGGCCGTTGTGACGTTCGGGGCAGGCAGCCGGGGAGCGCGCTCCGACGCCACAACCGCTCGGGCGTATTCAAGCGCCACACCGGTTTCGGTGCCGGCGGCGTTCGACGGTGAGCCGTTTCGGCACCGCGCTGGCGGCCAGCCACATGTGCACCCACGCGACACGATGGCGGTGATATCGGCCGTACACCGGCATGCGCGTCGCATGTCGGCTCGCGCGGCACGCCCGAGTCGAGATCACGCGGCACAGGGAGCGTTGCGACACGCTCTCTGGCGAGTGTTGGCACTCGCCGCGTGGGCGCTGCTTGCCGCCGCACTGCCAGCAACCGCGATCGCCGATAGCGCTGGCACGTCACCCTCGTACATTCTGATTGCGGCCGACGAGCGGCTGCCGAGCGGGCTGGGGCAGCGATTGGCGGCGATCGGGGGCTCGATCACGGCGGCGGTGCCCGAGATCGGCGTCGTGGCCGTGCGCTCGCGCGACCCGCGATTCGCGGCGCGAGCGGCGGCGCTGCCCGGGGTGCGATCCGTCGTCCCGGACGCGCGACTTGCGCTGGAGCCGCCCGCGGCAGCGGCCGCTCCGGTCGGCACGCTGCCGGCGAGCGTCGACGACGACGAGCTCTTCGACCTGCAGTGGGGGTTGGACGCGATTGAGGCACCCGAGGCGTGGGCACTCGGCGCCCGCGGCGCCGGCGTGCGCGTCGCGGTACTTGACAGCGGGGCTGACCTCGACCATCCCGACCTGGCGGCCAACCTCAACCTCGAGCTGGCGCGGTCGTTCATCCCCGGGCAGAGTGTGGAGGCCCCGCCCGGCCCGGGTGGACTCGGCCCGCACCTGCATCACGGGACCTGGGTGGCGGGGATCATCGCGGCCGCCGACAACGGGGTCGGCACGATCGGCGTCGCGCCGCAGGCCGAGATCGTCCCCATCCGGGTGTGCCAGGACCCCAGCGGGCTCTGCCCGTCCTCGGCCCTGATCGCCGGCCTCGTGCACGCCGCCGCGATCGACGCCGACGTCATCAATCTCAGCCTCGGTGGGCTGATCCCCCGACGCGGATACCTCGACGAGCAGGCCCAATGGGCATCGGCGAGCGAGGTCGCCGAGCTGCTGGTCGCCGAGCGCAGAGCGCTCGGATTTGCCTATCGCAGCGGCGCTGCGATCGTCGCCGCCGCCGGTAACGCAGGGCAAGACTTGGACGGCAACGACGACGTCCTGGCGGCCGTGCTGCAGCTCGGGCACACGATCGGCGTATCGGCGACCGGCCCGCTCCGCTGGGGCCTGGATCAGACGACCGATGTCGACCGGCCGGCGTCGTACAGCAACTACGGGCAATCCGCCATCGACCTCGCCGCCCCGGGCGGCGACTTCGACCCCGAACTGCTCGGCCGCGACTGCACCGTCGCACTCATGACGGCTCCGTGCTTCGTGTTTGACCTTGTCTTCGGACCGACCGCCGACGGCTGGACGGCCGCCGCCGGCACCAGCGCCGCCGCGCCGCACGTCGCCGGCGTCGCCGCGCTGGTGATCGGCGCCCACGCCGGCGACATGCAACCCGCGGCGGTCGAGGCGATCCTGCGCGCGGCCGCCGACGACCTCGGCAACCCGGGCCGCGACGACTTCTACGGCCACGGACGAGTCAACGCCGGGAAAGCGGTCGCCGAGCCCGCGCCGGGTCGAGGACCGTCCGCGCCGCCACAAATCCATCACGACCCAGTTCCGCCGGAGGTCGAGCGATGAAGCTCCGACTCTTGATCATCGCTGCGCTGTGCGCGGTGTTCGCGACGCTGACGACGGAAGCGGCGCTGGCCGGCGGCGCGCGCTACTACGTCGCGCTCGGCGATTCGCTGGCGCGCAGTGCACAGCCGAACGGCGACTACCAGCACGGCTATGCCGAGCAGCTGCTCGCGCTGCTGCAACCGCGGGATCCATCGCTGCGGCTGGTCAAGCTCGCCTGCGGCGGCGCGACGACGACCGACATGGTCTACGGCAGCGACGATCGGTCGTGCGCGTTCCCGCACAAGACGCAGCTCGCCGAGGCCGTGGCGTTCCTGAACGCGCACCGGAGGTTCGTCGTGCTGGTGACGATCGACATCGGCGGCAACGACCTTCCCGACCGCGCGGCGATCGCGACCAACCTGCCGATCATCCTCGACGAGCTGCGGACGGCGGCGGGGCCGCGGGTCCCGATCGTCGGCATGAACTACTACGACCCGTGCCTGGTGGGTGTCTGGTTCGGCTTCGACGTCAACCACCCGTCGTGCGCGCCGCGCGCTCCGACGCTGGCCGCCGAGGTGCAACGCGCCACGGCCGACAACGACTTCCTGGAGGGCTTTTACCAGGCCGACCCAGCTCACGGCGCCGCCCCGTACGCGGACGTCGAGCGCGCGTTCGAGGTGACCGACACGACGCCCGACGTCGACGTCAACGGCGACGGCGTCCTCGAGCCGCGCGACGTCGTCCGCGAGTGCCAGTGGACATGGATGTGCTTCCCGCCGCCGCTCGCTCCCGACATCCACGCCAGCACCGCCGGTTACGGCGTGATCGCGCAGGCCTTCCTGGACGCCCTGACCTGAGAGGAGACACGATGAAGCGAACGATCTCCGCATTCACCCTCGTCGCTGCGCTCCTCGCGGCCGCGGGCAGCGGAACGCTGCCGGCGACCGCCGATGCGGCTGCCCAGTCGGCGAGCGGCTTCGGCCAGACGCACCTCGGACTCCCGTTCCGCAACTTCGCGTTCTCCGCGACCAAGCGTGCGGACGGCACCGTGACCGGCCAGGCCCAGGTCTATCGCCAGGACCTCGGCGTCCTCGTGCACATCGAGCTCGACTGCCTGCACGCGCGCGGCAACCTCGCAGTGGTCAGCGGCGTCGTGACCTCCACCAACTCGGCCACGCTGCCCGTCGGCATCGACGAGCTGTTCGTGGTCAAGGACAACGGCGACGGACCGGACGCACCGGCCGACGAGATCACCCTGGTCTTCGACGGACTCGGACTCGCGTGCACCGATCTGCCACCCGACCCCGCGTTCCACGCGCCATTCCTGTTCCCGATCGAACACGGGCAGATCCAGGTGCGCGCCTGAGGAGGAGCGACGGGCTCAGCCGCGCTGGGACGCGTGCTCGTCTCGGCGCTTCAGCACAACTCACCACGACCCGTACACAGAAGGTGGAACGATGAAGCTCCGAGTGTCGATCCTCGGCGCGCTCTGCGCGGCGTTCTCACCGCCGCGCCCGCGGCGCTCGCCGACAACGCTCGCTCCTACTACGTCGCGCTGGGCGATTCGGTGGCGGCGATCGAGAACGGGTGACCCCGAGCAGCTCGCCGCCACGCTCAGGCGGGACACGCCAAAACTCCAGCTCGTCAACCTCGCCTGCCCGGGCGAGTCGACACCGAGCATGATCTCCGGCTACCCGGCTAGGCCGCCGCCGATCCCCGCCACCCAACACTACGGGCCCCCCTGCCAGACCTACCCCCATGGCTCACAGCTGGACCAGGCGGTCAACTTCCTGAAGGCTCACAGAGCGTTCGTGAGGCTGATCAAGATCGACCTCGGCGGAACCGACGTCCTCGAGCTCGGCTACGAGAAGGGGCTTGCCCAGATCCAGCAGCACCTACCGGCAGTCCTCGCCGTAGGGTCTAATACAACCCCTTCGTCGTCGTCTGGTTCGACGACACCGCGCTCGCACACGCCCTCGTGGATGTGGGAGTGCAGTCCAACAACGACCTGGAGGCGATCTACACCGCAGCCGGCCTCGCCGTCGCCGACGTCGAAGCAGCCTTCTCGACGACCGACTTCACCATCCAGCCCGACGGCCTGCCGCTCAACGTGCAGCGCCTCTGCCAATGGACGTTGATGTGTGCATTCGGCGACCCTCACCCAAACCAGGAGGGCTCGGGGTGATCGCGCACGCCTTCGAGGACGTGCTGCCCGACGGCTGATCGGCTCCGTGACCCACGGCGAGACCGCGGCCGCGGCGGCCGCCGCTCAAGCGCGCGCGGAGGGTGGCCTCTGCGACGGCTTCGTGGCGCTCGCATTGCTCCTGGATGCGAGCGCCTCGACCGCGCCCGGCAAGGAGCTCGCCTTGGACGACCCACACGAGCGCCAGCCGCCCGCGCGCACACGCCTGCTTCCGCCCGGGGGAAAGCGGGCGTCCGCACGTCCGCGCGGGGTGCTCGCGCGCATCGCCCCTTGCGGGCGTCAGCCCAACTGACTCGCGAGACGCTCGCAACTGGAGAAATGCAGAAGCAAGTTCAGCGAGCGGTCGACGACCGGTCCCCCGCCTCAGCTCGCCGCACGCAGCGGTTTCTCCGCAGCCCCGGGTCGGGTGGGCGCGGGAGTCGGCGCAGACGGTCGATCAAGGCATCGGTCTTAGGCTCCGAATGCGGCGGCCGCCGCTTCGGCGAGTTCCTCGGGCGGCACGTCGCGCAGACGCTGGGCGATCGCCCAGCGGTGGCCGAAGGGGTCGACGATCTGCCCGTGCCGTTCGCCCCAGAACGTGTCCTGCAGCGACTGGTGGACCTCCGCACCAGCAGCGATGGCCTGTTGCCAGAGAGCGTCGGCGTCGTCGGTGGCGATGTGCAGCGCGCCGTAGGTGCCACCGATCGCCAGCGGTGACAGGATGTCGAGCTCGGGGAACTCGTCGGCGATCATCACGGTGGAGTCGCCGAATCGCAGTTCGATCTGCATGAACCGGCCGTCGGGCAGCCCGATCCCGCTGCCGGCCGTGGCGCCGAGCGCTTGCCGGTACCAGTCGGCCGCGCGGGCGGCGTCGCGGACGACGATATGCGGGGTGATCGTGCTCAGGGGATGCTCCTGTCGATTTGCTTGCTTGCGTTCATCGCGACGGCTGTGCCGGGCCACCCGGCGCGGGCGCGCGCCGTCGGCACGCGCGTGGGCGAGCGGCGGGTCACGCTACGGGACTTGGTGTCCGACGGTGGTCGTCGATGAGCTCGCGGGTGTCGCCGTAGGCGAGCCGATCGGCGTCGAAGTCGTGCGGGAAGCCGAGCTCGATCCGGCTGGCCGCGTCCAAGCGTGCCAGCTCGTCTGCCGACAGCTGCAGCTCAAGGGCGGCGAGGTTGTCCTCGAGTTGCTCGCGTGTGCGTGCGCCCAGGATCGGCACGATCGTCGCGCGTGGTTGCTGGGCGCGTACCCAGGCGATCGCGACCTGCGATGCGCTGGCGTCCCGCTCAGCGGCGATCGCGTTGACGACGTCGACGATCTGGAGGTTGCGCTCGGTCAGCAGCCGATCAGCCTGGCCGGCGACCGTCTCCAGGCGCGTGCCCGTGGGACGTTCGCGGCCGCTGCCGTAGCGCCCGGTGAGCAACCCGCCGGCTAGCGGCCCCCACGTGGTGACCGTCAGCTCCAGCGCCCGGGCCATCGGCAACAGCTCACGTTCGACGGCGCGCTCGACGAGGCTGTAGGGGACCTGCAGCCCCGCGAACGGCGTCCAGCCGCGCAGCTGCGCCAGAGTGTTGGCCTGAGAGACGATCCATGCCGGCGTGTCGGAGATCCCCACATAGAGGACCTTTCCCGCGCGCACCATGTCATCCAGCGCCCGCA
>Ga0126306_10001082_pt1 | contig 14189 bp, 16 predicted proteins | sample Plot27_FD_92592 | JGI IMG/M metagenome (GOLD analysis project Ga0126306, IMG submission 92592) | Serpentine soil microbial communities from UC McLaughlin Reserve, CA, USA - Plot27 | ecosystem: Environmental > Terrestrial > Soil > Grasslands | place: USA: UC McLaughlin Reserve, Lake County...
GCTGCCCCAGCTCGGCGACGACCGCCTGCTGGCGCGCCCGCGTGGCAACCTCGTCCTCGTAGCGGTGCGGGCGGCGCCGCAGCATGTGGGTCGCTACTCCGCGTCGGCCAGGGAATCCCCCTGGAGGCGTGACTTCAGCCGCAGCACCGCCTTGGTGTGCAGTTGGGAAACGCGCGACTCGGTGACTCCGAGCACCTCGCCGATCTCCCGCAGGGTGAGGTTCTCGTAGTAGTAGAGGGCGACCACGAGCTTCTCCCGCTCCGGCAGGCGAGCGATGGCGTCCGCCAGGCGGTCCTTCATCTCGGTGGTGTCCATCTCCGAGGCGGGGTCGAGCGCCTGGGGATCGTGGAGCGTGTCGAGGAGGGAGACCTGGTCCCCTGACGAGTCCGACACCGTCCACAGCTCGTCGAGCGCCACCACCGACGAGTTCGAGATGCGCACGAGCGACTCCTGGAACTCGTCGACCGTCACGCCGAGCGTCTCGGCCATCTCCTGGTCGGTCGGCGCGCGATGCAGCTGATGCTCGAGCTTCGCGTTCGCCCGTTCGATCTCGCGCGCCTTGGTGCGCACCGAGCGCGGCACCCAGTCGAGCGAGCGCAGCTCGTCGATGATCGAGCCCTTGATCCGCGTGATCGCGAAGGTCTCGAACTTGATCTCACGCTCGGGCTCGAAGCGCTCGATCGCCGAGATCAGGCCGAGCAGCCCGTACGAGATCAGGTCGGCCTCCTCCACGTGGGAGGGGAGCCCGCTGGACATGCGGCCGGCCACGTACTTGACGAGCGGCGCGTAGGCCAGCACGAGTCGCTCGCGGGCCTTCTCATCGGCGTCGTCCTTGTAACGGCGCCAGAGGTCCCTGAGCTCTATCGCCTTGAGGTTGGTCTCCATTCGGGGGGCCTTACATCACGCACGTGGGTGAGAGCGCGCATACGCCATCTTGAGGCGCTTCGACTCTACCCGAGTGTAGATCTGGGTCGTGGAGATGGATGCATGGCCCAGGAGCTCCTGGATTGAGCGCAGGTCGGCGCCCCCGTCGAGCAGATGGGTGGCGAAAGAGTGCCGCAGCGTGTGCGGCGAGATCCCGATGCGGCGGGCATGGAGACTCAGACGGCGCCTGACGTCCGAGGTCGACAGGCGCAGGCCGCTCTTCGAGAGGAACAGCGCCTGGGTCTCGCCCGCGTCGAGCGCGGGCCGGGCGGTCGTGAGGTAGCGGTCGAGCGCGCGCCAGGTGTGCTCGCCGGCAGGCACGACACGGGTGCGGCCGCCCTTGCCGTCCACGCGCACCTCCTCGGCGTCGGGATCGGCGGCCGCCACGTCGAGGTTCACGATCTCCTCCGCGCGGAGGCCGGCGCCGTAGGCCAGCTCGAACATGGCTCGATCACGGAGGTCGAGGGGGGTCGACCCCGGGATCCGGTCGAGCAGCGCGGCCACCTCCGCCGGCTTGAGCACATGAGGCAGGTAGGCGTCCTTCTTCGGGCTCGAGACGAGCTCGGCCGGGTTGCCGGCCAGCTCCCCGCGCTCTACCAGGTGACGGTAGAAGGTGCGAATCGCCGCCAGCTTGCGGGCCACGGTCGACTTGGCGGCGCCGTTCTCTCCGAGCACGGCCGCGAAGCGCCGGACGTCTCGGTGGGAGAGCTCTGTGGGTTCGAATCCGTGCTCGGAGGCCCAGCCGGCAAGCTGGGCGAGGTCGACCCCGTATGCGCGCCGGGTCTTCTCCCCCATGCCGCGCACGCGCTGCCAGTCGTCGAAGCCGGCCAGGGCCGCGCTCCAACTAGCCTCTGGCGCGGTGGGTGTCTTCTTCGTCAACACGCAGGATGGGCGGGTTGCTACCCGGGCTCAGCTGGCCGAGGCCGGCCTGGTCGACGAGACGGAGCGGCCGGAGCCGCCCTGGCACCCGATCCAGGGCCCGAGCGACGCCTCGACCATGTGGTACGCGGTCCTGCGTAAGCGCGAGCGCGGCGTCTTCATCGGCACGCTCTGCATTCGACACACCGGGCGTCAGAACCTCCTGGAAGAGCGCGGTTGGGAGGAAGTACCGGTCGCCGAAATCGGCATCTGAGCCGTCAGGCGATGTATATCGGCGCTCCAACCGGTACTTGGTCGTATAGCTCGATCACGTCCGGGATGGCCATCCTGATGCAGCCGTGGGAGGCTGCCGTTCCGAGCGTGTAGGTCTGGTCGGTGCCGTGGATGCCGGCGCCGTCGAAGATGCCGAGCCAGCGCGCCTTGAGCGGGTTCTCCGGCACGCCCCCCGGTACCACGGTGCCGGCGAGGTCGCCGGCCCACCCGCTGTTCGGCACGGTCCAGGCGGGGTCCACGGCCTTGTTCTGGATGTGGTAGAGCCCGGCCGGGGTGTCGAAGCCCACGGCGCCGACCGCCACCGTGTAGTCCTTGACGTGCTTCAGGTTCTTGTAGAGGCGCAGCTGGAAGTTGTAGCGGTCGGCGATCAGCAGCACGGGGTACTTGTCGGCGAGCTGGGCCTGGGTGACCTTCGGGCGGGTGACCCGTACGGGCGCCGTTACGCGCCGCGCGACGCCCGGCACCGTGAGCGCCTGCGCCAGCCGCTGTTCGAGCAGGCCGGCCTTGACCGCGATGCCGTTCCGCTCCTTGACCTTCTCGAGCGACGGGAAGTCCACCTCGGCGTCGCGCGCCTCGCGGTTGAGGCCCTTCTGCACGCGCTTGACGAGCCTCTTGAGCGCCCGCTGGTCGTAGCTCACGCGAGCGGGCACCTGCGCCTTCTCCTCGCCGCCCGTCAGGTCGCGGGCGACACGGCTGAAGATGCTGCCGTCGCGGCTCTGCTCGAGGGCCTCGTCGACCATCCCGCCCACGTCGGCCTGCACGCCGGCGTCCTGGGCCGAGAGGGTGAAGCGCTTGGCGCGCCGCTGAACGGCGATCGGCTGCTCGAGCGGCTCTCTCAGCTCACGCGCCAGGAGGCGCCGGGCCTCGGGGACCTTCATGCCGCCCACGTCCACGCCGGCGACCGTGACGCCCTCGGCGATCACGTCCTCGCGCGACGAATCGTACGCGTAGGCGGCGACCGCGCCCCCCACCAGCACAAGCAGGAGCACGGCCACGAGGATGAACGACTTGTGCCTCATTGCGAACAGCGCGGCTTAGCGCCGCGTCAGAGGAGGCAGTCTAGGGGCGCGACCGGCGGCCTCCCACCATTGGGAGCGCGATTGCGCGGGTCGTCACGTGAAAAGCTCCCGCTAAACGGCGGTTTCCCTGCGGGCGAGCACCGAATCGATGGCCGAGAGCACCCGCGCGCGATTGGCGTGCTGGCGCTCGTATTCGCGCAGCGTCTGGAGATCCTCGCGCTCCAGCGAGGCGAGCAGCGCGATCACCTCCTCGGCGGCCAGGTCGTCGTAGTGCGCCACGGGCGACCCGGCCCGGCGCGGGGGCACGCTTGCCACGGCCCGCTCGCCCACCTCGGCCACGGCGCGCTGCGCCGCCTCCTCGGCGGCCGCGCCAACGCGACGCTCAGCCTTCTTGGCCCGCTCGGTCGCCTTCAGCGCAGCCTCCGCCGCGCGCTGCTCGGCCTTCTTCGCGCGCTGGATGGCCTTCTCCGCCGCGCGCTCGGCGGCCGCAGCGCGCTCCTCAGCCGCCCCGGCCAGCTCCTCGGCGGCGTCGAGGCGCTCCTCGGTGCGGGTTGCCGCCTCCGGCGCGCCCGCGCCGCCGCCGTCGCCGTCACCATCGGCGAGGCCGGTGGTCTCGGCGAAGCTCGCGAGCAGCCTTCGGAGCTCGGCCAGCTGGTCGCGACTGAGCGGGCTGGCCCGCTCGTCGCGTGCGTTCTTCACGTGCGGGCTCCAGCGGAGGAACTCCTCCACCTCGCGCTCGTAGCGGTACGGCTCCTGCGCGCCGCGGACCACCGGATGCAGGCGCAGGTGCTCTCCCAGCTTCAGCACGGTCTCGCGGCTCGTGTACTGGTAGCGGAACCCGGTGGCCTTGTAGCGGCGGTTGTCCACCCCGCGCCCGTAGCGCAGCTGGTTGAGCGCCTCGGGTGGGATCCTCACGCCGACCCGCCTCAGGGCGCTCGCGGCGATCCCCGTGCCGAACGGCGGCAGCAGCGGCGCGTAGGGCTTCCCGAGCAGGCCTGCCACCTCGCTGAGGGCGAGTACGCCGTCACCGGCAACGTTGAAGACGCCGGGCACCGACTGCTGCACCGCGTGCTCGAGGGCGTGCACCACGTCGTCCTCGTGCGCGAACTGGTAGCGCGGGTCGAAGCCCAGGATCATCGGCACCGCCGGCAGCCCCAGCAGGTCGATGTGGGCGCTGCGGACGCTTGGGCCGAGCACGTTCGCGAAGCGCAGGATCGTGACGGTGGTCTCGGGGTTCTTGTCCGCGAACTCCTTGAGCGACTCCTCGGCCTCCACGATGTCGCGCTCGATCGGGGCGCGCGGGAGCTGCGGGCGCTCCATCGTCTCGTCGAAGAAGGACGGGTCGTCCTGCTCGCAGCCGTAGTAGTGGGTGGACGACTTGAGCACCACCTTCCGCACCGGGGAGCTCGCGCCGGAGCAGGCGGCGAGGATGTTCATCGTGCCGATCACGTTGTTCTCGTGGGCCTTCGAGGGCGAGGTCGTGGAGGAGTCGACTACCAGGCGCGTATCCACCACCGTGTCGATCTCCGCGGCCTCGACCACGCGCCGCAGCAGCGCGTGCTGGGCCCCCACCTTCACGTACTCCGTGCGCTCCAGCTCGACCTGGGGCTCCTCGTTGTCCACGCCCACCACGGCCTCGACCTCCGGGAACGCCTCGAGCGCCTGGGCGAGCCGCCCACCCCAGTAGGTGGACAGGCCCGTGACGAGTATGCGACGCGAGTCCATGGTCAGCCGAACCACACCGACTTGCGCTTGGCGAGCATGTCCCAGAGGTTCTCCTGAATGCTCGCCCTGACGTCGTGCGCCACCGTCTGGACAAGCGCCTTATCCTCGTCGAGCCCCTCCTCGTCGAAGCGGATGGGCTCGAGGAAGCGGATCTTGAACTTGGCGGGCAGGTAGCCCAGCATCCCGAGCAGGCCGAAATGCGGGAAGGTCGGCGTGATCGGGAAGTAGAGCAGCCCGGTCAGGCGCTTCAACATCCCCACCTGCGCGAAGATCGGGGCCGCCTCCTCGGCGCCGACCACGCACACCGGTACGATCGGCGCGCGCGCCCGCATGGCCGCCTGCACGAAGCCGCCGCGGCCGAAGCGGCGCAGCCGGTAGCGGTCCTTGTAGAGCTTCTCGGTGCCCTTGCGTCCCTCCGGGAAGACGAGCACGAGCTGCTCCTCGTCGAACAGCAGCCGGTGCACGTTCGCGGGGTGAGCCGCCACGCAGCCGATCTTCGGGATCAGCATCGAGAAGCCCGGATAGCCCTTGAAGAAGTGCTCCACCGTGATGTTGAGTGGCCGCGGGTGAGGATGCTCCTCCTTGATCGCCTTGGCGATCGTGGCGGCGTCCGGCGGCAGCGCGCCGGAGTGGTTCGACACGAGCAGCGCCCCGCCGGACGCGGGCACGTTCTCGATGCCCTCGACCTCCACGCGGAACCAGTAGCGGTAGAAGAAGTCGACGACCGTGCGGTCGAAGATGCCCTCGATGCGCTCCGAGCGCCCCCAGTCGTTCAGGCGCCGCTCGGGCTCCACCCCGGGCAGGTGGGCCTTGAGGCTCTCGGCGGGCACGAGCGCCGCCTCGCTCTCGTTCCGCTCGCGCGTCGACAGGGGTGTCCTGGTGGGTTCGGCCATCCGTTTCGAGTCTGTCAAAGACTCCCCGGAGCCGACGTTACGATCCCGGCTCGATGCGCTCGAAGGACGAGGTGCGCGCCGACGTGTGGCGGGCGATGGATCGCGAGGGGGTGTCGCGCTTCCCCGGCGCCGAGGGCCGCATCCCGAACTTCACCGGGGCGAAGGGGGCGGCCGAGCGGCTCGCTCGCCACCCGGCGTGGACGAACGCGAAGACGCTCAAGGCGAACCCGGACTCCCCTCAGACCCACGCCCGGCGCCTCGCCCTCGCGCAGGGCAAGGTGCTCGTGATGGCGGTGCCGCGCCTGCGCGACCAGCACCCGTTCCGGCTGCTCGACCCGCGCACGCTCGACGAGGCCCAGCTGCGCGAGGCGGCCACGATCAAGGGGGCGCTCCGCCACGGAACGGTGATCGACCTGGACCAGGTGCCCGAGCTCGACCTCGTGCTCACCGGCTCGGTGGCGGTCAACCTCAAGGGTGCCCGGATCGGCAAGGGGGGCGGCTTCTCCGACCTCGAGTACGGCCTGCTTTGCGAGAGCGGCAAGATCGACCGTCACACGGTGATTGCCACCACGGTCCACCCGATCCAGATCCTGCGCGAGAACCTGCTGATGACCGCCCACGACATCCCGGTGGGGATCGTGGCCACGCCGCGCGCCGTGATCGAGGTGGACGGCGCGTACCGGCGGCCGGCCGGCGTGCTGTGGGACCACCTCCAGCCGCCGCAGATCCACGAGATCCCCGTGCTCGAGCGCTACGGGTACGCCGGGTAGGCCTCGAGCACGGGGTCCAGCTTCCCCTTGAGCGACGCCCAGTTGCGGGCTCCGATCACCCCGTCGCGCTCGACCAGTTCGGCGTTCCAGGGGCGGAGGATGGTGGCCGGCACGATCCCGGCCTCCCGCGCCCGCACGATGTTCACCGGGCTGTCGTCCCCCAGCACGTCGATGCCGATCCCCGCGCAGCGGGTGACCTTGTCGAAGAGCAGAAGAGGTCGTCGTACGGCAGCCCGATCGCGTCGAGCCAGCGGGCCGTTGCCTCGGCCGTCTGCGGGCGCCGGTGGCTCGTCACGTGGATCCAGTGGCCCCGCTCGTGCCAGTCGCGGACCGTCTCGACCGCACCCTCGTATGGCACCCCGGCGGCGATGTTCTCGTCCGAGTGCGTCTCCTCGACGCAGTGCACCACGGCGTCGCGCTCGAGCGCCGTGATGCCCCAGTCGTACTGCTCCTCGTAAGGGCAGCTCGAGCCCGTATCGCTCGCGCACCACCCGCTGGAGCAGATCCCAGTAGTGGTGCAGCGTGGAGTCGATGTCGAGCGCGATCCGGGCCACGGCCTCGTACAGTAAGGCCATGCCACGCAGGGTTCTCACCCCCGGTGCCATCCCGGCGAGCCCCTGGCGCGACCGCGACGCGGACGGCGGCTACGGGGTCACGGCGGAGCCCGACTGGCGGGAGATCGACTGGCGCCGCGAGCTGAAGAGCGTGCAGCTGCAGGGGATTCCGACCAACTACGTCGATCTCGGCTCGGGTGAGCGCGAGCCCGTCGTGTTCGTGCACGGCCTGGGCGGTCAGTGGCAGAACTGGCTCGAGAACATCTCCCGAGTGGCCCAGGAGCGGCGGGTGCTGGCGCTCGACCTGCCCGGCTTCGGCCTCACCCCGGAGTCGTCCGAGCACATCACGATCCCCGGCTACGGGCGATTCGTCGACGCCTTCTGCGAGGCGCTCGGTCTGGGCGAGGTGGCGCTCGTGGGCAACTCGATGGGTGGCTACATCGCCGCGGAGGTGGCGATTCAGTTTCCGCCGCGGGTGTCCCGGCTCGTCCTCGTATCCGCCGCGGGGATCTCGAGCGCGGACACGGCCCGCGCGCCGATCCTCACGGTCGGCCGCATCGCCGCCGCGATGGCCACCTACACGGCCGCGCGTCATCGCGCGCTCGCGTCGCGGCCACTGTCGCGGCATCTCTCGCTCGCGATGGTGGCCCGCCATCCGCGCCTGCTCAGGGCTGACCTCGCCTACGAGGGCTTCTACAAGGGCGCCGGCAAGCCCGGGTTCGACGACGCCCTGCGAGCGAGCCTCGACTACGACTTCCGCGATCGTCTTCCCGACGTTTCGGTCCCCACGCTGATCGTGTGGGGCGAGAAGGACGCGATCATCCCGGTGCGCGACGCCGACGAGTTCGAGCGTCTCATCTCCGACAGCCGCAAGGTCGTGATGCGCGACACGGGCCACATCCCGATGGCCGAGCGGCCGCGGGCCTTCAACGACGTGCTGCTCGAGTTCCTCTCCGAGACCGGCCCCGCGGAGGCACGCGCGCCGGTCGGGGGCGAGTCCGTCAGCCGGTGACGGCGCCCTCGGCCGCAGAGCCCACGAGGTGGGCGTACTTGCCGAGCACTCCGTTCGTGTACTTGGGGGCGGGCGCCTCGTAGTCGCGCAGGCGCGCCTCGAGCTCGCCGTCCGGGAGCTCCACGTTCAGCTCACGCCGGACCACGTCGAACACGATCGTGTCGCCGTCGCGGATCGCAGCGATTGGTCCGCCCCGGGGCGCCTCGGGCGCCACGTGGCCGGCCATGAAGCCGTGGGTCGCGCCGGAGAAGCGCCCGTCGGTGAGCAGGGCCACGGAGTCGCCGAGGCCCTCCCCCACCAGCGCGGCCGTCACGTGCAGCATCTCGCGCATGCCCGGACCGCCGCTCGGTCCCTCGTTGCGGATCACCACGACGTCGCCGGGCTCGATCGACTTGGCCATCACCGCCGCGAAGGCGTCCTCCTCGGCCTCGAACACCCGAGCCGGGCCCCGGTGCTCCATCCGGTCGTGGCCAGACAGCTTGACCACGCAGCCCTCCGGGGCGAGGTTGCCACGCAGGATCGCGAAGCCGCCGTTCGGCTTGATCGGGTCGGCCACGGGGCGTACCACGTCCTGGCCCTCGGCCTCCTCGGCGAGATCGGCCACCTGACCGATCGTCTGGCCCGTCACCGTGAGAGCGTCCCCGTGCAGCAGTCCGGCCTCCTTGAGCCGCCGGATCACGAGCGGCACGCCACCGGCTCGGTAGAGGTCGGTGGCCACGTAGCGACCGCTCGGCTTGAGGTCGCACAGGAGCGGCGTGTTCCAGGCGATGCGGTCGAAGTCGTCGATGTCGAGCGGTACCCCCGCCTCGTGGGCGAGCGCGAGCAGATGCAGCACCAGGTTGGTCGAGCCACCCGACATGGCGCCGGCGGCGATCGCGTTCTCGAGCGACTCCTTCGTGATGATCTGGCTGGGACGAAGGTCTCGCTCGAGCACGTCGAGCACGAGCCGCCCGCACTCATCGGCCACCTTGCCCTTCTTGCCGTCCTCGGCGGGGACCATCGAGCTGCCCATCGGCGAGATGCCAAGCACCTCGAACGCCATGGCCATGGTGTTGGCGGTGAACTGGCCGCCGCAGGCACCGGCTCCGGGACTTGCGTGGTCCTCCAGGTCCTTCAGCTCGTCGTCGGTCAGCGTGCCGGCCGCATGCGCGCCGATGCCCTCGAAGACGTCCTGGATCGTCACGTCCTTCCCGCGCCACCTGCCCGGCGCGATCGAGCCGCCGTAGAGCATGAGGCTTGGCACGTCGAGTCGGGCCAGGGCCATCACGCAGCCCGGGATCGTCTTGTCGCACGCGCTCAGGGCCACCACCGCGTCGAACATGTGCCCGCGGGCAACCAGCTCGATCGAGTCCGCGATCACCTCCCGGCTGACCAGCGAGGTCTTCATGCCCTCGGTGCCCATCGTGATGCCGTCGGAGATCGCCACGGTGTTGAACTCCATCGGCGTGCCACCGGCGGCGCGCACGCCCTCCTTGACCCTCTCGGCCAGCCGCCGCAGGTGGAAGTTGCACGGCATCGTCTCGGTCCAGGTGTTGGCGATCCCGACGATCGGGCGGCGCAGTGCGTCGTCGTCGTACCCGATGCCCTTCAGGTAGGCCCGCGCCTGGGCTCGCTCCGGGCCGTCGAGGATGACCCGGCTGCGGCTACGGAGGTCGCGGCTCACGTGCCGCTTTGCGGTCCGCGCGAAGCCGGCCCAGCCGACTGCCTGCGGCCAGTGACCCGCCGGCGCTGCCAGTCGGCGAGCCGCCAGAGGTCGCGTCGCACCCGCGCTGGGTCGAGCTGGCGCCCGACCAGGTGCATGTTGGCGCGCCGGATCACGCGGTCCTCGTCGGACGTGAGCGCCATCCACTTGGCGAGCACGTCGTCCGAGGCGGGGAGCCGGTGGCGCCCGCCGGCGCCCGTCAGATCGGGGAACTCGACGCAGTACTCGCTCAGGAGCTGGCCGTTCCCGGGGACGTAGGCGACGATCGGCTTGTGTGGGTAGATCAGGTACGCATAGGCGGGGCCGGTGGTGCGGTCGGAGTCGCGCCGAGCATGCTTGCCCGCCACACGGATGAAGCCGAGGTCGCGGTACATGCCCCATTCCTCGTCGTTCACGCACGACCTGAGCAGCTCGCGGGCACGCTGCTCGGCTCGGCGCTCGCGGCCGGGGTCGTAGAGCGTGTCGAGCGGGTCCACGGCCGCCGGCCTGCGCGCGGCGCGGCGGGCCCGCCAGCGGCTGCCCTCGCGCACGAGGATCGGCGTCGCGAGGACCAGGGCGATCAGGGCGAGGGCTAGCAACGCCAGCAGCATGGCCGGCGGAACCTCAGCCGCCCGACGCGCGTGGGAAGAAGATCACGCGCTCGGCGCCCTCGGGAATGTCGCCGTAGGTCTTGACCATCTGGGCCTCGCGGCGGCCGCTGCCGGCGTTGGTGGTGGGCACGGCGGCCCACATGCCCTCGTCCAGCTGGCGACGGAACGCCTCGATCAGGCGCTCCTCCTCCTCGCGCACGCGGGGATCTCCCTCGGCGAGCAGGACCTCTCCGTGGCCGGGCTTCATACGCAGGAACTTGATGGGACCTCGTGCGGCGACAGGGTCCATTATGCCACCGAGCCCACCACCCCTCGAGGCCGTTTCAAGCCGCGGCCGCCCGGTGCTCCGTTTCGGCCGACTCCGCCCGGGTAGCGCGAGGACATGCGCAAGGCAGAAGGTCATGTGGAGACGCCCACGCTCGCCGAGGTAGTCCACCGCGCCGTGGAGGTGGTCGATCCCAACGGGGTCGAGGACGGTCCCGCCGCGCTCCTCGAGCGGTTCGAGGACCGCGACGAGCCGGTGACCGCCGCGGCCGACATCGAGACCGAGCTCGCCGAGGCGAAGGGAGCCGTGGACCCGCAGGACGAGGACCCGGCGACCGTCATGGCCGTGGCCGTCGCGACCTACCTGGCCTATCGCCGGACCGAGCTGGAGCGCGACCGCGAGGAGCTGCTGCGCCTGGCGGCGCGGGCCGAGTTCGACGCGCACCCTCCCGAGCCGGTGGCCGGCTGGCTGGCCGCCCAACGCGTCGAGGTCTGACGCGTCACGCTGACCTCGCCCCCCCCGCGGCCGGGCCGCTCAGCGAGCCAGCCCGAACACGTCCACGGGACCCGCTCCGGCGCCGAGCCCGCGGAGCCCGTTCCGCACCGCCTCGGAGGCGATCTGCTTCGCCCGGCGCGCCGCCTCGAGCGGCTCGAAGCCGAGCGCCAGATACGCCGCCAGCGCGGAGGAGTGGGTGCAGCCCGACCCGTGTGAGGCGCCGTCCGGGTGCCGCTCGCCCGGGATCTCCACGAGCTGGTCGCCGTCGAAGAACACGTCCGTGGCATGCTCGCGGTGTCCGCCGGTGACCACCACGGCCCCCGGGCCGAGCGCGTGGATCGCCCGCGCGAGCTCGGCGGGATCGCCACCCGCCCCACCCCCATCACCCTGCCCCGCCTGGGCAAGCACGCCCGCCTCGGCGAGGTTCGGCGTGACGACCGCCACGCGCGGCAACAACAGAGTGCGCAACGCCTGTTCGGCCTCCTCGTCGAGCAGGCGCGCGCCGCTCTCGGCGATCATGACCGGATCGAGCACCACGGGCGCCTGGCCCACGAGGTCGAGCCCACGCTCCACCGCCTTGATCGTCTCGACGGAGCCGAGCATGCCGATCTTCACCGCGTCCACGCCGATGTCCTCCGCCACGGTCCGCACCTGCTCCACGATCGCCTCGGGCGGCACCGGATACACGCCGCTGACCGCCACGGTGTTCTGCACCGTGATCGCGGTGATCGCGGTCATCCCATGCGCGCCGCAGCGTGCGAACGCCTTCAGGTCCGCCTGGATGCCAGCACCGCCGCCGGAGTCCGAGCCGGCGATCGAGAGCAGTCTGGGCGGGAGCGATCCGGTCACAGGCAAGTCAGGATAGGCGGCCCCCTCCGTGGGCACCGGCCATCGAGTGTCGCCTCCGTCGGCCTGAGACCGACGGATCCGACACTCGGCGCCACCGGCTCAGAGCGCCCGCTGCCATCCGCCCAGGTCCCGGCGCACCAGGTGGCCCTCGGCCTCAAGGCGACCCAGCGCCGCGCGGGCCTCGGCCGGGGTCAGCCTCGTCTGCTCGGCGATGGCCGCCACCGAGGCGACTCGCTCCGCGGCTTCGAGCACCACCCGCAGACGCTCGTCGTCCGGTTCGGGCGCCGACGTCGTGGCCGGCGCGTCCGCCGCGCGGCGGCGACCCACTCCATAGAGCTCGTCCAGAACGTCCTCCGGCGCGGTGATCGGGACCGCCCCGTCGCGCAGCAGGCCGTTCGGGCCGCGCGCCACCTTCGCGGTCACGGGACCCGGCACCGCCGCCACCGAACGGCCCAGGTCCCTCGCGAAGTCCACGGTGATCAGGCTTCCACTGGGGTCGGCGGCCTCCACCACGACCGTCATGCGAGCAAGCCCAGCCATGATGCGGTTGCGGGCCGGGAAGCTCCAGCGAAACGGCGTCGTGCCCGGTGGCAGCTCCGACAGCACAAGCCCCGCGCCCACGACGTCGCGATGCAGCACGTGGTGCCGGCGCGGATAGACGACGTCAGGGCCGCAGGCGAGCACCGCCACGGGGAGCCCGCCGGCCTGGAGGCAGCCGCGATGCGCGGTGCCGTCGATGCCGCGAGCGAGCCCGCTGACGACCGGGACCCCAGCCGCCCCCAGGCCGCGGCCGAGCGCGAAGGCGACCTCGGTGCCGTATCCGCTCGGGTTGCGCGTGCCGACGATCGCCACCGCGGGCTCCTCGCGCAGCGCGTGGAGCGCCTCGACGTGGCCGAGCGCGAACAGCACGGCGGGTGGATCGTCGAGCTCGAGCAGTAGCGGCGGGTACGCCGGCGCGTGCCGGCAGAGCGCGAGGATCCCGAGACCGGCGAAGCGCTCTCGTTCGGCGTCCAGGTCGACCCGCTCGAGGGCCTCCAGGATCTGCTCGGCGCGGTCCCCGGCAGCCGCCGCGAGGAGCTGCGGCTCAGGAAGCGCGAGGAGCCCGGCCACGCGGGTGCGCGCCCGGTCGAGCAGCCCGGCGATGCGCGGGGCGAGGTGGGCGATGAGCATGGAGCGGCGCAGGCAGGGCGCGCAGGCGGCCGTCATGCCGCCAGCGCCTCCACGGCGTCCAGCCGGTAGGACAGCGCCTCGTCGAGGTCGCGCTCGAGGATCTGCTCGCGACCGTCCAGGTCGGCGATCGTCCGCGCCACGCGGAGCACACGGTCGTGGCCACGCCCACTGAGGTTCAGGCGGTCGCGGACCGTGAGGAGCCGGCCCGTCAGGGCCGCATCGAGCCGGACGAGGCGCCGGGTCAGGCGCCCGTCCATGTCTCCGTTGCACAGCGCCGCCGTGCCCCGAAGGCGAGCCCGCTGACGCTCGCGGGCGGCGATCACCCGCTCACGCACCGCTGCCGACCCGCCTCGGCGCGCCCCATCCATGCCAACAAGCTCGACGGTCGGCACCTGGTCCATCTCGCAGACCAGGTCGATGCGGTCCAGCAGGGGCCCGCTCAGGCGCCGCAGGTAGCGGCCCAGCTCGAGCGAGGTGCAGGAGCACCGATCGGGAGGCCGCGCGCAGGGGCAGCGGTTGCAAGCCGCCACGACCATCGCGTTGGCGGGGAACTCGAGAGCGCGCTGCCCGCGCACGATCTCCACGTAGCCCTCCTCGAGCGGTTGGCGCAGCGCGTCGACCGCCGCCCGCCCGAACTCGGGCAGCTCGTCGAGGAAGAGGACGCCACGGTGCGCCAGGGTGATCTCACCGGGCATCGGCCGGCTGCCGCCGCCAACGAGCCCCTGCGCCGAGATCGTGTGGTGCGGCGCGCGGAAGGGGCGCGCGGTGGCGAGCCGCCCGTTGCCGATCCCTGCCGCGCTGTGCACCTGCGTGACCTCCAGCGCCTCCTCGAAGGTGGGCGGTGGGAGGATCCCGGGCAGGCGCCGCGCGAGCATCGTCTTTCCCGCACCGGGCGGGCCGATCATCAGGACGTTGTGGCCGCCGGCGGCGGCGATCTCGAGCGCCCGCTTGGCGTCGGCCTGGCCGCGAACGTCGGCCAGGTCGAGCCCGCCCTCGGGCTCCCCCGGCCGGGACTCGGCGGGGCGCGCCGGATCGGGTGCCCAGCGGCCGTGGAAGAGGTCGGCGAGCC
>Ga0126306_10001083_pt1 | contig 14188 bp, 9 predicted proteins | sample Plot27_FD_92592 | JGI IMG/M metagenome (GOLD analysis project Ga0126306, IMG submission 92592) | Serpentine soil microbial communities from UC McLaughlin Reserve, CA, USA - Plot27 | ecosystem: Environmental > Terrestrial > Soil > Grasslands | place: USA: UC McLaughlin Reserve, Lake County...
GCGGTGGCCCGCAGCCAGGCCACGCCCTTCTCGGCCACCTGGACCGGGTAGAAGGGCCGCCCGCCCACGTAGGAGGTGGCCCCGCCGACCTCGCCGAGGGCGTGCCCGGCCCTGACCCGGTCCGGGTGGTGGTCTACCAGGAAGGCGCTGCCGGCGGCGCAGCCGGCCTCCTCGTCGGCCACCGCAGCCAGCTTGAGGTCGCGGCGCAGCGGCACCCCAAGCCGGGCCAGCAGCCCGATCACAACCACGCTCATCGCCACCATCTGCTTCATGTCGACCGCGCCCCGGCCCCAGACGGCACGGTCGTGGACCTCGCCGGCGAATGGCGGGTGGCGCCAGCGCCCGACCTCGGCCGCGACCACGTCGAGGTGACCGTTGAGCAGCAGCGGCGGCTGGCCCCCGTCGCCGCCGGCCAGCCGGGCGACCAGGTTGGCCCGCCGCGGCGCAGGCGACAGCACCTCCGGCTCGACCCCGACTCCGCGCAGGTGGTCGGCCAGGAAGGCCACGCAGTCGGCCTCGTCGCCAGGCGGGTTGGTGGTGTCGAACCGCAGCAGCGCCCGCAGCAGCTCGACCACCGCCTCGCCCTCCTGCTCCCAGTCGGCCTGCTCCAGCACGGGGTGCATGCGCCCCTCCTCTGAGGTCGTCGGTAATCGGTTCATAGAATGCCCCGCGTGACCTAGCCGGGAACAGCGACAGCTCGACGTTGTTGCACGACGCCGTCGCCATGGAAGCAGGACGGCCCGTGTAGGCGACATAGCCCTCCACAGGCCCTTCGCCTTCTCCTCGGGCGCCCCGCGGTCACCGAAGGCGAGTCCTTCGCATGCAGCAGGCCCGGCACCGAACCACAGGAGCCGTTCCCGGCACCACGGCCGGTCTGCTGTACTTCCCCCGAATGGCCCGGCAGCACACGACCGAAAACGGGGGACGGTCTATGCACATAGGAAGTGCGATCCGACTAGCGGCATTACCGGCGGTTGCGAACCCGCGCCGCCGCCGCAACTCCGCGACCCGCTGCCCCACCGCCGTGGCGGCGCAGTCGTTGTTCTTTCCATGCGAGCGCCGCGAACGCCAATCCGCCGGAGATGAGCAGCGCTCCACCAACTCGTCCCACACTGGCGAGGTCGTGCGGATAGACCATGGCCGCCACGCCTGTCACTACTGCCGCGGCGCCGACGATTGGTCCCGCGAACCTCCCAGCGCGCGGCTGAAGCGCCGCGAACAGCGCCATCGCGGCAAGTATCAGGTAGAGACCGGCCATGTCGAACCCGAGCTCTCCGTCCAGATATCGGGGAAGGCGCGCGGCGTAAGCGATCAAGGGAACCGAGGCTATGAGAGCGATGCCCAGGAGCTTAAGGTTCACGTGAAAGTGTGGTCGTAGGAGTTCACGTCGACGCGGACGGAGAACGATGAGCGGCCCGTAGAACAGCACCAGATTGACGAGGGTGAGCCAGACGCCGTTGCCGTCATTTTGAGGAGAGACGATGCCGGCAACGATCCAGGTGACCTGTCCGACGGCGATCGCCCAGTAGGCGGCGACGTTGCGTCCGCCGGTCCACAACACGAAGGCCACACCACCGAGCGACAGCAATTTCCACACGGTGGAACTGGCGTACATGAAGCGCTCATCCGCGCCGGCGGAGCCGATCCGCACGATGCCCTGCGCCAGGATCAGCGCCAGCGCGGAGAGCGCGCCCGCCCACACCCGGATGAGTACCACCCGCCAGCGTGGCCAGTCACCGGACGCGACGGCGCCGGTGGGCGGGGCGAGGACGGCTTCTGACATGACGACCTCCGGGTGTTGATCGACGCGGCTGTTCGGCAGCGTGCCGCCCGCGGATCAGATACGTCGTCCGTTCAGAGGGCTCGGTTTGTCGTCCCGGGGACTACAGGCTGTCCTCCTCGGCAATGACGACGGTGGCCGTCGGGTGCGCGTACCGTCTGGCTGTGGCCACCGTGGCGAGGCCGACGTCGTGGCGGGACTGGGCCGTACCGGCGGCCTTGCTCGTCTGGGCTCAAGCCGAGATCTGGATCCCCGGGTTGGCCTTCGTGCGGGGTCCACGAGTCGTGTTCTGTGGGATCGCGATCGCATGCTGCCTCGCGCTCTTGGTGCGTCGTACCCGCCCGATCCTCGCCGCGCTGGCCGTCTGCACACTGCTGCTCTGCCCTGTGCCGTTCGGGTGGTATTTCCGGAGCACGGCTCAGGTGCTGATGTTGGTGGTCGCGGTATTTGCCTGCGGCCGGTATGCCAAGCGGCCCGCCGCCTACCTCGCGATCCCGCTGGGATCCCTCATGGTGCTCATCGAATCCATTCCTGATCCGGACCAGACACTGGCCGGTTCATGGAGCTGGAGCCTGAACAGCGTCTGGATCTTCGCGTTGGGCGCCGGTTTCCGGCACGAGCGGATCCTGCGTGAGCAGGTCGCGTCCGCGGCCGAAGCCAGATCTCAGGCTGCCGCGGTGCAGGAGCGCCTCAAGGTGGCCCGAGAATTGCACGACATTCTGTCGCACAGCCGCTCGGTGGTCGTCGTCCAGGCCGAAGTCGCCGACACCTTCCTTGACACCGACCCGGTACGAAGCCGCGAAGCCATCCGCAGTGTCGCCGCCACGGGACGGGGCGCATTGGGCGACACCCGCCGGCTTGTCAGCCTGCTGCGCGATCCCGACGCGGAAATGCCGAGCTCACCGCGGCCCGGGCTCGACGACATCCCGGCACTGGTCGATCGTATCCGTGGCTCCGGACTACCAGTCTCCCTGGACATCGACTCCTGCCTGCCCTCGCTCAGCGCGGAGGGCACGGTTACCGCATACCGGGTGGTGCAGGAGGCGCTGACCAACGTTCTGCGCCATGCGGGCCGGGTACCGACTCGGGTCGGCCTGCAGCCGAGCCCCGGCGCGCTGGTCATCGACATCCGCAACGAGGGCAACGGCCTCGGGCCGACACCGCGTCGCGGCGGCCACGGATTGCTCGGAATGGGCGAACGTGTGCGGTCATGCGGGGGTGACATGACCTCCGGGCCCTGCCAAGGAGGCGGCTTCCGAGTCCGCGCAGTCCTACCGGCACGGGACAGCCCATGATCCGCGTGGTGGTCGCTGACGATCAGGAACTCGTGCGGGACGGCGTGGCCGCGATCCTCGATGCCGAAGAGGACCTTTCGATCGTGGGGACCGCCGCGGACGGCGCGGAGGCCGTCGGCCTGATCCAGGCCGTCAAGCCCGACGTCGCCCTCATGGACATCCGCATGCCGGAGATCGACGGAATCCAAGCCACCCGACAGCTCGTCGCCGCCGGAATCCCGACCCGCGTGCTCATTCTGACCACCTTCGGAAAGGACGCCTACGTCCTCGCGGCGCTCCGCGCCGGCGCCAGCGGATTCCTGCTCAAGGACGCTCCCCGAGCCTCGCTGGTGGCAGCTGTACACGCTGTCGCCGAGGGCGACGCGACCCTCGAGGAGTCCCTGCTCCGGCAGCTCGTCGCGGACCACCTGAACCGGCCATCATCTCCCCTGCCACCGACGGCCCTGCACCGCCTCACTCCGCGCGAATCCGAAGTCCTCGCCCTCGTAGGCCGCGGACACAGCAACGATGAGATCGCCCGTGCCCTCTTCGTCTCCCAGACCACCGTCAAGACGCACATCGCACGCACCCTCGCCAAGCTCGGCGCACGTGACCGGATCCAGCTAGTCGTTTGGGCCCACCGAAGCGGACTGGTGTGACAGACGACCCGTGGTCTCGACGTGGTGTGACCGCCGATCGGTAACGGCTGGACTGCACAATCGACACCGGCTGATCCGAAGCCGACCACCGACGCGCGCCGCGACTCTCTGGAGACACGCCGACCCCGCCCCAGCCGACCACGATCCACCAGTCAAGGGGCCAGGCCCCGTAATCGCCGGCCGAGGGAGTACGCGCGGACGTGCCAGGCCGCCATCAGGAGTGCCTCGCGTTCCGAGAGGGCCCGGCAAAGGCCCTTGCAGAATGAGTAATACTGAGTATAGTACCGAGTATTCTCCTTGGTGAGGAGCCTCGATGAGTGTTCGGCATGCTCTGCTGGCCCTGCTGAGCGAGGGGCCGAAGTACGGGCTGCAGCTGCGGCAGGAGTTCGAGGCGGGGACCGGCGAGGTGTGGCCGCTCAACGTCGGGCAGGTGTACACGACGCTGCAGCGGCTCGAGCGCGACGGGCTGGTGGAGTCCGATGATGCGGAGGCCGAGGGCCCGCAGAAGGGGTTCCGGATCACGGCGGCCGGCGGCACTGAGCTGGCTGAGTGGCTTCGGACCCCGCCGGACATGGCTTCTCCGCCGCGGGACGAGCTCGTCATCAAGGTGCTCGTTGCCCTGCGGGTCCCTGGGGTGGATGTCCATGAGGTTGTGCAGATCCACCGTCGGCACGTGGTCGAGATGATGCAGCAGTACACGGGCGTCAAGGCCGAGGCGCCGGAGCACGATGTGGGGCTCGCCCTCGTCGTGGACGCCGAGCTGTTCCGGCTGGAGGGGGTCGTGCGGTGGCTGGACGCGGCCGATGCCCGGCTGAAGCGGCTCCCGGCCGACGGTTCGGCAGCGGCAGGAGCCGTGTCTCCGCGGGTATCGCCGCGACTGGGTGGCAGGTTGGGGGTTCGGCGATGAGTGCCGCGCTGGAGCTCCGTCGGGTGTCGAAGGTCTACGGGTCGGGCCCGTCGGAGGTGCAGGCCCTGCGCGAGGTTGACCTGTCGGTCCGCGGCGGCGAGCTGGTGGCGGTCATGGGGCCGAGCGGCTCCGGCAAGAGCACGCTGTTGACGATTTCGGGGAGCCTGGAGGAGCCGACCAGCGGCGAGGTGCTGGTCGGTGGAGCCGCGCTGTCGGGCATGTCGCGCAACGACCGGGCCCGGTTGCGGCGCCGGTCGATCGGTTACGTCTTCCAGGATTTCAACCTGCTGGCCGGGCTCAACGCCATGGAGAACGTGGCGCTGCCGCTGGAGCTCGACGGCGTCGGCGGGAAAACCGCCCGCGCGGCTGGGCTCGCGGCACTGGAGGAGCTGGGCCTGGCCGACCGGGCAGTGCGCTACCCCGACGAGCTGTCCGGCGGCGAGCGCCAGCGGGTGGCGATCGCCCGGGCCGTGGTCGGTGACCGCCACCTCCTGCTGGCCGATGAGCCGTCCGGTGCGTTGGACTCGGTCAACGGCGAGGCGGTGATGCGCCTGCTGCGTGCCGCCTGCCATCGAGGAGTGGCCGGCGTGGTCGTCACCCACGACGCTCGGCTGGCCTCCTGGGCGGACCGCGTGGTGTTCCTGCGGGACGGACGCGTCGTCGACCAGACGGCATCCCCGGCCGGCCCGGAGTCGCTCCTCATACCGGGTCCGAAGCCGTGAGTACGGTTCAGCTTCGCGCTCCCGCGGATGATCGGCCCCGGGCCGGCGGCGTCCCCGCCCGCCGGGCGGTCATCCGCTGGGCGTGGCGGTTGTTCCGTCGTGAATGGCGGCAGCAGATCCTGGTGCTGGCGCTCCTCACCGTCGCCGTCGCCGCGATGACGGCCTTCGTGTCGGTCGGCTACCACGTGCCTCCACCGCGCGAGGCGAGGTTCGGCACCGCCGACCACCTGATCAGGCTCGACGGTTCGGATCCGCGGAAGTTGGAGGCGGACGTCGCCGCCGCCAGACAGTCGTTCGCCACGATCGAGGTGATCGCGCACCGGGCCGCCGCCATCCCAGGTTCGGTCGACACGCTCGACTTCCGTGCCCAGGACCCGCACGGCCGGTACGGCGCACCGATGTTGCGACTCCTGGAGGGCCGCTACCCGACCGGCGCCGACGACGTGGCGGTCACCGACGACGTGGCGAAGACCTTCAAGCTCCGCATCGGTGACCGGTTCAACCGTGACGGCCGTGACCGTACTGTCGTCGGCCTTGTGGAGAACCCCACCGACCTGCTGGACGAGTTCGCCCTCACCTCGCCCGGAGAGGCCGGCCGGCCGGACTCGGTGACGATCCTGCTCGAAACGAGCTCGGCGAGGTTCGATGACTTCCGGCTCTCGGACGGCCGCCGTCCGTCGATGGTCGAGTCCCGTCAACTCGACGAACAGGCGTTCAGCGCGGCGGTCATGCTCGTCCTCGCGACGGTGGGGCTGCTACTCGTGTGCCTCGTCGCCGCGGCTGGCTTCGCGGTCGTCGCCCAGCGCCGGCTCCGCCAGTTCGGGATGATCGCCGCGGTCGGGGCGACCGAGAAGCACATGCGTCTGGTGATGCTCGCCAACGGCGCCGTGGTCGGGGCGGTCGCCGCCGTGGTCGGAGCCACCGTCGGCGTGCTCAGCTGGATCGCGGTCGCCCCGCGGCTGGAGACCGTCGCCGCGCATCGCATCGATCGGCTCGACGTGCCGTGGTGGGCGACCGGGACGGGCATTCTCCTCGCGGTCGGCACGGCCACCGCCGCGGCCTGGTGGCCGGCCCGGTCGGTGGCGCGCATCCCGATTGTGCGCGCTCTGGCGGCGCGGCCGCCTCGACCGAAGCCGGCGCACCGCTCGGCGGCGCTGGCCGGCCTCCTCGTCGTGATCGGCTTCGGCTGCCTCGTTCTGGCCGACCAGAAGAGCGCGCCGCTGATCATTGTCGGCACGGTGGCGACGGCCGTCGGGATGCTGTTCACCGGTCCACTCGCGATCCGGGCGCTCGCCGCGGCCGGCCGGCGATCGCCGATCGGGATCCGGCTGGCGCTACGTGACCTCGCCCGCTACCAAGCCCGTTCCGGAGCGGCCCTCGCCGCGATCAGCCTTGCCGTGGGCATCGCGGCCGCCATCGCCGTCAGCGTGACCGCGGCCAAGGACACCGCCAAGGAGGGCAACCTCGCGGCGAGCCAACTGTTGTTCCGGCTCGGTGACGAGGAGAACACACGTGTCCCGGTTCGCAGCGCGGCCCAGCTCCAGAGCCTGGACGCCCGGGTCGACGAATACGCCGCCTCACTCGGCCAGGCAGCGGTGACACCCCTGCTGGTGGCCGTCGATCCGGCCGCCCCGGCCGAACCCGGCGAAGGCGGCAGCCCGGCGGGGCGGCTCGTGGTGTTCATGGGCAAGGTCGAACGGGACGCGGACGGCCGCGCTCGGGCACTGTCGTACGACGGACGCCCGCTGGTTCCCTATGTCGCCACCCCGGCCGTCCTCGACCGGTACGGCATCAAGCCCGGCACCATCGGCGCGGAGACCGACATCCTCACCGCGCGGGCCGGCCTTGAAGGATCCGAGTTCCTGAACTTCGTCAAGCGCCAGGTTCTGTATCCGAAGATCCAGAGGTCGGGCGACCTCCCCACCTACACCTCGCTCCCCACCACGCTCATCACCCCCGATGCCGTCCGGCGGCTCGGGTGGGAAACCGTGCAGGCCGGCTGGCTCGTCGAAGCGCAGGAGCCCCTCACTGACAAGCAGATCGCGGCGGCTCGTGACATGGCGGTCGAGACCGGCGTCACGATGGAGACCAGAGATCAGCAGAGGTCACTGGCCCAGCTGCGGACCGGAGCGACCGTCGTCGGGATGCTGCTGGCGCTCGGCGTGCTCGCCATGACCGTCGGCCTGATCCGCAGCGAGACGGCCGGCGACCTCCGCACCCTCACCGCCACTGGAGCCGCGAGCAGGACCCGCCGAACCCTCACCGCCGCCACCGCCGGCGCGCTCGCCCTGCTCGGCGCAATTCTCGGCACCCTCGGCGCGTACGCCGCCCTCATCGCGTGGCACTTCGACGACCCAGGCACCCTGAGCCGCATTCCCGTCGGCTACCTCGCTGTCATCATCGCCGGCCTCCCCCTGGCGGCCAGCGTTGCCGGCTGGCTCCTCGCCGGGCGCGAACCACCCTCACTCGCCCGGCAACCACTCGAATGACGTCAGCGCGCTATACGCGGAGCCGCGGTGGGTGCGCGGATGGTCTAGCCAGCGAGCCGCAGCGCCGCGTTGATGTTCGGCACGGTCTGGCCGTACTCAACACGGATACGGTTCGCCGACTTCTCGGTGGGCTTGTTCCGGTACGACTGCGCCAGATAGTTCGGGGCGGGCGGTTGGAACAGGACCTTGTAGGAGCTGCCGCCGACGGCGTTGATCTCGTACCGCCCGTCGAGCCCGGTGCACTGCGGGAAGGACGCTTCGACCGGCTCGCCGGACGCCGCATGCACGACCCGAGGGCACACCCCGGCGAGCGGCCTACCGGTGGCGGCGTCGGTGACCACTCCGGTGATGTAGCCGCTCTGGCCCAGAGCCGCATCGATACCGGTCGCCTCACGCGCGAGCGCGACCTGGACCGGATCGGCGTGCGCCTGATCGGGTGCGTCGTTCCACCATTCGCTGACGTAATTGCCGAAAGAGCGCTCCGCGAACAGGACGTGGTAGCGGCTGGCTGGAAGGCCACGCACCCGGTAGACGCCGTCGAAGTCAGTCTCAGCGACTCCGAAACCACTCGGGTCGTCGATGCCGAACGCCTGAACCGATATGTAGGGGAGCGGATTGCCCGCAAGATCCGTGACTCGGCCGCTGATCTGCCCGAGAGGCGTCAGCTGCGCGTTGAGTTCCGTGTCCTGCTCGGCCGACACGGTGATCACGTCGGCCATTTCTCTCGTCGCCCGATCAATGGCCCACTCGGGCACGTAGAAATCCGAGGTGAACCGCACGTTGTATTCGCCGGGATCCGTCACCACCGCCCGGTACTGCCCGAAGTCGTCGGTGCAGTCGTACGCGGCGAAGCTGTCGGAACCGACGGCGAGGACCTCCACGCAGGCATTCAGTGGCTCTCCGGTCACGGCGTCGGTGACCGTTCCGGTGATCGCTCCCACGCCGAGCAGAGCGACGTTCACCACGGTGCCAAGACCGGTGCTGGCGGCGATCGGATCGGCCGTGTCGTAGCTGTCCGCGGCGTACGCCCACCGCGAAGCGAACCTCTGGGACAAGTCGTAGACGCGGATCTGGTAGGTCCCCATCGGCACACTGAAGGTGTACGTGCCGTCCGGACTGGTGCACGCGGACCCCACCACCTCGGTCGGGGACGCGTATGCCTGCACACAGGCGCTTCCGACAGGCTCGCCCGTGGACTCCGAGGTGATCGTGCCGATGTAGTAGCCGAGCTCTTCCTGGGCGGCGGCGGGGGCGGCCGCCAGCGCCACCGAACACGAGACCACCGCGATGACCGAGAGCAGACGACAGATGCCTGACCTCATGCGGCGACCTTGACGAGACCGATGTCGACGACTTCCACGTTCCCGTTGCTGAGGTCGAAGACGCTGCTTTGCCCGACTCCGTCGAACAGCGGGGTGATGTCCGAATCGGCCGTGTCGTCGCCGACGTTAGGTGTGGTGTACGCGTAGGTCGCGTCCGAGATGGTCACTTCGACGTAGTACGGGTCCGGCTTGACGTAGAGGTTGAACGAACCGTCGGCGTTCAGTGGCACGTCGATCACGCCCCCGCCGTAGACGGGGACCAGCTGGACAGAAGCGCCGGCGGCGAGGGCGACATCCGCCGGACCGCGTTGCCCGTCGTTGTCCACGTCCTCCCAGAGCTGCCCGCGGAGAACAGCGGCCGAGTACTCGAAGGCATTCTCGAAGCTGTTGTTGGCCGTGTCGTCGCCAGCCGTGGTCGTAGTCACGGTGAAGGTGTAGGGCAGCAGCTCCCCCGGCGACCCGCTTGCGACGTGCGCCGTGAATTGCAGCGGCCCGGCCGTCGCGCCGGGAGCCAGGGGCTCATGAACACAGTTCCACTCGTTGGAGGCCGAGAGGAGGGTGCACTGCCACGACGGGTCGGACCAGTCGTTGACTCCCATCGCTGTCAGGTTCGGCGAGGCGGTGACCCGGACCGCGACGCCCTCGGCCACACCGTTGCCGGCGTTACCCACGTCGACACCGAACCTGACCCAGTCCCCCGCGACGACGTAGTAGTCGGGCCTCTTGGTGGTGCTGGAGAAATAGAGGTCCGGGATGACGATGTCCGCGTCGTAGGTGATGGCGACCTTGTCGAAGTTGTTGCCGGCGGACGTCTCAGGGCTGCTGGTGGCTGCGACGGCGGTCACGGTGAGCGAATCTCCGTCCTCGCCGGCCGGTACGCGGATCGGGAGGACAAGGGGCGCTGCGCTCTGCGCGGCGGCCAGCGCCGCGTGGGTGCACGTGATGCCGGGCTGGGAGAGGTCGCACTGCCACGCCGAGTCGCTGGGTGGCCCCTCGCCGGCCACCGACGTCCCGCTCGGGAGGCGGATCGTCACCGACGGCGCGTTGGCGACAGCCCCGCCCCTGTTCTTCAGGTTGACTTCGACCTCGACGACCTTGCCAGTGACCGGGATCCTCGTCGGGCTGGCCGTGACGTCGATGGCGAGGTCTGCCCGCGCGGGGGTGGCGAACGCCGGGGCGGCCAGGGCAAATCCGATCGCGGCGGTGGACAGGGCGAGGAGCGCGACCCGGGGCGTAACGCGCGGGGAGATCGCCGAGAGACGGACATCCATATCCTGTACGTCGTAGGAGCAGCGCCGGCGGTTGCACCCGACCGCCGCGGAGGTCGTGGCGGGCTGGGAAGCTGCGGACAGGTACCCCATGCCGGCGGGGGACCGGCTGGCTGCCGGTCCTGATCTCTAAGGCGTCCGCCGTTCGATTTCTGTTACAACCAGAAGGCCACCGGCGCACCCTGTGTCAGGCGTACCCGTGGGCAGGCCTTGACTGTCGATCACCTCGAACGCGTGCACGACCACATCGCGCCTGCCGCGGTTCAGCACCGTGAGGCCGAGCGTATGGGTCTTCACCGAGCTGGAAATGATCGAATCAGTACCGGCCCGGCCGTACGTGAGAGCGGTCTCTTTAGAAGGCGGAGACACTGGAGGAGAGTCGCGACCGACTCTGGGAACTGACCGTCGACGCGGGGGCGGCATTCGTGCTCGTCGCCGCCCTGGCCCTCGCTCGCTGGTCGGCGCGCCGGTCGAACCAGGAGTGACTGCCTCCTCGCGCGGATCGAGTGAGGCCAGCGCCCCGGGCCGGTCCTCGCGGGCCGACCCGGGGCTGGCTCCATGGCTCAGCAGACGTGGATGACGGTCACCTCCACCGTGTGCGAGCGGGTGTTGCCCGCGTTGTCCGTCACCGTCAGCGTCAGCGTGTGCCCGAAGGTCTCACACTGGCCGCGCAACCGGACGGTCGGGCTGGGGCCGGTGGCGATCTGTACTCCGTTGTCGGTCCACACCATGGTCAGCGGACCCCCTTCGGGGTCGGACACGTTCTGTCCGAGCGTCAACTGGTGGTAGGCGCCATTCGCGTCGCTGCCGTTGACGCCGAGGTTGGCGCCGTTGACGGGGTTGGTGATCTGGACCGACGGCGGCAGGTTCGGACCGTTCGCGCGGATGTTGATCTGCACCGTGTCGGTCCCGCACGCCCCGAAAGGGTCACAGCCGCGGAACGTGACCGTGTGCAGGCCGGGCGCCGCGTTGGTCGGCACCGTGGGGTTGTGGCCAGTGGCGAACGGCGTCGTCGCCCCATCCAGACGCCAGCTGACCTGGCTGTTCGTCAGGCTGCCACCGTCCGGCTCGAAGCTCGTTCCCTGGAACGGGATCGCCTCCGACTGCCCGTACGTCGGCACCGTGGTGTCGTCGTTCGGGCTGACGATGTGCACGGTGGGCGCGTGGTTGACCACGGTCACCCGGATCTTGTCGGTGGCGACCGTCCCGTCGGACCAGGTCGCGGTTGCCGTCACGTCGTGGGTGCCGGGCGGCAGCGTCGCGGTGACCGGGGTGCCGGTGCCGAAGTTGCTGGTACCCCGCTTCCAGGTGATGGTGGGCGTCCCGTGCCCGTCAGCGAAGACGTTCGCGCGGAACTGGGTGGGTCCCGCGTTGATCGTCGCCCCGTCGGCCGGCGCCTTGATGGCGATGACCGCGGGCAACGCGTCCTGGACGGCCCCGAGCGCGTTGATCACCCGCCGCTTGACCTTGTCGTCCGGGCTCGTGCGCATGTTGCGGAACAGGATCGTCTCGACGCTGCCCGCGCTCAGGCCTGGGTTCGCCGCCCAGATGAGCGCGGCCACGCCGGCGGTGTACGGGCTGGCGAAGCTCGTGCCGTTGACCCGGTGGGCGCCATCGGCGGGGACCGCCGGATTGGGCCCGACCAGCACGCTGTACGGAGCGAAGATGTCGACGTCCTCATGCCCGTAATTCGAGTTGGTGGCGCGGTTGAGGCTGTCCTTGCCCAGCCCGCCGACGCAGCGGACGCCGGCGTTCTCGCACGGGGTGACCCAGTGCTTCTCCCAGCAGGCGCCCAGGAAGCACGTCTCGTTGTCGACGTCCCGGCCGTCGTTGCCCGCCGATGCGAACAGCAGGATGCCGGCCGCCCGCAGCGACGCGGTAACGCCCTCGAACGGCAGGATCGTCCACTCCAGCGACCAGTGGACCCGGGCGCCGAAGCTCATGTTGATGATCTTGCTGCCCCGCGCGGCCGCGGCGCCGACCCCGTTGATCGCGGTGAAGAAGTCGTACGAGGAGTACACCAGGTTGAGCCGGCCGACCGGCCCGGCTGATCCCGCGGCGCCGCGGTTGTTGTCCGGCACGCCGGCGGCGGTGTCCGCGACGTCGGTTCCGTGCCACGGCGAGCTGCTGTCGCCCGCGGCGTCCGCGCTGACGAACGGGACGACGCTGGTCATGGTGGTGCCCGCCGGCAGGTCATTGCTGACAGCGGGCCGGAAGCCCTTGTCGACGATGCCGATCTCGACCGTGTTGTCGGCCCGGTTGATCGAGTCGAGCAGCGTCCACGCCGGTGCCGTGCCGATGTTCTGCACGCTGCCGGAGTTCAGGTAGTGCCACGTGTAGGCGTTGCGGTTGTACGGGCCGGCGTTGAAGCTCTCCGTCGACGTGACCGCCTCCCGCGTGGAGCCGCTGGCGATGCTGTCGGGCCGGGTTAGCCAGTTCACGCCGACCTGCAGGTTGCCGTTCGCCTCGGCCGCGGCTGCCGCGAGGACCTCGATGCCGGCCTCGCTGGAGACGCTCAGCGACTCGGCCTTCTTCTTGCCGTCGTTCAGCTTGGCGAGGTACCCGCTGAGCTTCGCCGGATCGGCCCGCTTGCCGTCGACGCGCACCAGATACTGTGGGGCGGAGTCACTCACCTTCGTGTCCGTCACCTGCAGGATCTTGCCGCCCCATCGGGTCACGAACGACTTCACCGCCGCGTCGTCCGCGCTGGTGATGACCAGTTCGTCCGCAACGAAATCGGTCTGCTCGCCATCGGTGTCGACCAGCGCGGCGACCGGCCGCGGGATCTTGTCCTCCCAGCCCGGCAGCGCCGGGCCGCGGGGCTTGGCCTTGTTGGCGTCCACGTAGACGGTGATCGGTCCTTCGCAGCCGTCGTCGGCGCCCGCCAAGGCGTCACCGCGCAGCCGGAAGCCCTGCCGCGCCAGCTCGTCGTACCGGGCGGTTGCTCGCCGCAGCTGGCCGAGCTCGGCCGCCTTACCCGGCGCGGCCGCCATCTCCTGGGCCCGCTTCCGCGCACGGGCGGCGATCGTCCCCACCCGGTCGCTGTACGCCTGCAGCGCCTCGGCGGTCTTGCACGGATCGTCGTCCGCCTGCTCGACGGCACGGCTGAGCACCTGGTCGAGGGCGGCGCGGTCGGGCTCGCTCATCGCGGCCGGGCCGGTGCGGTGCTGCTCGGCGACGCGATGCAGATCGGCACGGAGCGTCACGACGCCGGCGCGGATGCTGGGATCCGGCGCGGAGGGGGTCGGTTCCGCGCGAGCGGCGGGTGGCGCGACGAGTAGCGCGCCGAAGAGCAATGCTCCCGCGGTGAGGGCGGTGCGGCGCACGGTCCGCGCTCGCCGTGATCCTGTCATGTACATGGTCCTCCTCGGTCCCGCGTCCTAATGCGACGCGGGGCTGACGTGTCCAGCCGGACGGATGCTGGTGAGCTAGATGGAGCCACATCCACGCCGGCACAGCCGGCCCATTTGGGCAGAGACGAGGGCAAGGTTCGACAGATGCCACAATTAGTGCCCAGTAGGGTTGCGTCATGACGAGCCGCGACCACGCCGTCGAGGTCCGTAGCGTGGTCGGTGCACAGCTGCCCGGCTACCGGGTCGAGTCCGTTGTGGAGATCGGCGCGGGCTGGGACAACGTCGCCTACGAGATCAACGGTGAGTTGGTCGTGCGGTTCAGCAAGGAGGCCGATCCGGCACGCCGCGCGGCGCTGGTCGAGCACGAGGCTCGGCTCCTCGCCGCCGTCGCGGGCATCTCACCGCTACCCGTCC
>Ga0126306_10001085_pt1 | contig 14180 bp, 13 predicted proteins | sample Plot27_FD_92592 | JGI IMG/M metagenome (GOLD analysis project Ga0126306, IMG submission 92592) | Serpentine soil microbial communities from UC McLaughlin Reserve, CA, USA - Plot27 | ecosystem: Environmental > Terrestrial > Soil > Grasslands | place: USA: UC McLaughlin Reserve, Lake County...
CGACGTCGAGGACATGCGTGGCCGCGGGGGTCTGGGCGGCGGCGGGATTCCGATCGGTGTCGGCGGCGGCGGGGCCGGGCTGCTGCTGCTCCTCCTCGTCGTCCTGCTGACCGGCGGGCTGCCGGGAGGCGGCGGCGACGGGGCGCCCCTCGATCCGTTCCCGACCGTCGCGTCGCCGCAAGCGCAGCCGGAAGAACCGCAGACGAGCGACAACCAGACGGAGTTCGTCTACTTCGTGACGAACGACGTCCAAAACACGTGGGAGGACATCTTCCAGCGTGCCCGCGAGCAGTATCCGCGCACAACGCTGCGGCTCTTCACAGACCAGGTCAGCACCGGCTGTGGCGTCGCGTCGTCGGCGACCGGGCCGTTCTACTGCCCGCCCGACGCCCACGTCTATCTCGATATGAGCTTCTTCCGGGAGCTGAAGAACCGCTTCGGCGCCGCCGGGGACTTCGCGCAGGCCTACGTAATCGCGCACGAGTTCGGCCACCACGTGCAGCACGCACTCGGGATCGACGAGCAGGTGAAGACACGCGAGGACGGGATCAAGCTCGAGCTGCAGGCGGACTGCCTCGCCGGCGTCTGGGGACACTCCGCCGCCCAGCGGAAGCTGCTCCAGCCCGGGGACCTCGAAGAGGGACTCGGTGCGGCAGCGTCGGTCGGCGACGACCGCATCCAGCAGAAGACGCAGGGCCGTGTCGACCCCGAGTCGTGGACGCACGGTTCGGCCGCCGAACGGCAGAAGTGGTTCAAGGTCGGCTTTGACAGCGGCGACCCCGCCGCCTGCGACACCTTCAAGGCGTAGGCTAAGCCGAGGCGGCGCTCGCCGCGATCGCCTAAACAGGCCGGGAAAGCAATGCCGGTTGGCTCGCTACACGACCGCGAGCGAACGAGCCGACGCCGCTGCGGCGTCCGCCGCCAGCCGCGTCGCCCGGAGCAGCCGCTCGTCCTGCTCTCGCACCCCGAGGTTGATCTCGACGAGGTGCGCTGCGGCCCGTGTTGCCCCGAGCGCGAGCATCGCGGCGGCGGTCGCGTCCGCACGGGCAACCGGGGAGCCGTCCTCGGAGACGACAGCGGCGAGCTCGGCGACGTTCGAGGCCGCCTCCGCGATCGCCAGCGGAAACGCCGCGGCACGCTCGAGCGACGGGCCGATCAGGTCGCTCTTCGACCCACTGTCGACCGCATCAGGCAGCCTGAGCGCGGCGAGCGCGTGCTCGTAGACCTCGTCGTTCAGCGGCGCGAGCTCGGACAGCCGCTCACGGAGCACCCTCGCCTGTGCGATCGCGGCGCCGCGAAGTTCCCACTCGGGCGAGTTTCGGGCGGCCATCTCGACGAGGCCCGCGGCGAGCGCGGCCGTCAAGGCGGCGAGCGCTCCCCCGCCGGGGGTCGGCGACTCAGAGGCCACCTCGTCGAGAAGGCTCCGGACGCTGAGGTCCTGCAGGCGGGTCACGCCCACATTGTCTCAGCGCCGGGAGCCTGCGGCTAGGGGAGAGACAGCCGCTTCCGTAGGGCTTCCACGGTCGCCGCGTCGGCCTCGACGCCCTCTTGCGCGAAGGCGGCCTCGAGGTCGGCGATCAGCAGCTCGCGGAAGCGCGCGTCGGCCTCCGCCCGGGCAACCAGGCGGTCGAGTCCGGGCCTGGCGAGCGGAAGCTCCTGCGCCGCCTCGACCCAGCCTTGCGGTGCGGGCGGGAGCAGGGCCAGGAGCTCAGCCAGGCGCTCTTCAGGATGGCGATCCATCAACCCTCCAGACGGCGGTCGGTCTCGCTTTCTTCCTCGAAGCGCTCGCGAAGCCGCGCCAGACACCGCGAGATGCGGCTGGCGATCGTCCCAGAGGGGAGTTCGAGCGCGTCGGCGATCGTCCGGTAGCTCTCGTCCTGGGCGAAGAAGCGGTCGAGGATCTCGCGGCAGTGCTCCGGAAGCTCCGCGAGCGCTGCGTGCACGGCGAAGGCGTCGGTGAGCTCTTCGATCCGGTCCTCCCCGCCGACCTCGGCCTCGGGATCCTCGAGCGGCTGCTCACGAGCCGAGGCGCGGAGTCGGTCGATGCACAGCCGGCGCGTCAGAGACGCGAGCCACGGCCGGAAGGCATCGTCGTCGCGCAGCGTGTGCAGACGCTCGTAGGAACGGGTGAACGTGTCCTGGAACACGTCCTCGGCGTCGTAGCTCGACAGTCGGAACGCCTGGGTGATCGCGTAGACATAGCGCGAATAGCGCTCGACGAGCTCGCGCCAGGCGGCGGGGTCGCCGGCCCGGCACCGCGCGACGAGTTCGCCGTCCGTGACCACGCATACATCAAACAGGAGTCCGCGGGGCACAGGAGACGCCATGGGGTCGACCGCTAGGGAACTGAAGCGCGTCGGCGACAGCGAGTGGATCGAGCGGCTCGGGCGCGTCGGCCTCGTCGCCAAAGGCATCTCGTATGGGCTGGTCGGCGTGCTGGCCGTGCTCGTCGCGCTCGGGGTCGGCGGGGCGGCTACCGACCGAGAGGGCGCACTGCGTCTGCTGGCCAAGGAGTCGTACGGCGCGATCATCCTCGTCGCGCTCGGGCTCGGGTTCGGCGCCTACGCGGCGTGGCGATTCGCGCAGGCGGTGCTCGACCGCGACGACGAGGGCAACGACTTCGAGGGGTGGGCCAAACGCGGCGGAGCGCTCGCGAAAGGGCTCCTCTACGCCCTGCTCAGCCTGCTTGCGTTCTCCTTCGTCACCGGCCCCCGCGGCGAGAGCCGCGATGAGCCGGAGCAGACCGCTCGCGTCTTCGACCTGCCGTTCGGCCGCTGGCTCGTGCTCGCTTTTGGCCTCGGCCTGATCGGCTACGGACTGGTGAACGGCTACCGCTCGATCACCGGCAAGTTCCGCAAGCACCTGAAGGCGGGCCAGATGGAGAGGGAGGACGTGCGTCCGCTGGTGAACGTCGCGGGGTTCGTCGGCCACGCGGCGCGCATGGTGCTCTTCTCGATGGTCGGGATCTTCCTGGTCCGCGCGGCGTGGCAGTACGACCCGAAGGAGGCGATCGGCATCGACGAGGCACTCGCAAAGCTCGCGCACCAACCGTACGGCCAGGTGTGGCTCGGCGCGGCGGCCGTCGGGCTCTTCGCCTACGGCGTGTTCAGCATCCTCCAGGCCCGCTACCGCGACGTCTAGACGATCGCAAGCGGCTCGACGACGTCACCGACACGCACGCGACCCGGCGTGACGACCTCGCCGTAGACCCCGAAGTCGAGTTGCTTCGTCCCGCGCGTCCCACGGTACGCCTTGATCACGCGCAGCGTGTCGAGGTCGCGCTCGCCCGTGTCCGGGTTCTTGGTTGTGATCGCGCAGCGGGCGACCTGCTCGTGTACGCGCACGACGGCCTCGCCGATGCGCACGTCGCTCCCGACCCAGGTGTCTTCGTGGTGCGCCGCGCCGCCCTGGACGCCGACGAGCATGCGGAAACGACGCGCGTCCGCGCCGTCGACGCCCGCCTGGCGCGCGAGCTCCTCCACCGATTCGTCGGAAACGATCGAGACCGAACCGTCGGCGCGGTCGACCGCGCGTCCCGGCGCGTCGGTGCGGGCGAGACGCAGCTCGCGACCTGCGTAGTCCGAGAGCGCTTGCGCCCAGTTGCCCTGCACGATCCGCCCCGGCTCCGCGCGGTCGTAGAACCACGTCGAGATGGGCTCGCCGAGCTCGACGCGACCATCGACGACAGAACCGTCCGGGAAGGACAGCGAGAGCGTGTCCGCGTCGGAGTCCCACCGAGCCACGACGGCGAAGAGCGAGCGCTCGAGCCTCGTCAGACCGTTGACGAACCTGCCTCGCTCGTCAAGCAGATGGAAACGGCGGTTCTCGAGCGCGCCGAACGACTCGAACGTCAGCTCGTCGCGCCGCGTGAGCGCGAGGCCCTTGACGGGCGCGACAGAAAGCCAGGAGACCGCCGGCACGGCCCTACGTTAGTTGCCGGCGATTCCCTCCACCTCGACCTCCGTGTGCCCGCGCGCGACGACCTCGAGGTCGAAGACGTAGAAATCGCGCTGCGTCACGTGGACCGCGACGTTGTACACAGGGATGTCGCCAATTCGTCCTTCGAATGATCCGGCGTGCGCGTGCCCGTGGAGCACGACGTCAGGTCGATACTCCTGGATCGGGTTCGCGAGGCGGGAGCTGCCGAGGAGTGCGTGGATGCCGGGCGGCTCGCCCTCGAGCGTGTCGAGGATCGGCGCGTAGTGCAAAAGCACGATCCGCAGCGGGCAGTGCGAGACGCGCCGGAGTCCCCGGCCGATCGCGCGCACCTCATCGGTCGTCTCCGCATAGACCTCGCGTAGCAGCGGCTCGCCGAAGTCGGGGATCGACGAGCCGGCGAAGCCGCCCACGAAGCCTTTCGTGCCAACGACTCCGAGCTCGATCCCGTTCACCTCGCACACTGCGGCTTCGCGGACGAGCACGCGCACCCCGGCGCGCTGGAGCGTTTCCGCGATCTCGTCGTGCTGCTCGAGGTGGTAGTCGTGATTTCCGAGCACCGCGAACACTGGAACGTCGAGCGGCCTGCAGACGGCCGCCAGCACCTCCGCCTCCGCCGGCTCGCCGTCAGCGGTCAGGTCGCCCGCGAGCATGATCACGTCGGCGTCCACCGCGGCGCGCTCGAACGACTCGCGAAGCTGCGGCCCGTGGTCGACGGTTGCGTGGATGTCCCCGGCTGCGGCGATCTTGAGCGACTGCACTATCCCCCTCTCTACCACTCCTCTGGTTTGCCGCAAACGAATCGCCGGGTACCGACCCTTCGATGGCGCATAGAAACGTCGATGTGGAGCCACTCGTCGCCGCAATGAAGCACGCCGGCGCCGCGCTCCGCGACGCCGAGATCCGCTTCGCGCTCGCCGGCGGACTTGCGATCTGGGCCCGCGGCGGCGCGATCACGGATCACGACGTCGATCTGCTCGTCAAGCCGGAGGACGCCGAGCGCGCACTCCAGGTGCTGACGGAAGCGGGCATGCGGCCCGAGCGCCCGCCGGAGGACTGGCTGCTGAAGGCCTATCACGACGACACGCTCGTCGACCTGATCTTCTCCCCCGCAGGCGGCCCTGTGACCGACGAGCTGCTCGACCGCGCGGACGAGCGCGAGGTGATGGCGATGCGGCTGCCGGTTTCGTCGATGGAGGACGTGCTGACGACGAAGCTGCTCGCGCTGACAGAGCAGGAGCCGAACTACGCGTCGGTGCTCGAGGTGGCGCGCACGCTGCGCGAGCAGATCGTGTGGGACGAGGTGCGCGAGCGAACGGCGGGCTCACCGTTCGCGAAAGCGTTCTTCACCCTGATCGAAGAGCTTGGCATCCTCCCCGAGGAAGCAAGGGGGAACCCAAGGTTCCCCCTCGAGCCCCCTCCTTCTCCGCCGTCGCTTTCCAGCGTGAGCTAGCGGACAGATGCGAGCTAGAGCGAAGCAGGAGGGGCTCACGGGGAAACGACGGGTTCCCCCGTGCCCCTAGAAGTAGAACTGCCGCCAGGCGGTCCACCAGTCGTCGGCGCGCGAGATGATCGTTCGCGGCTCGACGATTTCCACCCCGTGGCGGAAGCGCAGCTTCTGCACGTCGCGCGGCTGCGAGTACTGCACCTTGATCTCGGCGGGGCGGCCGGGGTCCCACGGTGGCACGGCGGAGAGGTTGGAGAGTGTGCGCCTCGCGCCTTCCTGGATCAGCTCGCGCGCGACCACCGGCGGCAGGTTGCGCGCGCTGAAGCGACCGAGGCCCTGCTTGACCTCGACCGTGGTCAGTGCGGCGCCGAGTAGGTCGCGCGCTTCGGCGCAGACCGCCTGGTCGCCGGTCACCAGCAGCACTGGGCAGCCGAAGTGACCGCAGAGCGCGGCGTTGATCCCGGTCTCGCCGACGAGCACGTCGTTGAACCAGAGGTTCTGCCAGTTCGTCCCGGAGACCGTGTGGCTGAGCACGCCGAGCTCGGTGCCCGCACGCGCGTGCATCCCGACGAAGAGCGCGGCGTCGCAGCCCTGCTCGAGGAATTCGGTGTACTCGGTCCACTCGTCCTGCACGACCCATTCGCAGTTCGGGTCGAGCTGATCGGGGATGAGCGAATTGAACGTCCACCCTTTTCCGGCGCCGTGGCAATCCATGACGACGATCTCGGTCGCGCCGGCGGCCTTTGCGCCGCGCACGCAGGCGTTGATCTCCTCGGTGTAGAGATTGCGGCCTTCTTCGAAGAGCGACTCGCCGCCGGAGACCTGCTCCCACTTGACGATTCCGGAGACGCCCTCCATGTCACTGATGATGTGGACGCGCATGGGCGGGTAGCGTAGTCCGCGTGGAGACGGGGCTCGCCGGCAAGCGCGTGCTCGTGACGGGCGGCTCCGGCGGGATCGGCGGCGCCTGCGCACGCGCGTTCATGGAGGAAGGCGCCCGGGTCGCGGTGCACTACCACCGGAGCCGCGAGCGCGCTGAGGCAGTCGGGGCTGAGGTGGCGCTCGGAGCGAACCTCACCGACGAGGCACAGGTCGACGCGCTCTTCGAAGGCGTCCGTGCCGCACTCGGCGGGCTCGACGTCTGCGTCGCGGTCGCCGGTGTCTGGCCGAGCGACGACGTTCCCGTCGGGGAGCTTCCGCTCGAGCGGTGGGAGGAGACGCTCCGCGCGAACCTGACGACCGCGTTCCTCACCGCGCGCGCATACCTTCGCGAGCTCGAGCGCGCAGGACACGGCTCGCTGGTGATGATCGCCTCCACGGCAGGCCTCTACGGCGAGGCAGGCCACGCGGACTACGCGGCGGCGAAGTCCGCGGTCGCCCACGGGCTGCTGCTCTCGCTCAAGAACGAAGTCGTGCATCTAGCGCCGCGAGCCCGCGTGAACGTGGTCGCTCCGGGCTGGACAGAGTCGCCGATGACCCGCGGCCAGGTCGACCCGGAGCAGGTCGGCAGGATCTCCCGAACCATGGCCCTCCGCAAGGTCGCCCAACCCGAGGACATCGCCTCCGCAGTCGTCTACCTCGCGTCCGACGCCCTCGCCGGTCACGTCACGGGCCAAGTCCTGACGGTCGCAGGAGGTATGGAAGGCCGGACGATCCACCCCGACTAAAAGGAAAGCGGCGCGTCTCCGCGCCGCTCCAGAGCCCCCAAGCCGCAGGTGATTGCCGTCAGCCCCCGACCAGAAGTCTCGTGGTCTCCCATCGGCATGTCGGTCCTAACCCTTTAGGGCGACGTGGAGCCCGCCTCGGAGGGCGGGCTCCGCCCGCCCTGGAGCTCCAGCGCTCGGGCAGAGAGCGCGCTGCACCGGAGGAAAACCGAAGGTTTTCCTCCGGACACAAAGCGAGAGGCGGACCGCCGCCCGGCCCGCCTCTCGATCTTTCCGGAGCCCCGCCGCAACGGGGCCACCGGCACTGATTGGGAGCGCCCCCGCCGCATCGGGGCGCGTCTCCGTTTGCTGTCGCAGTATTGGCGGGGTGTTGTCACTTGATCCATCACCCTTCGTGGGTTGATCCCGCGCGCTTCACCGCCGCCCGCGTCGCTAGACTCGCCCCCGGAGCCGGGCGCACCACTCCCGCTCCGCATCGAGAGAGGCTGAGGGAACCGGCCCTGAGACGCCTCGGCAACCTGCCTCGAGCAAGGTGCCAAGCCCGGCCGGGTCGAGAGGCCCGGGAGGATGTCGAGCGAAGGGAGATCTAGTGGCCGCACCGAACCGATTCGTCGAGCGCCTCGAGAACGGTCCCCCGATCGTCGGGGACGGAGGGATGGGCGCCCTCGTGATGAGCGCCGTGCCGCGCCTTCGCACCCCCGAGGAGGCGAACCTCCGCGCACCCGACGCCGTCGTCTCCCTCCACGTGGGCTTCATCCGCGCGGGGGCGGAGCTGATCGAGACGAACACGTTCGGCGCGAACCGGCGGAAGCTCGCCGGTCACTTCCTCGAGGACGACTTCGAGCGGATCAACTCCGCCGGTGTCCGCCTTGCGCGCGAGGCCCGTGAGGTGACCGGAAGCAACGTCTTCATCGCAGGGTCGATCGGCCCGCTCGGCGACGTCGACGACACCCACCCTGAGGAGCGCTCTGGGCTCTTCGCGGAGCAGGCGTCGATCCTCGAGGGGCGCGGCACCGACCTGTTCATGCTCGAGACGTTCTTCGACCTCGACGAGCTCGTCGTCGCGGTCGCTGCCGTTCGCTCGGTGTCAAGCCTGCCGATCGTCGCGCTGCTGACGTTCGAGAACGAGGCCGAGACCCTCGCCGGCGTCACCGCGCGCGAGGCCGCCGACAGGCTGCGTGAGCTCGGCGTGAGCGCACTCGGCGCGAACCACGGCGCCGGCCTGCAGGCGGCGCTCCGCGCCATCGAGAAGATGGGCGGCGACGGGATCCCGCTTGCCGCACTGCCGAACATCGGCCTCGCGAGCATGGCAGGCGGCCGCGTCATCTACCCGCACGCCTCGCCGGAGTACTTCGCGGAGTTCGCCGCCCACGCCCGGCAGCTCGGCGCGAAGATCATCGGCGGCTGCTGCGGGACGACGCCGGCGGAGATCGCGGCGATCCGCGGTGCGGTCGACCAAGCCCGCGAGCCCCGAGCCCCGCTTGTCTTCCGCGAGCGCGAAACGCCGATCCTCGTCGAGGAGACGCCCGAGGCGACGACTCTCGCCCGGATGCTCCGCAAGGGCGAGTGGGTCGTCTCGGTGCAACTCGACCCGCCACTCGGCGGCTCGAACGCCGGGATGGTCGAGGTGGCGCAGGCACTGAAGGACAGCGGCGCCGCGCAGTTCGTCGATATCAACGACAACCCCCGCGCTCGAGCACGGATGAGCGGGATCATGAGCGCCGTCGCGATCGAGCGCATGGTCGGTCTCGAGACGATCCCGCACCAGACCCCGCGCGACACGACGATCTCAGGTCTCGAATCGCTCTTGCTCGGCGCGCACGCCGAGGGCGTCCGCAACATCCTCGCGGTCACCGGCGACCCGCCGGAGGAGGGCGACTACCCCGGGGCCGGTGGCGTCTACCACGTCGACGCGATCGGGCTCGTGCAGGTCATTGAGCGCCTGAACCACGGCGAGGACTTCCACGGACGCGCGATCGATGCTCCGACGCACTTCTTCACCGGGGTCGCGGTGAACCCCACGGCTGACGACCTCGAGCTCGAGTTGCGGCGCTTCGAGCAGAAGCTCGAGTCGGGAGCGAAGTTCGCGATGACGCAGATCCTCTTCGACCTCTCCTACCTCGAAACGTTCTTCGAGCGCTTCGGCGGACCGTCGCCGATCCCGCTGCTCGTCGGGATCTGGCCACTGCGTTCACACCAGCTCGCGCAGCGGCTCCACAACGAGGTGCCCGGGATCGTCGTGCCCGACCACGTACAGCAGGCGCTCCTCGACGCCGGCCCGAATGCGCCGGACGTCGGGGCGAAACTTGCGGACGAGCTCGTGAAGCAGTCGAGGGAGCTGGCGGCGGGGATCTACGTCGTCGCGCCGTTCCGCCAGCCCCTCGGCGTGCTGGATTTCCTGTTGAGCTAGACCGTCAGAAGCGGGTCGACGAAGAGATCGTCGATCTCGAACGAGGCGACCGCGCCCGACCGGCGTGAACCGGAATCGCAGCGAAAACCGACAGCAGGTTCCGGTTGTTGAGCGCTAACGTCCCGAGGATGTTCTGGAGCGTGTGCGAGTACTTCGGGCTGGGCTGCCACGACCCGCTCGCCTGCACGTAGCCGAGCGTCGAGGTCATCGTGAGCAGGCCGAGCAGCGACTTGTAGGTCACCTCGACCTTGAGCTTCCCGTCGCTCGCACCCGTGTTGCGCAGGAAGAACCGGGATGCCGGGTCGGCGAGCTTGACGCAGGCCGCCGGAGACGTCGCGGAGCTGCCGCTCGGCAGTGAGAGCGAGTACGAGCCCTCACGGAGGGTGTTGCTCTGCGGGATGACCCGGGCGCCCGAGAGGGACCAGCCCGACGAGCCACCTTCGAGCGATCCGTTCGGAGCAAGCGTGTAGTTCGACTTGTCGCCCCATTGAGCGAACACCTTTTCAGGGTTGTCCATGCATGTCAGCAGGCCCGCGCTTGCATTGTTCGCAGACGCCGCTCCACCAACAAGCGCCAAGACCGACGCCAAAACAACAAGCCGCAAGCCGTGCTTCATTTTTTGCCGCTCCTTCTCGACCGCAGTAACCGAGTTTTCCCACTGTGGCCGTCCCAATGGCACCTGGAGCGAGCAATCGTCCTCGTCTCGAACGGATGGCACGCGCTTGGGCCGGCGCTTGTGTTGGTCGCCGCCGGCGGTCCTTCGCCCGACTGGCGCGCCCACTGGCCGCTCTTCGCAGCCGCGCTCGCCGCGCAGTTCACGTTCGATCTCGGCAGCTCGGCTGCCCGAGCCGCGTCCCTCGGCGTAAGCATCCGGCCGCATCTCCCTGCAGCCGGACTCGCCTACCTCGTCGACCTAGCGCTCGCTCCGCTCGGGCTGTTGGTTTCATACGCGGCGTTTCCCGACCGTCCATTCGCCTTCCTGCTCGCACTGCCGCTGCTCGGCCTGATCGGGTTCTTCGCGGGGGAGCGACGAGCGCGGGTCGATCATGTCGTCGAGCTCGGTCACGCTTATCGGGGCACTGCGCTTCTGCTCGGCGACGTCGTCGAGGCCGACGACGCGTACACCGGGAGCCACAGCCGCCACGTCGTCGATCTCGTGCTCTCGGTGTGCGATCGAATGGAACTGGGACCGAAGATCCGGCGCGACGCAGAGTTCACCGCGCTCCTCCACGACGTGGGGAAGATCCGGATTCCCGCGGAGATCATCAACAAGCCGGGGAAGCTCGATGCGGACGAACGCGCCGTCATAGAGCAGCACACCGTGGAAGGCGAGAAGATGCTCGAGAAGGTCGGCGGCGTGCTGGGCGAGGTCGGGCACCTCGTTCGTTCCTGCCACGAGCGCTGGGATGGAGGGGGCTACCCGGATCGCTTGGCGGGAGAAGCCATCCCCCTCGTCGCCCGCATCGTGTGCGCATGCGACGCGTTCAGTGCAATGACGACGGACCGTCCATACCGCAAGGCAATGTCGGAGGTCGAGGCGCTGGCCGAGCTGCAACGCTGTGCCGGGACGCAGTTCGATCCGGCGGTCATCGACGCGCTCGTTGCGGTCTCTTAGCCGGCGCAGTCGCCGGTCGACACTGGCCCCGCTGAGCGCGCGAGCGCGTGCCGCACGATCGACTCGGGCACGCCGTAGCCGACGTCACCCCCAGGCCGTGCGGCGAAGATCGTCGCTTGGACGCGGCCCTCTGCATCGACCGCAGGCCCGCCCGAGTTGCCATGGCGCACCTGACCGCGCAGGCTCGTGATCGTTCGTGAGATCGGACCGCGGCCGTAGCTGTCCCGCGCGAGCACTGGCCTGGTCCGGCCGATGCGGCCTGCCGTCGCCGTGAATGGCCCGCTCTCCGGGAAGCCGAGAATTGCGACGGTTGCCCCTGGGCGCGCCCCCGCGAGCGGGAGCGGCGACGCATCCAGGCCGTGGACGCGCAACACCGCGACGTCGTTCTTGCGGTCGAAGTAGACGGCCTGCGCGCGAAGCCGCGGCACACCCCCGACAGGCTCGACGGTCGTGTCGTCCTGGCCCGCGACGACATGTGCGGCGGTCACAACGAGCTCGGGAGCGGCGACCCACCCGCTTCCCGACACGCCTAGCCCGCACGCCGTGCCGAGCACCTTGAGCACGGAGGGCGAGGCCTGCCGAACCGACGGATCGGCGAGCACGCGAGGATCGGGCGCCGTGACCGGAGCGGCCGGGCCGGTGATCGCGGGGAACGGATCGACACGCGCAAGGGCGCGCATCAACTTCGCGGGCGGGACGACGTCGTTCAGCTGCTGCAGAATGAACGAGCGCTGCACGCTCTCCCGCAACCCCGGCCGGCCCGGGTACTGAAGCGCAACCGAGCCGAGCACCCAGACGACCGCGACTCCTGCGGCCGCGCCCAGGAGGAGGCCGCCCGCAGAGTCGAACGCCCGCGCAGGGCCGACCTCGACCTTGCGTCGCAGGACGCTGCCGGCGACCGTGCCGATCGTCTCGAGGAGCACGGCCCCCACGGCGGCGCCGGCGAGGCCGACGAGCGGCGTATACGGCGACTCGGACCCGTCGGCGAGCAGGTGCGGCGCGAGCCGCGCGCCGATCACGGCTCCGACGACGATGCCCGCCACCGACAGCGCGCTCGAGATCAGCCCCTTCCGGTAGCCGAAGAACGCTGCGAGGGCGACGAAGAGCAGCGCGAACCAGTCGACGCGGGTCAAGATCCCAGCGTAGCGGGGGCTGCGGAGAGCGACCCGCTAGACTGGTGCGCGCTCCCGGGGGCGTAGTTCAGTTGGTTAGAACGCCGGCCTGTCACGCCGGAGGTCGCGGGTTCGAGTCCCGTCGCTCCCGTCTTTCGAAGTGCCTGCAAATAGCGCTTTCCGTTGTCTGGTGGAGCGCGACCAATATCACGCCGGGCAGCAAACGGGCAGCACTCAGACGGGGGTGGGAGTGTAGCGCCGAAAGAAAAACCCTGCAAAACAGCCTGTTTGTGCTAGCTCGTCCTACGACAGTGAGTTCGGCTCAGGGCAGATAGCAACGAATGACCTCCGGCCAGTCATCGCTCCACAGGACGCTCCAGAGCGTGGCCAACATGGACGTCGAGACCAGCTCTTACACCGCGTCAAGAGACCGAGATGGTGGGGATTGCGTTCCAGTCTCGGCGGCGAGGGGAGATGGTCGCGGCCTAGGCTGTGGCGCTGCGCAGCGGCGTCGCGTCACTCCCGCAGGCACAGGGCTGCGAGGTCGATGCTCCAGACGGGGTGGTACACCTGACACCCGATTCGCGCCGAGAAGAAGTCGCGGCTCGCGGTCGTCGCGAACGCGGCCGCAGGGATGAGGTCGCGCTGGAGCTCGAGCGCGAGCGCGCGGGCGGCGCTGTACCGCTTCGAGCCGGACAGCTTCGTAGCCGCCTCGAGCTCTCGTCCAAGGGCCGCGTCGTGGAAGTGCGAGATGTTCGTGGGGGCGTCGAAGAGGAACGCCAAGAGCTCCACTCCGTCGGGTGTAAGGTGGTACCCGCCTACGGCCAGGTCGAACGGTTCGCCCGGCCGCGTGACGCGGGTGAAGAAGTTCGCGATCGGAAATTCCTTCACCTGGACGTCGATCCCCAGCGGCGCCAGGTTGCGGCGGACGATCTGCGCCTCCTCTCGCCATGGCGAGAGATTTGGCGTGTACATGATCGCCGTCGCGTCCACACGTCCTGCGATTCGCCTCGCGCGCCGGAGGTCAGGACCGTCGACTGGATAGAGACGAAAGTCTGCCGCTCCGTTGGCCGACGGAGGAAGGAAGTCGTCGGTGGGGGCGCCCGCGTTGAATGGGTTGACCTCGGCGGCCCTTCGACCCTCTGCCGCCAGCGCCGTCCGGTCGATCGCGTAGTTCACCGCCCGCCGCAGGCGCACGTCCGAGAAGAGCGGCCTGCTCGTGTTCATGTGCAGGATTCGGGCTCCCAGCGCCTCGCTGATGAAGTACTGCTGGCGCCCCGCCTTCGCAGCCTCGCTGCGGGGACCGTACGCCGACTCCAACCGCGGCCCGGCCTCCCGCGGCAGCTCGAGCGCGTAGTCGGCCGTGCCGGCTTCGACCTGCTTGAGGCCATCCACCGGGTCGACGCCGATTGCGAGCACGATCCGGTCGAGCCGGCGCGGACGGGTGCCGTGATAGTTGGGGTTTCGCCGAAGGACCAGCTGCTGCCGAGGCGTGTACGAGGCGATGTAATAGGGCCCGGCGGAAGGGATGTTGTTCATGCCCCGCGCCACAGGCGTGTCGCGTGGGACGGCGCAGGCGGAGCCGTCCGCGAGGAGGCCCAGGAAGCCGCCGTCTGGTTGCGACAGCCTGATCGTCAGCGCGGCTCCGCGCGCGACGATGCCGGAGATCCTGCGCGCCTTGCCCGTCACGTAAGCCCGGTACCCGACGATGCCGCTGAACCAGCTGGCCAGCGGTGACTTCAGGCGCGGGTCGGTCACGCGTTCGATCGTCGACTTGAACGTCATCGCCGTGACCACCTCGTTCGACGGCGGCGAGAAGCGGAAGCCGCGACGGACCCTGAACGTGTAGAGCGTTCCACCGGCCGTCGGATCGGGTACCGCGTCGGCGATCTCGGGAACGATGCGCGAGCCCTGCGGTGCGGGCTTTTCCGGGTTCGCCACCAGGTTCGCACACGTGGTGTTGTGGGGCCAGGAACGCGCTCCGAATGCCGGCTCG
>Ga0126306_10001086_pt1 | contig 14180 bp, 12 predicted proteins | sample Plot27_FD_92592 | JGI IMG/M metagenome (GOLD analysis project Ga0126306, IMG submission 92592) | Serpentine soil microbial communities from UC McLaughlin Reserve, CA, USA - Plot27 | ecosystem: Environmental > Terrestrial > Soil > Grasslands | place: USA: UC McLaughlin Reserve, Lake County...
AGACGATGGAGATGACGTCGGGGATGGCGTGGTCGACGGGGTGGCCGGACTCGACACCCGAGATTCCCAACGGCCCCTGCGATCCCATCGCCGGAAGTCACGCGACACTTGCCCTGATTCTGGCGCTCGAAAGAGTAGCCGCGGGCGGAGAGGGCGTGTTGGTCGAGGCGCCGATGATCTCGGCGGCGCTAAGCGTGGCCGCGGAGGTGGTAATCGAGCAGAGTGCATACGGCGTGGACCGCGGACGCGCTGGCAACCGGTCGAACATCATTGCACCGCAGGGAATCTATCCATCATCGGAGCCCGACGAGGTGGGCATCGGCGACCTTCGCTGGGTGGGGATCTCGGTCACCGAGGACTCAGGATGGCGGTCGTTGTGTTCGATCTTGGGGCGACAGCGCTGGGCGCAGTGGCCGGAGTCCGAGCGCCGGGAGCACCACGATGAGATCGACGAAGCGATCGCCGAATGGACGTCGCGAAACACCGTCGATTTCATCGTGGAGACCATCACCGACATTGGTATCCCGGTCGGTGAGGTCGTCCTGGGTCATCTCGTGCCGCGCCTCGAACAGCTGCAGCACCGTGGGTTCTTCGAGGAAGTCGACCATCCCAAGACGGGCACCAACACTCACGCGGGCATGCCGGTGCGGTGGTCGTCGATTGCCGGACGCGTCCAGCGTGGGCCGGCCCCGATGCTCGGCCAGCATGACGAGGAAGTGTGGATGAACCTCGTCGGGTTGTCCGACGAAGAGTTTTACGACCTACGCGAGGCGGGCGTCCTTGGCCGCTCGGACGCTAAAGCCGTGGCCTGGTAAGGGCTTCAGCGAAACCGTGAAAGGCAAGAGATGACGATTGACACACCGAGTGAGGCAACTGCGCTGAGCCGCACTGCACCGTCGCGGACCGCAGCCTGGTTGCCGTGGGTTGTCGTGGCGGCGCTCACTGCGACCGTCGTACTGACGTTCGTGCTGACAGACAACAGCGCGACCGTCGTCGAGCCGCCGTACCCGTCGGACCATCTCGACAATCCCTACGCGCCATGGTTCTTCGCCTATGTCCAACCTATGATCTGGTTCGGTCTGCTCATCGTGATCATCGTGCGGACCGCGCGCCGGGGGACGTTCTCGATGCCGGCGATCCTGTTCCTCGCAGGCACCACGATGTTCTGGATCGAGTGGCCTGCCGATTGGGGGTCCTACCTGGTCTACAACCGGGACTTCCTGCAGTTCAGCGGATGGACGTCAACCTGGTACCAGACGTACTGGAAGCCCGTCGGGGTCATTTTCGGCTACGGGGTCTTCTTCGGCATCGAGGCACTCATCCTGCTCAAGGTCGTCCCGAAGATCACCGCCGCGCTTCAGCGCCTTCTGCCCAAAGCTCCGCCCACGGCACTGCTCATCGCCTCCTGCATGGCGTTGTTCTACACGATCGACATTCTCGGCGAACGGCTCATGACGGCCGCCGGTTGGTATTCGTACGTCGACGCGGTTGGTCCGATCTGGGAGTCTAGCCGCGGCACAATCTCATTCGTCTGGCCCGCGATTCCGTTCCTGCTCTTCGCCGTGGTCATCTCGCTGTGCCTGCGCGAAGATGACAAGGGTTGCTATCCGAACGAAAGGTTCTTCCGGGTGAATACCCTCGAGCCCGGCTGGACTCGCGAGTTTGCGCGGCTCGCCGTCTGGATCGCCACGATGAACGTTGCGTTGTTCGTCGCACAGCCCCTCGCACTATGCGTCGGACGGGTGTTGTTCTTCCACGACAGTGTCTACGTTCCGTGACCGGCAACCGAACGCTGCCGCACACCGGCCGCACCGCGCTGGTGACAGGCGCCGGCCGCGGCCTCGGCCGAGCATCAGCGCGACGTCTGGCCGCCGAAGGAGCGACCACCATCCTGGTGGGGCGGGGGCGAGACGCGCTGCTCGAAGTGGCTCGTGAAATCGACGAAGCCGGAGGAGTGTCGAAGGTGATCGCCGCCGATGTCTCCAGCGATGCCAGCGTCGAGCGCCTGGTCGACGAGACAGGCCATGTCGACATCCTGGTCAACAACGCGGCAGCAGAGGAACAGTGGGCGCCGATCGTGGGCGCCGACATCGATTCGTGGAAAGCGATTTTCGATGTGAACGTGTTCGCACCCGTGCGACTGATCAAGGCATTCGCTCCAGGGATGGTGGGGCGCGGCTTCGGAGTCATCGTCAATATGAGCAGCATCGGCGGCAGCCAACCCGCCCCGTACCTCGCTACCTACGGGGCGAGCAAAGCCGCGCTCGACATGTTGTCAAGGACGGCCGCAATGGAGCTGGCGGGCAGCGGGGTGCGGGTGAACAGCATCGCCTCTGGCATCACCGACATGGGCAAGACGTACGAGCTGTTGCCGCCAGGCTTGCTGGCCGACATCGGCAAGGTCATACCCGCGGGACGGTTGGCCAATGAGCACGATATCGCGGCGGCGGTGTCGTACCTGTGCAGCGACGGAGCCGCCTACGTCAACGGTCATATCCTCACCGTCGACGGGGCGATGACCTCCGGCCAGTGGTCCACGACCACCGTGATGGCGGCCAGCATGGCGCAGGGTGATCACGTTGGGATGTCGTAACAGACAACGTGATTCACCGCTGCCGTCCACTTGAACGGGCCGACCGCCGAACGCTCGCCGGGAGCAGTCGGGTTCGGTAATAGTCGACACACTTGTTAAATATCGCGATTGAAAGCGGTGGTCTCTTGGAGATCGGTGGACGGGTTGTCGTCGTAACGGGTGCCGGCGCAGGCCTTGGACTGTGCCTGGCGCGTGAGGCTCGCCGTTTCGCGCCCACCGGTTTGGTGATAGCCGACTTAGACGAAGATGCCGCGACGGCGGCGGCCAACGAGGTCGGCGGCTATGGCGTCACGGCCGATGTGTCCACTGAATCCGGCGTGCGCAGCGTCGTCGATGCGGCGCGGCAGCGGTTCGGACGCGTCGACATCTGGATCGCTAACGCCGGAACCGGGCACGCGTGCGATCCGTTCACCGACGATGCGGTGTTTGCGCGAATGTGGCAACTGCACGCGATGTCGCAGGTATGGGCGGCTCGGGCGCTACTTCCCGAGTGGCTCCAAAATGGGGCCGGTCATTTCGTTGCCGTTGTGTCGTCAAACGCGTTGACCACAAATCCGGTGTCGATGGCGTACGCCATGACCAAGCACGCGCAACTTGCCGCCGTCGAGTGGCTCGCAATGACATATGGGGACAAAGGTATTAGGACCACTGCGTTCTGTCCGAAAGGGATGCGAACCCCTCTGCTGGAGCAGCATGCCAAGACCAACGCGTATGCGCGAACGGCCCTCGCGGACGCGGTGACTGCCGAACAGGCGGCAGCCACCCTCATCGAAGCCGTCCAGAAGGACCGCACCATCGCACACACCCATCCGGCGGTACTCGACGACGCCCGTATGAGGCTCGACGATCACGCCGAATATGTGCGGTCACTTCAAGCGTTGCATGCGCTGGTGCCCGACATCGGGCTACCACGATGACCGCCTCATCGCGGTTCGCCGGCAAAACCGCACTGGTCACTGGTGCCGGCGGCGGCATCGGTCGGGCGATCGCGCTTGCATTGGCAGCGGAGGGTGCGACAGTTATGGCTGTCGGCCGCTCGCTCGAACGCCTAACGGAGACAGTGAACCTCTCTGCAGACCGACGGGGTTCGGCATACGTCTGCGACATCGGCGACGCTGCAGCTATGCGACAGCTGCAGAGCCGAATTCAGGACACGTACCGCGGTCTCGACGTCTTGGTGTGCAATGCGGCGACGGGAGTCAACGCTAGATTTCACGAGACAGCCGTGGCGGACCTTGACGCCGTGATCGCCACAAACATCCGGGGTACTTACCTCTGCCTGCAGTCGGGAATCCGCCTGATGCTGCAATCCGGTGGAGGTGCCATCGTCGTCGTGGGGAGTCTCGGAGCCCTGCGGCCGGCACCACGCGCCTCGTCCTACGGAATGAGTAAGGCGGCCACTCACGCGATGGCCCGGCACGCGGCCATCGAGTATGCGCGAGAGGGAATTCGGGTCAACGTGGTTGCACCGGGAGCGACGGACACGGATCTGCTTGCAGGCGCTGACGATGACGTCCGCGCTTCGGTCGCGAATGCCATTCCCGACGGCGCCATTGCGTCTCCCGAACAGGTCGCGAAGATTGCCCTGTTTCTCGCTTGCCGCGAGTCCGACCACGTGACCGGTCAGGTATGGAGCATCGACGGCGGAGCATCAGTCGGCGCCCCTGGCCGGTGAGATCGCACCGATTCGATCTGTGAATTGCCGATGTCGACAGACCGATCAGCGTGAAGGATCGACGAGCACCTTGATTTCTCGGCCGTCTCGGAGCGCCTCGAACCCATCCTCGACGAGCTGTTCCATCCCGATGGTTGTCACCCATCCGTCTAGCGGGTAATCCCCGCGGCGAACACCGTCGATGACATCGGGGAAATCGTTGCAATATGCCCGACTGGCGACGAGGCTAGCCTCCGTCAGGAACAGCAGACCGGCTGTGAGCGGCAGCGGACCGTCCGGTACTCCGACAATCACCACACGTCCGTGAACACGGACCACGCACAGCGCGTTGTCCAAAGTGGCTGCCACGCCCGCGGCATCGATACATGCTGCCGCAGACGACCCACCGGTGATCTTCAGTACCTGCGCGTAAACACTGCCATCGGCTGGATTGATGACGGCATCCGCACCTACTTGGCGCGCGGCGGCTCTGCGGTGTTCGGATACCTCGACGATGATTGGATGCACGTCCATCGCGCGAGCGCCGAAGAATGCGCCCAGGCCGATAGGGCCCGCCCCGAAGATCACGCAGTAGTCGCCCGGTTTGACGTTTGCGAGTTTCAGGGCGTGCCATGCGACGGCCATTGGCTCAACCAGGGCGGCCTGTTGGGCTGTTATGCCGTCCGGCATGATGTGGACCATATCGCTGCCCACGACGGTGTACTCGGCCAATCCTCCACCGCCCGTGGAGTATCCGTGAAACGCCATCTGTTTGCAGTGATTGTATGAGCCCTTCTGGCAGTGAATACAGGTTTTGCACGCGACGATTGGCTCGATGGCGACCAATTGGCCTTCTTCGATGCCCTGTACGCCGGATCCGACTTCGACCACCGTTCCGGCCGCCTCGTGGCCCAGTATCACCGGTGCCTGGACGCCCGTAAGGGGATGGCGGTAACCGAGCGGAACCATCATTGCGTGTCCGTAGTACTCGTGCAGGTCGCTTCCGCAGATCCCATTGAATGCGACCTTCACCTTGACTTCGCCCGGGCCGGCGGAGGGTTCGGGAACGTCCTCGATTCGAATTCTTCCCGGTTCGTAATAGACCGCGGCGCGCATGTGAGCTCCTGTTCTCATGACAACGTGGCTGAACCACTGTCAGACTGCCGGCGCCTTTTCGACGCGGACCGCAACGGTGCCGAAAGCCGGTGTGCCAGAAAGCTCGTCGACATCGGCGTCGCTGACGAGAAGGTTGCGGTTGACACCGTGGATGGCGGCTGGCTCCCGGCCGTGCGGATCGAATGTGTGCGTGCCCCAACCATGGCCGAGGATGACGACACCCGCGCGAGGGGCTTCGCTGAGTTCAGCTGTGCACTCCAGTGAGCCAACCGAAGATGTCACCCGGACAGTGTCCCCGGCGTCGATACCCAATGCGGCGGCGTCTTCGGGCTGGATGTAGAGCGGGTTCGCCGACTGCCGTCGAAGTGCTGTCGGAGTGTCGTTCAGCCAGGAGTTCATCGACGCTTTGGTGCGTTCGCTTGACAGCACCAGCGGCCATTCCTTCGACGGTGTCGGGGCAGGCCGGGACAATACCTGTCGTAGCCGGTCGACGAATGCTTGCGGCGCGACGTTAACCGCGCCGTCCTCTGTTGCGATCGCCTCGCCGAGATTCCCGTACGACTTGTCGGCGAAAACGACGCCGTGTGGATTGCTTACCAACTCATCCCAGGAGAGCTGACCTCCCGCGTTGACGGCAGTCTCCCAGAGTTCTCGAGGAGTCATCGACGCCGTCTTCGGCCCGAAGATCGGGATGTCGAGGGCCAGCGCGAGGTCGCGCCAGAGCAGCCACTCCTCACGGATTTCCGGCGGCGGGCTCAATACCGCCTGTGCCAACTGCGCGAACGGCTTGTCCTCGAATGAGGAGTAGACGGTCAACAGGTCTTCGCGTTCCAGGTAGTGAGCGGCGGGCAGCAACCAGTGCGCATGGCGGTGGCTTTCGCGCTGTAGCAAGTCGACCGCGACCATCAGGTCGAGTGTGCTCAGCGCCTGGTCGAGGCGTGCTCCTTGCGCCGTGCTGAGCACCGGGTTGCCGCTGTTGCAGATCAATGCTCTGACTTGGCCTTCACCCGGCGTGAGGATTTCGTCGGCGAGTTCGGCGAGGCTGCGGGCACCTGCGATGGCAGAAAGGCCACGAACGCGGCTCGGCTTTGCCGGCCGTGTGCCGAACATTCCGCTGATCGGCAGATAGCCCTTCTCGAAGCGCCGTCCGCCGACCGTATCGAGGCGCCCGGTCACCGCATTCAAGACGTGACTGAGCCACTCCGCCAGTACACCGTCACCGTTATGGCTCACCCCGGTGTGTGCCACACACATCGCCGTCCGCGCGGATGCGAAACCCCTTGCGATGTCGGTGATCACGTCGATGGGCACCCGGCAGCGCTCAGCAAGGTCGGCGACAACGACGTCGCGCGCGAGCGCCTCGAGCGTCGCCATGCCGGTCAACTTGGGGGATGCCGGCGGTCGAGCGGCGCCGTCCCGCAACACCGTAGCGAGGACGGCGAGCAGCAGCGCCCAGTCCTGTCCGGGCCAGACGGCGACATGTCGATCAGCCTTGGCGGCGCTGTCTGTGCGATTCGGATCGACAACCACCACCGTCGCACCGCTCGACTGACGGGCAAGCACTCGCCTCCACCCGTCGGGCACGTTGTGAATCCAGCCGAAGGTCGACACCGCCGGGTTCATCCCGATCAACAGGAAGTAGTCGCATTCGTCGACATCCGGCACGAGTGGAATCAGCCACCGCCCATACATCTCGAAGCAGACTCGTTGGAGATTGTTCTGATCGACTGAGGACACCGAGTATTGGTTCTTGGTCCCCAAGCCGCGCATCAACGACGAGAACCACGCTCCGTTGGCGCTGTTGAATCCCACCGGATTCCCGAGGTATGAGGCAATGGCATCGGCGCCGTACTCATCGCGAATGGACCCCAGACGCGTCGCGATGTCCTCGGTCGCTTCCTCCCATGTGGCTCGTTGATAGCCGTCCTCGGTACGACGAAGGGGCCACCGTAGCCGACGCGGATGGTGCGCCACTTCGCCGGCCGACCGTCCCTTGGAGCAGAAATCGCGCCACGAATAGGGATTCATCTTGTCAGGACCGATACGCAGCACGTGGCCGTCGCGCACGGTGACGTCGATCCCACATCGAGCCTCGCAGATCCGGCAGAATGTAGAGACGACTTTGTCTTCAGTCGATGTGTCAACGGATTTCATCTACAGCCCTTTGCCTGTCACGACAGGATCGCGTTGAGCGCGGGCAGCAATGCGGCGGCGGCGTCGTCGTGCATTTCCGGAGATGGGTAGTACCAGTTGCGTTTCCATCGCACGGTCATGCGCGGATCCAGCACCGTGTTGTCGACCTCCACCTGCTCGCCGTTGAACCGGCTTCGCAACGGGTGTCCGTGGTTGCGTGTGCTGGTGCACTCCACGTAGGCGGTGCACCTAGCCGCGACGGTGTCGATGCTGCTGGCTTCGACCAGCTGCGGGAAGGGCTCGAGTAACGCCTTGGCATCCTCGGCATCTCGGGGCGGGTCGCTGCCCTTGTCCTTCACCGAGAAGTAGAACAGGACGACGGGCACCCGGATCTGATCCAACAGCCGCTCGTAGTCCGCAATCCAACTGCGTTGGGACTCCGCGATGTACCGATCCAGTTTGGAGCGCTCCTCATCGAGGATGCGCTGCCAGGCCAGATGCGCCGGGACGTCGTCGTCATGGTGGCGGTCGTGAACCAGGTCGGTGCCCAGCTGGTGGAGCCTTGAGTTGCTGTGTTGGCGGGCCGCCATGACCTGCAGCACCAGCAGGCTGCCACCGTTGATGACCTCCAGCAGGCGTTCGTCGGTGAAGATGCGTGGCGTGGCAGAGCCGAGGCCCAGGTTCACCGCCCGAGAGCCGCGCCGCTCCTGCAGAATGGCCGGATAAGGATTCTCGACGAAGCAGCCGAAAGTCTGTGCCGCGCCGGCACAAACGAAATACGGCGCCGGATCATCGAAATCCACTGCGGGGCCCCGAAATTGGATTCCTGAACCGGGAAGCTCCCAGTACTGATAGTCCACGATCTCGTGGTCACGCCGTTCGTAATGGGGTTGCCAAAGGACCGTCACGATTTCTCCGTACGTACGCCGAAGTGCTGAATGTAGGGGGCGAACGCGTCGTTTACTGCCGACCGGGTGATGCCGAAGTCACTCGCGGTGTAGCGGTGACTGCCGGGTGGATGTGCCCAATCAGTGGCCAGGTACTCACGCATCCGAGCGTCGAGTGGTTCATCGCTCTCGAGACCGATCCACGCCCGCAACCGGTTCACCTCGCCGATCGGATCAGTTGCCAATTCATGCTGGTGAATGTGGTGGACCGGAACTTCGGGATGGGCCGCGAGGAAATCGACCGGACGCAATGCAGATTCGAGCACCTGCTGCCAAGTGTTTTCAACGAGTTGCCGGCGATCAACCTGGTTTCCGTTGGCGTCGTGGATCATCGCCGCATAGCTGCACATCGACACGAGCGCGGGCAATGGATCCCGGTGGGTCAGCACCAGGCGTGCGTCGGGATACACGCTCAGCAGCGCGTCCAGGTGTAATGAGTGCGACGGCAGTTTCAGCACCCATTGACCGTTTGCGCCGCCGCTCTGGAGTACTTGCAGCGTGCGTCGGTGATGCTCATAAGCCGACCGCAAATCGGCTTTCTCGAGCAACCAGCTGTTGACACCGGAGGATCCCGTCGAGGTATGCCATGTCAGCGATTTGAAGTCCTGCGCGAGAACGTGGACGCACTCGACGGGGTCTGTTGCCATTTCCATGCGGGGGAAGTGAGAGAGCCGCTCGTGGATCGGCGCGAGCCTCGCTGTCTTCGCGGCGATCCGGGGGTCATCGAGCAGCCGGCCGGCGCTAACGGGAGGAGTCGGTTCGTCCATCTCCCAGTGCCAGAGCACCCGGCAGAGCTCGCGATCCTGCGCAATGAGATTCACCAGCACGGTGGTGCCCGTTCTGGGCATTCCCACGACGAATACCGGTCTCTCGATGCGGCCGGCGCCGACCTCGGGGTGGTGCATGAACCAGTCGTCGACACGCAGGCGGCTCATCAACGCCCGCTTGCACTCGCCTGCAATGCGGCGGACACGACCCGGCGATTGCGGGTCGTCGTTCACGGCGTCCACAACAACTTCAAGACCCTCACGGAAGGATTCCGAGTAGAAATCGTGCAGCCCCGTGCGCTCTCGCGCGGCTTCGACCACCTCGTCAACGTTCACGCGCCCTCCCGAAGCCACGCCTCCGCGACGGCCCCGATGCCGGCGCCGCGCAGGGTGGTACCGCCATCCACGGTGATGTTCTGGCCGGTGATCCACGCGGCCCGACTCGACAACAGGAAAGCAATCAGCTCGGCGACATCATCCGGTTCGCCTATGCGGCCCATCGGGATGGCCGAACGGAGTGTCTTCTCGTCCGAGTTCATCAGGGGCTCAGTCAGATTCGTGCGGACAACTCCGGGGGACACTGAGTTGACCCGAATATGTGGGGCGTACTCCAGCGCGGCAGCCGCGGCGAGTGCCACGACGCCTGCTTTCGACGCGGCATATGCACTCTCTCCCGCTGACGGACGCACCCCGCTGATCGACGCGGTGTTCACGATGGCGCCGCCTGTGCCGGCGAGCATCACAGGTGCCGCCGCGCGGATGCCGTAGAAGACGCCGGTGAGATTGACCCCGACGATTCGGTCCCATGTCCGCGGCGCCGTCTTGTGCAAGCCGCGGATGGTGCCGGTGCCCGCGTTATTGCACAATCCGGTCAGCGCGCCCATGTGCTCGGCGGCCTTGTTGACCGCTCGATGTACTTGATCCGCGTCGCTGACATCGACCTGCAATGCGATACCGCCGCATTCGTCGGCCACGCGCTGAATCGATTCCAGCGTGCGCCCTAACACGGCAACCTGCCCGCCTTCGCGGCTGATCACACGGCACGTCGCCGCGCCGATGCCCGACCCGCCACCCGTCACCACCACGCAATGGCCGGCAAGCTCACCGCTCACCGTGATACGTCCTGATCGACCCGACAACAGGTCATGGGGCCTCGCTTCGTCGCCCGGATAGGGCGAAACTCGGACTGGTTAATACGCTATATAGTTATACCATTTTGCAGGAGGTGAGCCAATGGCGGGCCAGGAGACCCGGGCTCCATCAGAGCCGCGCGTTGAAACCGGCGTCGACGGGCATGGTGACACCTGTGATGTACTTCGCTTCGTCTGACGCCAGGAACGCCACGGTATGGCTGACATCGGTCGGATCAAGGGCGGGGACGGGCAGGGGATTGGTCATCCGGTCGGCGATCTCGGGGTGGTGAGTGACCCACGAACCGAATGACTCGTTCATGATCATCGGAGTCATGACACCGGTCGGATGGATAGTATTCACCCGAATACTGTGTGGGGCAAGAACATTGGCGTATGTTCGCATAAGCCCGACAACTCCGTGCTTGGCGGCGACATAGCCGTCGGGGCCGCCGTTTCCGTCGGACATACCCTTCAGACCCGCCGCGGAGCTGATGATGATTATCGCGCCCCCACGGCCGCCATCGACCAGAGCCTGCCTGCTCACCTTGATGGTGTTGCGAACGCCCGTCAGTAGCACCGCGATTGCCAACTCCCAGGAACGGTCGTCGTCCTCGTGAGTGAACTCGAGGTCGCCGAAGTGCATAATGCCGGCGTTTGCGACGACGATGTCGATCCGGCCGCCGAGTTCGGCCACCCCGCTATCGAATGCCTGTCGCAGTGCGTTGATGTTCCGCACGTCGGCAATTTTGGTGACCACTCGCGCACCGGTGTCACTGACCAGTTTCGCCGTTTGTTCGAGGTCGTCGACAGAGGCCAGCGGATAGGGCACGGTGGGCAGGTCCGCGCAGATGTCGACCGCGATGATGTCCGCACCTTCTTCGGCAAGACGTACGGCGTGTGCTCGACCCTGCCCGCGGCCCGCCCCAGTGATGAACGCGACCCTGCCATCCAACTTGCCCATGATCTGTGTTCCTGTCGTTGTCGGATGCGATGAAGTGAGCGGTGATTCGTCAGGCTATTGAAAGGCGACACACTTGTCAAGAATGTACTACGCTGATGCTTTGACCGCTGTCCGACAAAGGAGTGGCCGTGGCCGAATTCCCAGATGCAATCTCGCGCTCTTTGCCCAAGGCGCATTCCGGAGTGCGCGAACCGCACCGCGTGGCGATCATCCAGGACTGGGGTGTCGGCCTACAGCCGCTTTATGACCAGTACGACGCGACCCAGTTGGCGTTCGACGAGGCGCACGAGTCCGGCCTGCTGGACCGCCCGGTGGAGTTGAAGGTCGTCGAGGTCGAAGGACTTCCCTATGCGAGAGCGACCACGCTCCTGGATGCCGTCGACGCCACCGTGCGCGAGTTCCAACCCATCGCGATCATCGGCCCGCACACCTCGGAGAACGTGCCGATCATCAACCCGTACGCAGAGCAAGTGGGGATTCCCTTCGTTGCGATGTGCGGCGGTCTCGAGCTGGCTGGCCCGTGGACGTTCTTGACTCCGAACGGGACGTTCTGCGACGAGGCGATTCTGATGGTGGACCACGCGGTCGATTTCGCTGGTGCACGCAAGCTTGGCGTCATCCGCGAGGACAACCTCCTCGGCGACGAATACACGACGTATATGAAGAAGCGCGCTCAAGAACGGGACGCATCTTTTGTGGCAGACGTGCGCGTCGGATCGTTCATCGACGCCGACGCCGCCCTGGCCGCCGTCACCACAATGCGTGACTCCGGCGTCGAGGCCTACATGTATGTGGGGTTCGGTGCCAATGCATTCGCCGTACTGGGTGCGTCTCAGAAGTTCGCGGCCAATGGTTACGACGCCGCCCGAATTACCATGTCGATCTTCATGGGCACGATCGAGGGGTTGGCGCCGTACGCCGGGCTGATCGACAACTTCGAGGGTTGGGTCGGCGTCGACCAGTTCGACGAGCGCAATGTCACCTTCACGTCGATGCTCGATCGCTTTGAGAAGCGCTTCGGCCGAAGGCCCGTTCACTGTTATACCGCCCAGGGATTCGACATGGGCAACGTCGTCGCGCATGGATTGGCAACGGCGAAGCCACATTCGCGCGACGGTCTGCGGCGAAGCTTGGAGCAGATCCGGAGATTGGACGCCACCGTCGGTGGCCCCGGCAATCACATCTCCTTCGGTCACTACGACCATCGCGGTTATAAGGGCGACTACATCACGATGCGCAAGGTCGTAGGTGGAAAGAACGTCCTCGCCACGGATTGACGGACCCTTTTGTCGCTCGAAGTCGATGAGATCGCCTTCGGGTGACGTTGGGGTTCTTCTGGTTTAAGCGAACTATGCGTTTCGAGAGGCGGTAAGGCTACATATTGCTAATTGTGTAGCGCAGTCGTATATTGACCAGTGGCGCTCTACATGCACCGCAGCACGCCCGACGAAGCGGAGGGGCTGGAAATGACCTTGAGTACGCGGCTGGATCCGAACAGTTACGACCGGCGATTGGAATGGCTTGGCGCGTGGTCGGGTATCGCCTGGCTCATCATCTGCGGAGGCGGCTTCGGCGCTTCGGGGCTGCTGCCTGTTTGGTCGCCTGCGACGAAACCCAGCGAATTGGCAGCGCACCTATCGGACATCAAGTATCAGGTGCTGATCGGTATGCTGCTGGTCCTCGTCGGTGGGCTGACCTTCTTACTCACGTGGTCGCTGACGCTCGCCTATCAGATTCGCAAGTACGCGAATCCCTCACCGCTGGCGGCCGGGTTTCTCGTCCTGGGGGGTGTCACAGGCGCGTTGATCGGCATGCTGTGCGGCGTCCTCGGATCCGCGATGGCCTTTCGGGTCGACACACTTGCGCCCGACACCACCCAGTTGCTCTACGATCTCATCTGGTTCCTGTTCCTCATTCCCTGGCCGCCATTCATGTTGTGGCAGTTCCTCACAGGGTTCGCCATCCTCAGCGACGCGAACAGGCAGACGATGTTCCCGCGCTGGACTGGCTACTTCTCGCTGTGGGCGGGCGCACTCGAAGTGTTCTCCGCGTTGTCGGTCTTCTTCTACAGCGGCCCGTTCAGCTACAACGGCTTGGTGACGTTCTGGGTGCCCGGCGTGTCGTTCTTCGGCTGGGTACTGGTGATGGCCATCGTGCAGGTGCGGCGGCTCCCACTTGCGCGGGCAGCGCTTGCCGGCGAATCATCCACCAACGAGACGCCGAACGATGACGCCGAACTCGAGCCGATCCGTATCCCGTCGGCTGCGGGGATCTGACGTGAGCGCAACAACTTCGGGCGTCAGGGGCGAAGGTCGTGGGGCGCTGCGGCGTGTTCCTGGGGAACCCGGGATCTGGGTCTTCGTGATCCTGGACATGCTGATCTTCGCCGAGATGTTCGGAATATATGGCTGGTATCGGGCTGACAATTATGAAGCCTTCCACGCCGCTCAAGCCGAAGTGATACCGGCATTCGGCCTCGCCTACACCGTAATCCTGCTGAGCAGTTCCTGGATGGTGGTGTTGGCGATCAGTGCGGCGCGTCGGGGCGAGCTCGACTTGTCCGACAAGCTGGCCAGGGGCGGTCTGGCATTGGGCGTGTCTTTTGCTGTCCTGAAGCTGATCGAGTACGGAACCAAGCTGTCGCAGGGGATCACTCCTCTCACCAACGACTTCTTCATGTTCTTCTTCGTCATGACTTTCGTGCACTTGTTGCATGCTGCGGTGGGCATCGGCGTGCTCGTCTACATGCGCCGGAGGATTCGAACGCTGAGTCCGAGCTCCGTCCCAGACTCGAAGAGCTTCGGGGTCATCGAGACCTGTGGAATCTACTGGCACATGGTGGATCTCCTGTGGATTGTCTTGTTCGCGCTGTTCTA
>Ga0126306_10001087_pt1 | contig 14179 bp, 13 predicted proteins | sample Plot27_FD_92592 | JGI IMG/M metagenome (GOLD analysis project Ga0126306, IMG submission 92592) | Serpentine soil microbial communities from UC McLaughlin Reserve, CA, USA - Plot27 | ecosystem: Environmental > Terrestrial > Soil > Grasslands | place: USA: UC McLaughlin Reserve, Lake County...
AAGAAATTATTGCTTTAGATTACGTCAATTTCAAGGATGGATTTATCCTCCACTCATATGACGTCGACGAAAGTAAACTGAAAATATTAATCAAAAATACCTCAGTTTCTGAATTCAAGTTATTAGATAACATAGACCAATTAAAACAAGAAATACCTCAACTAAGACCCAAATATATTCAAGGACCTGTTATGATTGAAATAGATCACTCTTTTGATGTTAAAGGAGTTGGAACGGTAGTACTAGGGGTGATAAAACAAGGAATAGTCAAAGTACATGATCAGCTGAAAATTATGCCTGTTGCAAAAGATATTCTAGTTAAATCTATCCAAATGCATGATGATCCGGTATTGGAATCTAAGAGTCCAGCAAGAGTTGGGCTTGCAATTAAAGGTATATACGCTAATAATATCAACAGAGGAGATATAATATGTCCTCCAAATACAATGGAAGTATCTTCAGAAAAAGTCTCCGCAAAATTTACAAAGAGTGTCTTTTTCAAAGGAGATATTACTGAAAACCAAATGTATCTGATATCTATTGGATTACAAATTAAACCGGCAAAAGTAAAACCAATCGGAGGAGACATAATTGAAATTATATCTGAAAAACCTATTGTATTTTTTCATAGGCAGACATGCGTGCTATTAAAGCCAGATAGTCTGGGAACCAGGATAATCGGTAAAGCAATTATTCAATGAAAAGCCTTATCAAAAAGAAGATCTATCCAGATGATACAGTGTTGCAACTAGAAATACTGCTATCAGAGTTATGTACCTTATCGCAATACCATTTGCTGTTTTCATAGGGTTGTTTATTGACTTCAAGAATTCCTAAAATGAAAACAGATAGTAATAAATGTTCCAACTTTACTCCTCGGCATTTTCATCCAGAAAAGAGAGGAATTAGAATTTTTGGCATAGCAGAGAGTTACAAGAAGTCTAATTCAACATCGACTCTTGGAGGTGTTGTGATGCGGCGTGATCTCATAGTAGATGGGATCGTCTTTGGCAGTGCTACATTGAAAGGTGATGATTCTACCAAAAACATTCATGGCATGTTCAGATCCCTACAAAGAGATGATATAAATTGTATAATGCTCGATGGACTCATTATCAGCTTGTATAATATCATTGATGGTGAAAAACTCAATAATATTACAGGGCTTCCAATTATTGCAATTACATTCGAAGATTCAAGAGGTCTAGAAGAACATATAAAACATCATTTTTTAGAAAAGTCAGAGATGAAACTTGAGCAATATCGCAAATTGGGTAACAGAGATCAAGTCAGATTAAGAACTGACAAATCACTCTATATTCGATATTGGGGTCTGTCACTAAAAGGAGCATTAAATACACTTAATGCTTTTACTCTACAAGGATCAATACCAGAACCTATTAGAGTAGCAAAACTCTTGGCAAGAGCTCATAGAAATAGTATTAATTCCTAAATAATCCCTCAAGATAATCCTACATATATATTCTGATATTATCAATGAAGTCTATTGGCACATCTATGGATTCACTATACGTAACTTTGTGTTTGCAATAAAGTGAGAATTCTCCGATGCAAAAATATTTTGAGCCATTGTCAGCGCTAATAGGTGTATGCAACATAATCGGAATGAAATTATGAATCACTATGAATAGTTAACTAAAAAGTAGAATAATAGTCTTGATAGATTCTAAACTCCTGGCCCTACTGCTGGGTCAAAGTCGGGATTTCCATCTCCATCTATGTCAGAAAATTCTGTATCCATATGCTCATAATCGGCTTCGTTTTCAGATCCATCCAATTCTTCTTCAGATCTTTTGATTGTCTTTATGGGTCTTTCTTCCTCTGGCTTAACTATTGCAATTTCTGGCACATCAGGATAAGATTTTTCATCTGCTGACTCATTCATGGAGTATACCTAGCATTCATCAATTATATGGATATCAATGAACTTAGATTAAAATCAGGAAGATCATAGAAGAAGAATATTTTGATGTTGTTCACTCCTATGTTCAGTCATTGATCAGTGTCAGATAGCGGAAGTGATGGGACCAAAGGACCGAAGAATAGAAAAACGCATAGGAGAAACTAAAGCAGAAGGTGGCAAGTAGTGTGCTGACAGAAATAAAGCATGACTAATACTTTGCAAATAATATCATTGTTAAATAAGAAGTATTATAATTATTGCTTAAGCACGAATCATCCTGTTAAAAACACAGCTCTGCACAAGCTCTCAAACATCATTTGCATTTACATTGATAATTTATCTATAGATCATGTTTATAATATCTAATAAAGCTTTATCTTCGATATAATGATATGACGTTGCTTATCAAATTAGACATATTTTCATACTAATGCCATATTTTATCTGTCAAAAATATCATCAACATCGTTATCCTCCTATCTTTAATCCTTGGCAGAAATAGCATGTTTGTTGATTGTTGATTGTTTATCTTTGTCTTACCTGATGATAATGATTTATCTAAACTAGAGGAAGAGACAAAAGAAAGTATTTGTTGCTTTAACTTACTGTATGTTAATAAGTGTGTTTTTTTATATCTTTGTATCTATTTCTGATGGTGACTTCTGTCACGCCTGCTGCATCTGCAATGTCCATTTGAGTTATTGTTTCACCGGTATTTATAGAAGACATATAAATAACTGAACCTGCAAGTCCCATAGGATCTTTTCCAGCAGATACACCACTTTTGACAATATCATGCATGATATTCATTGCTTGACGTTTTGTCTTCTCGCTTAGTTTGGCCTTGTTTGCAACTTTAACAACACACTTCATTGGATCAATCATTGGAACTTTAAGGTCAAGTTCCAATACTAGCAGTCTAAAGGTTCTTGCAAGTTCTTTATGTTTTATATTGTTAAGATGAGCAATATCGTCCAAAGTTCTTGACATTCCCATCTCTCTACATGCTATGTATGCTGCTGCAGCCAATACTGAGGATATTGTTCTTCCACGCACCAATCCTCTTTCCTGAACCTTTCTGTAGATATAAGCAGTCTTTTCTATTACTGAATCCGGCAACCCAAGTTTATCCTTTAGTCTGTCAAGTTCACTAAAGGCCTGCCTAAGGTTTCTGTCAGTAGAAGTGTAAGCCTGTGTTCTAAAGTCCCATGTCCTTAACCTTTCCATGGTAGTACGCATAGCTGCATCTAATACTTGTCCGCTAGCGTCCTTATTTGTTCTTCCAATTATTGTAGCAAGTCCTTTATCATGTCTTGCTAGAGAGGTAGGCATTCCAGTTCTACTTCTTGTATTGTTTGCTTCATCAGTCGTAAAGCTGCGCCACTCAGGACGAGTCTCTTGTACATTATCTAGCATTACCATACCGCAGTTCCTGCAAATGATTTCACCAGATTCATTATCGGTAATTATCTGACCACTGTTATTATTACAGATCGAACATGTAATTGATGTTTGCATGATATATATATCGTCATCTTATTATTTAAACAATAATAAACCAGATTGGATAATAATTATATAGTTTGTTTATAATTATTTCATGAAAGGAGACATGGTATTTGCAGATTGCTTAAATATTTAATTTCATATTATCATAACCTCGTAAATTCTATCGTAGAGCAATAAGCCGTTCCAGTAAACCATTATTATAACATAGAGATAAATGAAGAAGTCTTACTACAGCAATTATGATAAATTCTCATTAGATATTCTTCTATTTCTTAAGAATATCTAGAAAAAAAACAAAAACGCTATTTTTATAACTAATTCCATACTTCCCTTATCGCGTCTCATATACCAATTTGATTTACAGAAAATATATTCTTCTTTTAATTGTTGGCATCTTTCTTCTAGTTATCAATCGATTTGTTCACAATCAATCACTCATTCTACACTATATGTCAAATACAATTTTTTTATCCTCTTCAATGGCTCTTCTCCGATACTTTGGTTTTCTATAGAATTCTTAAATACACGCTAAAGCATAATGATTAGATCGCAATGTCAGAGTTAATGGCTAATAATTATTTCTTTCATAAGGTTCAAATTAATGGATCAGACCACAAAACCTTACAAAGCGGTGTTGTTTATTAGAGATGTCATTACAAAGTTATTTTCCACATCCTTACATGAGAGATAAACAACAAAAGACACTGGAAGAAATTGAGCAGGCTCTTAAATCGGGATTCAAGTACATCTTTCTGGAAGCACCGGCAGGATTTGGAAAAAGTCCAGTCGCAATTGCATTGGCTACATATCTTGGGAGCTCCCACATTTGTACTGCTACTAAAGACTTGCAAGCACAATATTCTAGAGACTTTCCTTTTATAAGGCAAGTAAAAGGAAAAAGTAATTTTATATGCATTATAAAGGACGAAATGGGTTTGGACGAAACCTGTAACTATGGTCCTTGCCTAAAGGATGATGGATATGATTGCATCTACAAAACTAAACTAGGTGATTATAAAGTACAAGGCGAAGGTACAAAATATGAAACTGTTGAACTAGATCACTTTGCTCAGAAAAAATATATTGATAAGTTGAAGTCTCAATCAAGAATTATACAATTAGACTGGAAGCCATGTCACTATTATCATCAAAAATGGATCGCACTTAAATCTAGTCATACTATTTACAATTACAAGTATTTTCTATCTGATCTTTTTTATTCAAACAGTATGCAGAAAAGACAATTACTCGTCCTTGATGAGGCACATACAGTAGAATCTGAAGTGGCAGATTTTAAAAGTTTTACAGTATTTAATGAGGGCCTTACTGGCTTCCTTCCAAAATTAAGTATTCCCTATGAAAGCGAGTATGATATCGAAACTTGGATCGCTTTCGGAACTGAATTAAGAGAAAAACTTCTTATTTTTATAGACAAAGCAAGCACAATACTCGAAAAAAATATTGAACAATATCCCTTTACAGAGAAAAATCTCATTGATGCAATAACAAAAGAGAAGAATTTAACGACAGTTATTGAAGATATGAGAACTAATAAGGATAACTGGATTGTGACAAGCGTAGAAAAAACTGCTAATAACCAGTTACGAAAAGTATTGGTTACTCCCATTGACGTTTCGTCTTACTTTAAAGACATTCTAGACAAAGGCTCAATATCTCTCTTTATGAGTGCAACTATTTTGAGTAAGGACTATCTATGTAAAATTGGAGGGATTAAATCGGATCAGGTAAAATTTATTCGTGTCCAGGAGTCAAATTTCCCGCTAAAAAATAGACCAATTTATCTTATGAATGTTGCTTGGCTTAATGCAAAAACAATGAATCAAAGTTTACCTGCCATAGCCAATGCTGTTAACAATATCATGACGACACATAAAAATGAAAAGGGAATTATTCACACTACATCTTACTCTCAACTTCGATTTATAAAGGAGAACATTAGCAAAGAAAATGCAATTAGACTTATAGAAACAGGCTCAAAATTCGATCGAAATGAGATGCTCGAAAAGCATTATAAAAGTTCAAAACCAACAGTACTCATATCTCCATCCTTATATCTTGGAGTAGATCTAAAGGATAATCTTTCTAGATTCCAGATTATTGTGAAAGTGCCATATGCAGATCTTACTGATAGGAAAATTTCTGTTATGAAACAAAGAGATCCAAACTGGTATACATGGAACGCAATTTTAAAGTTAGTTCAAGCATACGGTAGAAGCATTAGAAGCAAGGAGGATTTCGCAAATACCTATATTCTTGACAGCAGTATAACCTTCTTACTAAAGCAAGCGAAGGAAATGTCCCCAAAATGGTTCTCAGACGCTATTATACAAAGATAATAGTACAAGATATTTTTATTTAGACTAAAAAACCATAAAGGCTGCTGCGTTTGTTCAATAAAAAGAAAAGTGTTTCTTCTAATAGAAAGACAGATTTAAAGAAATTTAAAATCAATTCAGGTATAATTGTTACTCTTCTTCTTATCGCTCCAATTATGTTTACTTTGATTGCTTATCCTGATACATTTTACCTATCATGGAATGTTGGACGTGGAGGCTTTTTGTTTGCCATGGTTTTTATTGCAGCAGAGGTAATTGCATCAAACCAAAAGATCAACAGTAAGAAATTTTTCCTTATAATAGGTTTATTGAATCTTACAATAGGATATTTTATTGCTATTGAAGAATTAGGACTCAAAGAGTCAATTAGAGCTGCTGCGCCTATCTATAACGTTCAGATTCAGGAAAGTTGGACTCTTATGTGGGACTTTATCATAATGGTACTTTATGTAAGTATTTGTCTATCTATATTATATGGAAAGAAAGGATACAAAATTGCTCCTGCAGGATTGGTATTTCTAGCAGGGATTGTAGTAATATTGTCACTTGACGCATTCTTTCCAAAAGATACCCTTGGTCCTCTTCAATATATTGTACCTATGTATTTACAAATAGATCAGGGGGTAATCAGACTCATCGACAGCTCCATCATGGATCTTGGACCGGACAGTCCACTAGTGACTGCACGAGACAATATGTTGACTTTGAATGGTTTACAGGGATCGATGAATTTGATTGTGTTTTGGCCATCAGCCGGGGTCCATAGCATGATTATCTATAGTCTAATCATGCTCATATTTTTTTTAAAAATGAGAATTCCTTTAAAGAGAAAATTGACCTATTTCATAATAGGTACTATAGGAACTGCTGTCATAAATATAATACGCATACTCTCATTATCATTATTTGCATTAATAGTATCTGCAAATCCTATCTCCTGGCAATCATTTCACTCTATTGCCGGAGAAATTATCTTTATACCTTGGCTTTTCATATATGTATATAGTGTTCTCTTCCTTGAGAATAGATTAGCAAGAAAGTTACAAGCATTAAAGGTGTAGGCGATATACTTGAAGAAATCCTTTAGAATTATAATATGAACTGATGAACTTTCAATTTTCCTAAAAGTAAGAAGAAGATATCAACGAATCAAAGAAAATGTTGACATTGATTCATTTTGTTTTTGTATTGATAATATTATTATTAATAAAATTAAGCATCGTGTTCTGACCTTCATTATCCTTCAAATCAGATAGCTTAATTCCTAATCTTCTGACCTTAATATTTGGATAATTATTTAGTGTCTCATTCAATATCGACTTAACAGATGAATACAATTCATGAAAGTCTCTAGAATGGGTTTTCAAGCTCTTTGAACGGGTAATATTGTCGAGGTTATTTAAGATTAACAAAATGCCTATATTTCTAAATATTACGTTTTGATCTAATGCCATTTTGTATACAGATTTGCATATATACTCTAGTTCACCGTCGATTTCAGAGGTGGTTTGAGAAATATCTCTCTTCAATGTAATTATTCTTCCGATCTGTTTTGCCGATCCTCGTGATTTGACAGGTTCATTATCAATACCCTGACCGGATTTGTAAAGATAAGTTGCGTATTTTTTTCCAAAGGCATCAATTAACCTGAATAAACCAAAGGCTGACAATTCGCCGCCTGTTCTTATCCCCATTTCTAACAATTTGGCAGTAGTTTTAGGACCAATACCTGGGATTTTATCTACATTACATTTAGAAATAAAATTTTTTGCCTCATCTGGTTCGACAATAGTCATTCCGTCTGGCTTCTGAAGGTCGGATGCGATCTTTGCTATCAATTTATTAGGAGCAATACCCATTGAGCATGTCAATCCAGTTTCTTTTCTTATCTGTTTTTTAAGATTGTTTGCTAATTCTTTTGCTTTCGCAAAATCAAAATCAGCTTTCTCTGTTACTTCAACAAAACATTCATCTAATCCGATATATTCGAATTTCACACATTTTATTGGCTGAAAAACAATAGAGGACGTCGCAGACAAAGAGTAATTGTCCAAAAAGTCACGTATTAAGGTCATTGCGTTATCTGATTTTTCAGAATAATGCTTTATATCTGAAGGCAGAAATACTGCTTGCGACACCTGAGCAAGTTTTGCTTTTGCTATCTTGATTGAAATACCTGATTTGACTCCATATTTTCTTGCTATATAGTTACAAGTACTCACCACTCCGCTTTCTTTAGTCCTACCAGAATAGATGCAAACAACTACAGGTTTATCTTTTATTTCTGGCCTTTTTATTTCTTCACACTGCGCAAAGAAATAGTCGAAGTCAATATGGATTATTATTCTATGAGTTGATGTATTGTCGCTACGTTGCATCTTCTCCCTCTATCACTACTGCACATTTTCAAGAGTATAATTGAATTGAGTAACTAAGTTCTGTATAAATTTTAATTTTGTAACAGCACAGGCATCAACGCAAAAAATGATGCATACGCTCTCTGCAATTTCTTATCATTCAGTTATTTTTTAGACTGTGCAGGATATGTGTATTTTTAAAAGTCATCACCAAAAATAAAATAAAAAAAGATATTTAGTTATTTGTATGCTTGGCTAGCTTGACTCTAGATAGTTTCATTACAATCGAATATATTTTATACAACACACAGCAAAAAGGGATCTTAATTTGATGACCTTGATATTAAAAACTTCTTCTTATCATCTTCATCGTCAATAGCGGATTTGGTCCTTACAAATATGCATAGGTAATAAATATAGCAAACTGAATTTTTATAAATGATAAAGAAGAAGAAAAAGAAAAATGCAGAAATAAATTAATAAGTAAAGACAAATTGAAATTTATGACATATTTCATCTTTTTATTTTCGAACTGATCTCTTTAAATGCGTCAATGTTAGCCTCCAGATAGTTGGAGATAAAATATAGCACTCCATATTTTTCTCCCATTCTGCTAATAATGTTATTTTTTTCTAGTACTGCAATATGATGCTGTATCGCTTTATAATCTAAATTTAATTTCTCTGCAAGTTGATTCATATTATATGGGCGTTCTTTTAATAATTCTATAATCTTGATTCTATTATCGCCACCCTTAGAGCCAGCAAAGAGATACCATAACAGCCGCTTAGCATTAGGGTCAACCATGAATCATGCTGGCTTAATATGATAGGAATTTAAACATAAATGAAATATAAGCGACAATTGAAAGTTAATCCTCATAGTAGATATTGTATCACCAAGATATCAGAGACCAAAAGGCATTATGCCAAACATTTTTTTTATTGTCAGATCACGGTACATCATTAATATGTGAAAATTTTTATACATGGCAGTATTATTGCTTGGAGTTAGTTAAGTACTTTGGTTGATAAAACATAATATTCCCCTCCAATATGGCGTTACCATAAAAAATTAAGCAAACGAGGTTTACTCTATCGCTGTTAAAATACTATGCCTGGTAAGAAAATATTAATCATATATTTAGGCAAAACGCTCCAAAGTGTCCGAAAAGTAAGGGTTCTTCAATTCTGTCTAGATAACAAAAGAATTAAGTTGTTATATCAAAATTGCCTTTTAGAAACAACGTAAGAGCCAACTCTATTGTTGATCATTTCAACCTTGAAGGATTGGACTATTGTTGTTGTTGGCTGTCGGTCACTTATCAGATAGTAATACAATGATACTCTGTCGTTATTTAGATATAATCAATAGATGAACTATCAAAATTCGCCACTTCAAAATATGTTTGATCTATCTACTATGAGATAGTGTATAATTTTATATGTGATAATTTATAAGAACTATTTTCTTTTATTTTGTATGTATGTAGCCTAAAATTTTTCTGTACTTAGTTCAGTCAGATTTGTCTAACTATGTCTATTTTCGATAGATTTTTTTCTCTGTAAACCTAAAGAATCTAATAGTGAATTGGAATATCCTGTAGCTGTTCAACATGATGGAATCAAATTAAAACCTGAAAGGATGGTTATAGACCAGCTGTATCATTGTATCTTTGACAATAAGGTTTTCCTGTTCTATAAAGATGAGCAGGAATTACTTCATTGTTATGAGGTTGAGCACCCCTCTGCTGTCAAGGAAATCTCCTCCAATCCATCAGATATCGAAAATATTTTGAAAAAGTATTCACAGACCTAAATAATCAAATTAGAGAACAATCAATAAACATTATATTCTACTATTAGACATCATTTTTACACAATGTCGTCAAACAAAGCAAATACTGAAATCAAAGCAAATAATGAAATTTTTATTGGAAAAAAACCATTAATGACCTATGTTACAGCAACTCTTGTACAGCTTGCTAATGAGCCAATTGTGATTATAAAGGCTAGAGGAAAAAGCATAACTAGAGCAGTGGATGTTGCACAGATTATAGTAAAAAGAATGGATACTTTAGGTTACAAGATCGGTCCAGTAAAAATAGGTTCTGAATTGGTACAATCTCAGGATGGAAAACCTCGCAATGTTTCTACTATAGAAGTCTATATTTCCAGGGCCAAGTGACTCTTACCCGGTATCGTTCTGATAATCAACTCACAATTAATCCAGTTACTATAAAATATATTCCATAATAAATGAGAGCAGCGTTTAATGCCAAAAGTAAGATAGGATAATATTTTGATCTAAATATCAAAGTGCCTCTTGAGATTAAATGCGCTGTTACCGCTAGCCAACTATAATCCATCCAGATATGAAAAGAGAAAACCACTATAATCCCCATTGCAAAGCCATACAATTCTAATGAATCAGAGATTAGTTTCAGACCGGCTGTGAGCCACCATAATATAAAAAAAGGGTTTAAAGCACTAAGAATGCATCCTATAATAAAAGGATCTTTTTTATTATCTGTGTTAAAATAGATGTTTTTCTCTCCATTTTTCTTTTTTAAAAAGGCAACAATTTGAACTGCAGAAAAAACCAATATTACAATTCCTCCAGATAAACTAATTAGTTTAGAGACCAAATTACTAGTGGTAATTGATGAAAATGCACTCAAACCTGAAGCTAATATAATGATCAACGGCAATTCAACAATTGTATGACCATATGCCATTTTGATACCAGAATAAATCCCCTGTTTGCTTCCATATACAAGATTTGCAAAAAATAACGGTCCAGGGGAAATGACTCCTGATGCTGATGTAAATACAATTTGTGCTCCGAAACCTAAAAGATCCATATTATTGCTCTATTTTCCAACTTATCATGGAAATTCTGTGATAATATATAGTCATTATATATATTATATACCACAGATGTGGCCAGATTAAAATTATGCTTTTTGAGATATGCTAGCAATTATCATTAAATGAAATTTAGTTATGATTTATAATGCATAAACAAGAATTGTATCAGAATATGCTGAAAGAAATCAGAGAGACTTTATCATTTGCGACAGGCTCTTTTTAATGCACTTATATTCGTATTATCACTCTCGAGTCAAAGCTTATAATAAAAATATAATATCTTATATTAGCAGTCATCTAGTTCCACACAGCATTATCCCCCAACATCACAACAATCCGTGTACTACGTTAAAAAAACAAAATTCAAATATATATACTCCGATTTTAGTGTACTATGTCACAAAGCGAATGGTTTACCTCCTATCTAAAGTACAAAACCTTGGAAGATATGCTCAAAGTTATACTCTTTTCATCTCAATCAGTTTTCAGCTACATTCCCATGCTTTATCATATCAATTACGATAATCAAGAAATACTTTTCATCCAGACTGGAACGATAGGAGGAGTGGTAATTCATTATATTGTGCAGAACGAAAAGCCAAATAAAAAAATAATAGAGTTAAAGCGATTAACTGGTAAATTTAGCTTTATTGACAGCATTGGTACTGACGCTCAATCCATATATATCCCCATTTTAGAGTTAGAAAAGTCCACTCTTAATTTTCCTGCATTTGACTCATCCTCTTCAACCAGTTAATAAGAAACAAAATTTTTTATCCTATTTTTATAACAGACACTATTTTTTATAATAGACAACTCCAGATCATATACGATGAGTATTCGTTCTGTCCTATCAAAGACTTTGATATATTTTCAAAGTATATCAAATGCAATTTCGTCTTCGGTTTAGAAGGCCGCCAATTTTTGATAACAATATTTTATATTAGAAAATAATATTCATATATATAATTATCATTCTAGAACATTGAATTCATTCTGTTTGCATTCATAAATCTCAATACTACATATTCTCCTGCCATAGATGAAACTGCAGATAATGGAATCACAATTGGAATAATTAATGGCATTAGAAGTTGAATAAAAAACTTTTCAGTTCTTATATTATCTGAAGGCTTGAAAAACCCACCATAAACATCTACAGACCATGGAAAGAATAGAGTAGTAAAGAATAACGGAACTATAATTGAAGCAATCAAATATCTTTTTACTGTAGTATTTGATGCAGGAATCAGAGTAATTCCTTCACCTCGACGATATTGTAATATTATATCTGCAAGCATGGCGGGAAATATATTCAAAAGATAGAAGGGAAAGATTCCTACAAAATATGAATTGGATATAATTGTTGTAGTTGACTGTATTAGCATAATAATAGCAGTTATGGATGTAAAGATAAATGGCATAGAGGTGACTCTTGCAGCTGAAAATAAACAAAGACCAATGAGGAATGGTATAACTATTGAAGCTGCGGCGACCGCAGCAAGTGGATCAGGATTGAAATCAAAGTATTGACCTTTAGAAAATGGAAGAGTAAACATTAAGACCATGCCTACTGCAACCATCAAAAATACCGCAAAAGCAATTGCAAGACATACCTTTGAAAAGAATAAAGTATTATTATCTCTCTTTAATGTATATATACCAATTAATGCACCCAACGCTACCATGAGCATTCCACTTGCTAGTACAGAATGAGGGGGACTTAATAGGCCATCAAATCCAAACTGATTGTGCCACCAGAAATCAAATGGACCCGCAGTTAATTGAAGTAGGCTACCTATGACCGCTAATTTAAGTGAAAAAGGAATTGTTGATAGCCTAAGGAAATATAATGGCGAGATACTCCTTGATCCTTTTTTCTGTTCCAGTACAGTAAATAAAAATATGGCCAATATTATGCTGCCAATTGCCAATGCTACACCTGAGTAAATTACTGAATGAGGAGGAGTAAAAAAACTCTCTACATTTCCAATTCCATGCCATATAATATCCCAATTAGAACCACTAATCTGTAAAGCTACGCCTATAGAAATTGCAAGATATACTAGCACTAAATATGTACTGACACCTCTTGATAATGCTATCCTGTAATTAGATTTTTTCAAATATGATTATCGATATATATATCAGAATGTAATTTATATATTCATTTTATTAGAGCAAAATTTAAAAATTGAATCTACAACGGTAAGCAGTTTTCTGTTTCTATGACGTGCATTTTGGAATCTATTCCACTGAAGAAGCAATCATTTATGCTGTGATAATAATGCTGTTCGCATATTTTCATATTCACTCATCATGATTAGGCATGATATCATATACAATATCTGGGTTAATCGTATATATAATGACCGGTGACATTTTGCCTTGTGAAGTATCCGATATAAATGAAGATGATCTTTCATTTGTTCTCGGCGCGACTGGTAGCATAGTCTCCGATATCTGCTATCTAAATATATTGTTGTAAACTAGTTAAAACTATGATTTCAAGCCATGGTTTATTGTAATAAGGTCAAGAAAAGAAATTTAAAAAATAAACTATTATCTTTGGATATCGATGAAGGATTGAGAATAGAGAGTTCTGTTCACGGCATTAGACTATTTATCAATAAGAGTGCTTCTGGTACCTATGTCCTCCAGTTCTGCAATAATAAGGATGATAAAGAGAATAGAAATAATAACTTTGTATATTTTGATTCCGTTGAAGAGGTAATTAAATTGATAAAGATCAAATTCGGAAGAAATTTCTCAGTTTGGTCGTATTGAATAGCCTGCTCTTATTATTATGTCATATAATTCGGTCATAGAATTGATAAACCATCCGTCCATACCCGCAGGATTCATTCCATCACAAGCAGCATCTTCTGGTATGTTTACATAGGTTATTTTTGCCTACTTGTTGTGATAGAATTTCTGCTGCATGTACATAAGAGAGCGCTTCTGGATATATTAATAAATCAAAAACGACAACAGTACTACTTAACCGATAGAGAATGAAAGCAATCTAAATAGATGCTACTTAGATCACAGTCGAGGATGGATACTTCTTGTATATCTAGCCAAATATGCAGACTGAAGGTGTGGATTGCTCATAATAGGATCTCCCTCAGTTAATAGTCCTAATTATTTCTCTTGCTTCTG